>Ga0105090_10000103_pt1 | contig 33825 bp, 28 predicted proteins | sample PPLLak3March2015_FD_79110 | JGI IMG/M metagenome (GOLD analysis project Ga0105090, IMG submission 79110) | Freshwater sediment microbial communities from Prairie Pothole Lake near Jamestown, North Dakota, USA - PPLs Lake P7 Core (1) Depth... | ecosystem: Environmental > Aquatic > Freshwater >...
CCGAGCCAGTACGACCTGCGCAACCTGTTCCAGGTGAACGTGGAAGAGGGCCGCCACCTGTGGGCCATGGTCTACCTGCTGCACAAGTACTTCGGCCGCGATGGCCGCGAGGAAGGCGAGGCGTTGTTGGAGCGACGCAGCGGCAACCAGGACAACCCGCGCATCCTGCAGGCCTTCAACGAGAAGACGCCCGACTGGCTGAGCTTCTTCATGTTCACCTACTTCACCGACCGCGATGGCAAGTTTCAGCTGTGTGCGCTGGCCGAAAGCAGCTTCGACCCGCTGGCGCGCACCACCAAGTTCATGCTCACCGAAGAGGCGCACCACATGTTCGTGGGCGAGAGCGGTGTGTCGCGGGTCATCCAGCGCACCTGCGCGGCGATGAACGAGCTGAAGACCGACGATCCGGCCAAGCTGCGCGCGGCCGGTGTGATTGATCTGCCGACGATCCAGCGCTACCTCAACTTCCACTTCAGCGTGACCATCGACCTGTTCGGCGCCGACCAGTCCAGCAACGCCGCGATCTTTTACAGCACCGGGCTGAAGGGCCGCTTCGAGGAAGGCAAGCGCAGCGATGACCATGTGCTCAAGGGCCAGCACTACAAGGTGCTGGAAGTGCAGGGCGGCCAGCTGATCGAGAAGGATGTGCCAATGCTCAACGCGCTGAACGAGGTGCTGCGCGACGACTACATCAAGGACAGCGTCGGCGGCGTCGAGCGCTGGAACAAGGTGATCGAAAAGGCCGGCATTCCCTTCCGCTTGAAGGTGCCGCACAAGGCCTTCCACCGCAACATCGGCTCGCTGTCCGGCGTGAAGGTGTCACCCGATGGCCGTGTGGTGCACGACCACGAATGGAATCAGAACGTCGAGCAGTGGCTGCCGACCGACGAGGACCGCGCCTTCGTGGCCAGCCTGATGGGCCGGGTGGTCGAGCCGGGCAAGTTCGCCAACTGGATCGCGCCGCCGATGATGGGCATCAATCGCCAGCCGGTGGACTTCGAGTACGTCCGCTTCAGCTAGGCCCACCCCCGCGGCGGCTTCCCCGCTCCCCATCAACGGGGCAACGCAAGCGGCCCGGCGGAGCCGGTTCCGCGGCGTTTGCTTGAGAATGCCCCAAGTCACCACGGACCCTGCCATGAACGCCCCCGCCGAAACCGTCGTGATCCGGCAGCACCTGATCGACCCGGAGATCTGCATCCGCTGCAACACCTGCGAATCGGTATGCCCGGTGGGCGCGATCACGCACGACTCGCGCAACTACGTGGTCGATGCGGACAAGTGCAACCTGTGCATGGCCTGCATCCCACCGTGCCCTACGGGCTCGATCGACAACTGGCGCAGCATGCCGCGCATCAAGGCCTACAGCGTCGAGCAGCAGTTGCAGTGGGACGTGCTGCCGGCTGAGTTGACGCCGGAGATGCTGGCTGCCGAAGGTGTGGACCTGGCCGACGCAGCGGAGCCGGTGCTGGTCGCGGCGGCGCCTGAACCTGCCTCTGCGTCAGGCGTCTTCAGCTCCACCGCCTATGCCGCGACGCTGCCACCGTGGTCGGCCGCCCATGCCTACACCAACCTGTACGGCCCGAAGAACCCGGTCACGGCCAGCGTGGTGGGCAACTTCAACTGCACCGAGGCCGGCTTCGGCAGCCAGACGCATCACATCGTGCTCGACATGGGGGCGATGCCCTTCCCGGTGCTGGAAGGTCAGTCGATCGGCATCGTGCCGCCGGGCGTGGATGCGGCCGGCCGTCCGCACCATGCGCGGCAGTACTCGATCGCCAGCCCTCGCAACGGCGAGCGGCCGGGATACAACAACATTTCGCTGACGGTGAAGCGCGTTACCGAAGACCACCAGGGCAAGCCGGTGCACGGCGTGGCTTCCAACTACCTGTGCGACCTGAAACTCGGCGACAAGGTGCAAGTCATCGGCCCCTTCGGCAGCAGCTTCCTGATGCCGAACCACCCGCGCTCGAACATCGTCATGGTCTGCACCGGCACTGGCAGCGCGCCGATGCGCGCCATGACCGAATGGCGCCGCCGGCTGCGCCAGACCGCCAAGTTCGAAAGCGGCAAGCTGATGCTGTTCTTCGGCGCGCGCACGCAGCAGGAACTGCCTTACTTCGGCCCGCTGCAAAGCCTGCCCAAGGACTTCATCGACATCAACCTGGCCTTCTCGCGCACGCCGGGACAGCCGAAGCGCTATGTGCAGGACCTGATGCGCGAGCGTGCCGCCGACCTCGCCGCGCTGCTGCACGATGCCAACACCTGCATCTACGTCTGCGGGCTGAAGAGCATGGAAGAGGGCGTGGTGCTGGCGCTGCGCGACATCGCCGACGAATCCGGCCTGCCTTGGGACACGCTTGGCGCCGCGCTCAAGCGCGAGGGCCGGCTGCACCAGGAAACCTACTGAAGGTCTACAGCCGGCCGATGCAGACCGCCGCGCCACAGCGGCAGGTCAGCTGTCCCTGGTGGTGCGTCGCACCATAGTGCACGGTGATCTCCTCACCCACGGCGATGGCGCGCAGTGCGTAGAACTCGACGCGGCCCTGGCTGATGTCCAGCCGCGCGTTGGGCTGACAGGAATGGTTGGTGTAGCGCATCGGGTCCGCCGACCTGCTGAAGTCGATGGCGCGGCGCGGCGAGAGCTCGACGATCATGATGCGCTCGCTGCGCGTGGCGCGGATGCGCGCATCGGCCACGCTGATCGACTCACCACGGATCTCGCCGATCTTGCGCGTCGCGGCGATGACCTGCGCGGCGAACACGCCCAGGCCGTCGATGCGACTGGGCTGCACGATCAGGTCGTACTTCTGGTAGGCCGGGCGCGGGGTGGACGGCGTCATCTGCCGCGCCGCACTTCGTAGACCAGCGCGTCGCTGCCCATCATCTGTACGCAGCCCTGCAGCGTGGCGCCGATGGACTCGGCCACGGCCACGGAGCGCTGGTTGCCCGGGCGAATCAGACTGATGACGCTGTCGCGCTGCAGCACCTCGAAAGCATGGCGCAGCGCCTCCGCGGCGGCTTCGCGCGCATAGCCCTGTCCCCAATGCGCACGTCCCAACAGCCAGCCCAGTTCGAAGCCCGGCCAGCCAGGCGGGTCGATGAAGCCGACGCGGCCGAGCAGCGTGCCGCTGGCGCGGTGCTCCAGCGCCCACACACCGTAGCCGAGAAGCGACCAGTGGCCCAGGAAGAAGGCCAGGCTGCGCCAGGCTTCGTCGGCGCTCTGCACCTGGCCCGTGCCGATGTAGCGCATGACTTCGGCATCGGCGCACATCTGCGCATAGGCAGGCCAGTCGCTGGCGGTAAAGGGCCGCAGGCGCAGGCGCGGTGTCTCCAGGACCAGCGCAGCCTGCAATTCGGCCATGGCTTCAGCCGGACAGTCCGGTCGCCGCCCCGGCAGGCGGCAGCGTCACCGCCGTCGCTGGCTTCCAGCCCTTCTTGCGGTGCTCGGCCACCACGTCGGTGTAGATGCCGCCGCGCACGTACCAGCGCGCGGTCACGCGAATGAAGCGCGGTGCGATCGCCTTGACGACGTCGTCGAGCACGGTGTTCGTCACCTTCTCGTGAAAGGCGCCTTCGTTGCGGTAGCTCCAGAAGTACAGCTTCAGGCTCTTCAGCTCGACGCACCGCCGGTCGGCGACGATGTCGATGCTGAAATGCGCGAAGTCGGGCTGCCCGGTCAGCGGGCACAGGCAGGTGAACTCCGGCAGCTGGAAGCGGATCAGGTAGTCGCGCTCAGGCGCCGGATTCGGGAAGACCTGCAACTCCTTGCTCGGCAGCGTGGGCGGCGTTTCGGGCGCCTGGCGCTGGCTCGCAGCAAGGACGGCGGAGGACTTTGCGGACTTGCGGGCCATGGACGAGAAGCGCTGGGGCGTCACCGGGAAAACGAGGGGGCGCGATGCTACCATCCGCGGCCCTTGCAAACGCCATATTCCACGCCCAAACCCCGTCGGCTTCGACGGCCTCTGCGAACTTGCCGCTTGTTGTTGCTGACCCTGTGCGCCGGGGTCCTGGCTGGCTGCATGTCGCTGCCCGACGTCTCGCAGCGCCCCTGGGGCGGCGCACTGCAGCCCGAGCCCGGCAGTCCGTTGGTGAAGCTGGCCGCAACCTCGGTGCCGCCAGGCGAGCTCAGCGGCTTCCGTCTGGTCAGTTCGGGGGTCCAGGCTTTGCAGTTGCGGCTGATGCTGATCGAGCGGGCCACGCGCTCCATCGACCTGCAGGTCTACCAGTTCAGGAGCGACGCCGCGGGCAGCGCACTGATGAGGGCACTGCGCGACGCGGCTGCACGCGGCGTGCAGGTGCGGCTGTTGCTCGACGACTTGTACACGGCCGGCGACGACGCGCTGTGGCTGGGACTGGCCGCATTGCCTGGAATCGAGGTGCGGCTGTTCAACCCCTTCCTCGCAGGCCGCGACAGCCACATCGGCCGCCTGCTCGATTCGGCCCTGGGCGACGAGCGACTGCATCGCCGCATGCACAACAAGCTGCTGGTGGCCGATGGTGCACTGGCCTTGGCGGGCGGTCGCAACATCGGCAATGCCTATTTCCTGCCGGCCGCACAGGGCAGCTTCGTCGACATCGACGTGCTGGTCGCCGGCCCGCTGGTGCTGCAGATGACCAGTGCCTTCGACCTGTACTGGAACAGCGACTACAGCCACGAGCTGCGCAGCGTGGTCGACGAGCCCTTGTCCGCGCCGCAGCGGCGTGCCGCGCTGGCCAGGGAGCTCGACGGCAGCTGTGACACGGTCGAATGTGCGGCAGTGGAACGGGCCCGGCAGGCCGATCCCGAGCTGGCGCAGGCCTTCGACCAGGGCCACCTGCCGTTGCGGCTGGCGCTGGGTAGCGTGGCCTATGACTCGCCGGACAAGATCGAGAACGAGGAGGTCGCGACGGACATCGGCATGCTGGCCACCAGCGGCGCGCAGGTACGGCTGCTGGTGGCGCAGGCCATCCAGCGCGCGCGCCACGAGTTGGTGATCGTCTCGCCTTACCTGATTCCCGGGCCGGTGGGTGTGGCCGCGCTGGCCGAGCTGCGTCGGCGCGGCGTGCAGGTGACGCTGCTGACCAACTCGCTGGCCGCCACCGACGAGCCGGCCGTGCACCTGGGCTACCGCAAGTACCGTGCGGCGATGCTGCGCGAGGGCGTCGCGCTCTACGAATGGAGCCCCGCGCGCGGTGGGCGCGTGCTGCGCGAACTGCTGGCTGGCGGCACCGTGCTGCGCCTGCATGCCAAGGCCGCGTTGGTCGACCGCGAGCGGGTGTTTCTGGGGTCGATGAACTTCGACCCACGCTCGCGCGACCTGAACACCGAGTTCGGCCTGCTGATCCGCAGCCCCGAGCTGGCCGAGGAACTGCACGCGCTGCTGACGAAACTGATGCGCGAAGGTGCCTACCGGCTGCGCCTGGATGCCGACGGTCGCACGCTGCATTGGGCCGCTGGCGACAGCGATCTTCACGTCGAGGCCTTCGAGCCCGACACCGACTTCGGCAGCCGCCTGCTGCTCGACCTGCTGGAGCCCTTCGTGCCTGAGGAGATGCTCTAGCCGATGATATGATCGCGAGCTGCGGCTATTGGGAATAGTCGTTCTAAATCAAACACTTAGCTTGATTCTTCAGGCTCGATTCGCCGCTGCCGGCCCGCCATGCGCCTCAACCAGATCAAGCTCTCCGGCTTCAAGTCCTTCAGCGATCCGACCACCTTCGCGCTGCCCGGCCAGCGCGTCGGCGTGGTCGGCCCCAACGGTTGCGGCAAGTCCAACATCATGGATGCAGTGCGCTGGGTGCTGGGCGAAAGCAAGGCCAGCGAACTGCGCGGCGAGTCGATGCAGGACGTGATCTTCAACGGCTCGGGCCAGCGCAAGCCCGCCGGCCGGGCCAGCGTGGAGCTGGTCTTCGACAACAGCGATGCGCGCGCCGGCGGGCCGTGGAACCAGTTCGGCGAGATCGCCGTCAAGCGCGTGCTGACGCGCGACGGCGGCTCCAGCTACTACATCAACAACCAGCCGGTGCGCCGCCGCGACGTGCAGGACGTGTTCATGGGCACCGGCCTGGGGCCGCGCGCCTACGCCATCATCGGCCAGGGCACGATCAGCCGCATCATCGAATCGCGCCCGGAGGAGCTGCGCCTGTTCCTCGAAGAAGCCGCCGGCGTGTCCAAGTACAAGGAGCGCCGCCGCGAGACCGAGAACCGGTTGAAGGACACGCGCGAGAACCTGACCCGCGTGGACGACATCCTGCGCGAGCTGAACGCAAACCTCGAAAAACTGGAGAAGCAGGCCGAGGTCGCGCAGACATACCGCGCGCTGCAGGAGCAGAGCACGCTCAAGCTGCACCAGTTCTGGTTCCTCAAGCACCGCGACGCGGCCGGCGAGGAGCAGCGTGCCCATGCCGCGCTGCTGGAAGCCACCACCGCGCTGGAGGCTCGCGTGGCCGAGTTGCGTCATGTCGAGGCCGAGATGGACAACGTGCGCCAGGCGCACTATGCCGGGGGCGATGCGTTGCATCAACGCCAGGGTGAACTGGCCGAGGCCGCGCTGGAAGTGAGCCGGCTGGAAGAACGCATCCGCTACGTGGTCGAAGGCCGCGAACGCGCCCAGGCGCGCCTGGCCGAGCTGAAGGCGCAGAACGACCAATGGGACGCGCGCCAGGCCGAGGCCCATTCCGAGCTGGAACGCATCGCCGAGGCGCTGCAGGCCGCCGACGAACAATCGCAGCTGCAGGCGGCGCAGGCCGAAGAGCAGTCGCAGCAGCTGCCCGCGCTGGAAGACGCCGTGCGCGAGGCGCAGCAGCGCAGCAGCCAGCAGCGCAGCGCAGTGACCGAGGTGCAGCAGCAGATCCAGGTGCTGGCGGCCGAAAGCCGCAGCGTCGACGACCAGTTGCGCCAACTGCAGCAGCGCCATGAGCGGCTTGGCAGCGAGCGCCAGGGACTGGCGCTTCCCGACCTGCACAAGCTGGAGCAGCTGCAGCGCGACAGCGCGGCGCTGAACGATGGCCAGGCTACGGCCGAGGCGAGGTTGCACGAGCTGGAAGGGCAGGTGCAGAGTCTGGACGAGCAGCGCCGCACACAGGCCCAGTCGGCCGCGAATGAAGCCTCGCACCAGGCCGAGCTGGGCGCGCGGCTGGAGGCACTGCGCGCGCTGCAGGACAAGGTGCAGAGCAGCGGCAAGCTCAAGCCCTGGCTGACCAAGCATGGGCTGGACAGCCTGCAAGGCCTGTGGACCCGGGTGCACATCGAGCCCGGCTGGGAAACCGCGCTGGAAGCCGCGCTGCGCGAACGGCTCAACGCGCTGGAGGTGGGGCGGCTGGAAGCGGTGCGCGCCTTTGCCGCCGACGCGCCGCCGACGCGGCTGGCCTTCTATTCGTCCACCGCCGGCGCCATGGCCAGCACGCACCGCACACTGCCGCGCCTGTCGGAGCTGCTGCGCCTGAACGATGCCGGGTTGCAGGCGCTGCTCAACGACTGGCTCGAGGGTGTATACACCGCCGCCAGCCTCGACGAGGCGCTGGCCGCGCGCAGCCAGCTGACGCATGGCGAAGTGATCATGTCGCGCGAAGGCCATGCGGTGTCGCAGTACGCTGTGAGCTTCTACGCGCCCGATTCTGAACAGGCCGGCATGTTGGCGCGGCAGCAGGAGATCGAGAACCTGGAACGCCAGCACCGCGCCCAGGGCCTGATCGCCGACGAGGCGCGCAGCGCCAGCGTGCGTGTCGAGGCGGCCTACACCGAAGCCTCGCTGCGCCTGGCCACGGTGCGGCGCGAAGCGGCCGAAGCGCAGACCCGTGCCCACCAGACGCAGGTGGAGCTGCTGCGCCTGACGCAGCAGGCCGAAGCCAGCCAGACACGGCGCAGCCAACTCGATGGCGAACTGGCCGAGCTGAATGCGCAGCTCAACGCGCTGCGCGAGCGCCGCAGCCTTGGCGAAGCTCGCTTCGAGGAACTGGACCTGCAACTGGCCGACGCGCAGCAGCGCCACAGCGAGCTCGACGACGCGGTGATCGCCGCCGAGCGCCAGCTAAACGGCGCGCGCGAGCAGCTGCGCGCGCTGGAGCGACAGGCGCAGGAGGCGGTGTTCCAGTCGCGCACGCTGGCCGCGCGCCAGGCCGAGCTGCAGCGTTCGATCGAAACCGCGCAGCAGCAGGTGGCCACCAACGTACAGGCCGCGGCGCAGCTCGACGACGAGCTGGCCGGCCTGAACGATGCCGCAGCGCAGGCCGGGCTGCAGACCGCGCTGGGGCTGCGCCTGCAGCGCGAGCAGACGCTGGCCGCCACGCGGACCCAGTACGACGAGCTCAGCGCCAAACTGCGCGCCGCGGAAGAACAGCGCCTGACACTGGAGCGCAGCCTGGAGCCGATGCGCGAAGGCCTGACCAAGCTGCAGCTGGAACAGCAGGCGGCGATGCTCGGCGGCGCGCAGTTCATGGAGCAGCTGCAGGGCGCGCAGGTCGACCTGGGACAGCTGGCGCAAAGCATCGAGCAAGGTGGCGTCAAGCTGTGGGGCCTGCAGGGCGAGATCGACCGGCTGAACCGCGAGCTGGCGGCACTGGGCGCAGTGAACCTGGCGGCGCTGGAAGAGCTGACCGCGTCGCGGGAACGCAAGACTTTCCTCGACGCGCAGAACGCCGACCTGCTGGAGGCGATGAAGACGCTGGAAGACGCTATCCGCAAGATCGACCTGGAAACCCGCGACCTGCTGGGCCAGACCTTCACCCAGGTGAACGAACATTTCGGCCGCATGTTCCCCAGCCTTTTCGGCGGCGGCAGCGCGCGGCTGGTGATGACCGGCGATGAGATCCTCGACGCCGGAGTGCAGGTGATGGCACAGCCGCCGGGCAAGAAGAACTCGACCATCCACTTGCTGTCCGGCGGCGAGAAAGCGCTGACCGCGATCGCGCTGGTCTTTGCCATCTTCCAGCTCAACCCGGCGCCGTTCTGCCTGCTGGACGAGGTGGATGCGCCGCTGGACGACGCCAACACCGAGCGCTACTGCAAGCTGGTCACGGAGATGAGCCAGGGCACGCAGTTCCTGTTCATCAGCCACAACAAGATCGCGATGGAGATGGCCGAGCAGCTGATCGGCGTGACCATGCAGGAGCAGGGCGTTTCGCGCATCGTGGCGGTGGACATGGACGCTGCGCTGTCCATGGCCGAGGCAGCATAGGAAGGGTCGGCATGTCCCTGACTGTCGCGCTGTCGATCCTGGGTGCACTGCTGCTGCTGGCTCTGCTGGCGCATGGCTGGTGGAGCGCGCGGCGCGCCAGCCCGCGCCAGGCCGATGCGCCGCAGCCCGTGACGCAGCGGGTCGAGCCAGGCTTCAGCGAGGTGCTGAGAGCGCCGGCCGGTACCGCGGCCGACCCGAACGAGCGGCGTGCACCGACGCGGCGCCAGGCAAGGCTGGACGCGCTGGTCGACGCCATCGTGCCGCTGTCGCTGGAAGCGCCGGTCAGCGGCGAGGCCGTCATCGCCCACTGGCCGGCGACGCGCCGCGCCGGCACCAAGCCCTTCTACATCGAAGGCCTGAACATCGACAGCGGCGACTGGGAGCTGCCCATGGCCGGCCAGCGCTACAGCGAACTGCAGGCGGGCGTGCAACTGGCCAATCGCAGCGGTGCGCTCAACGAGATCGAATACTCCGAGTTCGTGCACAAGCTGCAGGCCTTTGCCGAAGGCGTGGGCGCGATGCCCGATTTCCCCGACATGCTCGACGTGGTGGCCCGCGCCCGTGAACTCGACGGCTTTGCCGGACCGTTGGATGCGCAGCTGGCCGTGCGCTTGGTGGCACGATCGGTCGCGTGGTCGGTGGGCTACGTGCAGCAGTGCGCCGGCCGCCAGGGCCTGGTGCCTGGCGCGGTGGCTGGCCGCCTGGTGCTGCCCTCGGCGGACGAAGGCGCGCCGCCAGTGCTGGTGCTGGAATTCGACGCCCAGGCAGCACTGGCCGACAACCCGCAGGCCGCGGCGCTGCGCGAGGTCATCCTCAGCCTGGACGTGCCGCAGACGCCGGCTATGGTGGAGCCTTTCCCCACTTGGCACAAGGTGGCGCGTGCATTGGCCGAGGACATGGACGCCGACCTGCTGGACGACGCCGGCCGGCCAATCACGCTGCATGCCTTCGACGCCATCGGCAAGGACCTGGCGCTGCTGTATGCCGCGCTGGACACCCACGACCTGGCGGCGGGCTCGCCGGCCGCCCGGCGGCTTTTCGCGGGATGACGGCGCCGGCCGGCGCGCCGTTCCGTCAGGCCACGGCCGCCGACCTGGCGGCTCTGGCTGCACTCTATGCCCACAGCGCGCGCACGCTCGGTCCGCAGGTCTACTGCGCCAAGCAGGTGGCCGCCTGGCAGCGCTTTGCGCAGGATGGGCCGGCCTTTGCCGACTATGTCTTGGGCGCGAGTACCTGGCTGGCCGAGGATGTTGCCGGGCCGCTGGGCTTCTGTGGCATCGATGCGCAAGGCGAGGTGCGCTCGCTGTATGTGCGCGCTGCGGCCACGCGCGCCGGCTTGGGGTCGGCGCTGCTGGCGCATGCGTTGGCCGACGTTCGGCAGCGCGGCCTGACCCGATTCACCGCCTGGGCCACGACCTTCAGCCTGCCGGTGTTCGGCCGCGCCGGCTTTGCATTGACACACACTTTGCGCGAGCCCTTCCAGGGCGTGATGTTCGAGCGCTACCGTGTCGCCATGGGCAACTCAGCCGAGAACGCGTGAGGGTTCGCGCATCAGCACGAACTCTTCGGCGGCTGTGGGGTGCACGGCGATCGTGCGGTCGAACTGCGCCTTGGTGGCCCCGGCCGTCAGCGCCACGGCCAGGCTCTGCACGATCTCGGGCGCGTCGGCACCCATCATGTGCACGGCCAGCACTCTGTCGGTCTGCGCATCCACCAGCAGCTTCATGTAGCAGCGTTCGGCACCGTCGATGAAGGCTTGGCGCATCGGCCGGAAGTCGGCTTCGAAGACCTTCAGCTTGTGCCCGGCGACCAGCGCATCGGCCTCGGTCGGTCCAATGGTGGCCAGCGGCGGCAACGTGAACACCGCCGCAGTGACCAGGCTCAGGTCGACCTCGCGCGGGTTGGCTCCAAAAAGCGAGTCGGCCAGTGCCCGGCCTTCGGCAATCGCCACCGGTGTCAGGTTCCACTGGTTGGTGACATCGCCGATGGCATAGACGCCCGCGGCGCTGGTGTGCAGCTGCGCATCCACCGGCACGGCGCCTGCGGCGTCCAGCTTGATGCCCAGGCGTTCCAGCCCCAGGCCGGCGGTGTTGGGGCGGCGGCCGGTGGCATTGAGCACGAAGGGGAACTCGAGCATGCGCTCGTCGTCCAGGATCAGCAGCCACTCGCCGCCGGCTCGCTGCACCTCGCGCGGCGCGGCCCCGGGATGCAGCGTCACGCCTGCGGCCTGCAGCGCAGCCGCGGCGCGCGTGCGCAGGTCTTCGTCGAAACCGCGCAGCGGCAGCCGCGCGCGATAGAACAGGCTCACCGCGACGCCGAGCCGCGCTAGGATGCTGGCGAATTCGAGTGCGATGAAGCCGCTGCCGACGATGGCGGCCTTCGGGGGCAGCACGTGCAGGTCGAGCAGCTCGTCGCTGGTCGGACAATGTTCGATGCCGGGAATGCTGTCGCGCACCGGCGTGGCGCCCGTGGCGACGAGGATGTGCTTCGCCACCAGCGCCCGGTCGCCCACGCGCACGCGCTGCGGGCCGTCAATCACGGCGCGGCCCTCGATCAGCTCGACCTTCGATCCGGCCAGCAGCTGCCGGTAGATGTGCTCCAGGCGCTGCGTCTCCGCCGCCTTCGACGCTGCCCAGCGCGTCATCTCGAAGCGCGGGTGGCCGAGACTCCAGCCGAAGCCTGCCGCCTCGCGGAAGGCGTCGCCGTACTGCGCGGCATACATCATCAGCTTCTTCGGCACGCAGCCGCGGATGACGCAGGTACCGCCGACGCGGCTGCTTTCGACGATCGCCACCTTGGCGCCATGCGCGGCGGCGCGGCGCGAGGCGGCGACGCCGCCGGAGCCGGCGCCAATCACCACCAGGTCGAAGTTGTCGCTCATTTCAATGGTGGAAAGATGACTTTCCAGTCGTTCTTCATGCTGATCAGACCCCAGCCCATGGTCTGGTACATGTCCAGGCCTTCCGCAAGCCGGCCGATGCTTGAGTTGCGGTCGTAGGCGTATTCGCGCACCGCGTCGTCGTGGTGCACGATCATGCCCAGGCGTGCACCGGGCCCGGTGGTGGTCCGCTGCAGCATCTGGAAGTCGCCGTCGGAGTTGCCGAACGCGGCGATCGGGCGACGGCCCAGCAGGGCCTCGATGTTCTGCGGCTTGCCGGCCTTGTCGTTGACGAAGTCGATCTGCGGCAGCATCTGGATCGAGCTGCCATTGCCCTTGACTTCGAAGGCCAGCTTCTGCCGTGTGCCCAGCACCTGCTGTGGCGGTATGCCGTAGGTGCGCTCGGCGAACGCGCGCATGAACTCCACCGTGCCGCCCGAAACGATGTAGGTCTTGAAGCCATTGGCGCGCAGGTACTGCAGCACCTCGAGCATCGGCTGATAGGTCAACGTGTCGTAGCTGCGTTTGAAGCGCGGGTCCTGGGCCTGGGCGATCCACCGGCTCACCTCGGCAATGAAGACGTCGGTGCTCATGCCACTCTGTGCCACCAGCAGCATTTCGAACAAGCCCTTCTCGCCGCTGGCCATGGCGCCCTTGATGTCACCGGCGATCACGGACCTGTAGGGTTCCTTGTCCTTCCATTCCGGGCGCTGCGGCGCCATGGCGCGAATCCGGTCGAAGACGAACAGCACCTGCGTGTACACCGGGTACTCGAGCCACAGCGTGCCGTCGTTGTCGAACACCGCGATGCGCTGTTCAGGCGGCACATAGTCGTTGCCGCCTTCGCTGCTGACGGCGCGCACGAAATCGACGATGCGCTGCTTGTTGGTGCCTTCGTTCCACGAGGGCAGTGGGTCGCTCGGGGGGATCGCCCCCGGCATCGGCGCGCAGGCTGCCAGCGCCACCGACAGGACGGCGGCGGCGAGCCAGCGTCTTCTGGAGATCAACGATTGCAGCGGCTTGAAGGACATGGCAATTCCTACAGCCACAAGGAGAGTGGCTGCTGGGCATTCTGCCAGCCGCAGCCGACCCGCGCGGCGTGGCATGCTTGGGCCCGATGAGCTCGCCCGCCCAACGCGCCGCCGAACTGCGCGCCACCCTTCAGCACCATGCGCACCAGTACTACGTGCTCGACGCGCCGCAGATCCCCGACGCCGAGTACGACCGGCTGTTCCAGGAGCTGCAGTTACTGGAAGAAGCCCACCCCAGGCTGCGCACGCCGGATTCGCCGACGCAGCGGATTGGCGGCCGCGTGCTCGACGGCTTCGTGCCGGTGCGGCATGCCGTGCCGATGCTCAGCATCCGCACCGAGACCGACACCACCGCGTCCGGTGCCGAAGCCTTCGATGCGCGTGTGCGTCGCGAACTGGGGCTGGCCGAAGACGCTCCATCGGTCGAATACGCGGCGGAATTGAAGTTCGACGGTCTGGCCATCAGCCTGCGCTACGAGCAGGGCGTGCTGGTGCAGGCGGCCACGCGCGGCGACGGCGAGACCGGCGAGGACGTGACGCAGAACATCCGCACCATCCAGAGCATCCCGCTGCGGCTGCAGGGCGGAGCCCCGGCGGTGCTCGAGGTGCGCGGCGAGGTCTATCTGCGCCGCGACGACTTCGAGGCGCTGAATCAACGACAGCGCGACCAGGGCGCGAAGACCTTCGTCAATCCGCGCAATGCCGCGGCCGGCGCAGTACGTCAGCTCGACCCGGCCATCGCCGCGCAGCGGCCGTTGAGCTTCTTCGCCTATGGCCTGGGTGAGGTGCAGGGCTGGGTGCAGCCGGCGACGCACAGCGAAACGCTCGATGCCATCGCCGCCTTCGGCCTGCCGGTGTGTGCCGACCGCGCGGTGGTCGATGGCGCGGCCGGGCTGATCGCCTTTCACCGTGCAACGGGGAACAAGCGCGACGCGCTGCCCTTCGACATCGACGGCGTGGTCTACAAGGTCAACCGCATCGAGTTGCAGCGCCGGCTCGGTTTCGTCACGCGCGAGCCACGCTGGGCAGTGGCGCACAAGTACCCGGCGCAAGAGCAGCTCACGCGGCTCAACGACATCGAGGTGCAGGTCGGCCGCACCGGCAAGCTCACGCCGGTGGCCAAGCTCGAGCCGGTGTTCGTCGGCGGCACCACAGTCAGCAACGCCACGTTGCACAACCTGTTCGAGCTGCGGCGCAAGGGCGTGCGCATCGGCGACACGGTGATCGTGCGTCGCGCCGGCGATGTCATTCCCGAAGTGGTGGGCCGCATCGATCAGCTGCGCGCGCACTACGTGCCGAACTTCCGCATGCCACGCCAATGCCCGGTGTGCGGCAGCGCGGTGCAGCGCGAGAAAGGCGGCATCGACCACCGCTGCAGCGGCGGCCTGTTCTGCGCCGCGCAGCGCAAGCAGGCCATCCTGCACTTTGCCGGAAGGCGCGCGATGGACATCGAAGGCCTGGGCGACAAGCTGGTCGACCAGCTTGTCGACGGCGAGATCATCCGCACGTTGCCCGAGCTGTACAAGCTGGGCGTGGCCAAGCTTTCGGTGCTGGAGCGCATGGCCGACAAGAGCGCGGCCAACCTGATGGCGGCGCTGGACAAGAGCAAGCACACCACCTTGCCGCGGTTCCTGTACGCACTGGGCATCCGCCATGTCGGCGAGGCCACCGCCAAGGACCTGGCGAAACACTTCGGCGCCATCGACCGGGTCATGGACGCCAGCGTCGAGCAACTGCTCGAAGTCAACGATGTCGGCCCGGTGGTGGCGCAGAGCATCCACACCTTCTTCGCCCAACCGCACAACCGCGAGGTGGTCGAGCAGCTTCGCGCCGCCGGCATCCGCTGGGACGAGCACGACGGCGTGGCCCGGCCCGCGACGCTGCCGCTGGCCGGGTTGACCGTGGTGCTGACCGGCACGTTGCCGACGCTGACGCGCGACGAGGCCAAGGCGCTGCTCGAAACCGCCGGCGCCAAGGTGGCAGGTTCGGTGTCGAAGAAGACCGCCTACGTGGTCGCTGGCGAGGAGGCGGGCTCGAAACTGGACAAGGCGCGCGAGCTGGGTGTGCCGGTGATCGACGAGGCGGGCTTGCGCGCGCTGCTGGACCGCAACGTCTGATCGCTGCCCCGCATAATTCCAGCTTTTCCACGGACTTGGAGATCCAGACGATGTCTCACTTTGGCCGCAAAGCCCTGCTCCCGCTTCTGCTGACCACCTTGACCGCGGTCGGCCTGCCCGCCGGCGCTGCCTGCCTGAGCGACGCCGAGGCTGCTGCGCTGGTGGCCAACTACCTGAACAAGAAGCCCGCGGCCACGCCCGAGGGGCTGAACGACGCCGACGCCGCCTGCACCCGCGCCAAGGTCAACAAGTTCCTGGTGCAGCAGACGGGCGCCAAGGTCGTCGGCTACAAGGCCGGCCTGACCAATCCGGCGGTGCAGAAGCGCTTCAACGCCACGGCGCCGGTGTGGGGCGTGCTCTACGAGCCGATGCTGCTGAAGGATGGCGCCACGGTCGAGGCGGCTTTCGGTGCGCGTCCGCTGTTCGAGGCCGATCTGCTGGTGCGCGTGTCCGACCCGCGCATCGGCCAGGCGAGGACGCCGCAGCAGGTGCTGCAGTACATCGACCAGGTGATCCCGGCGATCGAGCTGCCCGACCTGGTGGTCGAGGCGCCGCCCAAGCTCAATGGTTCGGCCGTGGCTGCCATCAACGTCGGCGCGCGCTACTTCGTCACCGGCGCGCCGATCGCGGTCAAGCGCACGCCGGAGTTCGCCGATTCGCTGGCCGGGATGAAGGTGCTGGTGATGGGCGGCGGCCAGGACTTGGACACCGGCTTTGGCCGCGACGTGCTCGACCACCCGCTGAATGCCGTGGCCTGGCTGGCGCAGGACCTGCAGAAGCACGGCCTGGCGTTGAAGAAGGGTGACCTGGTCAGCGTCGGCTCGTTCTCGAAGCTGATGCCGCCCAAGGCCGGCCAGAAGGTCGAGGTGCAGTACCAGGGCCTGCCCGACAACCCGACGGTGTCGGTGACCTTCCGCTGACCCGGGACCCGCCATGGCGATCCGCGACATCCTGAAGATGGGCGACCCGCGCCTGCTGCGCATCGCCGCGCCGGTGACCGAATTCGACACGCCGGACCTGCTGGCGTTGATCGAGGACATGTTCGACACCATGCGCGCGGCCAACGGCGCGGGCCTGGCGGCACCGCAGATCGGCGAGGACCTGCAGCTGGTGATCTTCGGCTTCGAGCGCAACGAGCGTTATCCCGAGGCGCCGCCGGTGCCGCAGACGGTGCTGATCAACCCGGTGATCGAAGCGCTCGATGACGAGAGGGTCGACAGCTGGGAAGGCTGCCTGTCGGTGCCGGGGCTGCGCGGTGTGGTGCCGCGCTTCGCGCGCATTCGCTACCGCGGCTTCGACCCGCAGGGCCGCGCCATCGAGCGCGAGGCCGACGGCTTCCATGCACGCGTGGTGCAGCATGAGTGCGACCACCTGATCGGCCGCCTGTACCCGACGCGCATGACGGACCTGAGCCGCTTCGGCTACATCAGCGTGCTGTTTCCCGACCTGGATCCGAACGAAGCCGACGATTGAGCCCGCTGACGCGTCAGCCTGGAGTGGGGCTGGCGCGTTGAAACAAAGGGCTGCTTGTTGTCGGATGGCGCGGAAGGTTCTCGTCTCATGCATTTCGCACTGCGTTTCAGGTCAGTCAGGCTGCTGGTCGGGCTGTGGATTGGGTTGATATTGGCCGCTGGCGTGGCGCAGGCGCAGGACGATCCACCCGGACGTGTCGGCCGGCTGGCGGCGGTTCAGGGCGAAGTCTGGGTTTTCGAAGCCGAGCAGGGCGGGTGGGTCGCCGCACTGGCCAACCGGCCCTTCACTGGGGGAGACCGTGTCGCCACCGGCAACGGGTCTTCGGTCGAGTTGCGTATCGGTTCGACCACGTTGCTGCTGGGCAGCCAGGCCGATCTGGAAGCGCTGCGCCTGGACGACGAGCGCATGCAGTTTCACCTGCTGCGCGGTCCACTGGGGCTGCAGTTGCGCTCCGACGAGGTCGCTGTGGAACTGGAACTGGCCCAGCCCGAGGCCCGCTTCCTGCCGCGCCGCGCCGGGTTGTACCGCATCGACCGCCTGGACGGGCTCAGTGAAGCCACGGTGACCCGCGGTGAACTGCGGGTCGATGCCCATAACCTGGCAATGACCCTGTATCCCGGCCAGCGCGCCGCCTTCTGGCGCGACGGGTCATTGGGCGACACGCGCAGCCAATGGCTGGGCCCGCAGCTCGACGACTTTGCGCTGGCCTTGCAGACCATGGAGCAGGCCGATCCGCGCAGTGCCGCGGCGATGTACGTGCCACCCGAGATGACCGGCATGGAAGACCTCGACCGCCATGGTCGCTGGCAACAGCACCCGGAGCACGGCGCGGTGTGGAGCCCCAGCGTCGTGGCGGTGGAGTGGGCACCTTATCGTTACGGCCAGTGGGTCTGGCTGCGGCCCTGGGGCTGGACCTGGGTGGATGATGCACCCTGGGGCTTTGCGCCCTTCCACTATGGCCGCTGGCTGTGGTGGGGCGAGCGCTGGTGCTGGACACCGGGGCCGAGGGTGGCTCGGCCGGTGTTTGCGCCCGCGCTGGTCGGCTGGGTCGGCGGGCCGCAGTTCAGCGTGGCCGTCGGCAATCATCCGGTGCCGGCGATGGGATGGCTGCCCTTGGGGCCGCGCGATCCGTACCGGCCGCCGTACAGCGCCACGCCGGGCCATGTCAAGCGGCTGAATCCGCATGTGCCGGCCGGGTCGCTGCCGCCGCCGGCCTATGGCAACCGCGGTGTGCCCGGGGCCTTGACAGTGTGGCCGGCGGCGTCGCTGGCGCCGCGCCAGCCGATCGGCGCCGCGGCACTGCGCGCCGACGAGATGGCGCTGCGCCGGTTGTGGCAGACCGAGAACTTCCATCACAACGCGCCTGGGCGGCCGCCGTCGCCTGCCCGGGACTACACGGCGCCACGAGTCGCCGTGCCCTTGGGGGACCCCGGGGCGATACCCACAACGGGCCGTCCGCGGCCGCCGGGGGCTGCTCCCGGTACGCCAATGCCGGTCCCTTCGACGGGCCGCCCGTCGCCAGCCCATGCCACCGCGCCGGCTGCGACCCCCGGCCAGGGGCCGTTTCATGGCCGGCCGACGACCCCCGCGCCCGCGGCCGCAGCCCCGCGCGAGCGGGCGCCGCAACCGGTGGCCGCACCGGTGCCGGTGCCGCCCAGGCCGCCGCAGCCCGTCGCACAGGCCCCTGCGGCACCGCCAGCCCAGCCAGCGCCGCCAGCACCGGCGCGCGCGCAACCCGTCACTCCCGCGCCTGCGGCGGTTCCTCAGGTCGCCGCGCCTCCGCGGCCGGCCGCGCCGCCGGGGCGCAACGAGCCGGACGACGCCCGCAATGCCCGGCAGGGGGCCGACCCGGGCGAACGCCGGCGCACGCCCGAGTCTCGCTACACGCCGCGCGAACGCTAGCGGCCTATCTGAGCAGCGGCTTCAGCGTCGGCCAGACGTTGTCCAGCATGCGCGCCTGGGCCTGAGCATTCGGGTGGATGCGGTCAGCCTGAAACAGCTTGTCGGCATCGGGGCCGTCGGCCACGCCGGCCAGGAAGAAGGGCACCAGCGCCGCACCTTCGGCCTTGGCCACACCGGCAAACAGCTTGGCGAAGTCCTGTGCGTACTTCTGCCCATAGTTGGGCGGCACCTGCATGCCCAGGACCAGCACGCGCGCGCCGGCGGCCTTGGCGGCTTGCGCCATCGCCGACAGGTTGGCCTGGGTCATGTTCAACGGCAAGCCGCGCAGCGCGTCGTTGCCGCCGAGTTCGATGATGACGACCGTCGGCCTGTGCTGCGCCAGCAGCTCTGGCAGACGCGATCTCCCACCCGAGCTGGTGTCGCCGCTGATGCTGGCATTGACCACCTCGATGGCGATCTTCTCGCGCGCCAGGCGCTGCTGCAGCAGTGCCACCCAGCCGCTGCCGCGCTCCAGGCCGTACTCGGCCGACAGGCTGTCGCCCACCACCAGTAGCGGGCCGCGGCGCGCAGCCGCCTGCACTGACGATTCACCGGCGCACACCGCGGCCAGGCCAAGCAGGCTACAGTGCCGCAGCAGCGCACGCCGCGTGGGCCCCGAACCAAGAAGACGCATGTCCGAACCGATCATCGCTGTCCAACACATCACCAAGCAGGTGGCCGATTCCACCGGTACGCTGACCATTCTCCACGACATCAATTTCGAGCTGCGTGCGCGGGAGTCGGTGGCCATCGTCGGCGCATCGGGCTCGGGCAAGAGCACCTTGCTGTCGATCATTGCCGGGCTGGACGTGCCCACGAGCGGCCAGGTGCGGCTGGCCGGCACCGAGCTGTTCGCGCTAGACGAGGACGCGCGAGCCGCAGTGCGCTCGCGCAAGCTGGGCTTCGTGTTCCAGAGCTTCCAGTTGCTCGCCAACCTGAACGCGTTGGAAAACGTCATGCTGCCGCTGGAGCTGCTGGGGCAGAACGATGCGCGTGCGCGCGCGGCCGAGATGCTGGGCCGCGTCGGCCTGTCCAGTCGGCTGGGCCATTACCCGAAGGTGCTGTCCGGCGGCGAGCAGCAGCGCGTGGCGCTGGCCCGCGCCTTCGTCGTGCACCCGGCCGTGCTGCTGGCCGATGAGCCGACCGGCAGCCTGGACTTCGCGACCGGCGCCAAGGTGATGGAACTGATGTTCGAGATGAACCGCGAGGCCGGCACCACGCTGGTGCTGGTGACTCACGATGCCCGCATCGCAGCGCGCTGCCAGCGCCAGCTGGGCATCGAGGCCGGCCGCCTCGTCAGCGACCGCGAAGCCTGACGCGCGTCGTCGAAGCCGGGGTTACTGCTGCGCGAACTTGTAGTCGGTCTTCGCGGCCTTGCGCAGTTCTTCCTGGTACTGCTGCAGCTTGACTTGTTCCATGCGCTGCACGATCTGCGCCTTCACGTCATCGAAGGCCGGGAACTCGGCCTCGCGCGTGTCTTCGAGCCTGATGATGTGCCAGCCGAACTGGGTCTTCACCGGGCTGGCAGTCATCTCGCCCTTCTTCAGCTTGGTCAGCGCCTGCCCGAACTCGGGCACGTAGGAGTCGGCCTTGGCGAAGTCGAGGTCGCCGCCCTGGGCGCCGGAGCCCGGGTCCTTGGAGTTCTTCTTGGCCAGGTCCTCGAAGCTGGCGCCGCCCTTGATCTGCGCGATCAATGCCTTGGCTTCGTCTTCCTTCTCCACCAGGATGTGGCGGGCGCGGTACTCGGTGCCGGTGAGCTGGGCCTTGAACTTGTCGTACTCGGCCTTGGCCTCGGCGTCGCTGACCGGGTTCTTCTTCTTGAAGTCCTCGAACAGCTCGCGGATCAGGATGCTTTGGCGCGCCAGCTCCATCTGCGCCCGGTAGTCAGCCGACGCGGCGATGCCCTTCTTCTCGGCTTCCTGCGTGAAGATCTCGCGCAGCACCACCTGGTCCTTGGCCTGGGCTTCCATCTCCGGGCCCACCTTCTGGCCGGCGCGCGACGCCTGCTGCAGCAGGTTGTCCACCCTCGACTTCGGCACGGCCTTGCCGTTGACCACGGCGATGTTCTGTGCCTGCGCGGCCACCGGCATCAGCATCGCCGCGGACAGGGCGATGAATGCGGCGCGCACGGCCTGGGAGTTCGACTTCATGTCTTCGGGTCTTTCTAGGAGGGGCGCGGGCCGCTGGGTGGCAGGGCGCGCCGGTGTGGGCTTAAGTGCCCGCGATCAGGGAAGCTTCGCTGCGGAGTGTTTCAATGCTCGTGCGGCGCATGTGCCTCGATGGCCAGCGCATGGATGCCGGCGGGCATCAACAAGCGCAAAGCATCATACACGAGGCGATGTCGCGCCACGCGGCTGCAGCCGGTGAACCGTGCACTGGTGATGCGCACGCTGAAGTGCCGGCCCTCGCGGGCACCGGCATGGCCGGCATGCAGGTGGCTGTCGTCCTGCACCTCGATCGCGGTAGGCTGCAATGCGTGGCGCAATGTGGCTTCAATCGCCTCGCGGCTGACGCCGGGCGGGGCGCTCATCGGGAATCGGCCGGCGCCTTGGCGGGGGCGTCTGCGTCGTGTTTGACATGGCGGCTGAGGTACAGGCCCTGCGCCAGGGTGAAAAGCAGCATCAGCCCGATGCCGCCGAAGAGCTTGAAGTTGACCCAGGTGTCAGTGGAAAAGCTGTAGGCCACCCACAAGTTGAGCAGCCCCATCAGCGCGAAGAAAGCCACCCAGGCGAAATTGAGCCGGTGCCACACCAGCGCAGGCAGTTGCATCTGCTCGCCGAGCAGCGCGCGCAGCAGGTTCTTGCCGAAAAGCAGTGGGCTGAGCCAGAACGACAGGCCCATCGCCCAATACAGCATGCTGGGCTTCCACTTGATGAAGGTCTCGCTGTGGAAGTAGATGGTTGCGCCTCCCAGCACGACCACCAGCACCAGGCTGACCCAAAGCATGGTGTCGACCTTGCGGCCGCGCAGCTTCAGCCAGGCCACCTGGGCCAGCGTGGCGACGATGACCATCACCGTGGCCAGCAGCACCGGCGCCTCGTTCGCGCCGACGACGTTGCCCGACACCAGGAAGCCCAGCTGGCTGGTGGCAAAGGCGGCGGCCCAGTCTTTATGGCCTTCGGCGTACTTGAAGGCCGCGAAGAAAAGGATGATCGGCAGGAAGTCGAAGAGGAGTTTCATGCACTTGGCGGGAGATCGTTGACGGCACCGCCGAAACCTGTGCGGCTCAAGCCGCAGCTTCGAAGTCTATCGCGGCCGAATTGATGCAATAACGCGCGCCGGTGGGCACCGGGCCGTCGTCGAATACATGACCGAGGTGCGAGCCGCATTTGCGGCAACGCACCTCGATGCGCACCATGCCGTGGCTGGTGTCGGCAATTCGCTCGATGACATCGCTGTTGATCGGCTCGGCATAGCTCGGCCAGCCGCAGCCGGCGTCAAATTTGCTATCCGAGTTGAACAGCGGCGTACCACAGCCGATGCAGTCATAACGGCCGGGCTGGAAGTGGTCCCAGTACTTGCCGCTGAAGGGCCGCTCGGTGGCGGCATGGCGCGCCACCTGGTATTGCATCGGGTCGAGCTGCTGGCGCCATTCGGCGTCGGTCTTGCGCACCGGGTAGCTTGGGTCGTCCTGGGGTTTCGGGTTCATCGGCGGCGGGGCTTGCACGAACAGCGGCGATCATAGGGCCGCCGCCGCAGCCTCGCCGGGTCAAGATCGTGACAGGCCTGCGGGTAGTCCCTGAAGGCCGCGATTGCACAATCCGGTAGCGTTGAATGCTCTGCAAATCGATTGGGGGTGGACACTATGGATCTAGTAAGGACGCTGCGCAGGCTGCCATTCGCCTTGGCGCTCGGCGCATCGGTGCTCACGGTACACGCCGAGACGGTGAAGATTGCCTTCATGGACCCCCTGTCCGGGCCCTTTGCCAACGTCGGCCAGAACCAGCTGAAGAGCTGGCAGTTCATCGCCGACTACTTCAACAAGAAGGATCCGAAGGCGCCGCAGTTCGAGATCGTCTCGTTCGACAACAAGGGCTCGCCCCAGGAGAGCCTGAACACGCTGAAGGCCGCTGTCGACCAGGGCATCCGCTATGTGACCCAAGGCAATGGCTCGGGCGCGGCCGCCGCCATCCTGGATGCGGTGCAGAAGCACAACGAGCGCAATCCGGGCAAGGAGGTCGTGTATCTGAACTATGCGGCCGTGGATCCGGCGTTGACCAACGAGAAATGCAGCTACTGGCACTTCCGTCTCGACGCAGACACCACGATGAAGATGGAGGCGCTGACCAGCTTCATGAAGGACCAGCCCGAGATCAAGAAGGTCTACATCATCGGCCAGAACTACTCCCACGGGCAGCAGGTCGCCAAGTACTTCAAGGAGTACATCGCACGCAAACGGCCCGACATCCAGATCGTCGGCGACGACCTGCACCCGATTGGCCAGATCAAGGATTTCGCGCCCTATGTGGCCAAGATCAAGGCCAGCGGCGCCGACAGCGTCCTCACCGGCAACTGGGGCACCGACCTGACACTGCTGGTCAAGGCCGCCAACGAAGCCGGGCTGACCGCCAACTTCTACACCTACTACGCCGGCGTCAGTGGCACGCCGACGGCGCTGGCTTCCGGCACGACCGGCAAGGTGCGCGTCGTGGCTTATGCGCACAACAACCTGCCGGGCATCCCCAAGCAATTGCAGGACGACTTCAAGAAGAAGTTCAACGACGACTGGTACACGGCGGCCACCTACAACGGGTTGGCGATGCTGAGTGACGCATTCAAGAAGGCCAAGAGCACCGATCCGGTGAAGGTTGCCGCGGTGATGAGCGGCATGCGCTTCGAGGGCTTCGTCGGCGAGGTCGAGATGCGCAAGTCCGACCACCAGCTGCAGCAACCGCTGTACATCAGCGAGTGGGCCAAGACCGACGCCAAGCATCCTTACAGCGTGGAGAACACCGGCTTCAACTTCCGCGAGGTCAAGGCGATCCCGGCCTACGTGGCGAGCACGCCGACGGCCTGCCAGATGAAGCGTCCTTGAAACGGCGTAGTCGAGGTAACTGAGCCAGTCTGCGGCGCGGCGACCCTGCTGCGGCACTGCCGCTATTTCTGACGCCCGATGCCGTCGATGGACGCTTCCTTCCTGCTGATTTCGCTGCTGAACGGCCTGTCTGTCGGGCTGCTGCTGTTCATGTTGGCCTCGGGGCTGACGCTGATCTTCAGCATGATGGGCGTGCTCAATTTCGCGCACGCCAGCTTCTACATGCTGGGCGCCTATGTGGCCTACTCGATCACGCAGGTGATCGGCTTCTGGTGGGCGCTGATGCTGGCGCCGGTCGTCGTCGGGCTACTGGGCGCCTTGTTCGAGCGCCATGCGTTGCGCCGGGTGCACAAGTTCGGTCACGTGCCCGAACTGCTGATCACCTTCGGTCTCAGCTACATCGTGCTCGAGCTCGTGCAGCTTGTCTGGGGCCGGCAGGCGGTGGACTTCACTCCACCTGCGTCGCTGAGCGGCGCGCTGTTCACGATCGTCGATGCGCCGTCGGGCTTGTCCTTCGCTTGGGGAGAAAAGCCGCCGGGCTGCGGCAGCGGCGGCTTGGTGTGCACCACCTTTCCCGCATTCCGAGCCTTCGGCATGGGCGTGGCGGTGCTGATGCTGATCTCGATCTGGTTGCTGCTGACGCGCACGCGCATCGGTCTGGTGATCCAGGCCTCACTGACACACCCCGAGGCGGTCGAGTCGCTGGGCCACAACGTCCCGCGGGTGTTCATGCTGGTATTCGGCGGCGGTACGGCGCTGGCGGCATTGGCCGGTGTGATCGGCGGGGCGATGCGCGTCACCGAGCCGTCGATGGCCCTGACGGTCGGGGCGGTGGTGTTCGCGGTCATTGTCATTGGCGGCATGGGCTCGCTGGCCGGGGCCTTCGTCGCCTCGGTCGGGCTGGGCATCATCGAGAGCTTTGCCGTCAGCAGCGACCGTTCGATCGCCGACGGCATGGCAGCGGTCGGCCTGGCGATCACGCCTGAGACCTTCGGCTTCGCGCTGTGGAGCGTCAAGCTCAGCCAGATCGCCGCGATCCTGCCCTACCTGCTGCTGGTGCTGATCCTGATCTTCAGGCCGAAGGGCCTGTTCGGCAGCCGGGAGGGATGAGGTCGGTGGCCGGCACCTCGAGATCCTTCAATCGCGGCCGCTGGCTGGTGTGGGGCGGCTATGCGTTGCTGATGCTGCTGGCGCCGTTGGTCTTCACCAGCAGCCTGTCGACGACCATGCTTTCGCAGATGGGCATCTCCATCATCGCCTGTCTGGCCTTCAATATGCTGCTCGGCCAGGGTGGCATGCTCAGCTTCGGCCATGCCGTGTATTCGGGCCTGGGATCGTTCATTGCCATCCACGCGCTGAACCGCGTTTCGGGCGGCTCGCTGGCCTTGCCGGTGAGCCTGATCCCGTTGGTCGGTGGCCTCGGCGGCCTGTTCTTCGCGGCGCTGCTGGGCTATGTGACCACAAAGAAGGCGGGCACGCCCTTCGCGATGATCACGCTGGGCGTCGGTGAACTGGTCGCTGCGATGTCGCTGATGTTTCCCGGCTTCTTCGGTGGCGAAGGCGGCATCACCGGCAACCGCGTCGCCGGCCAGCCCTTCTTCGGCATCACCTTCGGCCCGCAACTGCAGCTTTACTACCTGATCGCCATCTATACCTTCGTCTGCACGGCGCTGATGTTTGCCTTCACGCGCACGCCGCTGGGCCGCATGCTCAACGCCTCGCGCGACAACCCGGAACGCATCGAGTTCGTCGGCTACAACACCCGCTACGTGCGCTACATCGCCTTCATGGCCTCGGGGTTCTTCATGGGCATCGCCGGCGGACTGTCGGCGTTGAACTTCGAGATCGTCACCTCGGAGGTGGTCGGTGCGGCACGCTCGGGCGCCTACCTGCTGTTCACCTTCCTTGGCGGTGCCGTGTTCTTCTTCGGCCCCATCATCGGCGCCGTGCTGCTGGTGCTGGCGCTGGTGCTGTTGTCCGAGCTGACACAGGCCTGGCTGTTGTACCTGGGCCTGGTTTTCACGTTCATGGTCATGTTCGCGCCGGGCGGCATCGCCAGCCTGATCATGATGAACCTGCGTGTGGCGTCGTTCGGCAAGCTGCGGCAGCTGCTGTGGCCGTACCTGATGTTGTTGCTCAGTGCGCTGGTGGCGCTGGCCGGGGCCAGCGCGATGATCGAGATGGTCTACCACCTGCAACTGAACAAGGTGCTCGGGCCGGAACTGAAGTTTGCGGGCGTGCCGCTGAACGCCATGTCCTGGAGCAGCTGGCTCGGGGCCGGCGTCTTGCTGGGCGTCGGCGTGCTGCTTTTCGAGCTGGCGCGGCGCCGTTTCATGCCGCTGTGGGGCCGCATCCAGGAAGAGATCGAGAGCGAGATCCAGCGCAGGGAGGCGAGGGCATGACGGCGGCAGCCCCGGCCATCGAGCTGCGCGACGTGCGCAAGAGCTTCGGCCGCACCGAGATCATCCGCGGCGCGAACCTGGCGGTGCAGCCAGGTGAGCGGGTCGCGGTGATCGGGCCCAACGGCGCCGGCAAGAGCACCTTGTTCAACCTGATCAGCGGCCGCTTTGGCAGCAGCGGCGGCGAGATCCTGCTGCATGGCCAGCGCATCGACGGGTTGAAGCCCTACGAGATCAACCGCCTCGGCCTGGCACGCAGCTTCCAGGTGAGCAACCTGTTCACGCGGCTGTCGGCCTTCGAGAACATCCGCTGCAGTGTGCTGTGGAGCATGGGCTACAAGTACAGCTTCTGGCATTTCCTCGCTGACCTGGACGACGTCAATCGCCGCGCCGAGGACGTGCTCGGCATGATCCGGCTCGACCGTCGGCGCGACGTGCTGGCGATGAACCTGACCTATGCGGAGCAGCGCGCGCTGGAGATCGGCATCACCATCGCAGGCGGCGCCAGCGTGATCCTGCTCGACGAACCGACCGCCGGCATGAGCAAGAGCGAGACCTCCAACTTCGTGTCGCTGATCCGCGAGGTGACCGTCGGCAAGACGCTGCTGACCGTGGAGCACGACATGGGGGTGGTCTTCGGCCTGGCCGACAAGATCGCGGTGCTGGTCTATGGCGAGGTCATCGCCTTCGACGAACCGGAAGCGGTACGCACCAACCCGCGCGTTCAGGAAGCTTATCTCGGCTCGGCGCATGCCGATGCCGGTGCGCAGTCGGGGGGGCATTGAGATGCTGAAGCTCGACGATGTCCATGCCTACTATGGTAAGAGCCATGTGCTGCACGGCGTGACCTTCGACGTCAGGCCGGGCGAGATCGTCGCCTTGCTCGGGCGCAACGGCTCGGGGCGGTCGACCACCGTCAAGGCCATCATGGGCCTGGTGCATGGCACCGGCTCGGTCGACTGGAAGGGCACCCAGCTGCTGGGCCGAAAGGCTTTCGAGATTGCCCACGCCGGCATCGGCTACGTGCCGGAAAACCGCGACATCTTCCCGACGCTGACCGTGCAGCAGAACCTGCTGCTCGGTTGCAAGGGCAGCGCACCCAGGGGTCGCTGGTCCTTCGACGACATGTACGACTTGTTTCCGCGGCTCAAGGAGCGGCAGCACAACGATGCCGGCGTGCTGTCGGGCGGCGAGCAGCAGATGCTGACCTTGTGCCGGACGCTGATGGGCGACCCCGAACTGGTCATGATCGACGAGCCGACCGAAGGTCTGGCGCCGAAGATCGTCGAGCTGGTGGCCGATTTCCTGCGCGAACTCAAGCGACGCGACATCTCCGTGCTGTTGGTCGAGCAGAAGCTGACCATCGCGCTGGAGGTGGCGCAGCGCTGTCTGGTCATGGGCCACGGCCAGATCGTCTTCGATGGCACGCCCGCCGAACTGCGGGCCAACGCCGCAGTGCGCAAGGAGTGGCTCGAGGTCTAGCCTCGGCCGGCGGGTGCGCCCTGGCGCCGGCTGTCGCTGCCGTTACAGTGCCTTGCGCATGCCAGCTTCTAGAATCGCACGAGCGTTCGCCTTTCTGTCCGTACCGGAGACATAGTCATGACAGCCAGCTACGAAGTTCGCGGCCCCGTCGCCGTGGTCACAATGAACAACCCGCCGGTCAACGGCCTGGGTTACGACACGCGACGCGGCATCGCCGATGGGGTGGACCGGGCCAACGCCGATCCGGCGGTCAAGGCCATCGTCATCACCGGTGCCGGCAAGGCGTTTTCAGGCGGCGCCGACATCCGCGAATTCGGCTCGCCCAAGGCATTGGCCGAACCGAACCTGCTGAGCCTGATCCTGCAACTCGAAGCCAGCGCCAAGCCGGTAGTAGCTGCCGTGCACAGCGTGTGCATGGGCGGCGGACTGGAGCTGGCGCTGGGCTGTCACTACCGCGTGGTCTCGCCGGGCACGCAGGTGGCGCTGCCCGAGGTCAAGCTCGGCCTGGTGCCGGGCGCCGGCGGAACGCAGCGCCTACCGCGCGTGCTCGGTGTGGAAACCGCGCTGAACATGATCGTCAGCGGTGAGCCCGTGAAGAGCGAACTGCTGGCCATGGCCCCAGGGCAGAAGCTGTTCGACAAGTTGATCGATGGCGACCTGATGGCCGGCGCGCTGGCCTTTGCCGCTGAGGTGGCCGACCAGCGCCCGCTGCCGCTGGTGCGCAACCTGAAGGCCACACACCCCAACGCCGACGCTTACTTCGCCTTTGCCCGCAACACCGTCAAGGCGATGGCCAAGAATTTCCCGGCACCCGCCCGATGCGTCGACTGTGTCGAGGCCGCGGTCAAGTCGGCGAAGTTCGACGACGGTATGCGTGCCGAGCGCGATGCCTTCCTGGCGCTGATGATGACGCCAGAAAGCAAGGCGCTGCGCAATGCCTTCTTCGGCGAACGCGCGGCCAGCAAGATCCCCGACGTGCCCGAAGACACGCCGCAGCGCAAGATCGACAAGGTCGCGGTCATCGGCGCCGGCACCATGGGCGGCGGCATCTCGATGAACTTCCTCAACGCCGGCATCCCGGTGACGATCCTGGAGATGAAGCAGGACGCGCTGGACCGCGGCATCGGCGTGATGCGCAAGAACTACGAATCGCAGGTCAAACGCGGCAAGCTCAAGCAGGACAAGTACGAGCAGCGCATGGCGCTGCTGAAGACCACGCTGGCCTATGACGACATCAAGGACGCTGACCTGGTGATCGAGGCGGTGTTCGAGGAGCTTGGCGTGAAGGAGGGTGTCTTCAAGACGCTGGACGAGGTGATGAAGCCCGGTGCCATCCTGGCCAGCAACACCAGCACGCTCGACGTCAACAAGATCGCCGCTTTTACCAAGCGTCCGCAGGATGTGGTCGGCCTGCACTTCTTCAGCCCGGCCAACGTGATGAAGCTGCTGGAGGTGGTGCGCGGCGCCAAAACCGGCAAGGACGTGCTCGCCACCGTGATGACGGTGGCCAAGAAGATCCGCAAGACAGCGGTGGTATCCGGCGTGTGCGACGGCTTCATCGGCAATCGCATGATCGAGCAATACAGCCGCCAGGCCGGCTTCCTGCTGGACGAAGGCTGCACCCCGGCGCAGGTGGACAAGGCGATCGAGAAGTTCGGCTTCGCGATGGGCCCGTTCCGCATGGGCGACCTGGCCGGCAACGACATCGGCTGGGCGATCCGCAAGCGCCGCGCCGTCGAGTACCCGAACCTGAAGTACAGCAAGACCGCGGACCTGTTGTGCGAGATGGGTCGCTATGGCCAGAAGACGCAGGCTGGCTGGTACGACTACGTCGCTGGCAAACGCGACGCGATCCCCAGCCCGGTGGTGGTGGAGATGATCGAGAAGCACCGCGCGTCCTTGGGCATCAAGCCGCGCAAGATCAGCGACGATGAAATCGTGCAGCGCCTGGTCTATGCGCTGGTCAATGAAGGCGCGAAGATCCTCGAAGAGGGCATCGCCAGCAAGGCCAGTGACATTGACATGATCTACCTCACCGGCTACGGTTTCCCGCTGCACCGCGGCGGGCCGATGTGCTATGCGGATACGGTGGGCCTGTTCAACGTGGTGCAGGCGATGAAGCGCTTTGCCGGCAACCCGCTGGACGACGCCGCCTTCTGGCAGCCGGCGCCGCTGTTGGCCAAGCTGGCGGCCGAAGGCAAGACCTTCGGTTGAGCCGACCGCGGGCGCGTGGCCATCGGCACAGCGGTGTCGAGCGCGTCCACTCCCTTTCCAGCCCGGGCGTGGCATAGCGCCTGACATCTTCGAAGGAACCTCCATGACCCAAGCCGTGATCGTCTCCACCGCCCGCACGCCCCTGGCCAAGAGCTGGAAGGGTGCCTTCAACATGACGCACGGCGCCACGCTCGGCAGCTTCGCCATCAAGGCCGCGGTCGAGCGCGCCGGTGTCGACCCGGCCGCCATCGATGACGTGCTGATGGGCTGCGCCAATCCCGAAGGCGCCACCGGCATGAACATCGCGCGCCAGGCCGCCCTGCGCGCCGGGCTGCCGATCACGGTCGGCGGCGTCACCGTCAACCGCTTCTGCTCCAGCGGGCTGCAGACCATCGCCATGGCGGCGCAGCGCATCATTGCCGGTGAGAGTGACCTGCTGGTTGCCGGCGGCGTGGAGAGCATCTCGTGCGTGCAGCAGGAGATGAACCGCCACATGATCGCCGACAGCTGGCTCAAGGAGCACAAGCCGGCGATCTACATGTCGATGCTCGAGACCGCCGAGAACGTGGCCAAGCGCTATGGCATTGCCAAGGAACGCATGGACCACTATGGCGCTGAGAGCCAGCAGAAGGCCTGTGCCGCGCAGGAAGCCGGCAAGTTCAACGATGAAATGGTGTCCTGCACGGTGATGGCCGGCGTGGCCGATGCGCAGCTCGGCCTGCGCACCAAGGAAGTGACGATCAGCGCCGATGAAGGGCTGCGCCCGGGCACCACCTACGACAGCATCAAGGGCATCCGCTCGGCCTTGCCCGGCGGCATGATCACGGCCGGCAATGCCAGCCAGTACAGCGATGGTGCCGGCGCCTGCGTCGTGGTCAGCGACACCTACGCGCAGCAGAAGAACCTGAAGCCGCTGGGCCGCTTCCTCGGGTTTGCGGTGGCTGGCTGCGAGCCCGACGAGATGGGCATCGGCCCGGTGTTTGCGGTGCCGAAAGTACTGAAGCGACTGGGCCTGAAGGTCGAGGACATCGACCTGTGGGAACTGAACGAGGCCTTCGCCGTGCAGGTGCTGTACTGCGCCGACAAGCTGGGGATCCCGATGGACCGGCTCAACGTCAACGGCGGCGCCATCGCGGTCGGCCATCCCTACGGCGTCAGCGGCCAGCGCCTGACCGGCCACGCGCTGCTCGAAGGCAAGCGCCGCGGTGCCAAGCGCGTGGTGGTGACCATGTGCGTCGGCGGCGGCATGGGCGCGGCCGGCGTCTTCGAAGTGCTGTGAGCACGGGCCCTGCGGCGGGCGTGCTGCGCACCGACGACGCGCGCTTCGCCGACCTGCCGGGCTTTGCCTGGCAGCCGCACTATGCCGACATCGCCGGCATGCGCATGCACTATGTCGACGAAGGTCCGCGTGACGCCGAGGTCACTGCGCTGTGCCTGCATGGCCAGCCGAGCTGGGCCTACCTGTACCGCAAGATGATCCCGGCCTTCACTGCGGCCGGATTGCGGGTGGTCGCGCCGGACTGGTTCGGCTTCGGCCGCTCCGACAAGCCGGAGGACACCGGCTGGTACAGCTTCGAACGGCATCGCAACTCGATGCTGGAGCTGGTCGGCCGGCTCGACCTGCGCAACGTGCTGCTGGTGGTGCAGGACTGGGGTGGCCTGCTCGGCCTGACACTCCCGCTGGACCAGACCGAGCGCTACACCCGGCTGCTGGTGATGAACACCGGCCTGGGCCTGGGCGCGGTGACCGAGGGCTTCAAGCAATGGCGAGCCTATGCCAATAGCCAGCCCGACCTGGCCTGCGGCAAGCTGATCCAGCGCGGCACGCCGTGCATGACCGCGGCCGAGGCGGCGGCCTATGACGCGCCGTTCCCCGACATGCGCTACAAGGCCGGCGTGCGGGCGTTTCCAAACCTTGTGCCGGACCGCGAGGACGCGCCTGGCGCCGAGCTCAGCCGCCGCGCCGCCGCCTTCTGGAAGGAGCAGTGGGCAGGCGACAGCTTCATGGCCATCGGCATGACCGACCCGGTGCTCGGCCCGGCGGCGATGCACTCGCTGCGCAAGCTAATCCGCGGCTGCCCCGAACCGATGGAGCTGACGGACGGCGGGCACTTCGTGCAGGAGCGCGGCGACTTGATCGCTCCGGCTGCACTGCGCCACTTCGGACTCCTGCAAGGCTGACCGCGGCCGATGGACATCGACCTCGGCGCGTTGCGCGAGATGTTTCGCAAGGCGCCGTTGGCCAGTCGCGCTTGCATGTCGCGAGCGCCTCGGCCACGATGGCGCTGACGGGCCAGTCCTTCGTTTCCTGACCCTGCCATGCGCAAGACCCTCGACTTCCTGCTCCACGACTGGATCGGCGTTCCTCAGCTGCTGCAGCGACCGCGCTTTGCAGAGTATTCGCTGGAGACCTTTGCCTCGGTGCTGGACACCTGCGAACGCATCGCTCGCGACAAGTTCGCACCCTTCAACCGGCTGAGCGACACGCAGGAGCCGCACTTCGATGGCCAGCGCGTGCACCTGCCCGAGGCCACGCACGCGGCGCTGGCGGCCTATGTCGAATCGGGCATGTTGGCCGCCGCGCAGGATCATCACATCGGCGGTATGCAACTGCCCTGCGTCATCGAGATGGCGGCCAATGCCTTCTTCCACAAGGCCAGCATCGCCATGGCCGGCTATGCCCTGCTGACCAGCGGCAATGCCAACCTGCTGATGGCCCACGGCACGCCGGCTCAGCGCGAAATCTTCGCCAAGCGGCTGTTCGCTGGCCAATGGTTCGGCACCATGTGCCTGAGCGAGCCGCAGGCCGGCTCGTCCTTGAGCGACGTGGCCACACGCGCAGTTCCCGACGGCGACGATTTCGAGGCCGACCCGCTGGGCCCGCGCTACCGGCTCACGGGCCACAAGATGTGGATCTCGGCCGGCGAGCACGAGCTCACCGAGAACATCGTGCACCTGGTGCTGGCCAAGGTGCCGCTGGCCGACGGCAGCACCGTGCCGGGCACGAGAGGCATCTCACTGTTCATCGTGCCGAAGCAGCGCGTGGCGGCGGACGGCACGCTCACCGGCGAGCGCAACGACGTGGCGCTGGCCGGACTGAACCACAAGCTCGGCTACCGCGGCACCACCAACACGCTGCTCAACTTCGGCGAGCACGGCGGTGCCGTCGGCTACCGCATCGGCCAGATTGGGGAAGGCCTGCGCTGCATGTTCCACATGATGAACGAGGCGCGCATCGGCGTTGGCCTCGGCGCGGTGATGCTCGGCTATGCCGGCTACGAGGCCAGCCTGGACTACGCCCGGCAGCGGCCGCAGGGCCGGCCGACGACGGCGGGCGGCAAGGACGCCAGTTCGCCCCAGGTGCCGATCATTCAGCATGCCGACGTCAAGCGCATGCTGCTGGCGCAAAAGAGTTATGTCGAAGGCGGCCTGGCGCTGGAGCTGTACTGTGCGCGGCTGGTCGACGAACTGCATACCGGCGAGCCGCGTGCGGCCCGCGATGCCGGCTTGCTGCTGGAGGTGCTGACGCCGATCGCCAAGAGCTGGCCCAGCGAATGGTGCCTGGAGGCGAACAGCCTGGCCATCCAGGTGCATGGCGGCTACGGCTACACCCGCGATTTCGCGGTCGAACAGTACTGGCGCGACAACCGCCTGAACATGATCCACGAGGGCACGCACGGCATCCAGGGCCTGGACCTACTGGGCCGCAAGGTGCTGATGCATGACGGTGCCGCCTTCAAGCTGCTGGCCGCTCGGATGCTGGCCACGGCCAATTCGGCGCTGCCGCACGAGGCCCTGGCCGGCCCGGCGCGGCAGCTGCAGTCGGCGCTGCAGACCTTGGAATCCGCCACCCGTGCCGCCTGGATGCATGGCCAGCCCGACGAGGCGCTGGCCAATGCCACACCCTACCTGCAGGCCTTCGGCCATGTGGTGCTGGCCTGGCTGTGGCTGGACGTGGCTTGCGTGTGCCGCGCGCGGCTGGCCGATGGCCTCGGCGACGAAGCCGCAGATCGCGGCCGGCTGGCGGCCATGCGCTACTTCTTTGCCTACGAGCTGCCGAAGATCGACGCCTGGTTGCTGGCCGTGGCCGCGCGCCAGGC
>Ga0105090_10000104_pt1 | contig 33699 bp, 27 predicted proteins | sample PPLLak3March2015_FD_79110 | JGI IMG/M metagenome (GOLD analysis project Ga0105090, IMG submission 79110) | Freshwater sediment microbial communities from Prairie Pothole Lake near Jamestown, North Dakota, USA - PPLs Lake P7 Core (1) Depth... | ecosystem: Environmental > Aquatic > Freshwater >...
CATCCGCAAGGCGGCCGTGCTCGGCGCCGGCGTGATGGGCGCGCAGATCGCCGCGCATCTCGTCAACTGCGGCGTCCCGGTCGTGCTGTTCGACCTGCCGGCGAAGGAGGGCGACCCCGACGGCATCGTGCGCAAGGCGCTTTCCGGGTTGGCGAAGCTCGAGCCCGCGCCGTTCGCCGCGAAGGAACTCGCAGCGCAGGTGGAAGTCGCCAATTACGGGAGCGGCCTCGCGAAGGTTGCCGATTGCGATCTCGTGATCGAGGCGATCGCCGAGCGGCTCGACTGGAAGCGCGACCTCTACGCGAAGGTCGCCCCGCACCTCGCCCCGCACGCGATCTTCGCCACGAACACCTCGGGCCTGTCGATCGCGTCGCTCTCCGATGCGCTCCCCGCGGCGCTGCGCCCGCGCTTTTGCGGCGTGCACTTCTTCAACCCGCCGCGCTACATGCACCTGGTCGAGGTGATTCCCGGCCCCGCGACGGAAGCCGTGCTCCTCGACCGCCTCGAGGCGTTCCTCGTCACCGCGCTGGGCAAGGGCGTGGTGCGGGCGAAGGACACGCCGAACTTCATCGCCAACCGCATCGGCGTGTTCTCCATCGTCGCGACGATGCTGCACACGGAGCGCCTCGGGCTGCCCTACGAGGTGGTCGACGCGCTGACCGGCCCCGCGATCGGCCGGCCGAAGAGTGCTTCGTTCCGGACGGCCGACATCGTCGGCCTCGACACGATGTCGCACGTGATCGGCACGATGCGCGACACGCTGCCCGGCGACCCGTGGCACGCGCACTTCGCCGAGCCCAAGGTGGTTGCGGCGCTCGTAGCGAAAGGCGCGCTGGGCCAGAAGGCGGGGGCGGGGTTCTATCGCAGGCAGGGCCGCGCGATCGAGGTGCTCGATCCCGCGGCGGGGGCGTATCGCCCCTCGACCGGCGAGGTCGCGCCCGAGGTCGCGGCGATCCTGAAGGAGCGTGCGATGGGCGGCAAGCTCGCGAAGCTTCGCGCGAGCCCGCACCCGCAGGCGCAGTTCCTGTGGTCGATCTTCCGCGACGTGTTCCACTACGCCGCCTTCCATCTGACGTCGATCGCCGACAACGCGCGCGACGTCGATCTCGCGATCCGCTGGGGCTTCGGCTGGCAGCAGGGCCCTTTCGAGACGTGGCAGGCGGCCGGCTGGAACGAGGTCGCCGGCTGGATCGCCGAGGACATCGCGGCCGGACGCGCACTGGGGAACGTGGCGCTGCCCGGCTGGGTGACCGGCGAGCACGTGCGCGCCGCAGGCGGCGTGCACACGCCGCAGGGATCGTATGCGCCTGCCGCCGACGCCTTCCACGGCCGCTCGACGCTGCCCGTCTACGAGCGCCAGCTGCGCCCCGACCTCGTGCTCACCAAGCGCGCGGATGCGGGCACGACGGTGTTCGAGACCGACGCCGTGCGCCTGTGGCACCTCGGCGACGATGTCGCCATCGTGTCGTTCAAGACGAAGAAGCACACGGTCAGCGAAGGCGTGCTCGACGGCCTGCTGCGCGCCTGCGACGAGGCGGAGAAGGCGTTCGCGGCATTGGTGATCTGGCAGGTGGCCGAGCCGTTCTCGCTGGGCGCCGACCTCTCGGGCATCGCGCCGGCCGCCGCTGCGAAGCAGTGGTCGGGGATCGAGGCCGTGGTGAAGAAATTCCAGGACACCTCGATGCGGCTGCGCTCGTGCCTGGTGCCGACGGTGGCGGCGGTGCGCGGCATGGCGCTCGGCGGTTCCTGCGAGTTCATCCTGCACGCCGATCGCACGGTCGCGGCGATGGAGTCCTACATCGGGCTGGTCGAGGCGGGCGTGGGCCTGCTGCCTGGCGGAGGCGGCTGCAAGGAGCTCGCGCTGCGCGCGCACCTCGAGAGCCGGCGGGGTGCGGCGGGCAGCCAGATCGACATGCTGCCGGTGCTGCGGGCGTACTTCCAGCAGGTCGCCACCGCCGCTGTTTCGAAGAGCGCGCTTGAGGCGAAGGAGCTGGGCTACCTGCGGCCCGCCGACGTCGTCGTGCCCAACGCATGGGAGGTGCTGCATGTGGCGAAGGCGCAGGCGCGGGCGATGGCCGAGGCCGGTTACCGGCCGCCGCTGCCTGCCCGCAACATCGCGGTCGCTGGCCGCACCGGCATCGCGACGCTGCAGATGCTGCTGGTCAACATGCGCGACGGCGGGTTCGTCAGCGCCTACGACTTCGAGATCGGGCTCGCGATCGCGCGCGTGATGTGCGGCGGCGACGTCGACGCCGGCAGCCTGGTCGACGAGCGGTGGCTGATCGAGGTCGAGCGCGCCGAGTTCATGCGCCTGCTCGCCAACGAGAAGACGCAGGCGCGCATCGCGCACACGCTCGCCACCGGCAAGCCGTTGAGGAACTAGGATGGTACGACCCCCACGTTCACTTCGTTCACTGCCCCCCGGGGGGGCGGGTCAGGTTGCCTCCTTGGCCTGTCCTGCCAATCGCAAGGGGCGCGCGTCGGCCGCCGCTCCGTGCGAGCGGACGCGCTCTTCGAGCCTGGCTGCCGCCCCGCTCGCACGGGCGTCCCGGGGCGGCCCATCGGGATTACTGACATGAACAAGCAGATGCAGGACGCGTGGATCGTCGCGGCGACGCGCACCCCGGTGGGCAAGGCCCCGCGCGGCGCGCTGCGCACCACGCGGCCCGACTCGCTGCTCGCGCACGTGCTGCGGCGCGTGACCGCAGCGGTCCCGGGCGTGCCCCAGGCGGCGATCGAGGACGTGATCGTCGGCTGCGCGATGCCCGAGTACGAGCAGGGCATGAACGTCGCGCGCATCGGCTTGCTGCTCGCGGGGCTGCCGGCCGGCACCGCCGGCATGACGATCAATCGCTTCTGCTCGTCGGGGCTGAACGCGGTGTCGATCGCCGCCGACCGCATCCGCACCGGCGAGGCGGACGTGATGATCGCCGCCGGCACCGAGAGCATGAGCATGATCCCCCTGCTCGGCCGGCTCGCCATGAACGCGGAGGTGTTCGCGCGCGACGAGAACCTCGGCATCGCCTACGGGATGGGCCTCACCGCCGAGCGCGTGGCGCAGCAATGGAAGGTCTCGCGCGAGGACCAGGACGCCTTCTCCGCCGAGTCGCACCGCCGCGCGATTGCCGCGCAGCAGGGCGGGGAATTCGCCGCCGAGATCTCGCCTCTGGAAGTCGTGGAGCATGTGCCCGACCTGGCGACGGACAAGGTCGTCGCCAAGGGCAGGCGCGTCGATCGCGACGAGGGTCCGCGAGCTGACACGAGTCCCGAGGGCCTCGCGAAGCTGCGGCCGGTGTTCGCGGCGAAGGGCTCGGTGACCGCCGGCAACAGCTCGCAGATGTCCGACGGCGCCGGCGCGGTCATGGTCGTGTCAGACCGCGCACTGAAAGCCTACGGGCTGACGCCGCTGTCCCGCTTCGTCGGCTACGCGGTTGCCGGCGTCGCGCCGGAGATCATGGGCATCGGCCCGATCGCGGCGATCCCGAAGGTGCTGAAGTCGACCGGCGTGAAGCAGGACGACCTCGCGTGGATCGAGCTGAACGAGGCGTTCGCCGCGCAGAGCCTCGCGGTGATCCGCGATCTCGGTCTCGACCCGGTGAAGGTGAACCCGCTCGGCGGCGCCATCGCGCTCGGCCACCCGCTTGGCGCGACCGGCGCCATACGCACGGCGACGCTGGTGCACGGCATGCGGCGGCGTGGCGGCAAGTACGGCATGATCACGATGTGCGTCGGCACGGGGATGGGGGCGGCCGGCATCTTCGAAAACGTCTAGACGGCAGCGGCGCGTCGCGCGAAGCGGCCCTGTCGTCCGGCCCAGCCACAGGCGGGGGAGGGGGGAGAATGAAGCGCTCGATCGGCGCAGCCGTCGTCGTCGCGTGCCTCGCCGGCGCAGCGCAGGCGGCCGAAGTTGGTGGCGTCAGACTCGACGACGGCGCGAGCGTGGGCGGCCAGGTGCTGGTGCTGAACGGCGCGGGGGTGCGTACGCGCCTGCTGTTCTTCAACGCCTACGTCGCCAGCCTCTACCTGCCGGCGAAGGCGCGCAGCCTCCCGGCCGTGCTGGCCAGGGGTCCGCGGCGCATCCAGCTCAACCTGCTGCGGAGCCTCTCCGCCGACGATCTGGTCGACGTTCTCGTCGCCGGGCTGAAGGACAACGCGTCGGCGGAGGAACTCGCCTCGATGAAGCCGCAGACCGACCAACTGGTCGTGATCGTGCGGAGTTTCGGCGCGGCGAAGGAAGGCGACGTCGTCACGTTCGACTTCCACGGCGGCGCCACGCGCATCGCGCACAACGGCGAGCCCAAGGGCGCGATCGCCGGCGACTCGTTCAACCACGCGCTGACCCGCATCTGGATCGGCGAGCGGCCGGCGCAGGGTGACCTCCGCAAGGCGATGCTCGGCGGGTAGGCCGCGGCGGCGCACTGCCCCTCACCTACCGGAAAGTAGCGGAGAGTAGGGTCAGACTCGATTCTGCTCGATTCTGCTGACTCCGCGCCATGCATCATGGGGTGGCCACGAGAGAATCGAGTCTGACCCTACATTCCGCACGGCGTCTCCAACCCGTCACCCCCGGCCCCTCTCCCCACTGTCGTGGGGCGAGGGGAGCGCCCGACCCTCCGCGCTGTTGCAGAGCGAGGTGAGCACCTCCACTCCCCTCTCCACGCGTTAGCGGGGAGAGGGGTTGGGGGTGAGGGGTCCGCGTTGAGGGGATAATCGCGAACCTATGCCCGACTTCTGGCCCTCCTGCGGCTTTCGCCTGCTCGCCATCGGCGGCGACGGCCGGCTCACCGTCACCGACGCGTTCCTGCGCGCCTACCTCGCGCGTCCCGAGCTCGCGCCCGTGCCCGAGTCCTGCGACGCCGAGCTCGCGCTGCACGACGAGCTGATGAAGTTGCCGCGCCGCGAGGTCGGCGAGCGCGAGATCGGCGCGCTCGCCGACGCCGACGCGCGCGACAACTACCGCGTGTGGCTGCGCTTCCGCGACCGCCTGCTGCGCGCGCCGTCGCTGGAGGCGGCCTACGTCGCGCTGTTTCGCGGCGAGGGCGTGGACGTGTCGCCGTTGTTCGTCCACCAGCTGACACAGGTCCTGCTGCGCCACGTGCTCGGCGAGGGCAGCGATCCGCTCGAGGCGCGAATGGCGGAGATGCTGTTCCGGCCGCAGAAGGTCGCCGTGCTCGAGGACGGCAGCGTGATGGCGGCCGACGACGAGGTGGTCGAGCTGCACGCGACTACCGGCGGCTTCGGCAGTCTCGGCGAGCTGCTCAGACGCCAGGACGTGCCGACGCGCTCGATCGACCTCGACGTGCTCGGCGCCGACAACGCGTCGGCGTACTGGGAGCGCGACGAGCGCCACGACTTCTCGGTGATGCTGAACCGCGGCCAGCCGCCGCTCGACGCACTCTGCCGCGTGCTGGAGAGGTGGATCGCGCACTTCCTCGGCGTCGCGGTCGCGATCCGGCCCGAGCGGCGCATCGACGACGAGCGCTGGGTCTGGCACGTGGGGCTCGACGCCGAGGCGAGCGGCATCCTCAACGACCTCTACAATCGCGCCGAGGTCGACGCCGCGAGGATGGAGCGGCTGCTGTCGCTGTTCCGCCTCGAGTTTGCCGACCGCAGCGACATGCGGCCTGCCGTCGCCGGGGCGCCGGTTTACCTCGCGATGGCGCTGGACGCGCATTCGCGCCTGAAGCTCAAGCCGCAGAATCTGCTCCTCAACCTCCCGCTCGCCCAAACGCAATGAACCCCCTGTCCTCCCTGCCTCGCCTCGCTGCCGCCGCGCTCCTCGTCGCCGCCGGCGCCGCCCTTGCGCAGGCCACCGCTCCCACCGCTCCTGCCGCTCCCGTCGCTCCCGCCGCCTCCGACCCGGCCGCGCCCGCCGCGGCGCCCGCTCCTGAAGGCCCGCTCGCCGACTTCGCGTGGCTCGCCGGATGCTGGCGCGGCACGGTCAACCAGCGCGAGTTTCGCGAGCACTGGATGCCGCTGCGCGGCAACCTGATGCTCGGCACCGGGCACAACGTCGCGGGCGGGCGCACGCAGGACTACGAGTACATCCGCCTCGAGCCGCGCGCCGACGGCGTGCACTACGTCGCCTCGCCTTCCGGGCAGAAGGAGGCCGCGTTCCGCTTCGTGGGTCGCGAGATGGACGGCCCCGACGCGATCTATACCTTCGCCAACCCCGCGCACGACTTCCCGCAGCGCATCGTGTACCGGCGCGGCAGCGAAGGCTGGCTGTACCTGCACGTCGAGGGCAAGCTCAAGGGCGAGGCGCGGCAGATCATCTACCCGTTGCGCCGCGTCGACTGCGAGAGCGGCGAGTTCATCCGGCAGTAGGCCCGGCTCAACGCCGGGCGCGCGCGATCCGCGCCAGTGCGGCGGGCAGCCGCGGATGCGCGGCGAGGCCGAGGAAGTAGGGCCGGTCATCCGCTGCGCCCTTCGCGCGCATCAGCACCACGCACGCGGCCTTGTCGGCCGCGCTCCACCGCGCGAGGTCGTTGATCTGCGCGACCAGCAGCGCGAGGGAGCGGAACGCTGCGCGCTCAGCCTCTGGCCAATGCTCGTCGTCGCGCACCTCCAGCGCGGCGCGGACGCGCTCGAAGGCGTCGCGTTGCGCGGCCTCGCGGTCGCCGGCGTGCACACGCGCGATCCAGCGCGAGACGGCGAAGGCGAGGTTGCCTGCCTCGACGTATTGCTCCGCGGGCAGCGGCACCAAGTCGAGCGCGAGGTCGGACCCGGTCAGCTCGCGCATCAGCGCCAGCGGCGTGCGGGCGCCGCGGTCGCGCCCAAGGCGCGCGAACTCGCGCGCGGCGAGCCGGCGCAGGCGGGCATCCACCGGCCGGAAGCCCAGGCGCCAGTAGAACCAGAACGCCCCCGAGCGCAGACCCTCGGCGTTGCCGGCGCCGAATTGGTAGGGCTCGACGACGAAGCGCGCGCAGCCGTACCAGCCACGGTATACGCGTAGCACCTGCGCGAAGGCGAGCGCGGACTCGCCGCCGCGGAAGGCCGGGAACACGTTGATGCCGGTGCGGCACACGCCGAGAAACGGCCAGCCGCCGCCGTAGGCCACCGGCACACGGTTGCGCATGAGCAGATAGCCGGTGTGGCTGTCGAGTGCGAAGCGCCGCTCCGGGGCCATCGGGTAGAGAGCGACCGACCAGCCGCCCTCGAGCTCGTGCAGCGACACCGCGTCGACCGAGGACCAGGTGAGGGGATCGGTCTCGCGGGCCAGCATCGCCAGCGTCGCGCGCGCCGTGTCGACGAGCGCGAGACGCTTCCCGGCGGACAGCGATCGCGGCGCCGGCAGCGGGCGTTCGATGATCGGGCGCGGCTCGGGGAGCGAGCGAGAGAGCGGGCCGTCCTGCCGGTGCACGGCCGCGGGCGGGCCGCGCAGGAACGTGCGCGACGCGGGCGTGTCGCGCGGCTCGAGCGTCACGAACGGCGTCAGCGACTCGTAGAGGTGCCCGCGGACGGCCGTGGGCACGCGCATGCGTGCGAGATGCGCAACGAGAAATGCGAGCCGCGTGCCCTTGCGGCCCTTGAGCCTGTCGAGCATCGCCAGCGGCTCGTCGTCCAATGCGAGCGAGTCGGCCTCGACCGCAGGCAAGGCGAGCGCCAGCACGTCCGCGAGCTGTGCGCCGCCGTCGCCGAACGAGGTCAGCTCGGCGTGGCCCGGAAAGCGCTCGACGAGCCAGCGCGCGATGTCGTAGCTCAGGGCGGCGGAGATCGAGCACCACGCCATCCCCGTGCTCCCCGGCGTGGTCGCGCCCGCTGAGGCGAGCTTGCGCGCCGCCTGCGCGACGCGGGCGAGCTCCGCGTCGGCGAGCCCGGCGATGTCCTCGTCGTCGGCGTAGGCGGCGACGAACAGCAGCGCGTCGTGGTACTCGGCGAGCACCTTCGGGCGCTCGAGTCTGCGTGCCGCGTACGCCTGCAGCAACGCGGCCTTCGCGCCTCGCGCCTCCTCACCGAAGCGCTGCGCCGCCTCGCGCAACACGCGGACGTCGGCGAGCATCAGCGGCGCTGAGCGCTTCGCAGCCATCGGACTGTCTCTCCCTGTGCGTGCGTCGCGCCGGTCAGCGGCCGAGCACCTCGTCCACGCCGCGATTCGCCAGCGCGTCTGCCCGCTCGTTGCCGTCGTGCCCCGAGTGTCCGCGCACCCAGTGCCAGCGGACGGCGTGGCCCGCAACCAGCTCGTCCAGCTCGCGCCACAGCTCCGCGTTCTTCACCGGCTTGCGCTCCGCGGTCTTCCAGCCGTTGCGCTTCCAATTGTTGATCCAGGCCTGAATGCCGTTCTTGACGTATTGCGAGTCGGTGTAGAGGTCGACCTCGCAGGGCCGCGTCAGCGTTTCGAGCGCGCGGATCACCGCGGTCAGCTCCATGCGGTTGTTGGTCGTCGCCGCCTCGCCGCCGTGCATCTCGCGCTCGCGCCCGGCGGCGACGAGCAGCGCGCCCCAGCCGCCGGGGCCGGGGTTGCCTTTGCATGCCCCGTCAGTGAAGATGGTCACCCGGGCCTGTTGTGTCGCCCCGCCGCTCAAACGCTCCGCCGCTCGTTGACGGTGGTGAGCGTCTCGCGGGCGCGAGCGGCGGGCACGAACGCGCGCCGCCGCTCGCGCCGCTGCCAGGCCGGCGTGATGATGCTCATGCCGTGCACGCGCTTGGTCGCGCGCAGGAAGTACACGCCGCCGCCGATCGGCCACCAGCGGTCGCCCGCCTTCTCGAAGAACGCGCTGCGCTCGATCCAGCGCTCGCGCGCGAACGGCGGGATGTAGCAGTCGAGCCGGCCGCCGACGACGTCGAAGCCCAGCAGCGTCAACCAGTCCTTCACGCGGTAGAGGGCGATGAAGCCGCCGTTCCAAGGCGGCGCCTGCTCGCGGCCGAAGTAGCGCTTCGCGCCGAACAGCGAGAACGGATTGAATCCGGCGATGACGATCTGGCCCTCGGGCCGCACGACGCGGTGGGCCTCGCGCAGCATCTGGTGCGGGTCGTCGGTGAACTCGAGCGCGTGCGGCAGCACGATCAGGTCCACCGCGTTGTCGGAGAACGGCAGCCAGTGCGGGTCGGCGACGACGTCGGCGGGCGGGTCGTAGTCGACGCACCAGCGCGAGGGGATGCGGCTCGCGGCGAGGAAGCGCGCCTCGGGCAGACCGATCTGCAGCGCGTAGAAGCCGAAGATGTCGGCGACCGTCTGGTCGAAGTACGCCTGCTCGCGGGCGAGGAGGTAGCGGCCGAGCGGCGTCGCGAACCAGTCGGCGAGCGTCGTTGACAGTCTCTCCGGCGCTCGCGAAGATGCGTCCATGCCGGCGATTATCGCGGTCCCCGCATTCAGGGACAACTACATCTGGGTGCTGCGCGACGACCGCCGGGCGGCGGTCGTCGATCCCGGCGACGCCGCGCCGGTCCTGGCGTATCTCGCCGCCGAGCGGCTGGAACTCGAAGCGGTCCTGGTGACGCACCACCACGCGGACCACGTCGGCGGCGTGGCGGCGCTGGCGCAGCGCTACGGCGCCCCGGTGCTGGGGCCCGCCTTCGAGACGATCCCATCCTGCACGCGCGCGCTCGACGATGGCGACGCGGTCGAGCTCCCGGCGCTGGCGGCGCGCTTTGCCGTGATGCACGTGCCCGGGCACACGCTCGGCCACATCGCCTACGCGGGCGACGTGGGCGGCGAGCACGTGGTGTTCTGCGGCGACACGCTGTTCGCGGGCGGCTGCGGGCGGCTGTTCGAGGGGACGGCCGCGCAGATGCACGCGTCGCTCGCCCGGCTGGCGGCGCTGCCCGGCACGACCGGCGTCTACTGCGCGCACGAGTACACGCTGGCCAACCTGCAGTTCGCGCAGGAGGTGGAGCCCGACAATGCCGCACTCGCCGCGCGCGCTGAGCGCGATCGGGGCCGGCGCAAGCAGGGCCTGCCCACGGTGCCTTCCACGATCGGGGAGGAGCGCGCGACGAACCCGTTCTTGCGCGCGGGCGTGGCGCAGGTGCGCGCTGCGGCGCAGGCGCACGAGGGACGCGAGCTCGCAGGAGAGGTCGAGGTGTTCGCCGCCGTGCGGCGGTGGAAGGACGGGTTCGCGTAGATTGGGAAGAGCAGGGTCTGACCCTGCCTGCTGCGGTTGACGGTCCGGCGTCGTCCGCCTACCATCGGCCGGCCGCGCGCCGCCTTCGCGTCCGCCACCGAATTGCGACACGCCCCTCTCCTCGTCCTCCTCGTCGTCGCAACGCTCGCCGGTTGCGCCACGGCGCCAACCTCGCCTCCGTCGTTGCCCGCGCAGCCCGTGGCCGCGGCGAAAGCCGCCGAGTCGCCGGCGGACTTCGCGGCGCCCCCACTGCCGCAGATCGTCGCCGAGCCGATCGCGAAGGTGATCGCGCAGCCGTTTCGCGCCGACGTCGCCGCCGAGCTGGAGCCGTTGCCCGAGCCGGCCGAGGATCTGTGGGACCGGGTCATCAAGGGCTACGCCGTGCCCGACCTCGAGGGGCCGCTGGTCGACAAGTGGGAGCGGTACTACGCCGAGCGGCCCGACTACGTGGCGCGGATGGTCGACCGCAGCCGGCGCTACCTCTATCACATCGTCAGCGAGGTCGACCAGCGGAGCCTGCCTCTCGACATCGCGCTGCTGCCGATGGTGGAGAGTGCGTTCAACCCGCGCGCACTTTCGACCAGCCGCGCGGCGGGCATCTGGCAGTTCATCCCGTCGACGGGGAAGCACTACGGACTCGAACAGAACTTCTGGTTCGACTCGCGCCGCGACGTTATCGCCGCGACGGACCGTGCGCTCGACTACCTGCAGAAGCTGTTCGGCGACTTCGGCGACTGGCAGTTGGCACTCGCCGCGTACAACTGGGGCGAAGGCAACGTCGGGCGGGCGCTGCAGCGCAACCGCGCCAAGGGGCTGCCCGCGACCTACGAGGCGCTGGCGATGCCCGACGAGACGCGAAACTACCTGCCGAAGCTGCAGGCGCTCAAGAACATCGTGCGCGACCCGGAGAAGTACGGACTGGTGCTGGCCGATGTCCCCGACGCGCCGTACTTCACGGCGGTGAAGGTCAGCCGCAAGATGGACGTGAAACGCGCGGCGGAGCTGGCCGAGCTGCCCGAGGACGAGTTCCTCGCGCTCAACCCGCAGCACAACCGGCCGGTGATGGCGGGCGCCGACGAGTTCACCATCCTGCTGCCGATCGACAAGGCGGAGCTGTTCGCCGCCAAGCTGGACCTGCACGACCAGCCGCTCGTGTCCTGGCAGGCCTACCGGATGAATCCGAACGAGACGCTGGCCCAGGTCGCCGCCCGCTTCGCGATGTCGCCCGAGACGCTGCGCGCGATCAACGGCGTCGGTTCGCGCGCGAGGCTGCACGCGGGGCACGTCCTGCTGGTCCCCGCGGAGCGCGGTCGCGCCGATGCCGCCGACGCGTCGCTCCAGCGGGCCGTGTTCACCGTGGTCCCGCAGGGTCGGACGTTCTACCACACGGTCCGCCGCGGCGAGACGCTCTCCACGATCGCGGCGCGCTACGGCGTGACGGTCGGCGACCTGCGCAGCTGGAATGCGATGACGCAGTCGGCCGTGAAGGCGGGCCAGCAGGTGCGCGTCACCAGCGACGTCGTGCGCACGTCGTCTCCGCGCGGCCGCGTTCGCGCGGCGGCGGCCACCGGCGGTGCGCGGTCGATCAAGCCGCCGGCGAGCTCGGCCGCGAAGCCCGCGCCGGCGAAGCGGCGGCCTTCCGGCGCCGCAATTCCACCGCGCTGAACAGCCCCCCGCGCGCCGACGCGTTCGCGGGACCGGAATGCAAAACGGGCGACGCTGCGAGGCGCCGCCCGTTTTCTTGCCGTCACACGACTGCGACGGCGCAGGTAGGCGAGAAGCTTACTTCTTCGCCTTCTTGGCGCGCTTGGTGGCGCGGCGCTTGGTGGCCTTCTTGACGGCCTTCTTGGCCTTCTTGGCGACCTTGCGCTTCGTGGCCTTCTTCTTGGTGGCCTTCTTGACGGCCTTCTTGGCCTTCTTGGCGACCTTGCGCTTCGTGGCCTTCTTGGTGGCCTTCTTCTTGGTGGCCTTCTTCTTGGTGGCCTTCTTGACGGCCTTCTTGACGGCCTTCTTGGCCTTCTTGGCGACCTTGCGCTTCGTCGCCTTCTTGGTCGCCTTCTTCACGGCCTTCTTGGCAGCTTTGCGGCGCGTCGCCTTTTTCTTCGGGGCGGCAGGCGCGGCGGCCGGCGTCATCATCGACATCATGTCAGCCATCATCTCGGGTTTCTCCTGTCTGGGTTTCGATGTAACTGTTATTTTGCTGCGACTGCAACGCAGGAGCGGCGGGGTCATCGGTGTTGCGCAAAGCTCTTGACAAACCCACTGCAACCTGCTGCCTGCATTCTAGACAACTTTCAACGATTTGCAAGATTCGGCAGGGTTTGGTATGCGCGCTCGCGCCGAGTGTTGCGAATATGCACAACCCGATTCGCGCCTTCGGTGCGCGCGCGAGCGCCGTTCAGGGCGCGATCGATTCGCCCGCGAAGAGATCCTCGATGCGCTCGCGGCGCCTGACGAGATGCGCTCGATCGACGTCGACGAGTACCTCGCAGGCGCGCGGACGCGCGTTGTAGTTCGAGCTCATCGCCATCGCGTAGGCGCCCGCCGCGCCGATCGCAAGGAGGTCGCCGGGGGCGAGCGCCAGGTCGCGATCCCGCGCGAGGAAGTCGGCGCTCTCGCACACGGGGCCGACGATCTGCCAGGTGTCGACGGGCGATTGGCGGGGACGAACGGCGTCCACCGGGTGCCACGCGTCGTAGAGCGCGGGGCGCAGCAGGTCGTTCATGGCCGCGTCGACGACCGCGAAGTTGCGAGCGTCGCCCTGCTTCAGGTACTCGACGCGCGTGAGCAGCACGCCCGCGTCGCCGACCAGGCGGCGGCCGGGTTCGAACACCAGCGTTTGCGGCCGGCCGCGCATGGCCTCGCCCAGCATCGACGCGTAGGCCGCGAGCGGCACCGGCGACTCGTCGCGATAGCGGATGCCGAGCCCGCCGCCGACGTCGACGTGCTCGAGCCGGATGCCGTCTCCGGCGAGCGCGTCGACCAGCGCGAGGAGCTTCGCCAGCGCCTCGCGGTACGGCGCCAGGTCGGTGATCTGCGAGCCGATGTGCATGTCGATCCCGACCACGCGGATCGACGGCATCGACGCTGCGCGCCGGTACAGCCCGGGCGCCACGGCGAAGCCGACGCCGAACTTGTTCTCCTTGAGCCCCGTCGAGATGTATGGGTGCGTCTGCGGGTCGACGTCCGGGTTGACGCGGAAGCTCACCGGCGCGCGCTGGCCCATGCCGGCGGCGACGTCGGCAAGCCGCTCGAGCTCGGGCTCGCTCTCGACGTTGAAGCAGCGGATCCCCGCCTTCAGCGCCGCGGCCATCTCGTCAGCGCTCTTGCCCACGCCGGAGAACACGACCTTTGCCGGGTCGCCTCCCGCCGCGAGCACGCGGGCGAGCTCGCCGCCGGACACGATGTCGAAGCCGCAGCCGAGTCGCGCCAGCACGCTCAGCACGGCGAGGTTCGGGTTCGCTTTCATCGCGTAGCAGACGAGGCGCGGCAGCCTCGCCAGCGCCGCGTCGAACGCGTGGAAGTTCGCCTCGATGGCGGCCCGCGAGTAGACGTAGGCGGGGGTGCCGAACTCGCGTGCGATGCGCGCCAGCGGCACGCCCTCGGCGCAGAGCTCGCCGCCGGCGTAGTGGAACGGGCTCACTGGACTACCTTCCGCGCTGACGCGCCGCGGGGCAATTCGCGGCCTCCTTGGCCCGCGCTGCCTGACGCAAGGTCGTGACGTCGGCCGCCGCCTGCACGAGCGGACGCGCCCGTCGGGCCTGGCTGGCGCCCCGCTCGTGCAGGCGTCCCGGGGCGGCCCTGCGCGCTCACTGGACTACCCTCCGCGCTGACGCGCTGCGGGGCAATTCGCGCTTGGGGCGGCCCTGCGCGCTCACAGCTTGGGCTCGTTGCGCTTCTCGCCGCTCGCGGGTTTCGCAGCGTCCGTCGCCGCCGCGTCGGGTTGGGGCGCGGGCACGAGCGGCCCCTTGATTCCGCAGCCGGCAAGCGCGAGCGCGAGCGCGGCAAAAAGAGCGGCGCGTGCGGGGCGGCGGCGATGACGTAACATCGCCAGGAATGCTATCACGCGTGCCGGCGCCGACATGACTACCGAATCCGAGTTCATCGCGCTCGCCGACCGGACGCTGGGGCGCATCGGCGAAGCGATCGATGCGGCGCTGGCCACGAGCGACGTCGACGGCGACTGGAGCCTGAACGACGGCATCCTCGAGGTCGAGTGGGAGGGCGGCGGCAAGATGATCGTCAACCGCCACGTGCCCAATCGCGAGATCTGGGTCGCTGCGCGCAGCGGCGGCTTCCACTTCCGCCCGCAGGAAGGCGCCTGGCTCGACACGCGCAGCGGCGCCGAGCTCGGCGCCGAGATCGCGCGGCTGGTGCGCGAGCAGTCGGGGCTGGTTGTGCCGGTGCCGCTCCTCCGCAGTCAATGAGGGTCAGACCCTCATCATTCAGAGGGTCTGACCCTCATTGACTCGATCGTCCCGGCAGGCGCGCCGACGTGAAGTAGGGTCGGACTCGATTCCCCCGGTTTGACGGTCGGCGCGTCGCCTCCCTCGAACGTAGAGTAGGGTCAGACTCGATTCTCCCGGTTTGACGGACTGCATCGCATCCGCCTGAGCGGGGGAATCGGGGAGAATCGAGTCTGACCCTACTCTACGCGGCCAGCAGCGCCGTCCACTCGTCGAGCGCGCGCCGCGGCGCCGCGTGACCGGGCAGCAGCCGCTCGACGACGGCCCAGAAGCGCGCCGAGTGGTTGAGCTCGACCAGGTGCGCGACCTCGTGCGCCACGACGTACTCGGCGAGGTCCGGGGGGAGCTGGGCGAGGCGCCAGTGCAGGCGAATCTCGCCGCGGTGGTTGCAGCTGCCCCACTCGGTGCGCGCGTTCGACAGCCGCACGGGCGGGGCCGGCAGGTCGAGCCTGGCGGCGAACGCGGCCGCGCTCGGCAGGCACAGCCGCAGCGCTTCCTCGCGCAGCCAGTGCGCGACTGCCGAGGCGACGTTGGCCTCGTCGGGCGCTTGCGGGTGGAGCACAGCGAGGTCGAACAGGTCGGCACGAACGAGCGGCTTGCGAGCCGGGAACACGGCCAGCGCAAGCTCGCGGCCCTGGTAGTGGATCGGCGCGCCGGTCGTCCAGACGCGCGGCAGCATGTCGCGCCGCCGCCCGCGCCAGGCTTCGAGCGTGCGCACGACCCACTTGTCGCGCTCGCGCAGCGCGAGCTCGATCTCGGCAATCGTCACCCAGCGCGGCGAACGCACCGTCAGGCCGTCGAGGTCGATCTCCATGCCTATCGTGCGGCGCCGCGTGCGCACCAGCCGGTAGTCGACGACGTGGCCGGAGAGCGCGATCCGCCGCATCGTCCCCGCCTCGCCGCCGCCCAGGGAAGCTCTGCGTAACCTCACGGCGCGCGCGACCTCGCATGTTCGACCATCGGTGTCGTGGCAAGTCCAGTTCGCCCGGCCGCCCTTCGGGACGTGCTTTCCCGGGCGCTGGCTTCGTTGTGGTCCTTGGGTGTAGGACCTGCCACACCCGCCGGCCCGCGCCTCGCCTGCATCCCCGGAGAGCGCGTCGCGCATCCGCGAGTTACGCAGAGCTTCCCTGCGCGCTCCCTCACGCCGCCAGCTCCGTGCCAGTACGCTGCGTGCGGTCGCGCAGCGGATGGCCCAGCCGCGCGACCTCGCCCTCGACCCAGTTCTCGACTTCCTGCGTGAGCTCGGCGGGATCGCGGTCGACGGCGGGAATGGGTGCGCCGATCGACAGCGTCACGGTGCCCGCCCGCTTGCCGAGCACGCCCTTGGGCCACAGCCAGCCGGCGTTGTGCGCGACGGGCAGGATCGGCGTACCCATCGCCACCGCGAGCCGCGCACCGCCGGACTTGAACTTCGCCCGCCGTCCGGCGGCGATGCGCGTGCCCTCGGGGTAGATGACGATCCAGAAGCCCTGGCCGAAGCGCTCGCGGCCCTGCGCGACGATCTGCGCCATCGCGTCCCGTCCCGCCCCGCGGTCGATGGTGATGGGCGAGGCGAAGCGGAACGCCCAGCCGAAGAACGGGATCGCCAGCAGCTCCTTCTTGGCGACGTAGGCCATCGGCTTGCCGAGTTGCGTCAGGTACAGCGTCTCCCACGTCGAGCTGTGCTTCGACATCACGATGTGCGGCGTGGCGGGCAGGTTCTCGAGGCCGACGATCTCGTGGCGGATGCCGCAGATGACGCGAGCGCCCCACAGCATCGCGCGGCACCAGTGGGCGCACAGTGCAAAGCGCTGCGCCGCAGGCAGCCAGAAGGAGCCCACCACCGCGATCGCGTAGGGCGGCGTGACCGCGAGCTGGTACAGCATGAAGGCGAGCGAGCGGACTGTCGTGGCGACATCCGCCGGGTGGTTCGCGCCGTCGGCCGCCACGCGCCTACTCGTCGGAAAGCAGCGCCGACGCCGCGAACGCGAGGTCGGGGTAGATCGCCGTGTGCTTGGGAAAGGCGCCGTCGCGCAGCGTCCGCTCGCCCTTGCCGGTCAGCACCAGCATCGGCCGCGCGCCCACGCTCTCCGCCGCCTGCAAGTCGCGCAGGCTGTCGCCGATGACGGGCACGCCCACGAGGTCGACGTTGAAGCGGTGGCCCGCCTCGCGCAGCAGGCCCGGGCTCGGCTTGCGGCACTCGCAGCCCGCGTCCGCCGTGTGCGGGCAGAGGAATACTGCGTCGATGCGCCCGCCGACCTGCGCGAGCGCGCGGTGCATCTTCTCGTGGATGGCGTTGAGCGTGCTCATGTCGAACAGGCCGCGGCCCATGCCCGACTGGTTGGTCGCGACGACCACGCGGTAGCCGGCGTGGTTGAGCCGCGCGATCGCCTCGAGACTGCCGGGGATCGGCCGCCACTCGTCGGGCGACTTGATGAACTGGTCGCTGTCGTGGTTGATGACCCCATCGCGGTCGAGCACGATCAGCTTGACCGCGCGGGTCTTCTCGACGGCTTCGGAGGCGAGCTGGACCATCTATCCGCGGGCTTCCGTCAGCGCCCCGCCACGCACTTCGCGTTGCCGTCGAACTCCATCGTCACTCCTCCGCGTTTGGTTGTCCGGCGGATGGCGCCGCCGGCGCGCCGTGGCCGCAGTGTAGCGAAGGAACGACCAGCGTAGTAGGTCGGCGGTTGGTTGGGCAATCCGGCCGGATTGCGACTTGCTGAACTAGGCCGCGAGCCTCGAGATGTCCGCGACGGCGTTCATCGTCGCGGCCACGCCGCGCAGCAGGGCGAGGCGGTTGGCGCGTACCGCCGGGTCGTCGGCCATCACCATCACGTCGTCGAAGAAGCGATCGACGGCCGGCTTCGCGGTGGCGAGCGCACGCAGCGCGGCCGCGCAGTCGCCGCGGGCCATGTCGGCGTCCACCTGCGGGGCGAGCCGGCCGAAGGCGAGCCACAGGTCGCGCTCGGCGCCCTCGCCGAGAAGCGCGCGATCGACCGCGGCGGCGGCCTCGTCGCCCGACTTGCGCAGGATGTTGACGATGCGTTTGTTTGCGGCGGCCAGCGCCGCGGCCTCCGGCAGGGACTCGAACGCTTGCACGGCAGCCAGGCGTGCCGGCAGCGACGGCAGCGCGACGTCGGGCACGGCGAGCAGCGCCTCGACCTGGTGGGCCGTGGCGCCCTGCTCGCGCAGCCAGCCGCGCAGCCGGTCTTCGACGAACGCCGCGAGCTCGGCAGGCGCCGGCTTGAATCCGGCCACGCCGTCGAACGCCGCGAAGGCGAGCGCGATCAGCTGGCGCAGCTCGAGCCCGACGTTCTTCTCGATCAGGATGCGCACGACGCCGATCGCCGCGCGGCGCAGGCCGAACGGATCCTTGTCGCCGCTCGGCACCTGTCCGACACCGAACAGGCCCGCCATCGATTCCATCTTGTCGGCGAGTGCTACCGCCTGCGCCACCGGCCCTTCCGGCAGCGCGTCGCCGGCGAAGCGCGGCCAGTAGTGCTGCGCGATCGCGTCGGCCACCTCCGGCGGCTCGCCGTCGTGCAGCGCGTAGTAGCGCCCCATCGTGCCCTGCAGCTCGGGGAACTCGCCGACCATGTCGGTCGTAAGGTCCGCCTTCGCGAGCCGCGCCGCGCGCTCGGCGAGGTCGGGCGCCGCGCGCGTGGCCGGCGCGACCTCGCGCGCGAGCTTCGCCAGCCGCTCGACGCGCTTGCCCTGCGAGCCGTGCGCGCCGAGCCTGGCGAGGTAGACGACCGCGTCGAGCTTTGGCAGCCGCGAGGCGAGCCGCGCCTTGCGGTCCTGCTCGAAGAAGAACCGGGCGTCCGCGAGCCGTGCCCGCAACACGCGCTCGTTGCCGCCGACGATGGCCGCGGGGTCTCGCGCCTCGAGGTTCGACACGACGAGGAAGCGTGCCCGCATCCTGCCGGTTGCATCGGTCAGCGCGAAGTACTTCTGGTTCTGCTGCATCGTGAGGATCAGGCACTCCTGCGGCACGGCGAGGAACGCCGGGTCGAAGGTGCCCGCGTAGACGAAGGGCCACTCGACCAGCGCCGTCACCTCGTCGAGCAGCGCGTCGGGTGCGACCGCGCGGTCGCCCTGCGCGGCCTTCGCAAGCTGCGTCTCGATCGTGGCGCGGCGCTCGTCGAACGAGGCGATCACCTTGCCTTCGGCGCGCAGCGTCTCGGCGTAGGCGTCGGCCGTGGCGACCTCGATGCCTGTGCGCGACAGGAAGCGGTGGCCGTCGGTGGCGCGGCCGGCGGCGAGTCCGAGCGCGCTCACCGGAACGACGTCGGCGCCGTGCAGCGCGAGCAGGCGGTGCGCCGGGCGCACGAACGCGATGTCGTTGTAGTACGAACCCGCGGCCGCGTAGCGCATCACTTTGGGAATGGGCAGCTTGGCGAGGGCTTCGTCGAGCGCCTCCTGAAGCCCCCGCTCCAGCGGCTGGCCGGCGGACAGACTCGACAGCCAGACGTAATCCGCCTTGCCGTCCGATTCGACGTACACGCGATCGGCGCCCTCGGAGGCGGGCAGCACCCGCTCCGCAAGGTGCCCACGCCCTTCCGCCTCGAGCTTCTTGCGGAACGCCATCGTGGGCTTGCCATCGGCGAGCGCAACCTTGGCGGGCATGAGCTTCTTCTGCAACCGCACGTCGGGCGACTTCGCCGCCACCTGCGTGATCGTGACCGCCAGCCGCCGCGGCGTCGCGTACGGCGTGACCTGCGAGTCCTCGTCGAGAAACCCGCTCTCGCGGAGCTCGGCCGCAACTCCGGCGGCGAACGCCTCGCCCAGCCGGCGCAGCGCCTTCGGCGGCAGCTCCTCGGACAAAAGTTCGACGACCAGCGTGGCCGCGGTGCCCGCGTGCGTCACGCCGCCCTCGCGAGGTGCGCGGGGAGCATCGGGAATCCGAGTGCCGCGCGCGATTCGACGTAGGCCTGCGCGACCAGGCGCGAGAGCGTGCGGATGCGGCCGATGTAGCCGGCGCGCTCGGTGACCGAGATCGCGCCGCGCGCGTCGAGCAGGTTGAACGTGTGCGCGGCCTTGAGGATCATTTCGTAGCCGGGCAGCGGCAGCTTCGCCTCCAGCAGGCGCTTCGCCTCGCCCTCGTGGAACGCGAACAGTTCGAAGAGCTTCGGCGCGTTACTGTGCTCGAAGTTGTACGCCGACTGCTCGACCTCGTTCTGGTGGAACACGTCGCGGTAGCTGAGCTTGCGCTCGCTGCCGTCGGCATCCTTGCGCGTCGTCCACACGAGGTCGAAGACGTTTTCCACGCCCTGCAGGTACATCGCCAGCCGCTCGAGACCGTAGGTGATCTCGCCGGTGATCGGGTTGCAGTCGAGCCCGCCGACCTGCTGGAAATAGGTGAATTGCGTCACTTCCATGCCGTTCAGCCACACCTCCCAGCCCAGGCCCCATGCTCCCAGCGTCGGGTTCTCCCAGTCGTCCTCGACGAAGCGCACGTCGTTCGCGCGAAGGTCGAAGCCGAGGGCGGCGAGCGAGCCGAGATAGAGCTCGAGGATGTCCGCGGGCGAGGGCTTCAGCACCACCTGGTACTGGTAGTAGTGCTGCATGCGGTTGGGGTTGTCGCCGTAGCGGCCGTCCTTCGGCCGGCGCGATGGCTGCACGTACGCGGCGCGCCACGGCTCGGGGCCGAGCGCGCGCAGGAACGTCGCCGTGTGCGACGTGCCGGCGCCCACCTCCATGTCGTAGGGTTGCAGCAGCGCGCAGCCTTGCCGGTCCCAGTAGGCCTGCAGGCTCAGGATGACTTGCTGGAAAGTGAGCATCGGTCGTTGCGGGGCGCGGCTGCGGCGGACTGGCAATTCTACAAGCCGCGTGCACCGCCGCGCCCGATCGCCGCCCCGAGGGCGAGCGCCAGGCCCGCGACGGCGACCGCGATGGCGTCGCCGAAGCGAAGGTAGGGCGTCGCGCCGCCGCGGGGGGCGATCACGACCTCGAGGATGCCGCGCGTGAACCACGGCAGTTCGGCGACCACGTTTCCGCGGTGGTCGATGGCGGAAGTGATGCCGGTGTTCGTCGCGCGTAGCATGGGCCGGCCGAGCTCGAGCGCGCGCATGGCGGCGATCTGGTTGTGCTGGCGCGCCGCGATCGAGCGGCCGTACCACGCGTCGTTGGTGACGTTCACCAGCATGCCGGCCGACGCGGCCCCTGCGCGGAGCTCGTCGCCGAACGCGTCCTCGTAGCAGATGTTCACCGCCACCCGCGCGCCGGCGACGGCGAGCGGCGGCTGGTCCGGCGCGCCGCGCGCCTGGTCGCCGACGGGAATCGCGAGCACCTTCTCCATCAGCCAGCCGACCAGCGGCTGCAGCGGTATCGTCTCGCCGAACGGCACGAGGTGGTGCTTGCGATAAGCCTGCGGCGGTGCGGCGCCGAGCGTCACCACGCTGTTGTAGACCTGCGGCCAGCGCTCTCCCGGTAGCGGCGGCTCGAACAGGAACAGACCGACGAGCACGTCGCCGTCGCGCGCGCGGGCGATGCGCGCCAGAGCAGCGGTCACGTCCGCGGGCACCTCGTCGTGCGCCATCGGGAAAGCGCTCTCCGGCAGCACGATCAGTCGGCCGCGGCTTTCGCGCGCCAGCGCGAGGTAGAGGTCGAACGTCTTCTCTCGAAAGGCAACGTCGAACTTGAGGTTCTGCTCGACGTTGCCTTGCACCAGCGACACGGCCAGCGGCGCGCCGGAGGGTGCGGTCCACTCCACGCGCGACAGCGCGAGGCCGGCGAGCGGCAACGCTGCGATCGCCGCGAGGCACGCGGCCAGCATGCGCGTCCGGCGCGCCTCGAGCGCGTCCAGTGCCAGCGCCCCGAGCGCTCCGACCAGCGCGACGGCGAGCGAGACGAGCCACACGCCACCGAGCGGTGCGAACCAGGCGAGCGGGCTGCCGGGCAGCTGCGAGTAGCCCAGCGTGAGCCACGGGAAGCCGGTGAATACCCAGCCGCGCAGCCACTCGGCGAGGACGAAAGCGCCGGCGACGGCGAGCGCGCGCTGCCACGAGCCGGGCGCGGTGAAGCGTATGGCCACGTAGCCCGCGAGCGCGGGGTAGAGCGCCAGGAACGCGCACAGCGCGCCCACCGCGATTACCGCCAGCGCGGCGGGCATGCCGCCGAAGGTCTCCAGGGCGATGGTGAGCCACGACACGCCCGTGCCGAACAGCCCGGCGCCAAACGCGAAGCCGAGCCAGGCGCCCTCGCGCGCTGTCGGCGCGCGTTGCCACAGCCACGCGAGGACGCCGAAAGCGACCGGGGCGATGCCTGCGAAGCCGAACGGCGCGAAGGCGAAGAGCGTCAGCGCTCCCGCGAGAGCCGCGATGGCAAGCGCCGCCGGCCACGCCCCCCCGCGCTTGCGGCTCACGTTGCTTCGCTGCCCCCGCAGGGGCAGGATCCGGCGCTTCGGGACGGCCCCGCGACGCTTCGGGCGCGCGCGGCAGCGCTCACGACTCCGGCGCCTCCGGCGCCGGGTCGACGCGCTCGACCTGCAGCGTGTGCACGCGACGGCTGTCGGCCCGCACCACGCGAAAAGCGCAGCCGCCGATCGTCGTCGACTCGCCGCGCTTGGGCAGCCGGCCGAACGCGCTGACCACCAGGCCTCCCACGGTGTCGAACTCGTCGTCGGCGAAAGCGGTCCCGAAGTGGGTGTTGAAGTCCTCGATCTCGGTCTGTCCCTTGACCCGCCAGCGCCCGTTGCCCTCGGCGATGACGTTGTCCTCGTTCTCGTCGAAGTCGTACTCGTCCTCGATGTCGCCCACGATCTGCTCGAGGACGTCCTCGATGGTGACCAGTCCCGACACGCCGCCGTACTCGTCGACGACGATGGCGATGTGGTTGCGGTTGGCGCGGAACTCGCGCAGCAGCACGTTGAGCCGCTTGGACTCCGGCACGAACACGGCCGGCCGCAGCGTGTCGCGCAGCACGAAGCCCTCCGGCTTCGCGTAGTAGTTGAGCAGCTCCTTGGCGAGCAGGATGCCGACGATGTCGTCCTTGCTCTCGCCGATCACCGGGAAGCGCGAGTGCTTGGTCTCGATGACGAGCGGGATGAACGCCTCGGGCGCGTCGTCGATCGACACGCAGTCCATCTGCGCGCGCGGGATCATGATGTCGCGCACCGTCATCTCCGACACCGACAGCACGCCCTCGATCATCGACAGTGCGTCGGCGTCGAGCAGACGCCGGTCGAAGGCGCCGCGCAGCAGCGCCAGCAGCTCTTCGCGGTCCTCGGGCTCGCGGGTCAGCAGCGCGGTGAGGCGCTCGAGCAGCGTCGGCTTCGGGAGCCGGGTTTCGGCAGATTCCATGGGTCTAGGGAAGCTCTGCATGGCCCGGGAAAGCGCGTCCCGAAGGACGGCCGGGCAAGCTGCAGGCAAGTGAAGGATCGAGGTCGTGCATGTGAGGCCGCGCGCGCCGCGCAGTTATGCAGAGCTTCCCCGGGGTTGCGCGTACGGGTCCGGGTGGCGCAGCGCGAGCAGGATCGCGCTCTCGCGCGCCTCCATCGCGGCGGCGCCGGCGTCGGTGTCGTGTTCGTGGCCCTGCAGGTGCAGCATGCCGTGGACGACGAGATGCGCGCAGTGCGCCCGCGCTGTCTTGCCCTGCGCGCGCGCCTCGCGGCGCAGGACGGGGACGCACAGCACGATGTCGCCGGCGAGCGGAACGGCGTCATCGTACACGAACGTCAGCACGTTCGTCGCGTAGTCGCGACCGCGCCAGCGGGCGTTGAGCGCGCGTCCCTCGCGGCTGCCGACGAAGCGCAGCGTCACGTCGGCGTCGCGCTCGAGCGCCGCGCGCGCCCAGCGGCGCAGCGTCGCGCGCACCGGCAGCGCGTCCGCGGCGTGCGCGTACTGCACGCACAGCCCCAGCGTCGGCAGCTTCCGCTGCCTAGGCGCGGCCGTCCGAGCCGCGGGCATGGTCGTCGCGCTCGTAGGCGTCGATGATCTTCTGCACCAGGGGATGGCGCACGACGTCGGCGCTGGTGAAGCGCGTGAAGGCGATGCCGCGCACGCCGGAGAGGACGCGCTGCGCCTCGATCAGCCCCGACTTCTGCCCGCGCGCGAGGTCGATCTGCGTGATGTCGCCGGTGATCACCGCCTTCGTGCCGAAGCCGATGCGCGTGAGGAACATCTTCATCTGCTCCGGCGTCGTGTTCTGGGCCTCGTCGAGGATGATGAAGCTGTGGTTGAGCGTGCGGCCGCGCATGTAGGCGAGCGGCGCGACCTCGATCATCTGGCGCTCGAAGAGCTTGCTCACCTTGTCGAAGCCCATCAGGTCGTAGAGCGCGTCGTACAGCGGGCGCAGGTAGGGGTCGACCTTCTGCGCCAGGTCGCCGGGCAGGAAGCCGAGCCGCTCGCCGGCCTCGACCGCCGGACGCACGAGCACGAGTCGCTTGACCGCGTCGCGCTCGAGCGCGTCCACTGCGCAGGCCACTGCAAGATAGGTCTTGCCCGTGCCGGCGGGACCGATGCCGATCGTGATGTCGTGCGCCTGGATGTCGCGCAGATACGCGCTCTGGTTCGGCGTGCGCCCGTGCAGGTCGACGCGGCGGGTGCGCAGGTGCGGGCCCTCGTCCTCGGCACCGGCCGGCTCGGTCGCGCCGTAGTGCGAGATGATCTCGACCAAGCCGAGCTGGATGTCGTCGACCGACAGCGGCTTCTGCGCCGCGTCGTAGAAGCGTCGCAGCGCCTGCGCCGCCCGCTCGGTACGCGACACGGCGCCGGCGATGGTGAAGTCGCCGCCGCGATGGCTGATGGCGACGTCGAAGGCCGCCTCGATCTGGCGCAGGTTCGCGTCCAGGGGCCCGCAGAGGTTGGCGAGCGCGCGGTTGTCGAGCGGCGCAAGCGAGAGCTGCGTCTGCGCGTGGCGGGGCGTCATCGAGGAGGCGTGCCGGAGGCGCGAACCGACGCGCCCCGAAGCGCCATCATACCGCCTGCCGAATCAGCGGCGCCTTCAGCGCCTCGTCGATCACCGCCAGCGACTCGGCCACGTGCGCCCTCGCTTCCTCGGACAGCGCACGGTGGTCCTTCGCCTTCGCGAGCTCGGCGCGCAGCCGCTGCGCGTCCGCGCGCAGCAGCGCGCGCGCGTCGGCGGGCATCGCGCCGGAGGGCCGCGTCACGGCGGTGGCAAGCCGCAGCGCGTGCTCGCGCTGCAGGTTGCGCCGCGCGAGCGGGATGTCGCGGCCGGACGCAAGCTCGCTCCACACTGCGGCGTGAAGCGTCGCGTAGAGTTCGGCGAGGCGCAGCGCCTTCGCTGGATCGTCGACCTTCGCCTCGTTGTTGACCAGGCGCTGCGCCACGCTGTCGCCCATCAGGGTGCCGAGCACCTGGCGTTGCATGGCAAGCACCTGCTGGTCGACCGCAACGTCGATGGAGGGCACCGAGCGTCCGAGCTCGACTGCGTCGTCGATGTCGAACGACGTCACCGCCATGCGGCGCAGGAACGACGGCGCGAAGCGGAAGCTGTCGGCGGAGAACACCTGGGTGGCGATCAGCTGCAGCGCCGCGCGCTGCTTCTCGGCGGGAATGGGCGTCAGCGGATCGCGGCCCGAGCCGGCGCGGTCGCGCAGCGTGGTCAGCCCGCCGATGTACTTGGCGGCGTACATCGCCGACTGCGACGCCTCGGCGAGCGCGCGCGTGAAGTTGCGCCGCAGCACCGCGTAGCTGTCGCCGGTCTTCAGCTCCCGCGTCTCGGTGCCGCGCAGGAGCTCGCGCACCAGCGCGAAGCGCTTCTGCGCATACGCCAGCGGCTCGGCGCCGAGGTCGCCCTGGTTGTTCTGCGGGTCGAGCGACAGGATGCTCGCGTCCTCATCGGTGGCGAAGGCGAGCTCCCGCTCGCTCGAGCGCGAGGCGATCGCCGCGATTCCTCGCGCCTCCTCGTCGGGCGCGAACTCGCGGTAGCCGTACTCGATCGCCCAGTAGTCGTAGGGCCCGAGCGTGTTCATCTGGTAGGCGCCCTGACGCGCTCCGGCGAGCGCGATGTTCCAGGGGTTGTACTCCATCACCGAGCCCGAGATGCCGCGGGCCCCGGTGAACTCGGCGTCGGCGAGCTGCTCCTCGCTGTAGATCGTCGAGGCGCGGAAATTGTGGCGCAGACCCAGCGTGTGGCCCATCTCGTGCATCGCCAGGTCCTTGAGGAACGCAGCGACGAAGCGGTCGACATCCGGGCTGTCGGGCGCGAGTTCGCCGCGCGATTCGAGCAGCGCGAGCCCGAACACCGCCTCGCCGGTCGCCATCTCGTCGTACTCGCAGGCGAGCGGGTGCCCCGCGGTGGTGCCCGCGCCCGGCGCGCGCGGCAGGAACTCCGAGCGCAGGTTGCGCACGACGCGCAGGTTGTTCGCGTCGATGCCGATGTCCGCGTCGAGGATCTCGCCGGTGCGCGGATCGACGACCGAAGGCCCTATGGCCCCGAACGACGTGTGCGCCGCCGTGATCCAGCGCACCGACGCGTGGGCGGTGTCGCTGGTGTCGAAGTTCGCGTCGTCGGGCTGCTCCAGCACGCGGATCGCGTCCTTGAAGCCGATGCGCTCGAACGCCTTGTTCCATTCGAGGATGCCGGCGCGGATCGGCGGGCGGTACTTCTCCGGGATGTTGCGGTCGAGCCAGTAGATGATCGGCTGCTTCGGCTCGGACAGCGCTTCGGCCGGGTTTTGCTTCTCGAGCCGCCAGCGGTAGACGTGGCGCGTCACCGGCACCCGTGGCACGTCGCTGGTGAAGTCGAGCTGCTCGACTGCGAAGTACCCGATGCGCTCGTCGGCGAGCCGCGGGCGCATCGGCTCGGCGGGCAGCGCTGACAGCGTGTAGTGGAAGCCGAGGAACAGGCTGCGCACATCCGGCAGCGTCGTGGGGAGCGTGGGCGTGCCCGCACCGCCGCTGCTGCCGGGGGTCGGGCGGGCGGGGCGGGCGAGCGCGTAGTGCGCGCTGACCTCGAAGGTCACCAGCTCGGGCTTCGCGACAGCGCGCGTCAGCGCCGAATTGCGCGCATCGAACGAATAGGACTGGCGGTACGCGCGCTCGAGGAACAGCGCCGCGCCTGGCAGGTCCGCGAGGAATACGGTGCCGGCGTCGATCAGCACCGACTTGCGTTCGGGATGCGGCAGCGAGACGACGGCGGCCGAGGCGAGCAGGCTGTCGGAAAAGCCGGAGGCCACCGCGCGCGCTTCGGCTGTGCCGGACTTGGCGACGTACTTCATGTTCTTCGCCACGACCTGCACCAGCGAGCCGTTCTTGCGCAGCTCGATGGCCTGTGCGAGCCCTGCCGGGTACGACATCATCCCGCCGAACAGGCGGGCTTCACCGATGCCCTGGTTCAGGTTCGACTTGAGGAAGTAGAGCCGGCCGAACTGCTCGGGCTGGATCTCGAGGAACGTGCGGTCGTCCTTGGTCCAGATGCGGAACAGGCCATCGTCGGACTTCGCATCCTTCACTACCTCGGCGAACGGGCGCGGTCCCGATCCGGGCGGCGTGGCCGCGGGCGCAGCGGCGGGTGTCGTCGCCGCAGGGGCGCCTGCCGCAGGGCGGCTGGGCGCACCGGTCTGCGACGGCGCCGGCGCGACGTTCGCGGCGAGTGCCTGCTCCGCGGCGGGTGCGGCGCTCGGCGTGGCCGCGGGTGCGGTCGCGGGCGCGGTCGCGCAGCCGGCGAGGGCGGCGGTGAGCGCGATGGCCGCGCAGCGCGGCAGGATGCGGATCAACGGCATGGTGGCGATTCCAGGGGCTGCGGCGCATGAGCGGGCGCCGGGTGTTGGCGGCATTGTCGCGCTACCGGGCATCGCCGGGGGGGCCGTTCGGGCGGCGCAGTTCGCCGCGCAGCGAGTGGGGGTAGGCGTGCGTGACGACGACGTCCACGTAGGTCCCTTGGAGCTCCGGCGCCCCGGGGAAGTTCACCACGCGGTTGTCCGGCGCGCGGCCGGCGAGCTCGGCGCCGTTTTTCGCCGCCACGCCGGTCACCAGCACCTGCTGCACGCTGCCGACCTGCGCGTCGCTGTTCGCGCGATACGCAGTCTCGAGCGTGGCCTGCAGGCGCTCGAGGCGCGCCTGTGCGATCTCGCGCGGGATCGCGCCCGGCAAATCGGCTGCCGGTGTTCCGGGGCGTGCGCTGTAGAGGAAGCTGAAGCTGCCGTCGAAGCCGACCTCGTCGACCAGCCGCATCGTCGCGTCGAAGTCGCTCTCGGTCTCGCCGGGGAAGCCGACGATGAAGTCCGACGTGAGGGCCAGGCCCGGCCGCGCCGCGCGCAGCCTTCGCACGATCGACTTGTACTCGAGCGCGGTGTAGCCGCGCTTCATCGCGGCGAGGATGCGGTCGGAGCCCGACTGCACCGGCAGGTGCAGCTGCGGCGCGAGCTTGCCGCAACGGGCGTGCGCGTCGATCAGCCGCGGCGTCGTCTCGCGCGGGTGCGAGGTCGTGTAGCGGATGCGCGCGATGCCGGGGATCTCGGCGACGTGCTCGATCAGGGACGCGAAGTCCGCGACGCCGTCGCCTGCCGCACCGCGATACGCGTTGACGTTCTGCCCGAGCAGCGTCACCTCCATCACGCCCTGCAGCGCGAGGTCGGCGATCTCGACGAGCACGTCGTCGAGCGGCCGCGACACCTCCTCGCCGCGCGTGTACGGCACGACGCAGAACGTGCAGTACTTGCTGCAGCCCTCCATGACCGAGACGAACGCGGCCGCGCCCTCGACGCGCGGCGGCGGCAGGTGGTCGAACTTCTCGATCGCGGGAAACGACACGTCGACCTGCGCCACCCCCGAGGCGCGGCGGCGCTCGATCAGTGCGGGCAGCCGGTGCAGCGTCTGCGGCCCGAACACCACGTCGACGTACGGCGCGCGACGCACGATGCCGGCGCCTTCCTGGCTGGCGACGCAGCCGCCCACGCCGACGATCAGGTCGGGCCGCGCCGCCTTGAGCGCGCGCACGCGGCCGAGGTCGTGGAACACGCGCTCCTGCGCCTTCTCGCGCACCGAGCAGGTGTTGAACAGGATGATGTCGGCCTCCTCGGGGGTGCCGACGAGCGTGGCGCCTCCGGCCGCGTCGAGCACGTCGGCCATCTTGTCCGAGTCGTACTCGTTCATCTGGCAGCCGAACGTGCGGATGTAGAGCTTGCGCGCCATGCGTGCTCCGGGGCCGGTGGTGTGTCCGGGGGGAGGGGCGCGCAGTATACCCGCGGTTGCCCTGTCGCGGCACCCTCGGGTGCCGCTCGAGCCCGGCGGGACGACGCGGTCCTGGACACGCAACAATGTTGCATAATGGCCGTCCCTCCGACCGCCCGCTCTTGCCATGGATCGCCGCCGCTTCCTCGTCCTTCTCGCCGCCACGCCGGCCGTGGCGCTAGCGCAGCACAAGCACGACCACAAGCCGAAGCACGGCGGATCGATCCGCGAGACCGGCGGCTTCGTCTACGAGCTCAAGGCCGGGCCGGCGCGCATCGAGGTGTGGGTGACCGACGAAGCCGACAAGCCGGTGCCGGTGCGCGGGTCGACCGCGAAGGTCACGCTGATCGACTCCGGCACGCGCGCCGAGGTTCCGCTTGTCCCCGGCGAGGACAACCGCTTTGCTGCCACCGGCGATTTCGCCGTCAAGCCCGGGATGAGCGCACTGCTCGAGGTGGCGGTCGGCGGCAAGAGCGTGGCGAAGCTGCGCTACACGCTCAAGTAGCAGCGCCCCCCGCCCCCTCTCCCCGCCTGCCGGTGGGAAAGGGGAGTGTTGCCCTCGCTGCGCTGCGCTTCTCTCCCCTCGCCCCGCGTCGGCGGGGAGAGGGGCTGGGGGTGAGGGGCGGCGAGGAGTAACATCGGTCCCGCAGGTGTCCGCCGCGGATTGCTTCGCGGCGGGTGAAACGGGAATGCGGTGACGCGCGACGCGCGGATTCCGCAGCTGCCCCCGCAACGGTAAGCCCTCAACAGGGGCGCCTACTCATGCCACTGCCGCGCACTCGCGGCGGGAAGGCGGGCGTTCCGCAAGGCGAGCCCGGAGACCGGCCTGCATCCCGGCGGCGCGGCGCCCTACGCGTTCGCGCCGTCCTTCGCCAGTCGCCGTGCGGGGTCGCACGGCCGGAAGAGGATCGCTCCGATGTCCCGCTTTCCCTTGCGATCGAAGCTGCGATGGCTCGTCGCGCCGATCGCGTGCGCGGCGCACGCCCAGGAAGCGCCGCTCGTGCCGCTGCCGCCGGTGGTAGTGACCGCGGCGCGCGGACCGCAGTCGCTCGACCGCCTGGTCGCCGACGTGACGGTGATCGATGCCGAGGAGATCGCGCGCAGCGGCGCGCAGGGGATCGTCGAGCTGCTGCAGCGCCAGCCCGGCGTGGAGGTCACGCAGAACGGTGGCCCGGGCGCCACGTCGGGAGTGTTCCTGCGTGGCGCCAACCGTGGCCAGACGCTGCTGCTCGTCGACGGGATGCGCGTGGCTTCGGCGACCGTGGGCGCGCCGTCGTTCGAGGCCGTGCCGCTCGACCGCATCGAGCGCATCGAGATCCTGCGCGGGCCCGCGTCGTCGCTGTACGGCGCCGACGCGATCGGCGGCGTGATCCAGATCTTCACGAAGCAGCCCGCGTCGGGCGCGTCGCTCGACGCGAGCGCGGGTTACGGCACCTACGACACGCGCACGGCGTCGGCAGGCGCGACGCTGGTGCTCGGCACGGCGCGACTCGCGGTGAGCGCCGGGGGACGGCGCAGCGACGGCTTCGACGGCACCAACGACAGCGCATCGCCGTTCGTGCGCAACCCCGACCGCGATGGCTACCAAAGCGAGGACTACTCGGCGCGCGCGACGTTCGCGATCGCGCCGGGCCACGAGTTTTCCGCAGTCGTGCAGCGCAGCCGTCTCGACGCCCAGTTCGACGGTGGGCCGGACTTCGACGACCGCACGCTGACCACGCTCGCGATCTGGCAGGTCGCGAGCCGCAATCGCCTCGCCGAAGGCTGGACGTCGCACCTCCAGCTCGGCGAGACGCGCGACGACTCGGTGTCGCGCACGGCGTACGGCGACTTCCCGTTCCTCACCCGCCAGCGCCAGCTCAAGTGGCAGCACGACGTCGACGTGCCGCACGGCGTGCTCTCCGCGGCCTACGAGCGGCGCGAGGAGTCCATCGACGAGGACGCGGGATTTGCCGTCACGAAGCGCACGACGAACGCGGTCGTGGGTGTGTGGCAGTTCAGCCTCGACGCGCACGCGCTGCAGGCGAACCTGCGCCGCGACGACTCGAGCCAGCACGGCGGGCAGACGACCGGCGCGATCGCGTGGGGCTGGCGCTTCGCGCCCGAGTGGCGCGTCACCGCCGGTTACGCGACCGCGTTCAAGGCGCCATCGTTCAACGATCTCTACTACCCCGGTTTCTCCAATCCGGACCTGCGCCCCGAGAGCGCGCGCAATGTGGAGGCCGGCCTGCGCTGGTCGCGCGCGCAGGGCGATTGGCGCACGGCGGCCGGCGTGACCGCCTGGCACAACGAGGTGAGCGACCTGATCGTGTTCCAGTGCGACGCGGCGTTCAATTGCGTGCCGCGCAACGTGAGCGACGCCACACTCGCCGGTGCGACGATCGTCGTCGACGCGGCGTGGCGGGCGACGTCGTTGCAGTTCTCGCTCGACCTGCAGGACCCGACCGACGACGCGACCGGCAATCTGCTGCCGCGCCGCGCGCAGCGCCACGGCGCGCTGGCGCTCGCGCACACGCTGGGACCGCTGCGGCTGGGCGCGGAGGTCGTCGCGTCGTCGCATCGCTACGACGATGCGGAAAACCGGAGACGGCTGGCCGGCTACGCCATCGTCAATCTCACGGCCGAGTGGGCTGCGGGGAAGGGCGTGACGGTGCTCGCGCGCGCGGACAACGTCAGCGATCGCGACTACGAGCTGGCCGCCGGCTACGCGACCGGCGGAGCGCGCGCATTCATCGGCGTGCGCTGGCAGCCATGATGCGATCGGCTTTCGCGCTGCTGCTGGTCGCCTGTGGCGCGGTGTCGGCCGACGTGCGCGTGCGCGACGACGCGGGTGCGGAGGTCGTGCTCGCGGCACCCGCGCGGCGCATCGTCAGCCTCGCGCCGCACGCCACCGAGCTCCTGTTCGCCGCGGGCGCGGGCGCGCGCGTCGTCGGCGTCGTCCGCGGCTCCGATCACCCGGCGGCGGCGCGTTCCTTGCCCGTGGTCGGCGACGCGCACGCGATCGACGTCGAGCGCATCCTCCTCGCGCGGCCCGACCTCGTCGTCGCCTGGCCGTGGACCGTGCCCGCGCAGGTGGAGAAGCTGCGCGCGGGAGGGATCGCGATCTACACCAGCGACCCGCGCACGATCGACGGCATCGCGGCGAGCATCGGACGTCTCGGCGTGCTCGCGGGGACGCCCGATGCAGCGGACGCCGCTACGCGCGCCTTCCGCGCCACGCTCGCCGCGGCGCGCGCCGATGGAAGCCCTGGGGGCGTGCGCGTGTTCTACGAGATCTGGCACCAGCCGCTCTTCACGATCGGCGGGAAGCACCTGATCAGCCAGGCAATCGCCCTGTGCGGCGGGGAAAACGTGTTCGCGGCGCAGGCGGTGCCCGCGCCGCAGGTGAGCGTGGAGGCCGTGATCGCCGCGCGACCGCAGGTGATCGTGGCGGGCACCGACGACGCGATACGCCCTGACTGGCTCGACACGTGGCGGCGCTGGCCCGGTATCCCTGCTGTGCGCGACGACCGCCTGCGAGTCGTCGACGCGAACCTGCTGCACCGTCCCGGCCCGCGCTTTGCCGACGGGGTCGCGCAGCTCTGCACCGCACTGAAGTAGGGTCAGACCCTCGTTGCCCGGGGTCTGACCCCCACCTCTCCGCTCGACGCGCCTCCCGCAATCGAGGGTCTGACCCTCATTTCCCCTACACTTCAGCGGGGGAGCCAGGTGCGCAGGTCGTCGCTGCCGACCTCGACGAGCGTGCGCCCGAACAGCGCGGACAGCGCGGAAGCGTTCAGCACCGCTGCGGCGCGGTCGGCGCGCGCGTCGCCGTGACCGATGGCGATAACGTGGTCGCAGAAGCGGCTGGCGAGGTGCAGGTCGTGCAGCACCATCACCAATCCCCGGCCCGACTCGCGCGCCAGTTTCGTCAGCACCTCGACGGCCAGTGCCTGCTGCGCCACGTCGAGGTGCGACGAGGGCTCGTCCAGGAGCGCGAGCGGCGCGTCCTGCGCGAGCATTGCGGCGAGCGCGACGCGACGCCGCTCGCCGCCCGACAGCTCGCGAACGTCGCGCTCGGCGAGCGAGGCGATGCCGAGGCGCTCCAGCGCCGCGCGAGCCAGCGCGAGGTCGCGCTCGCCCTCCCACGCGAAGCGCGCGAGGTGCGGGTGGCGGCCGGCGAGCACGGTGGCGAGCACCGTGGCGGGAAAGGCGTCGTGCGAGTCCTGCGGCAGGTACGCCCGCCGTCGTGCCTGTTCGCGCGCCGGCAGCTTGCTCGCGTCGTCGCCGCCATAGCGGACGACACCCGCCGCGCAAGGCAGCAGGCCGGCGAGCGTGCGCAGCAGCGTGGTCTTGCCCGCGCCGTTCGGTCCGACGATCGCCCAGCACTCCCCGGGTCCGACGGCGAAAGCGAAGTCGCGCGCGAGCACGCGCCCCGCCATGGCGATCGACAGGCCGCGCGCCTCGAGCATCGGCGCAGTCGACGCAGCGCTCATGCCTCGCGCCGCAGCAGCCAGAGGAACATGGGGACGCCGATGAGCGCAGTCAGCACGCCGACCGGCAGCTCGAGCGGCGCAGCAATCGTGCGCGCAATCGTGTCGGCGACGACGAGCAGCGTGCCGCCCTCGTGCCCGATCACGCCGAGCGGCAGCGGGAGTTGCCCCGCGAAGGTGGCGACGACCATGATCGCCATGATGCCGAGGGCGAACCCGAGGTTCTGACGGATCACACGCTTGGCCGCCCGGGCGATGCGGAGGGCCTCGACCAGCCGGCGCAGGTCGTCCGAGAGGAGCGCGACGTCGGCCGTCTCGAGGGCCACGTCGCTCCCCGCGGCCCCCATCGCGATGCCGACCTGGGCGGTCGCCAACGCCGCGGCGTCGTTGACGCCGTCCCCGACGTAGGCGACGACGCCGCCCTCGCTCCAGCGCCGGACCTGAGCGACCTTGTCCTCGGGGAGGAGGTCGGCGTAGACCTCCGCCGGGTCGAGCTCGAGGTCGCGCGCCACGTCGCGCGCCACGATCGCGTGGTCGCCCGACAGCACGCCGATCCGGCGCACGCCCGCCGCCCGCAGGC
>Ga0105090_10000106_pt1 | contig 33503 bp, 32 predicted proteins | sample PPLLak3March2015_FD_79110 | JGI IMG/M metagenome (GOLD analysis project Ga0105090, IMG submission 79110) | Freshwater sediment microbial communities from Prairie Pothole Lake near Jamestown, North Dakota, USA - PPLs Lake P7 Core (1) Depth... | ecosystem: Environmental > Aquatic > Freshwater >...
AGGAAGCACCTGACCGGCTACAAGGTGCCGAAGCTCGTCGAGTTCCGCGCTGAGCCGCTACCCAAGTCCAACATCGGCAAGATCCTGCGGCGCGAACTGCGGACACTGCAGCCGGCCTGAGGCTCCTCCGAAATCATCGGCGGGAGGCAGACCGCCGGGCCGCCCATGATGCGGCCGTCACGCGAGCCACGCGCGCAACTGCGCGTACACGTCCTCGCGGCTCAGCAGATCCCAGTGATCGGCCGCCGTCACGATCCGCGTGTGGTGCTTCGGTACCTTGAGCGTGTGCTGCGGTTCGCGATGCTCGCCAAGCGCGGACGCGAGCGGCACCAGGCCGTCGCCGACGACGCGGCTGTGCAGCCCGCCAACCTTCGTGGCCTTCGTCGCGGCCACGATGAAGCAGTCCACTCCCGCGGGCAGCGGCGTCGGCCGGCGATCGTCGTGGCGCTGCGAGTGGCGGTCGCGACCGTGCCAGTCCGCGGTCTGCAGGTTGCCGAAGCGCAGATCGGTGATGCCCGCGCTGCGGACCTTGCCCAGCCGCGCGAACGGCGCGACGTACGGGCTGATGCCGAACAGCATGTCGACCTGGTGCCCGCCGCGCTCGAGTGCGGCGCCGTGATGGGGCGTGCCGAGGAAGACCAGCTTGCTGAGCGCCGATGTCCAGGGGTGCCTACGCTGGCGGGCCTGGAAGACCGCGCTGCGCGCCACCAGACCGCCCATGCTGTGGCCGAGTATCACCAGTTCTTCCACCGGCACCGGCCACTGAGCGAGCAGTTGCTCGAGCAGCTCCGCGAAGTCGCGTCCATTTTCCGAGACGTGGCGGCCGCTGTTGTAGTGCAGGTAAACCGGCGAAAGTCCAAGATCGCGCGCCAGCGCCTGGCCGTGGTCATGGCCGTTGCGCTGCCATTGCAGGTCGTTCATGCACAGCCCGTGCGCGAGCACTAGCAGCCGGCCGGTTGGCTGCGCGATGCGCGCTGCCAGTTCTTCACGGCTGAGCGCCAGCGGCCGACCGCCGATCCGCAGCGAGCTTGTAACGGCGAGGGGGTTTTTGCTGTCGGCCAGATGGTCACCCCATACGCCGTTGAGCACTGCGAGCGCCGCCTCGCGTGCGGGTGAAGACGCATCGGGCGCCGCAACCGGCGTAACAGCGCGCAGGGCCGTATTGATCCCGCTTCCGAGGAGCCGCGTCGTGCCGCGCACCGTGCCATAGACGAAGCCCGTGATGCCCGACGGCCGGCCCGCGGGTGGCGTGCCGACAATGCCAGCGCGCGAGGTGATCGTGTGATGCATCGCCTCCACGATGTCGGTGATGCCCAGCGCGGCGTCGAAACCCAGTTGTGTCAGGCCGCGTAGGTCGGACGGCTGCAGTACGCGCGGGACTCTGACGGTCTCTGAAGCGCTCATCGTGGTGGTTCCCGTAAGAGGGTTCTGGCCACTATGCGGCGCACGAGTAGCCCACCGCAAGCATTGGGTTAGTGCGTCCGCTCGATAGTCCACGGTGGAAGCAGGCGTTGCCTGAGCTGCGTCGACACTGGCCCCGGGCATGTAACGGCGGCATGCGCCATAACCGTTGGACCGGTCGCAGCGGCGTTCCCAGTCAGCTACGCGCCAGATCGCGGCAGCGCCTGCTGACGCGAGTCAACGCCGCAGCGGAGTGATGGCCGAGAATCGCGTCAGCGCGTCTTTCGCAGTGCGCGGCACTCCGGCGTGGTCGCGGTCGAAAGGTGCAAATGGTTTGCTGCATGGAATCGGTTCGCACCCGCTACGGCTGGCCTCTGATCGGCCTCCATTGGCTGACGTTCCTGTTGATCGCCGTGGTCTATGCCACCGCGGAACTGAGCGACGCTTTTCCGAAAGGCAGCGCAGCACGTTCCAGTCTGCGCGCAGGGCACGAGATGATCGGGCTGCTCGTACTGGCACTGGTCGGGCTGCGCGTTGCCGTGCGCATGTTCTCGACGGTGCCGGCAATCGTGCCCACTCCGCCGCGCTGGCAGGCACTGCTCGCCACGGCGGCGCACCTTGCGCTGTATGGATTGATGGTCGTTCTGCCGCTGGTCGGCTGGTTGATGCTGAGCGCTGCCGGCAAGCCGATTCCATTCTTCGCTTGGGAATTGCCGCCGCTGCTGGCGCCGAACAGGTCGCTCGCGAAGGTCCTTGAAGACGTGCACGAGACCGTCGCCTCGGTGGGTTATGCGCTGATCGGACTGCACGCGGCCGCGGCGCTCTTCCACCACTATGTCGTGCGCGACAACACGTTGCGCCGGATGCTGCCCGGCATGGGCGGCGCGCTGCGCTAATCGCCCACTGAGATCTCGAAGCCCGCGGCACGCAGCCGCGGCACCAATACTTCACCGAGCGCCGTCGCGGGTGTCAGAACGCCGCCGCGCGCGGGTCCGCCCGGCAGCCTGGGCCCATCGAACGCCAGTGCGAGGCCGGACTCGCAGAGGATGCGCAGCGTCGCCCGGTTGCCCGGGTCGCCAGCGTAGGCGATGCGTGCCCGCGCGGTGCGCCCATCGGCGGTGCGGCCCACCAGATCGGTCTTGAACCAGCCGTTCGCCATCGACTCCTCGGACGGCCCTTCGCCCGGCCGTGGCAGGACTTTGCCAAGCAGTTGACGAGTTGCTCCGAGCTCCATGACCCGCTCGAGCCCCCGCATCGCCGCAGCCAGTGCCGCGGCCTTCGCGGCCGCGAACGGCGGGCCGAACCTCGTGTACTCCTGGTAGCGAAAGCGCGGGCCGTAAGGGGTGCGATATGCCGCGTTGAGTGCAGCGCTGCGCCGGACGACGCGGGTGTTGATCGGCCCCATGACGAATGGCGCGACCCAGGCACCGATCATTGCGTCGAAGTGGGCGCTGCGCGGGTCCTCGCTGCTCTGCCGTTCGGACGCCGAGTGCCGCCCTGGTGGATTCAGCAGGAAAGGATTCCGTCCGGTCTCGACATCGCCCGTCTCGAAGCGCAGGGCGTTGGTCGCAAGCGTGCCGCCATTGAACCCGCCCATCATGCGGAAGTACGCCTGCACCTCGACACACGGTGCGCCGAACGCTTTCTCGATGTGCCGCACCAGCAGCAACGTGCCGAGATCCGATGGCACCGAATCGAAGCCGCAAAAAGGAACGATGCGCGTGCCATCGCGCGCCGCGCGCGCATGATGGCGGTCGATCAGGCGGCGAACCCAGCTCGTCTCGCCGGTGATGTCCGCGTAATGCGTGCGCTGCTTGACGCAGGCATCGGCGATCGTGTCGCCGTAAAGCGCGTACGGGCCCGCTGTCGAAAGCACTGCGCGCGCCGAGGCGGCCAGTGTCGCGATGGTTGACTCGTCATGACACTCGGCCACGATGACCTGGGGCGCTGTCACCGCGGCGGGGTCGACAGCGAGTTCCTGCGCCAGCGCCGCGAGCTTGTGCGCGTCACGCCCGGCGATCGCCCAGCGCAACTTCCTGCGTGCGCGGCGCTGTGCCAGGTAGGCTGCGGCGCGTCGCCCGACGAAGCCGGTTGCGCCGTACAGCACGAGGTCGAACTTGCGTGTGGTCACACCGAGCACTTTACCGCCGCGCGGAGAACCGCGCGGCCTGCGAGAGGTGCAATTTCTGTTTCTGCCGGCACTCAGGATCGACTGCCTGCCGGCGCGGACTGTTCCGTGCCGCGCACGGCACAAGAGCGACCGACGCAACGCCACGCATTGCCGCCCCGCGCGGGAGCGCGGGGCGGATTGCGTGGCGCTGTGCGAGGCCGAGGGACTACACAGGCGTACGACGACCTGTGCGGCCAGGCATCGGCTTCATCGCCTGCGGCAGCAACGGCAGCACTTCACGCCATGCCTCCGAGGCATCCCGGGCGATATGGCGGCCGGTGCGTTTCATCGTGAGCCAGAGCGAATGCATCGGCTCGCGGGAAGCCTGCACTGCGGCGTTCATTTCACGCACGTAGCTGCGGGCGAACGTGGCGGCAGCGCGCCCGGCTTTCTTCAGCCTGCGTTCGGCGGTATGCAACTGGGTCTTCGCCGCTTCCATGCGTTCCTCTGCCGTCATGACGGCAGCGCGTTCAGCCTTCTGCAGCTTGCGCTCGGCGACATGGAATTGGGCCTTGGCTTCTTCCATGCGTTTCGCGCCAGTCGTGGCGAGCGGAACGCGACGCTTCGTGGTTGTTCGGCGCTTCAGTGTGGTTTGACGCGTGACCATACATCCTCCTTCATTGGCGAACCTGCGACCAGCGCGGACCCGCGCTAACCGATTACATAGTCGCCTGTGCGGTGCCGGCTGCCATGCGGCGCGTCAGTAGCCGCCGATTGAAGGTGGAACTTTCTAAAAATGACGATCTAAGCGCGGTCGCGAACGAAATTACTTCTTCGCTTTCGGCAGGTACTCGACCTTGTTGTCGTTGTAGACCAGCACGCCCTCACGCTCCAGTTGGTCCATCAGCGCTTGCAACTGCCCCGGTGCCAGGTTGCGGCCGAGGTGCGACTCGATGTGACGCTCCAGACCCTTGCGCTTGCCGGGCCGCTTCTCGCCCATGCGCTTGAGGCTCTCGATGACCTTGGCGAGCGCGTCCGGCGCGCTTGCTGCCTTGGTCGCGGCCGTGGGGGCCGCGGCCACCTTCCTTGCCGGTGCCGTCTTCTTCGCCGCGGGCGTCTTCTTTGCGGCCGCCTTCCGTGCCGGTGACTTGCTCACGACGGCTTTGGCGGCGGCAGCCGGTGCCGGTGCGCTGCGCGACGCGCGGGATTTCGGCGCCCTGGCCTCGGCGGCTTCCGCGGCCTTACCCCCGAGTGCGGCCTTCATCGACGCGACCCGCGTCGCCTCGAATCCCTGGCTGCGGATGTGCAGCAGCAGCGGATCGAAGTCCGTGTCGCGCGAGACGATGATGAAGCGCGCACCCTTGCCGCCCGGCCGCGCCTGCGCCGCGACCAGTTCGCCGAGATAGAAGGCGATGTGCATGTCCGACGCGTTGCGTCCTGCTTTGGCGCAGCGGACAAAGGTCACGTTTGCGCCCAGTGGCTGCCACGCTTCCGCCACGTCGGCCGCGTACTTCATCTGCCCCGGCCCGCGGAAGATCGTCAGTCGCAGATTCTCGCCGCGGACGAGGCCGATGTCGGCGGCACTGGGCTGGACGTTTTCGAAGTCGACGAGGATGTGGGTCAGGGTCATGGAAGGTCCGCTCGGGCGCCGGGATCGGGCTTCCAATGTACCGCTTCGGCCCGCTCGCCGCGTTGGGAGCGCGGGAAGGAACGGACCAGAAAGGCGCCGTCGTCGCGCGCCAGCGCAGCGGCCGGCGCGCGGCGCTGCGCACACCGGGCTTCGACACGTTCTTCTTCGTTACGTGGGGCGTAACGATCTCGTGCGTGAGGCCGACGCCGCGATTGAGCGGCTCTGCCGCATCGGCGCGCACGGCGACTACTATTGCTGCGTCACACGGACTCCGACGATCGTCAGCACGGCGGCAGGGGCGCCGCGCTGGCGACGCCGCGGATGAGCGCGCCCGAATCTGTGCCGCCGTCGTGCGGGCGGGCGCAACGTCGATCGCCTGGGCAATGCCGGCGGGCGCTGGGGTACGCAGACACGACGATCCCGGCCGCAACCGAAAGTAGCGAATATGCGAGCACTCAGCACCGCGCAGTGGCAGACCCTGGCGAATGCCCTGGCGCGCGAAGCGGCGAGCGTGGCCGGCTGGACGAGCCACAACACCCATGACCCCGGCATCACCGTGCTCGAACTTCTCACGTACGCGCTGACGGACCTCGCCTACCGCGCTGACACCCTCGAGGCGAGTGGCCGCGCGCTGGCGCAGCGCGTAGCGCAGCTGGCTGCAACACTGGCCGGCCCGAGCGGCACGAGCGACTGTCCACCGGGACCGCAGCGCGTCAACTTTTTCGAAGGCGCACTGCTGACGGCTGCCGACCTGACGGCCGAGCAGGACTACATTCGGAACAAGTTCCACCGCCGCAACCGGTTGCTCCATGGTGCCGGCATCGTGACCGGCCTGCAGGTCAGCCTCGAACGCACCGGCAGCAACGCGCGCGTGCTCATCGCGCCGGGACTGGCATTCAATCCTCGCGGTGAGGAGATCGAAGTCAGCGCGCCCGCCTCGGTAGCGCTACCGGTCCGGGGCAAGGCGCTCCTGGTGCTGCTGCACTACGCAGAGCAGCCTTGCCGCCCCGTGCCCGCGCTGGCGACGGACCCACCGGAGGAACCACAGGCGGACGCGCCGGTGCGCTACTCGCGCATTGCGGAAACCTTCAGCGTGACGCTCGCACCGGTCAGCGATGACACCGCCGTCGCGCTCGCGCGGATCAGCTTCACCCGCGGCCGGTGGACGCTAGACCGGAAGTTCAAGGCGGCGAAGGTCAAAAGCTGACCCGCTCAGGGCGCAGCGGACCATCTTTGCGACAGGCATTCGCTTTGACGCGGCGACGATGGCGCTGCGCAGTGAGCGGGCATAGCGTCCGATCCCGCATGGCTCCGCGCGACGGGCCGGAGCGATCGTCAGGCCGGCTCCGGCACGCTCGGCAGTCCGGCCAGCGCCATCGCCAGTTCCTTCTCGTCGTAGCTCTCGTCCCTGAGCTCGCCGGCGAAGTACTTCTGGTAGGCGCTCATGTCGAAGTGGCCGTGGCCGCAGAGGTTGAAAAGGATCGTCTCGCTATGACCCTCGCGCTGGCAGCGCAGGGCTTCCTCGATCGCACCTTTGACCGCGTGGTTGGCTTCGGGCGCCGGCACGATGCCTTCGGCGCGCGCGAAGAGCACGCCGGCCGCGAAGCACTCGTTCTGCGTGTAGGCCGTCGCTTCGATGTGGCCGAGCTCTCTCAGGTGCGACACCAGCGGCGCCATGCCGTGGTAACGCAGCCCGCCGGCGTGAAAGCCGGGCGGCGTGAAGCTCGAGCCCAGCGTATGCATCTTGGTGAGCGGCGTCATGTGGCCGGTGTCGCCAAAGTCGTAGGCGTAGCGGCCGCGCGTTAGCGACGGGCACGCGGCCGGCTCCACGGCAACGATGCGCGGGCTCTTGCCCCCGCGCAGGCCGTGGCCGATGTACGGAAACGCAATCCCCGCGAAGTTCGAGCCGCCGCCGGTGCAGCCGACGACGACATCCGGCCACTCGTTCGCCATCTGCATCTGCTCGATCGATTCGAGCCCGATGACGGTCTGGTGCATCAGCACGTGGTTCAGCACCGAACCCAGCGCGTACTTGGTGTCCTCGCGCTGCGCGGCGAGCTCCACGGCTTCCGAAATGGCGATGCCGAGGCTGCCCGGGTGATCGGGCCGTTCGGCCAGCACGCGGCGGCCGTACTCCGTTTCGTTCGAAGGCGACGGCAGGCAACGCGCGCCGTAGGTTTCCATGACCGCGCGACGGTACGGCTTCTGGTCATACGAAACGCGCACCTGGAAAATCAGCACCTCGATGCCGAAGAGCGACCCCGCGAACGCGAGCGACGTGCCCCACTGGCCCGCGCCGGTCTCGGTGGTGAGCCGCTTGATGCCGCACGCCCAGTTGTAGAACGCCTGCGGCACGGCGGTGTTCGGCTTGTGGCTGCCGGCGGGGCTCACGCCCTCGTACTTGTAGAAGATCTTGGCCGGCGTGCCGAGCGCCTTCTCCAGGCGATGCGCGCGATACAGCGGCGCGGGCCGCCAGAGGCGATAGATCTCGCGCACCTGCTGCGGGATCTCGATCTCGCGTTCGGTGCTCACCTCCTGCAGGATCAGGTCCATCGGGAAGAGTGGCGCCAGGTCGTCCGGCCCGATCGGCTTGAGCGTGCCCGGATGCAGCACCGGCGGCAGCGCCTTGGGCAGGTCGGCCTGGATGTTGTACCAGGACCGTGGCATGCGGGACTCGTCGAGGACGTACTTGGTGGGGGTGCTCATGGCCTGCCTCTGCTGGCTTTACCGAGGCAATTATCGGACAGGTTGCGCGATCCCTGCCGGGCGCCGGCGTGCGCGGCGCGCTTGCCCTCAGCGACCCATGCCCTGACCGCACCACCGCTGCTCGCAGGGGATGCCGTCGCCGCTTTTCATGCCCGGGCAGTGCGCGAAAAAGTACCTGGCTTCCTCGCAGGACGTCATCTGCGAGCACTGCGTCCGGCCATCACAGCGGAAGGCCTGCAGGGGTGCTGATTGCGGCGCCACCGGAGTGACGGGTGCGCTGTCAGTCACGCCGGAGGATGACTTGCCGCCCGTGGAGTTGAAGTACGCGTAGATACCCGCCAGGACCAGTGCGGCAGCGACGATCAAAGCGACCCACGACGGTCGGGCGCCCTGTCCGGTGTGGCGAGGATCAGGCGCATGTGTCGTGCGCAGCTGCTTGCGCCCCGGCCTTTGCACATTGACCGCACTGCGCTTGCCGTCGGCCGCAGACTCGACCTCGAACGACAGGACCTCCCCAATCCTGGGGCGACGTCCATCGGCCTGAAAGGCAGAGACGTGGACGAAGACGGGGTCTCCGCCCCGAAGCGGGGTGATAAGCCCGACGCCGCGGTCGTCATCCCACTTCTCGAGCTTTCCTTCAAATCGCATTGGGAACAGTATCCGTGGCGCAAGGTTCACCTTGCACCGGGGAGCAGGCCAGTACCCGGATGGGCATTACACCTCAGTGTAGGGGCACGGCGGCGTCACTCGGGCGGGCGAGTGACGGCGCAGCCCGCGGCGCGCACCATGCGTGGATACGGAAGGGGCGCGATGAAGACGGGACAGCCGGAACTTAAAAGCGAGGTGGACCTTGAGATCCTCGCCGACAACGTGCGGGCCGTCGAGTCGATCTACCTTGCCTACATGCTCGACGAGATGGGCGCTTTTCGGGTGCTGGAGCGGATTGCGGAGCTCTTCAGGCAGGGCTTGCTGCCATTGGGGCGAGGGCGGCTGGCCGAGGCGCTGTTCCATGTCGCGCGGCCGGGCGAGCGGATGCCGGCGCGGGATCGCGCGGCGTTCTACGCGCAGGTGCTGGGCGTGGCCGGCGGGCAGGGTGGCGGCGAGCCGAACCGCGAGTTCCTGTCGCTCTGGCTGCGCTTTGTGGTGGCGGTCTCGATGTTCGCGCGCCAGCACGGCACGGCAGGACTCGTCGCGCCGCGGACCCCAGCCAACACCGGTGTGCGTGCTGCGGCGAGGGCGCTGGCGGCCAACGCCTCCGCGCACGGCAGCGGCGTCGTGCAGTTTGCTGCGCGCGAGCTGGCGCTGCAGGTGCAGCAGATGATCGATCTGCTGGAAGACCGCGATCTGCGGTCGGCTTTCGGCGCGCGCGACATGTGGCAGGTGATCGAACACGTCAATCAGAACCATCTTGGCGGCGCGCGCAACGTCGCGCGCTACCGGGCGCAGGCCGAGGCGGGCCGCCAGGTGCTCCAGTGGCTGGCCGCGCACGCGGACGTCCTCGGTCCTGCGGCACCGGTCGAGTCCGGCGGCCCGTCCGACGACTCGGACGTGGTTAAGGCGGTGGAGCAGTGGCTCGCCGCGAGCGGCATGGACGATCCGTCGCTCGAACAGGCGGCGCAGCCGGTGGAGTCGGCGGGCATGACGGGCGAGCCGATCGCCCTGCCGGCCGTTGCGCAGGATCTGCTGGCGGCGCTTGGGCTGGCCGACGCCACCGAAGGGGGTGGCTCCACCCGCGGCCGCGACGCGAAGGCACGCCTGGGCGGCGTGGTGGCATTGCTCCAGGGGGCGCGCGGTACCGGCAAGACGCTGGCCGCGCATGTGCTGGCGCACGCGCTGGCGCTCGACGTTCTGCGCGTGGACCTGGCGCAGGTCGTGAGCAAGTACCTCGGCGAAACCGAGCAGCACCTGGACGCGATCTTCGAACGCGCCGAGCGGGCGGGCGCGATTCTCTTCCTGGACGAGGCCGACCTGCTGTTCGGCCAGCGCAGCGATGTCAAGGACGCGCACGACCGCTATGCGAATGCCGCGGTCAACTATCTGCTGCAGCGGGTCGCGCGCTATGAAGGACCGGTGATGCTGGCCACGAGCCTCGGCGGTGATGTCGACGCCGCCTTCACCCCGCAGCAATGGCAGCGGCGCGTCTGGCGCGTCGTGCGGTTTCCGCGGCCGCGGGGCTAGGCCGCGGCGACCCGGGCACGCGCCGCGCGGTACTCCGCCTCGAGCCGGTCAACGATCACGCCGGCCTTCGGCGCATCGCTCATCTGCCCCACGCCCTGTCCCGCACCCCAGATGTCGCGCCAGGCCTTCGCCTTGGCGCTGCCGGAGCCGAAGTCCATCGTGGCCTTGTCGCCCTCGGGCAGGTTGTCGGGATCCATGCCGGCCGCGACGACGCTGCCCCTGAGGTAGTTGCCGTGCACGCCGGTAAAGAGGCTGGTGTAGACGATGTCCTCGGCGCGGCTGTCGATGATCATCTGCTTGTAGTCCGCCGGCGCATGGGCCTCTTCGCTCGCGATGAAGCGCGTGCCAATGTAGGCGAGATCGGCGCCGAGCGCCTGCGCAGCGAGGATGGCGCCGCCGCTGGCAATGCTGCCGGAAAGGATGATCGTGCCGTCGTAGAAGGCGCGCACTTCGGGTACCAGCGCAAACGGAGACAGTCGCCCGGCGTGGCCGCCGGCGCCGGTGCACACGAGGATGAGTCCATCCACGCCGGCCTGCAGCGCCCGCTGGGCGTGCTTGATCGTCGTGACGTCATGGAACACGAGGCCGCCGTAGCTGTGCGCGGCTTCAACCACCGCGTCCGGCGCGCGCAGGCTGGTGATCATGATGGGCACGCGGTGCTTTACGCACAGATCGAGGTCGTGCTGCAGCCTCACGTTGCTCGAGTGCACGATCTGGTTGACGGCATACGGGGCGACTTTCGCGTCCGGGCTCTGTTCCTTGATGACCCGCAGTTCCGTGCTTATGCGCTCGAGCCATGTCTCGAGCATCGATTCGGGCCGGGCGTTGAGCGCCGGGAAGCTGCCGACGATGCCGGCCCTGCACTGCGCCAGCACCAGTTCGGGTCCGCTGACGATGAACATCGGCGCGCCGATGACCGGCAGGCGCAGCGTGTCGCGCAGCAAGGATGGCAAGGACATCGATTCCCTCTCCTGTGGGTGCTTCGGCGGTATTGGCCACCGCGAGTGGGCGCGAGCATAGCCGTGAGCCCCGCGCTCCCCGGCACCGTTGTGCATTGCGACGAGCGCCGCGCTGCAGCGACCGCATCGTGAACCGACCTTTCGCGATCGCATATTGGGGATGCGCCGTCGCCGCGTGGTCGTTACCCTCGCCTCTGTCGTCATCAGCACGCAGCACTGCGACCCCATCGTCGAGCAGGACACCGGACCGGGGCCGTGACAACGGAGCAGGACTACGCTGCATGAGCTCTGAGCTACATCCCTTTCATGCCGAACTGATCGCCCGTGACGACGAGGCGCTCTGGAACTGGCCGCGCCGATCTGCCGCCGTCATGGCCGAGACGCTGGCACAGATTTGCGAGCAGCTCGCTGAACTGCTCCGTTACGAGCGTGAGGTCGGGTCCGGCAACGGCGCCTTCGGTGTCGATCCGATCGAACGCGCCAAGCTCAACTACATGTACGGCAGCACGCTGCTGACGCTTGCCGAACGCGAGAAGCCTGCGTTGCTGCCGCACGCGATCGAGCGGCTTGGCGACGCGCTCTCGCTTGCGCGCCGTCACGTGCCGGAGCGCGTCGTGGCGATCAAGTCGCAGCTCTATCGCGCCGAGCACTCGCTGGCGATGCTGAAGAACTCGACCGCGCCGGAAGAAGTGACGTCAAGCGCGAGGGAAGCAGCCTAGCGGTCCGCCGGGATCGAAGCCCGGCGGCCCTCGTGCTTCGAGTCGACTAGCGCGCGAAGGGATTTACCCACACGCCCTGGATGCCCACGGCGCGTTCGCTGGCTGACATTCCATTCGATGTGCCGCTGACGTACACGAGAATCCCGGCACTGCCGCCAACGCCAAGCGAAGGCAACGCATAGCCGCCGGTGTAGTTGCTCGATGGCAGCGGAGGGATCGACGATGCGAGCGACGAGTACACGCCCGGCAGCGCATTCGGCGGCGGGGTCAGGCCCCGCACCGATCCGTCCGTCCCGATGCGCTGCAGGTGAATCACCCACTGCCTGGAATTCATCGGCCCGAGCGGTTGCGACCACGCGACCACAAACTCACCATCGAAGAAAGCGGCCGTCACCGCCGACCGTGTGCCGCCCGTGCCGGCCACGTTGATCGGCCCGCCATCGAGCGCCGTGAGGTCGGGCGCGAAGCGGCGCGCATGGACGAGCCCGTCGCTCGTGATCCAGGCGACGAGCACGCCGCTGCCACTCGCCGCCATGTGGATGCGGCCGGCAGGAACCTGCACGACGACACCGGTTGCATCGAGCACCGATCCGGCCGGCGTCACGCGGGCGAGCTTCCATCCGGTGGCATCACCGTAGGCGACGATGAAGTTCGTGCCGTCGAAGACAGCCCTCGGTGTGATCGCGCTGTAGCTGAAGTCCGGCGAGATGCGGAACGGCGTGCCCAGCGTTGCGTCGGGTGCGACGAAGCGTCCTTCGATATAGGTCGACGAGGACGTCGCCGGTCCACCGTAATAGATCACCAGGAAGGCGCCGCCGCCGTAGGCAACGGACGGGTGCCGCGACGTCACGCCCGGCGCCATGGGAGCGATACCCTGTGGCAGCAGCACGAGCGGCGACGCGTCGGTCAGCACGCCGGTGGCCGAGATCCGATGCGCGACGATCGACGGCTCCGTGGTGCCGGTGATGCTTGGCGCGATTGGATTGCGCTGCTCGAACACGGCGAGATAGGTGCCGGCGCCGAAGGCGAGCGACAGGGTCTCGCGCGTGTCGTTCGAGATCACCGGCGGTCCGATGTCGATGGTGGACGGCAATGACGCGTTCGGCCCGTCAGGCAAACGCAGATACCCCATCCGGCGCAGCAGCCACTTGTTGGTCAGCGCGTCATAGGTGTAATTCTTTCCCAGCACCAGAAAGGTCGTGCCGCTCGACGCCGCGGCCGGCGTGTCGACCGGATCGGGTGGATCGCCCACGTTGGTCTGCGTCAGCACCCCGAAGGTGGCGCCCATGACCTCCTCGGGATTCCTCAGGCCCCTGCGCACGCCGCCGACATTGAAGCCGCGGGCCTCGATCGTGCTCGTCAGGAGGGTCGAGCCTTGCGACGACCCCACCGTATGGCGCCGGATGACGCCCGCGCCCGGTGCGATCCACGTGGTCTCGGTGGTGGTGACGGGGATGACCTGGCCGTTCGAGGTCAGCTTCGCGTTGGCGGTGATCGTCGCGAGGCGTCTGGCGGCCGCCGGGAAGATGCCGGCAGGCACGGTGACCGACTCGAATCCTGCGATGCTGATCGTCTGCGTCGCATCGACGGTCTCGTTCTTGCCGTCGCCGTCGAGGTCCATGCCGAAGTCGAGGCCGGTTTTGGTGAGCGAGGAGACGGGGCCCGCCGCCACCGGGAACAGCAGCTCGACATAGGGAATGACGCCCGCGGTGAGAGTGTCGGTCGTATCGTTGCTGCCGTAGAAGGCAACCCCGCCGGGCAGCTTCCGGTAATACATCTCATAGGCCGGCGCGGTCGGCGGGTCACCGAAGAGCCGCTCGGCGAAAACGGTCGTCGACACACCGAGCACGGTCTTGTTGCCCGCGATCGACACCGATGCCAGGTCGTACTGCGTGGTCCCGGTGATGGACGTCGCCGAGTTGTAGGTCCAGCTGTCAAAGCCGCCGGTCGGGACGTAGTTCTGCGGGTCCCCCGGCCCGGTCAACAACGGCTGCAGCGGATCGGTGATCGGTACCGGAGCGGGAGGGGGGGTACTGCCGCCATCACCTCCACCGCCGCCGCACGCCGCGGCCAGCGCCGCGATCGTGACAGCCATCGACAGGCGCCTGAACGAGCGGAAAGTCCTGGATGCAGTCATATGGGTCTCCCGTCCGGAACGGGCGACGAGAGACTTTTCCCTGACCACCCGGACGCGTCTCCCGACGGCCCGAAACTGGCCGTGATACGGCCATCCCTACACATCTCAAGCTAGGAAGGAACGGAACGAGTGCCTTGATCGGCGACAACCGCACCAGCCGAACAACCGACTTGCCGCCGGCCGAAGTTCGTCGGATCCTGCGCCGGTTGTGAGCGCCGCCGCCCCACCCCCGCACCCGCCTTCTCCGCGCGCGCAGCGCGCTGCGTTGACGCGCCCCTCAGCGCCTGAAGGTCGACGCGGACCCCGCATCGGTTACTTCCGCCTGCACTGGCGCGGCGATCTTCCGCTGGCAGCGGCGGTCATCGTCAGTGCCGCACTGGTCTGGGGCCTCGTGGAGGTGGTGCGACTCTCCGGTCGCCTCTTTCCGTATACCGAGGCGCCGTGGGTCGCCGCGCTGCTATGGCTGCTCGAAGTCGCGCTACTGATCGTGGGCGTCATCTGGTGGGGCATGGGCGTGCAGCGTGCCGCCATTCGCAGCGTGGACAAGGGGGGCTCGATGTTCGTCGCGCTCCTCACCGGAGTGGTCGGATACGGTGCGTTCATCTGGGTGGGACTTTTCTGGATCCATTCGGCGCGCCACGTCTGGCCGGACGTGAAGGCGACGCTGGCCGGCGATCTGGAGCCCGCCGCGGTCACGCTGGAGCCCGGTGGTCTGCTCAGCGTTCAGGGCGCATTCGAATTCGGCACGTCGCGTGCAGTGCGCGAGGCTCTTGCTGCCCACCCGACAGTGCGCACGGTACGTCTCGAGAGCCGGGGCGGTCGCGTGGCGGAAGGCCTCGCGCTCGGGCGACTGCTCGTCGACCGCAACCTGGATACTCTGGTGACGGGCGAGTGCAGCAGCGCGTGCGTGACGGCGTTCGTGGGTGGCAACCGGCGGCTGATCGGCCCGGCTGCGCGCCTCGGACTGCACAGCGCCGGCGGAAGCGGGGTCAGCTCGAAGCATGTCGACGAGGCGAACCGGCGCAGCGACGCGTTCATGGCCGCACGCGGCGTCGATGCTCGCGTACTCGCAATCGGCGCCGCAACCGCCAACGACGACATCTGGTTTCCGGCGCACTCGGTACTGCTCGCCTCCGGGCTGGCAACGGAGCGCGTCGGACGCTAACTATCGGGCGGCGGCTGGCATGGCCGCCCGGCGCCGCGCCACGCCGCCTGCAGTTCGGCGACCAGTTCGTCCGCCCGGCCCTCGTAGCGCGGTGAGAAGTGCAGCGGCACCACCGCGTGTGCGCCGACGCGTCGCGCGATCGTGCCCGCCTGCCGCGCGGTCAGGTGGTTCTTGCGCGCTGCATGTTCGGCTTCCGCCTCCATGAACACGGCCTCGATGTAGAGCAGGTCGGCCCCGGCCAGCAGTGCCTCGAGCGCGCGCACGTTGGCCTCGGTGTAGCGGATGTCGGTGACGTAACCGATACGGCGCCCGGGGACGAGTTCGAAGGCGGGACGCAGTTCGCCGAGGGTGCGGGACAGCGCGTGTTCTCCGGCGCCGTCTTGCCAGTGGATCGCGATCGGCGTGTCGTCGGGGGCGCCGGCGGCGAGCGCGCGCCTGGCTTCGCGCAGCCAATGGCCGGTCGCCAGTCCCCACTCGGCGAGCCGGTTCTTCCACACATTGACGTGCGTCGCCTCCTCCAGCGCGAAGGCGAGGCACGGTATGTCGTGGTCGAGGAAGCGACCGCGCACGCGGAAGCCTTCCTCGCAAAGAAGTACGTCACCCTGCGCCATCCAGGCTTCGCCATCCTCGCGCCTAAAACGGTTGCGGCTACGGAACAGCGCCTGGCGACCCACCCCGTCGGGCGTCAACTCGCGCACTGTGATCGTCAGGGGCACTTCGTAGCGGTGCACGACGTTCCACGTGTAGGCGGCGAGCTTGTGCTCGACGCGCTCTATGAACCCCGGTCCGCCGGTCAGCGTCGCGTGTTCCTTTCGCCCGAGCACCACACGCAGCCAGTGGTCGAAGCCCGCGAAGTGGTCGACGTGCGTGTGGCTGATGAAGACGTCCGAGATGCGGAGCAGCTTGCGTGGCGGCAGGCCGGACACATCGCCAAAGTCGAACAGCAGTGCGCGCCGCTCGTCGCGGAAATCGACATACAGGCCGGGATCGCCGAACGCGTCGTTGACCAGCCGCGGCTCGAAGAGAGGACGCATACCTCTTCTTTAGAGCGGCCGCCCGGCCCGATGGCCTTGCCTTCGGTCAATACCGGGTCGGAAATGCGGGCCACAGTGAACAAAGTAACTCAGGCGCAACGGAAGCCTGCCAGATTGCCGGTATGCGCTGCGTCGGTCACAGCCGGGTGGCAGGCAATTAGTAAAGGGGATCTTATGTCTGCCAAAACACTCGCCGTCCTCATCGCCGGCATCTTTGGAGTCGCATCGGCCGCGCTGGCCGCGGACCCACCGAAAGCGGCATTCGGCAAGGACCAGTTCAACGCCCGCTGCGCGTCATGCCACGGCGTCAGCGGCAAAGGCAACGGACCGGTCGCCAAACAGATCGGCACGACGGTGCCCGACCTCACCACGTATGCCAAGCGCAATGGCGGGAAGTTCCCGGTTGAACTGGCATGGATGAAGATCGACGGCCGGCCCGTGAGTTTCGACACCGAGCGCAACATGCCGGTGTGGGGGCGTGACTTCCGTCACGAGGCGATTGCCAACGTCGACGCGAAGGCCAAGCCCGAGAGCTACGTGGCCGCCGAGATCGCCGCCATCGTCGAGTACATGAAGACGATTCAGGTGAAGTAAGCGGAGAGCTCCCGACGGGCGGCGCCGGGCACCGTTTCCACCGCGCGGCGCGCGGACCGGGGACCGGCTCCGGCCCTCAGGAGTGAAGACATGGCACACAAACAGGTCCTGTTCCGCTCCGCCGCGCGCGAAAAGGTCGTGCGCGGCGCGACGCAGCTGGCGGATGCGGTGCGCATCACGCTCGGGCCGAAGTCCAAGTCGGTGCTGATCCAGAAGAAGTGGGGCACGCCGATCGTCTGCAACGACGGCGTGACGATCGCCAAGGAGTTCGACCTCAAGGACCCGGAGGAAAACCTCGGGGCGCAGATGCTGCGCCAGGCGGCCGAGAGAACCGGCGATGCGGTCGGTGACGGCACCAGCACCTCGACGGTGCTGGCGCATGCGATGTTCGCCGACGGCGTGCGCAACGTGGTGGCGGGTGCGAGCGCGATCGACATCAAGCGCGGGCTCGACCGTGCCTGCAAGCGCGCGGTCGAGGCGCTGAAGGCGCTGTCGCGGCCGGTGTCCGCGCGCAAGGAGAAGGCGCAGGTGGCGACGATCTCGGCGCACAACGATCCGGCGATCGGCGATCTGGTGGCCGACGCGATGGAGAAGGTCGGCGGCGAGGGCGTGATTACCGTGGAGGAATCACGCACGACCGACACGACGCTCGATGTGGTCGAAGGCATGCAGTTCGACCGCGGTTTCCAGTCGCCGTACTTCATCACCAACGCCGAGAAGATGGAGGCGGTGCTGGAGGACGCCTATGTCCTACTTGCCGAGCGCAAGATCGGTAACCTGGCGGACTTCCTGCCGCTGCTTGACCAGGTTGCAAAGGCAGGCCGCCCGCTGCTGGTGGTGGCCGAGGAGGTGGAGGGTGAGGCGCTGGCCGCGCTGATCGTCAACCAGATCCGCGGCATCCTGAAGAGCTGTGCAGTGAAGGCGCCGGGCTTCGGTGATCGCAGGAAGGCGATGCTGCAGGACATGGCCGTGCTCACTGGCGGCCAGGTGCTGTCGGAAGAAGCCGGCATGAAGCTCGAGAACATGACGCTCGAGCAGCTCGGCAAGGCACGCCGTGTGGTGGCCGACAAGGACACGACGACGATCATTGGCGGCGCTGGCGCGCGCGCGGCGATCGACGGGCGCATCAGGCAGATCCGGCTCGAGATGGACAAGGCCACCAGCACGTACGACAAGGAAAAGCTGCAGGAGCGGCTCGCCAAGCTCGCGGGCGGCGTCGCGGTGATCCGCGTTGGTGCGCCCTCGGAAGCGGAGATGAAGGCCAAGCGCGAGGCGCTCGACGACGCGATCAGCGCGACCAAGGCCGCCGTGGCCGAAGGCATCGTGCCGGGCGGCGGCCTGGCGCTGCTGCGCTGTGTGCAGGCAGTGGCCGAAGAGGAAGCGCAGACGAGCGGCGACGAACGCACCGGCGTACAGATCCTGAAGCGCGCGCTCGAAGCGCCCGCGCGGCAGATTGCAGAAAACTCTGCGGTCGATGGCGGCGTGGTGGTCGCAAAGATGCTGGAAGGCAGCGGCAATTTCGGCTTCGACGCGTCGCGCAACCAGTATGTGGACCTGGTCGAGACCGGCATCATCGATCCGACCAAGGTCGTGCGGGTCGGGCTCGAGAACGCGGTGTCGGTCGCCAGCGTGCTGTTGCTGACGGAGGCGACGATGACCGAGATCGAAGAGCCGAAATCCGAACGCGGCCACCCCGGCGACATGGAGATGTAAGGCGCGCGCAATGGCGTTCTTCGACGTCTGCAACGGCGACGCCGACGGATTGTTCGCGCTGCGCCAATGGCGGCTCGCGCATCCGCAGGACTCGATCGTCGTCACCGGCATCAAGCGCGACATCGATCTGTTGTCGCGGGTCGAGGCCGGGGCCGATGATCAGGTCGCCGTCTTCGACATCGCGATCAGTCGCAACAGGGATGCACTGGAGCGCCTGCTCGCGGCCGGGGCATCGGTCACGTGGTTTGACCATCACGCACCAGGGCGCATCCCGGTGCACGATGCCTTCGCGCCGTGTGTCGATACCGACCCGGAGACCTGCACCAGCCTGCTGGTTGACCGGCACCTGAAGGGGCGCTTCCAGCTGTGGGCCATTGCTGCCGCGTATGGCGACAACCTCGCGCCGAGTGCGGAGCGGCTGGCGGACTCGATTCCTCTGTCGCCGCCGCAGCGCGCACAGTTACGCCTGCTCGGCGAGGCGGTGAATTACAACGCCTACGGCGACAGCGAGGCCGACGTGCGCATCCACCCGGCTGCGCTGTACCGCTGGCTCGCTCATTACGACGACCCATTCGAGGCCATCTTGCAGGCGTCCGTCGTGCGCGAACTGGACGCCCTGCGCCGCGCCGACCTTGACCGCGCGCGCACACTGGCGCCGCGGCACCGGGACGAGCGCAGCGTTGTGGTCGTGCTGCCCGACGCGCCCTGGAGCCGTCGTGTCTCGGGACCGTTTGCGAATGAGCTGGCACAGCGGGACCCGCGGCGCGCCCACGCGGTGCTGAAGGAACTCGCGAGCGCTGCCTACTCGGTCAGCATCCGGGCGCCGGTGGCGTCACCTTCGGGCGCCGACGTCCTGGCGCGCGAATTCGGCGGTGGCGGCCGCGTCGGCGCCGCGGGCGTCGACCACCTGCCGGCCGCAGACCTGCCTCGCTTCATCGCGCGGCTGGCGGCGATGCGCTGGGGACAGTAGCGCGCACCGTCGGCCGAATCGGCGGCGAGGAACATCGGTTCTGCCGCAACGGCGTAGAGCGCGAGGGCGATCAACTCCGTGGGCGATTCTGCCCGGCAAGCTGCTGCCTCGTGTGATGCGCGTCGGCGATTTCGCCCACGGAAATGGCCAGCAGGATCAGGAACACGGTGACGAGCATGAGATTGAGCAGCAACATTGTGATGCCTCTTCGACCATCAAACCCCGCCTCTTCCGACATGCCAATTTTTCGGCGCAGTACAAGCGGCCAGTGCCGCGAAAAGCGCCGCACTTGACGCGCCTCAATCCTGATAGCGGCCGGCCGAACGACCCACCCCGCTCCCGCAGCAGTGCCCCAGGGGCCGGGCGTTCAGCCGAAGCCTTGCCTTCGGTCAATGTGCAGCGGGGAACGCCGGCGAGATTGAAAGCAGGGTTGTTATTTACGCAATGCCAGCGTGCCAGGTTGCCCGAATGCGATGCGTCGGTACGAGACCCCGGGGCAGGCACACAATAACTACAGGAGGTTGTATGTACGCCAAGCCGCTAGCAGTTCTCGTGGCAGGAGCTTTCGCGATTGCCGCTACCGCCGCTTTCGCCGCAGGTGAAGCGACGAAGCAGGTGAGCTTTGGCAAGGCCCAGTTCGAGGCCCGGTGCGCGACCTGCCATGGCAAGACGGGCAAGGGCGGAGGGCCTTCTGCCCAGGAACTCAGCATGAAGGTGCCTGATCTCACCACCTATGCCAAACGCAACGGTGGTGCCTTCCCGACCGACCTCGCATGGCAGAAGATCGACGGGCGGCCTGTGAAGTACGACATGGCCCGTCAGATGCCCGTGTGGGGCAGTGACTTCCGCCATGAAGCGCTGGCCGGCGTCAAGCCCGCAGCCGCACCGGAGTCGTATGTGGCCGCGGAGATCGCCGCGATCGTCGAGTACCTGAAGAGCGTCCAGGTCAAGTAGGTATCTGACTGCGCGCCGCGCCGGCCGCCAGGCCGCGCGCGCGCCGCGCGTATCAGCCCTTGACGCACACGAGCGGCCGCAACTCCGCGACGCGGCGTGCGAGACCGGCGTGCTCGGTCGCTGCGGCAACTTCCTCGATGTCCTTGTAGGCACCCGGCGCTTCCTCGGCGACACCGCGCATCGAGTGCGAGCGGATCAGGATGCCCTGCGCATCCAGATCGTCGACCACGGCGCGCCCGCGCCAGCGGCGCAGCGCCTGGTTTCGACTCATTGCGCGGCCGGCGCCGTGGCTGGCCGAACTCCACGCGCGGTTCTCGCTCTCCGCCGTGCCGGCCAGGATGTAGGAGCCGGTGCCCATGCTGCCCCCGATGATGACTGGCTGGCCAACCTGGCGATAGCGTGCCGGCAGGCTCGGGTGGTCGGGGCCGAACGCGCGCGTGGCGCCCTTGCGGTGCACGTACAGCAGCCGCTCGCGCCCATCCACCTTGTGGCGTTCGGCCTTGCAGGTGTTGTGCGAGACGTCGAACAGCGTATCGAGTTGCGACTGCCGGAAGTGGTGCGTGAACACTCTCCGCGCGAGGTGCGTCAGGATCTGCCGGTTGGCAAGCGCGCAGTTGATCGCGGCGTTCATGGCGCCGAGGTACTGCTGGCCCTCGGGCGACTGGATCGGCGCACACGCGAGTTCGCGGTCGGGCAGCGTGATTCCCAGGCGCGACGCGGCCTTGGCGAGACTGACGAGGTATTCCGTGCCGATCTGGTGGCCGAGCCCGCGCGAGCCGCAGTGGATCGACACGACGACCTGCCCTTCGGCCAGGCCGAACGCCTCCGCCGCGCGCGTGTTGTAGATCTTCGCGACACGCTGCACTTCGAGGTAGTGGTTGCCAGAACCGAGCGTGCCCATTTCGCCGCGCTGCCGCTTCTTCGCAAGCGCGGAAACATGGGCGGGTACGGCGCCGTCGACACAGCCGTGCTCCTCGATGTACGGCAGGTCGTCGGCGCTGCCGTAGCCGTGTTCGACCGCCCAGCGCGCGCCGCCCGCCATCAGCGTGTCGAGTTCGTTGGCGTCGAGCCGCAACGAGCCTTCGACGCCGACGCCGGCCGGAATCTGGTCGAGCAGTGAATCCGCGAGCGCCGCGGCCTTGTGCGCGATGTCGTCCGCCGTCAGGTTGGTGCGCAGGCAGCGGATGCCGCACGAGATGTCGAAGCCGACACCGCCGGCGCTGATGATGCCGCCGTGCTCGGGATCGAACGCCGCGACGCCGCCGATCGGGAAGCCGTAGCCCCAGTGCGCATCGGGCATCGCGAGCGCTGCGCCGACGAGCCCGGGCAGCCGCGCGACGTTGGTGATCTGTTCAAGCACCTTGTCATCCATCGCGGCCAGCAACTCGCGGCTGCCATACAGCCGCGCCTCGTGCCGCGTGTCACCGGGTGTTCGCGGCACGGTCCAGGTCCACGGATCGATCGAGTGCAGTTTGGCGATGTCCATTGAAATCTCAAAGATCGACGACGCAGCGCGCTTCCCAGCCGTCACCCTGCGGCGTGACGTGCAGTGCGGTCAGCGTGGCGCCTTTGACCTGCGTGCCGCGCTCCATGTCGGCGCGCCAGGGCTCGCCCCAGGCGCTGCCGCGCCAGCGATGGCCGTCCCTGGCCAGTTCGAAGCAGCCGAGGGCGAGGCCGCGTTCGTTGGCATGCGCGAGCAGCAAGTTGAGCCAGGTGACGAGCGCGAGTTCGGGGTCCGGCTCCTCGAACTCGACATCGATGCGTTCGTCCTGAGCGACGGTGATCGGGTCGCACATCAGCGCGAACGTGGCCTCGGCGGCGTGCACGAACGCGTCCTGCAGGGTGACGCCGCGGCCGATGACACCGGTGTCGGCGTCGTGGTCGAAGTAGTCGTAGCGGGGCAGGCCGGGTGGCATGTGTCACTTCTCCATCAGGGAACGAGGGCCGCGGGAGCGCGGGCCTGGCGGCGATCGACGTCGTCCGCAAGCGCCCTGATCCCCAGCGAGATCGTCACCGGATAGGAGGGCCACGGCGGATCAAGCCGGCGCAATTCGGGCGGCAACGTGGCGAGCTCGGCGGCGCAGTGCGCCCGCACCACCGCGAGCAGGGGCGAAGGCGCAACGCGTTGGCCGCCTCGCATCACTTCGACGAGCAGCGGCTCGCCAGGGAAGGTCTCGGTGGTGAGCGCCACCGTGTCGCCAGCGCAGTGACCGCTCGAGTCGAGGCGGCGGTACACCTGCTTGCGGCCCGGCCAGGTCGCCTTGCCCGAGGAGCGCTTGCGGCGCGCCTGCCCGGCGTATTCCTGGAGCTTGTAGACCGCGTCGAGATAGGGCGCATCGCTGCTGGTGGTGAGGCTGGTGCCGACGCCGAAGCTCGTGATCGGCGCTCCGGCCGCAACCAGGGCGTGCACACGCTGCTCGTCGAGGTTGCCGCTGGCGAAGATGACGGCATCGTGCAGGCCAGCCTCATTGAGCACGCGTCGAACGGCACGCGACAACGCGTCGAGATCGCCGCTGTCGAGCCGCACACCCTTGATGCGGATGCCGCGTTCCGCGAGCCGCGGCGCGATTTCCGCGACGCGGCGCGCGCCTTCGACCGTGTCGTAGGTGTCGATCAGCAGCATCGCGTTCGTTGGGAAGGACTCGGCGAAGTGCGTGAACGCCTGCGCCTCGTCGTCGTGCGCCTGCACGAACGAGTGCGCCATCGTGCCGAAGACCGGAATGCCGAAGCGCGGTCCGGCGTAGGCGGTCGCGGTGCCGGCGAATCCCGCCAGGTAGGCCGCGCGCGCCGCCAGTACGCCCGCCTCGGCACCGTGCGCACGTCGCAGGCCGAAGTCGATCAGCGGATGGCCGTCGGTCGCCAGCACCGCACGCGCGGCCTTGCTCGCAATCACCGTCTGGAAGTGGACGAGATTGAGGATGCGTGTCTCGAGCCACTGCGCTTCCGCAATCGGCGCGACGACGCGCACGATCGGTTCGTTCGGGAAGAACACCGTGCCTTCTGGCATCGCCCAGACGTCGCCGGTGAAGCGCAGTTGCCGTAGCCAGTCGGCAAAGCCCGGCGCAAAGGAGCCGCAACGGGTGACCCAACTGAGCTCCTCCTCGTCGAAGCGCGCCTGCTCGATGAAGTCGAGCGCCTGTTCGAGCCCGGCGGCGACGAGGAATGCGCGGTCCGGCGGCAGCTTGCGCACGAAAAGCTCGAACACCGCGACATCGTCCATCCGGTGCTGCCAGTACGCCTGCAGCATCGTCAACTGGTACAGGTCGGTCAGCAGTGCCGACTCGGACGGCTCTCTCATGGCGTCGCCGTGCTCGCCGCCAGCGGTGCCTGTCGCATCAGGGTGATGACTTCGTCGTCGCTCAGCTGATGGAAGTCGCGGTAGAAGTAGCCGATGGCGCCGAAAAATGAGGGCTGCGCGAGGCAGACCACGTCATCGACCTCCTGGCGCAGTTCGTTGATGGTGTCGGGCGGTGCGACGGGCACGGCGAGCACGAGTCGCGCGGGATTGCGTCGGCGCAGGCCCTTAAGCGCCGCACGCATGGTCGTGCCAGTGGCGATGCCATCGTCGACGACAATCGCGGTGCGTCCCGCCACGGGCACCGGCGCGCGGTCCGCCAGGTAGGTGCGGCGCCGACGTTCGATCTCTGCGAGTTCCTCTTTGGCACGCTGCTCGATGTACTCCTGCTTCACACCGGTCTCGGCCTGGATGTGGCGTTCGACGACGACGACCGGCTCCGCGCCATCCATGACGGCGGCGACCGCCAGCTCGGGCTGCCACGGCACGCCGATCTTCCTGACCAGCAATAGATCGAGCGGCGCGTCGAGCGCGCGCGCGACTTCCAGCGCGACCGGCACGCCGCCGCGCGGCAGCGCCAGCACGACCGGGCTGGCCAGGTGCAGCGCGGCCAGGCGAGCGCCGAGCATCCGGCCGGCCTCGACACGGTTGTCAAACGGAGTGCGGACGTCGTCACGCATGGCTTTCTTCCGTCAGGTGAAGCGCGAGCCAGTCGGCCGCCAGGGCCGCGACCGCCTCGAGCGTGCCGGGCTCCTCGAACAGGTGAGTGGCGCCGGGTACGACACGCAGCGCATGCTCACAAGTCATCTGTGCCGCCGCTTCGCGATTGAGCTCGAGGACTTCGACATCCGCACCGCCGACGATCAGTAGCGTCGGCGCGCGCACGCGCGGCAACGCCGTGCCGGCGAGGTCCGGCCGCCCACCGCGCGAGACGACCGCGCCAACGCGTTCGGCAAAGTGGGCGGCAGCCACCAACGCCGCCGCCGCGCCGGTGCTGGCCCCGAAGAGGCCCGCGGGCAGGCGTGCGACTTCGGGACGGGACTGTTGCCACTCGAGCGCGGCCCCGAGCCGCATCGCAAGCAGCGGGATGTCGAAGACATTGCGGCGATCCCGTGCCTCTTCGTCGGTCAGCAGATCGAACAGCAACGTGGCGAGGCTACGCGCCTGCAGTTGACGGGCGACGAACTGGTTGCGCGGGCTCAGTCGGCTGCTGCCGCTGCCATGGGCAAAGATCACGAGACCCGTCATCGGGCCATCCGGAATCTCGAGATCGCCCGGCAAGCGGCTCGGGCCGATGAGGACATGAGTGCGAGACATATGATTCTCCCGGCCGGGCCAGGCCGGCGGCTGCGTTCCATGTTCCCTTACAGCATCGGACGCAGCCCGCGCCGGTGCTTGATGGCGGTCAAGGCCGCGGACGGAGGCCGGCGTAATCACCGGTTCTATGGAACGTGCTTGCGCTGGCGCAGCGGCGGTGACGCTCGACGAGAAGGTCCGCTTCCTCGCATCGGAGGCGGCCTGGCCGGAAACGCGGCGTCCGGACGTCATCGAAACCCACATGTCGTGGGTGTTTCTGGGTGAAGACTCGGTGCTGAAGCTGAAGAAGCCGGTCCGGACCGAGTTCCTGGACTTTTCGACGCTGGCGGCGCGCGAGTTCAACTGCCGCGAGGAGGTGCGCCTCAACCGGCGCCTTGCGCCGGGTGTCTACCTGGGTGTGCTGCCGCTGCTGCAGTTGCCTGACGGGGCCCTGGCGGTCGGCCCCGCAGCGGCGATGACCACGACGGTGATCGACTGGCTGGTGCAGATGCGTCGCATTCCGCACGAGCGGATGCTCGACGTGGCGGCGCCCGCCGGTAGCGTGCGGATCGACGATATTGATCGGCTCGGCGAGCGACTCGCGCAGTTCTTCCTGCGCGCCGAGCGTGTTCAGCTCGACGGGTCCGCCTACGTCACGCGTTTCGAAGCATCGCAATCGGTGAACCGGCGCGTGCTGCTGCAGCCTGCGTTATGCGACGCGGCGACCGTCGTCGCGCTCGACGGGTTCGATCGGATGCTGAAGCGACACGCGGAGATGCTGGGGTCGCGCGCCGCGGCCGGGCGACTTTGCGAGGGCCACGGCGACCTCCGGCCCGAACACATCGGCCTCGATGGGACGCCGATTATCATCGACTGCCTGGAATTCAACCGCACGCTGCGCGAGGTGGATCCCTTCGACGAGCTGGCGTTCCTCGACCTCGAGTGCCGGCTGCTCGGGGCGGACTGGATCGGCCCGCGCCTGATCGCGCACTGCGCCTCGGCGCTGCACGACTCGCCGCCGCCGCCGGTGATGGCGCTTTACACGGCGCACCGGGCGCTGGTGCGCGCGCGGCTCGCATTGGCGCATCTGCTCGACGCGCAGCCGCGCACGCCGGAGCGCTGGAGGCCGCAGGCGCGGCGCTATGTCGATGCGGCGCGCGCAGCGCTGGCATCGCTGGTGCCGGACGAGACGGCGCGGGACTGAACTATCGCCAGGCGGCGTGCTGCTTGCGGATCTCCGCGGCGAAGAGTCCGGCGCAGGGGAGCGCTTCCACGCGTTCACGCACGGCGGTAGCGGCCAGGCGGAACAGCGGCACCGTGTCGGTGACGAAGACGCGCTCGACTGGCGCACGCATCAATGACTCCGCGGCCGGGCTGACGAACAGGCCGTGGGCGGCGAATGCCAGCACGCGGCGCGCGCCCGCCTTCATGATCGTGGTTGCGGCCCGCTCGATGGTGCCGAAGGTGGCGATCAGATCGTCGAGGATCAGTACCGTCGCGTCGCGCACGTCGCCGGTGACGATCTCACCGCCGCTGACGACGCCGGCGCTGCGGCGCTTGTCGACGAAGGCCTGGCCGATCGGCCGCTGCCACGCCGTCTCCAGCGCCTCACGCCAGAGTTGCGCGCGCTTCACGCCGCCGACGTCAGGCGATGCGACGACCGCCGGCGCATCGCCCACACACTTCGCGGCCGCTGCAGCGAACAGTTCATACGGCTCGAGATTCACGGCACGACAACGGAACGCGTTGTCGAACGCGGCGACGTTATGCGCTTCGAGCGTGATCAGCCCGTCGCAGCCGGCTGCCTCGAACAACTGAGCGACGACGCGCACCGAGACCGGATCGAAGGGCTTGGTGCGCCGGTCCTTGCGTGCGTACGCGAGGTACGGTGCGACTGCGGTGATGCGTCGCGCGCCGTGGTCGCGCAGCGCGGCGATGAAGAGCAGCAACCGCACCAGCTTGTCGTCGCCGCTGGCCGACGGGCCGCCGTGCAGGCTCTGCACGACGAACACGTCCTTGCCGTCGGGATCGACGAGCGGGCGGATCTTGTGTTCGCCGTCCTCGAACGTGCGCTCCTCATGCGCCGCGAGCGGTTGACCGAGCTGGGCCGCGACCGCCGCGCCGAACTCGCGCGAGGCGTCCAGCGCGAAAAGCAGCATCGCTTCAGTGTTCTTCGATGCGCGTGACAACGTCTTCGGCCGGCTCGCCGGTGTCCGGGTCAACCCACTCGGCGACACCGATTTCCGCGGCGGCCTCGGCGACCGTTTCCCCCGGTTCGGAAGTTGTCTCGATCCCTTCGCGCAGCGCCGCGAGCGCCTGCACGGCGGTGACAAACGGTCCGAACTCCTGGCGGCCGTCGTCGGCCACCCAATAGAAGCCGTCCGGGCGTGCCATTACTCGCGAGGTCTCCTCGGCAATGGGCAGACTTGTGTCCAGGCCGGGCGCGGTGACAGTGGGCGTGCGTTTCATGTGATTCCCCTCTCTCCTACTTCTGGCCTCAGCCTACGGTGCGACGCCGTGCCGCCGTTGACCGCTGTCAAGGTGGTGAGTGGGGATCGAGAGCGCGTACGAACGCGCGCACGCGCTAGGGGGCTGGCTTGATGACCGCCTTGGTGTTCCTTACGAGGTCATCCACGCCGGCGCCGATGACCTTGCGCCATTCGGTGTCAGTGATGATTCGGTCATTGATAACAGCCGAGGCGCCGATGACGACCTCCTTGCGCCCGGTCAGTGCTTCCGACTTCAGGATCAACATGGCGCGGAACTGGACCTGTGCCTGTGGCGGCTGCATAAATGCGGGCATGAACCACGTCCAGAACTGCTCGATGTCCAGTTGCACCGCTGAAGCCTGGGCGAACTGCGGCGACCTCTCATCAACCACCGCATAACCCTGCTCAACCAACGCCTTGGTCACGGCAGCGCGCACAATCTGCTCGACTGTCTTACCGGCCGGCAGATAGATGGCGTCCATCCCTTTGCCGGTGTCGCTGCGTTTGCGACCGATCGCCCCCGCCGTGACTGCAGGCGTCCTGATCTGGGCGGGGTCTTCCAGCGACGGCGTCGACGGATTGGCCGGAAACGCTTCAAAGCGTCGAAGATCCCTGACCTCGATGATCTTCACGAGCGCCCTGGCCGTGGTCGGCTGAGGCTGTGGCATCGGCACGTCGAGCGTCGAGCGGGACGCTGCGCAACCCGCCAGACCAACCGCGGCGAGCATGGCGAGCGGAATACGCCACTTGATTCTCATTCTCGTTCTCCCGGGTGCGATGTGCGCGGTCAGAAACACCCACCTTCACTTTGGGTGAATTGCCAAATGCAGCCTAGGAAGCGACGACCGTCACGCGTTGACTGCCGTCAACGCGGCCAGTGTCAGCTGAAGGGCTCGATGGGCAGGAAGGCGCCGAGCCCGGTCAGGTTCACGCGCGATTCGATCTGCTGCAGGCAGCCCAGCGCGTCGCTACCGGTGGCGGCGCCACGCTGGTGCGCGGCGGACCAGGACCTGCGCGGCGCGCGCGCGGTGATGACATAACTCGGCGCCCGACGGTCCGGCGGCTGACGCCGGGCCGAGACGGTCGTCTGCTGGACGGTGGGCAGCGCCGCGAAGACCTCGCCCAGCAACCGCAACACGAGGCCGAGCGCGTGACGATTGTGCAGCTTGGTGTGGATCACTTCCGACATCCGTCGCACAGCGACGCGGTTGCCATAGTCGATGGCCGCCTCGCGGTCCGGCAACGTCGGCAGCAGCGGCAGCTGAACATCCATCCGGACCGCGCTGACGTCATCGAACTGGAAGCTGACGGCCGTCGGCAACGGCCACAGAATGTCCTTCAGGCAGGCCAGCAGGTGCTCGCGCATCGCTTCCGGGTCGCCCTGCGCCGCGCGCTGGCTGTGTTCCTGCATTTCGCGCTGCGCCGACTCCCATGCGAAGCGGCGGGCCAGCCACTTGGCACGATCGTCGAGGTAGTCATTCATCGCGCGCGGGTTGAACACCGGCTTGCCGTCTTTCTTGCCGATGGGCTTGGGCGCTTCGGGCGCCGTGTCGGAGAACGAACGAACCGTGATCGGCACGAGCTGCAGATCGGGTGTCGGCGTCCAGCGCTGCGGGTAGGCCATGGCCTCGACGTGCTCGTTCAGGTGCTGACAGACGGCGAGCGCGGCTTCGCGTTCCATGTCGGCGGCGCCGTCGACGAGGTTGGACAGCGGGTCGACATGCTGGGTCGAGCGGGTCGGGCGGATCAGGCGCGCGTAGCCGTACTGGTCGATGCGCACCTTCATTTCGCTGTCGGGCAGCGCAAAGCTCGTGGCCGCTCCTGCCGCTTCATGCTCGGAGTCACTGGTCAGCACCACCTGCGAACGGCGCCGGTACACCGCGCTCTGGCCGTCGGCACTGGCGAACGAAGGAATCAGCCGATACGGCGGCAGCCACTTCACCTTTTCGCCGAAGAAGACCACGTGGCGATAGCGCAGCGGGACCTCGAGCAGACTGCTCGGAGGTTCTGCCACGGCGGAAGCGGAGTACGACACCTGCGGTCCCTGTTGCATGGACGGCGAGGTCAGGAGCCACGGAAAGCACGCGTCTGCCGTTCCCGCCGAACGGAAGTCTTCGAGCCCAATGTTCGCAGCACCATCGGGAACAGCAACGCACAAAAAGCCGCCGGGCGGTCGTCCTTTCCGGCGCCAATGGTGGCGCGCGCCCCCTAAAGGACGCGCCGTGCCCCGCATCGCCTCATGCGTTTGACCGAAGCGAAAGAGCTCGGGTGGGGGCTCGGGTACCCTTCGCGCCCATGTCTTCCATGCCCCCCGCCCTGCGCGGCACGTTTGCGTCGGTCACGCTGGCGCTGAGCACGCTGTTCGGCGTGGCGGCGATGTTTCCCTTCGCGCTGGCCAAGCTCTTGTTGCCGTTCACTCCGGTTCGGCATGTCACGGACCGCGCGTTGAATGCGATCGCCACCGGATGGATCGGCGTCAACAGCACCTGGATGGACTGGGTCGGCACCACCCGCTGGGACGTGCAGGGCCTCGAGGGGCTGGAGGCGCGCGGCTGGTACCTCGTGTCGAGCAATCACCAAAGCTGGGTCGACATCCTCGTCCTGCAGAAGATCTTCAATCGCCGCATCCCGATGCTGAAGTTCTTCCTCAAGAAAGAACTGATCTGGGTACCGGTGATCGGCCTGGCCTGGTGGGCGCTCGACTTTCCGTTCATGCAGCGGCGCGGTGGCGCCTCGAGTGCGCAGGACCTGGAGCGGGCCCGCAAGGCCTGCGAAAAGTTCCGTGTCGTGCCGACCTCGGTCTTCAACTTTCCCGAGGGCACGCGCTTCACCCGTGCCAAGCACGACGCGCAGGGATCGCCCTTCGTGCATCTGCTCAAGCCCAAGGCCGGGGGCATCGCCACGGCGCTGACGACGCTCGGCAGCCAGTTCCACCACCTGCTCGACGTGACGATCGTCTACCCCGATGGTCCGCCGGATTTCTGGACGCTGCTCTCGGGCCGCCTGCGTGCGGTGACGGTGCGCGTGCAGGCGCGCGAGATACCCGCCGATCTGCTGGCGGGCGACTATGCAGCCGACCCGACCTTCCGCACGCGCATGCAGGACTGGATCAACGAACTGTGGACGGAGAAGGACGCACTGATCGCGACGCTTCGTGGGAAGGGCGCCTGAGTCCGTCGCGAGCTGAGCGCGCGGTGCGGCCTCAGAGTGCGCGTGGCGGTAGAAAGACTCCTGCAGATGCGGTTGTCTGTTGCATCACGAACGCCTGGTTGTCGCCGCCCTGCAGGATCAGGTCCGTCAAGCCGTCGCTGTCAAGATCGGCCGCGGTGATGCTTTCCGTCGTGATCGGCATCTCATAGATCGCCGCGATGCCGTAGGCGCCGCCTCCGATCGGAAGGAGCACGCTCGTCTGTGCACGGACGACCGTCGGCGAGCCGGTCGGGTAGAACCCTGTCGTCGCCACGTCGGCCATTCGGTCGCGGTTCAGGTCGGCCACGACGAAACCATCGAGCCCGCGTATCGGGCTGAGTGCCGTGTCGACTCCGGCGTAAGACCCCGGTGCGTTCTGCACGGCGACGGTCAGCTTGGCCGCGAAGTTGGTCGAAAACGGCGTGAATACGCTCAGGACATCCGGTCGGCCGTCACCGTTGGCATCGCCGACCTGCATCAGCTGGGCGTTGACGCCGATCTGGGGCAACAGCACGGTCGGGGGACCAAATCCGCCGCTCTTCTGCGCGTGCACGATCGCGAGGTGCCCGGTGGAGCCGGTGTTCACCGAAAAGCTGGTGGTGGCATAGAAAGCGAGGTCGGGCAGGCCGTCGCCGTTGAGGTCACCCATGCCGACGGCCTGCGGTTTGCCCGGAAAAGTGATGAGGGTCGCCGGCCGGAACGTGCCACGCTGTGACGGGTCCTGCAGCAGCAGGGCAGCGCCGTCGGAGCCGCCGATGCCGCTGGCCAGCACGATGTCCGGCGCGCCATCGAGGTCGGCGTCGATGACCGCGAAGTCGTAGGTCGACGGCAGCCCTGCTGCGACGACTTCAGGCGCCAGGAACACCCCGCGGTTGCGTCGATCCTGTCGTATCAGCCACACCATGCCGGGCGACGCGCCGGATCGGCCGACGTCCAGGATCAGGAGATCGGCTGCGCCGTCGCCGTCGATGTCTGCAATCTTCACGCGCCACGGGTAAGTGCCCACGAGGTACTGGCTGAACGCAAATCCCCATGAGCTTGTCTGGCGATAGACGCGCAGGTAGCCCTGGCCTAGGCTGCCGTTGGCGAGCATCGCGACACTGACCACGTCGGTCCGGCCGTCACTGTCGAGGTCAGCCGCCGCGATGTCGGTGGCGACCCAGAACGACCCGAGGTCGCTCACATCGCCCTCTCCGCCGCTGCCGCACGCGGCGAGTGAAGCGGCCAGCGCGGCTGCCGCCAGGCTGCTGATTACTGTCCCTGACTGCCGGATGTGAAACATGATCGCCACCTCTTTACTGTCTAGGTGCTGGATGCGGGGCTGCACTGACCCAGATCAGAGGGGGTCACCCGCACTGGAAGCTGACGCGGAACAGCAGCCCGCGTATCGTTCGCGCCTGCCTGCCAGGAGCATGACCATGTTCGAAGCCACCATCGCCGGCAGCCTGCCCAAACCGGGCTGGCTCGCCGAAACCGACAAGCTCTGGCCGCAGTGGAAGCTCGCCGGTGCCGACCTCGCGGCCGCCAAGCGCGACGCCACGCTGCTCTGGCTGAAGGAGCAGGAAGACGCCGGGCTCGACATCGTCGGCGACGGCGAGCAGTCGCGCCAGCACTTCGTGCATGGATTCCTCGAGTTCGTCGACGGCATCGACTTCGAGCACAAGGTCGAGATGGGCATCCGCAAGGACCGCTACAAGGCGATGGTCCCGCAGGTGGTCGGGCCGCTGAAGCTCAAGGGCCGCGTGCACCAGGTCGAGGCGAAGATCGCGCGCAACCACACGAAGAAGAAGCTCAAGATCACGCTGCCCGGCCCGATGACGATCGTCGACACGGTGGCCGACCGCTACTACGGCGATCGAGTGAAAATGGCGATGGCGTTTGCCGAGCTGCTCAATCAGGAGGCGCGCGCGCTCGAGGCCGACGGTGTCGACGTGATCCAGTTCGACGAACCGGCCTTCAATGTCTACACCGACGACGTGAAGTCCTGGGGCATCACCGCGCTCGACCGCGCCGCCCAGGGCCTGAAGTGCAAGACCGTCGTGCACATCTGCTACGGCTACGGCATCAAGGCCAACGTCGACTGGAAGGCCACGCTCGGCTCCGAGTGGCGCCAGTACGAGGAGATCTTCCCGGCGATCGCCAAGAGCACGATCCAGGCCGTCTCGCTCGAGTGCATGAATTCGCATGTGCCGATGCACCTGATGAAGCTGCTCGAAGGCAAGGACCTGCTGGTCGGTGTCATCGATGTCGCGTCCGATGTCGTGGAGACGCCCGAGCAGGTCGCCGACACGATCGGCCAGGCGCTGCAGTTCGTTGCGAAGGAGCACCTGTTCCCCTGCACCAACTGCGGCATGGCGCCGATGAAGCGCGAAATTGCGCTGGCGAAGCTCGCAGCACTCGGCCAGGGTGCAGAACTCGCGCGCCAGCGTTACGGCCGCTAGGTAGCCGATGAGCCGTCGCACGCTGGCGCTGGACGACCGTTTGTACGACTACGTCGTCCAGCACAACCGCGAGCATCCGGAACTCGCGAAGCTGCGCGAGGCGACCGCCACTCACCCGCGCGCGGGCATGCAGATCTCGCCCGAGCAGGGCGCGTTGCTGCAGGTGCTGATCAAGCTCATTGGCGCGCGCCGCACGATCGAGATCGGTGTGTTTACCGGCTACAGCGCGCTCGCCGTCGCGCTGGCACTGCCGCCGGATGGCAGGATCCTCGCGTGCGATATCAGCGACGAGTTCACTCGGGTCGGACGACCCTACTGGGAGCGCGCCGGCGTCGCCGACAGGATCGAGCTCGTGCTGGAGCCCGCACTCCATACCCTTGAAGCGCGGCTGGCGATGGGCGAAGGCGGCCGTTACGACTTCGCGTTCATCGATGCCGACAAGGCGAGCTACGACGGCTATTACGAGCGCTGCCTGAAGCTGCTGCGCGCCGGCGGCCTGATCGCGATCGACAACGTGTTGTGG
>Ga0105090_10000107_pt1 | contig 33121 bp, 26 predicted proteins | sample PPLLak3March2015_FD_79110 | JGI IMG/M metagenome (GOLD analysis project Ga0105090, IMG submission 79110) | Freshwater sediment microbial communities from Prairie Pothole Lake near Jamestown, North Dakota, USA - PPLs Lake P7 Core (1) Depth... | ecosystem: Environmental > Aquatic > Freshwater >...
ATCGACCTGCAGTGGAAGGTGCTCCGGCAGACCGAGGCCGACCTCGGCCGGCGCTTCGAGAAGCCTGTGGGCTACGACGTCGTGCAAAAGTTCGTCGAGGAACTGAAGCGCCCCGGGCGCCGGTTCGGCGCGGGCTTCTACGACTACCCGAAGGAAGGCAAGAAGCACCTGTGGGCGGGACTAGGGGAGATTTATCCCCTCGCCGAGCGCCAGCCGGATGCGCAGGAGGCGATCAAGCGCCTGATGTACATCCAGGCGCTCGAGACCACGCGCTGCGTCGAGGAAGGAGTCGTCACGACGCCCGGCGAGGCCGATCTCGGTTCCATCCTCGGCTGGGGATTCCCGGCGTGGACCGGGGGCACGCTGTCGTACATCGACACGATCGGCATCCGCGCGTTCGTCGCCGAGTGCGACCGGCTCGCCAGGCGCTACGGCAAGCGGTTCAAGCCCTCGAAGTGGCTGCGGCAGCGCGCCGAGCGCGACGAGCCGTTCCACCCGGTGCCGGGCGCGTCCCGCGCAGCGTGAGCTCGCTCGCCCGCAACGGGGACGCGACGGCGGTTCCCGCGTTGCTCCTCCAGCCGGAGGCAACGCACGATCAGCCGGCACCGGCGGCTCCCGCGTCGTTCCTGCCGCGGGGATGCATGCGCGGGGCCGTGCGCCGCAGGGACGCGGCGCCCGGAGCCTACACGGACGTACTTGCGGCGTCCCCGCGCGTGCATCCCCGCGGCAGGAATGACGCGGCAGGAACGCACATCAACACAGCAGCAACGAGCGCCAGCACTCCCGCCTGATCCACGCCGACCGCAGACCACGAGGAACGATCGATGCCGATCCCCGCGAATTTCCGGAACCGCCTGAGCCTGCCGGTCATCGGCGCGCCGATGTTCATCGCCTCGACGCCCGATCTCGTGATCGAGCAGTGCAAGGCCGGCATCGTCGGCTCGTTTCCCGCGTTGAACGCACGCCCGCAGGCGAAGCTCGACGAGTGGCTCACGCGCATCCGCGAGGAACTCGCGGCCTACGCGGCCGCGAACCCGGGCGTCCCGGTCGCGCCTTACGCGGTGAACCAGATCGCGCACGTGAGCAACGACCGCCTCGCGCAGGACATGGAGACCTGCGTGCGCCACCAGGTGCCGCTCATCATCACGAGCCTGCGGCCGCCTCGGGAGATCGTCGAGGCGGCGCACTCCTACGGCGGGCTCGTGTTCCACGACGTCATCAGCGTGCGCCACGCGCGCAAGGCGGCGGAGCAGGGCGTCGACGGCATCATCGCAGTCTGCGCAGGCGCGGGCGGTCACGCGGGCATGGCGAGCCCGTTCGCGCTGGTCCGCGAGATCCGCCAGTTCTTCGGCGGCACGATCGTGCTGTCCGGCGCCATGAGCAGCGGTGCCGACGTGCTCGCCGCGCTCGCGCTCGGCGCCGACATGGCCTATATCGGCACGCGCTTTCTCGCGACGCGCGAGGCGAACGTGCTCGACGAGTACAAGCAGATGATCGTCGACTCGACGTCGGACGACATCGTCTACACGTCGCTCTTCACCGGCGTGAAGGGCAACTACCTCAAGAAGAGCGTCGCCGCTGCCGGGCTCGACGGCGACAACCTGCCCGAGGCCGACAAGTCGAAGATGAACTTCGGCTCCGGCGGCAACATGGAGAAGAAGGCGTGGCGCGACATCTGGAGCGCCGGGCAGGGCGCGGGCAACATCCACGAGGTGCTGCCCACGCGCGAGCTCGTCGCGCGCATGGTGCGCGAGTACGACGATGCCCGCCGCCTGGTCGGCGCGGCCTGAGGAGAATGCCATGAGCGACATGTTCGACCTCACCGGCCGCGTGGCGATCGTCACCGGCGCGAGCCGTGGCATCGGCGAGGCGATCGCGAAGGCTTACGCCGAGCGGGGCGCCCGCGTCGTCGTCTCGAGTCGCAAGCAGGACGGCTGCGAAGCCGTGGCCCGGTTCATCGTGGAGGCCGGCGGCGACGCGATCGCGGTGGCCTGCCACATCGGCGAAATGGACGCGCTCGAGCGGCTGTTCGCGACGGTCGAGGAACGCTACGGCCGCCTCGACGTGCTCGTGAACAACGCGGCGACCAACCCCTACTACGGCCACGTGCTCGACACCGACCTCGGCGCCTACCAGAAGACCGTCGACGTCAACGTGCGCGGCTATTTCTTCGCGTCCGTACTCGGCGGACGCCTGATGCGCAAGGGCGGCGGCGGGTCGATCGTCAACGTCGCGTCCGTGAACGCGATCCGCCCAGGGCCGCTGCAGGGGATCTACTCGGTCACCAAGGGCGCCGTGCTGAACATGACCAAGGTTTTCGCACGCGAGTGCGGGCCCGAGGGCATCCGCTGCAACGCGATCCTGCCGGGCCTCATCCGCACGAAATTCGCGGGCGCCCTGCTCGCGGACACCGAGCAGCTCGAGCACTACGTCGGCGGGAACCCGCTGAGGCGCGTCGGCGAGCCGCGCGACATCGCCGGCGCCGCCGTGTTCCTCGCCTCGGACGCCTCGTCGTACGTGACGGGCGAGTTCCTCGTGGTCGACGGCGGATTCCTGGTCTGAGGGGCTATTTCTTCTTGGCCTCGGCCTGGCGCGCCACGGCCTCGGCGCGCGCCTTGACCGCCTCGGCATCGCCGAGATAGCGGCTCGAGATGCGCTCGAGCCGGCCGTCGAGCTCGTAGAGCAGCGGCACGCCGGTCGGGATGTTGAGCTCGACGATCGCCGAGTCCGACATCTTGTCGAGCATCTTGACGAGCGCGCGCAGGCTGTTGCCGTGCGCGGCCACGAGCACGTTGCGGCCCGCGGTCAGCTCCGGGGCGATGCGAGCGTTCCAGAACGGCATGACGCGCGCGAGCGTGTCCTTGAGCGATTCGCAGGCCGGCAGCTCATTCTCGGGTACGCCGGCGTAACGGCGGTCGAAGCGCGGATGCTGCGGATGGCTCGAATCGAGCGGCGGCGGCGGGATGTCGTAGCTGCGGCGCCAGACCTTCACCTGCTCGGCGCCGTGCTTCGCGACGGTCTGCGCCTTGTCGAGGCCCTGCAGCGCGCCGTAGTGCCGCTCGTTCAGGCGCCACGTGCGCTCGACGGGCAGCCACATCATGTCCATCTCGTCGAGCGCCATCCAGAGCGTGCGGATCGCGCGCTTCAGCACGGAGGTGAATGCAAGATCGAAGGCGATGCCCTCGGCCTTGAGCAGCCGGCCGGCTTCGAGAGCCTCCTCGCGGCCCTGTGGCGAGAGATCGACGTCGATCCAGCCGGTGAACAGGTTCTCGAGGTTCCAGATGCTCTGGCCGTGACGTAGCAGTACCAGCTTGCCGGTGCTCATGGGACACGCGTCGGTTGCGGGGAGATGCGGGTGTTATAGCAACGCCGGCACGGCGCTGCCAGACGGGAAAAACGCAGGAACGCCCTGGGTCCTCAGCGCGGCGCGTGCCCGTCGAGCCCGGCCTCGCAGCGGGTCCGGCCGCTGCGGACGGTCTCCCGCCACTGCCGGCGATTCGCCTCGGCGGAGGTGCGGGGTGCGCGCGGGTGGTGCAGATGCCAGGCGGGCGCCGCCCAGAGCAGCGTCTGGCGACGGACCCCGGCATTTTCCAGGCGCGCGCAGAGTTCCTTGTCTTCGGCGCCCCAGCCGGTCATCGATTCGTCGAAGCCGTTGACCGCCACCAGGTCTTCACGCCAGAAGCCCTGGTTGCAGGCCTTCACCGCGACGATACGGTTCGCCGCACCGCGCAGTGCCCTCGCAAGAGATGGCTGACGCCAGGCGTAGCTGCGGCGCAGGAAGCCCTGGCCGCGATCGAGCCACGTGGGCAGCGGCGAGCCGGGCTCGAGCGCGCGCCGGGTCGCCGCCTCGTCGAGCGGGATGCGCACGCCCTGGCTGTAGTAGTCCGGCCTCGCAAGCGCGAGGTGGTCGAGGACGAACCGGGGATGCAGCAGCATGTCTCCGTCGACCAGGATCACGAAATCGCTCGTGCAGCCCGCGATCGCCACATTGCGGGCGCGACCGGCGCGAAAGCCCTGGTGCGGTTGCCATGCGTGCCGGACGGGGTAGTTCACCGACGCGGCGTAACGGTGCACGACCTCGCCAGTCGTCGCACCGGACCCGTCGTCCGCGATCGCGAGCTCGTCCGGCGGACGACTCTGGGTTGCCACGCTTTCGAGCACGCGAGCGAGCGCGTCCGGGCGCTCGTACGTCGTGACGACCAGCGCGCAGCGGGTCACCGTTCGGCGACGGCCAGCCGCCGCGCGTTCTGCAGCGCGACCGACAGCGACGCGAAGTCGACGGGCGCCTGCTGGGCGCGCATGTCGGCGACGATCCCGCGGGCATGCACCGTCGCCGCGGCGTGCTTCTCGCTCCACGCCTGCACGGCCTTCGACGGATCCTGCTCACGGATTTCCTCGAGGACGCGCCGCGCCAGCGCCCGGTTCGCGTCGAACAGTGCCTCGCGGAGGCTGCCCCGCGCCACGGCATGCCAGTGGCCGTGGACGTCGAGCGCCTCGATGCGCGCCCGCAGCCAGTCGAACCCGAACGTCGCGGCCACTTCGAAGTAAGTCCGAGCGGCGGTTGCCACGGACACGCCGAGCCCCTCGGCGAGCTCGACTATGTCGGGCGCGCTGTGCAGCGCCGGGCACGCCGCGATGTGCTTCGCGAGCGGGGCGGGCACCCCGCCCGACATGAGGTCGGCGGCGCGCGCGTCGAACGCCGAGCGCTCGAGCCCGTGCAGCCACTGCGGCAGCGCGGCGGAGAGCACCTCGATGCCCGGCCGCAGCCGGGCGACCTGCTTCTCGATGCCGAGCGCGCCCCGATGGCGCTGGATGAGCCAGTAGGTCACCTGCCGGATCAGCGCGAGCGTGTCCTGGGTCATCGAGTACTGCACGGCGGCGGGTACGCGGTTGTCGAGGCGCTCGATCTGCTGCCACAGGAGCCGGACCTCGAACGCCTCGCGTCCGATCGTGTACGCGCGTGCGACGGTCGCGGCGTCGGTGCCCGCGTCCTGCTGGGTGCGCGACACGAACGTGGGGCCCATCCGGTTCACGATGCTGTTCGTGGTCGCCGTCACGATGATCTCGCGGCGCAACCTGTGCTCGCCGAGCAGCTTCGAGTAGCGTCGCGCGAGGCGGTCGGGGAAGTAGCGATCGAGCTCGCGGCCGAGGTACGGGTCTTCGGGAACGTTCGACTGGATCAGCTGGCCGCTCAGCGAGATTTTCGAATAGCTCTGCAGCATCGCGAGCTCGGGCCGCGTGAGGCCCTTGCCGGCCCGCTGGCGCTCCTCGATCTCCTCGGCGCTCGGCAGGTACTCGAGCGCGCGATCGAGCGTGCCCTCGAGCTCGAGCAGCCGGATGAAGTGGGCGTGCTCGCCGAGGCGGTCGACCGCCGTCGCCTCGAGCAGGCTGATCGCCTGGCTCTGCAGGTAGTTGTCGCGCAGGACGAGGTCCGCGACGTCGTCCGTCATCTGCGCGAGCAGTCGGTTGCGTGCTCCGCGAGTCAGCCGGGTGCGCCGCTGCACGACGTCGAGCAGGATCTTGATGTTGACCTCGTGGTCCGAGCAGTCGACGCCGCCGGAGTTGTCGAGGAAATCGGTGTTGACGCGGCCGCCGTGCAGCGCGTACTCGATGCGTCCGAGCTGGGAAAGCCCGAGGTTGCCGCCTTCGCCCACGACGCGGCAGCGCAGCTCGCGGCCGTCGACGCGGAGCGCGTCGTTCGCGCGATCGCCGATCGCGGCATTCGCCTCCCACGAGGCTTTCACGTACGTGCCGATGCCGCCGTTCCAGAGCAGGTCGACGGTCAGCTTCAGGATGGCCCGGATCACCTCGTGGGGCTTCGCGCGCGGCGTGTCGATGCCGAGCAGCGCTCGCGCCTGCGGACTGAGCGCGATCTCCTTCGCATCGCGCGGGAACACGCCGCCGCCCTTCGAGATCGTGCCCGCATCGTAGTCCGCCCACGAGGAGCGGGGCAGCGCGAAGAGGCGCTGGCGCTCCAGGAAGCTTCGGGCGGTGTCGGGGTCCGGGTCGAGGAAGATGTGCTGGTGATTGAATGCCGCCACGAGCCGGATGTGCGGCGACAGCAGCAGGCCGTTGCCGAACACGTCGCCGGCCATGTCGCCGATGCCGGCCACCGTGAAGTCCTGCGACTGGGTGTCGATCCCCATCTCGCGGAAGTGGCGCTTGACGCACTCCCAGGCGCCACGGGCGGTGATGCCCATCTTCTTGTGATCGTATCCCGCGGAGCCGCCGGAGGCGAAGGCGTCGCCGAGCCAGAATTCGTATTCTGCGGCGACGGCGTTCGCGGTGTCCGAGAACGTCGCGGTGCCCTTGTCCGCGGCGACGACGAGATACGGGTCGTCCGGATCGTGCCTGACCGTGTCCCTGGGCGGCACGACGCGAGTGCCGGCGACGTTGTCCGTGAGGTCGAGGAGGCCGCGGATGAAGGTCTTGTAGCACTCCGTGCCTTCGCGCTGGATCTCGTCGCGAGCGCCCGTCGGAAGCCGCTTCGGCACGAAGCCACCCTTGGCCCCCACCGGGACGATCACCGTGTTCTTGACGTTCTGCGCCTTCATGAGGCCCAGGATCTCGGTGCGGAAGTCCTCGCGCCGGTCGGACCAGCGCAGTCCCCCACGCGCGACCTTGCCCATGCGCAGGTGCACCCCCTCGACGCGGGGCGAATACACCCAGATCTCGAACATCGGACGCGGCTTCGGCAGCTCGGGCAGGCTCTTCGGGTCGAGCTTGAACGACAGGTACGGCTTCGGCGCACCGGCCGCGTCGAGCTGGAAGTGGTTGGTGCGCAGCGCCGTCGTGAGCACTGCACGCAGCGCGCGCAGGATCCGGTCGTCGTCCGGGCTGCGCACGCGCTCGAGGGCTTCGTCGAGCTCCTCCGCGAGCGAGGCCTGCTGCGACTTGCGCCGGGCGTCGGGAAGCTTCGGGTCGAAACGCGCCTCGAAGGCCCAGGCGAGCCTCGCGGCGATGTCCGGGTTCGCCGCGAGCACGCTCTCCATGTAGCGCTGGCTGAACGGCAGCCCGGTCTGGAGCAGGTAGCGCCCGGCGGCGCGCAGCACGACGGCCTGCCGCCAGTCGAGGCCCGCCGCGAGCACGAGGCGGTTGTATCCGTCGCTTTCGGCGCGTCCCTGCCAGACGGCGAAGAACGCTTCCTCGAAACGCAGGCCGACCTGCGCGGGATCGAGTTCACGACCGCCCGCATGGACGACCTCGAGGTCCTGGATCCACGCCTCGCCGCCGTGGCCGTCCACGCAATAGGGGCGCTCGTTGAGGATCCGCAGGTCGAAGTTCTCGAGCAGCGGCAGCAGGTCCGACATCGCGATCGGCCCGCCGCGCCGATAGAGCCGCAGGTGCAGCGCCTGCCGGCCGCGCCGGCCGCGTTGCAGCGCGAGGCCGAGCGACTCGGGTTCGGACGAGAGCGCGCCGAGCTCCACCACGTCGGCGATCGCCTCGGCCGCGGTGAGGTCCTCCTGGTACGAGACCGGAAACGCACCGGCGAAGCGCTCGGCGAGGCTCTCGGCCGCGTCGGGCAGGCGCTGGCGCAGCTCGTCGCGCAGGCGGTCCTCCCACGTCCGCAGGGTCTCCGTGATGCGTCGCTCGATGCGATCGACGTCCGCGGTGACGTTGCGCTCCGGGTTCGTGCGCACGAGCGTGTGCAGGCGCGCGAGCGCGGATTCCGAGATCTGCACCTGGGATTCGAGCGTCTCGCCACCGAGTTCCTCGATGAGGATCTGTTCGATGCGCTGGCGGGCCTGCGTGTTGTAGCGGTCGCGTGGGACGAACAGCAGGCAGGAAAAGAACCGCTGGTAGGGGTCGCGGCGCAGCAGCAGCCGCACGCGGCGGCGCTCGTACAGGTTCACGATGCTTCGGAATGCGCGCACGAGCTCCGGCACGCTCGCCTGGAACAGCTCGTCACGCGGATGCGCCTCGATCACGTGCATCAGCGCCTTGCCGTCGTGGCTCACGGGCGAGACGCCGATAACCTCGACGACGCGCTGCACCTTGTCCCGCAGCATCGGGATCGACCAAGGGCTCGCGCTGTAGGTGGCCGAGGTGAAGAGCCCGACGAAGCGCCGCTCGCCGACGACGCGCCCTTTCGAATCGAACGTCTTCACACCGACGTAGTCGAGGTAGGTCGCGCGGTGGATGGTCGAGATGGAGTTGGCCTTCGTCACCACCAGCAGCGATGGCTCGCGCGCCTTGCGACGGATTTCGCCGCGCAGCACCGTCACCTGCGGCTTCGGCCGCCCGGCACCGGTGCGCAGCAGGCCGAGGCCCGAGCGCGGGACGGGCGCGAGGCGGTCGGCCGTCGCGCCTCTCACGAGGCGATACTCGCGGTAGCCGAGGAATGTGAAATGATTGCCGGCGAGCCAGGACAGGAAGTCGCTCGCCTCGGCCGACTCCGCCCGCGTGATGCCCGGGACCTTGCCCTGCAGTTCGGCCGACAGGCTCCGGGCACGCTCGAGCATGCGCGGCCAGTCGTCGACCGCGACCCGCACGTCGGAGAGGATCGTCTCGATCCGTGCCTCGAGTTCGCCCCGCTTCGCATCCGTGGCGATGCGATCGACCTCGATGCGCTGCCAGGATTCGGCGATGCCTTCCGCCGCGTCGTCCTCGAGCAGTCTGCCGAGCCGGCCGTTACGGTCGCGCACCGCGCGGAAGAGGGGATGCACCATCGTGTGCAGCGACAGCCCGGATCCGTTCAGGACCATGGCGAGGGAGTCGACCAGGAACGGCATGTCGTCGGTCACGACCTCGACCACGGTGTGCGGCGACGTCCAGCCGTCCTGCGCTATGGTCGGGTTGAACACGCGCGCGAGCGCGCGGCCGGGGCGGCGTACGGTGCCGAACCGCAGGTGGCCGGCGGCCGCAACCGCGAGCGACGTCGGGTCGCTCGAGCGCAGATCGCCCTCGTCGACGCCCCGGTAGTAGTTCCGGACGAAGCCCTCGAGCGATACGGGCAGCCCTCGTGCCTTCGTCGTGCGGGCCTGCGCGGCTATGGCATCGATCAGGCGCTGGCGCGCCGCCGGTATGGAGCCTGGCATGTCGTTGTCCTTTTCGATCGATTGCCCCCGAGGCCGGGATTATAGATCCCGGTCCGCCAGCCCGTCCGGCTCAGCGTGCGGGTCGGCGCCTTGCCGTCCGGTGCCTGCCCGTGGCTGCCTTCGCCGGCCCGGTCGCCGCGCCGCGCGCCGCCAGTTTCCGTGCCTTGTCGAACAGCGTCCTGAGCAGGACGTCGAGCCGCCCACGCTCGGTCGCATCGAGCCCGTCGAGCAGTTCCGCCTCGAACCGGAGCGCGAGCGGGGCGACCGCCCGGTAGACGGCGCCTCCCGCCGCGGAAAGCCGCAGGACCGAACGGCGGCGGTCCTCCCTCGACACGCGCCGACGGACGCGCCCGGCCCGCAGCAGGCGCGACACCGCACGGCTCACGGTCACCGCGTCCATGCGCGTGAGCGCTCCCACCTCGGCCGCCGAGATTCCCGGGTGCCGCGCGAGCACGGCGACGACGCGCCACTCCGGGATGCTGAGGCCGTAGCGGTTGCGGTAGGCGAGCGCGATCGCGTCGCTCACCACGTTGCTGAGCACGGAGAGGCGGTAGGGCAGGAAGCTCTCAAGCTCGATGAGCGATGCGGAGTGCGACCGTGAATCTGGATCGGAGTGGGGCATTGGTCTCGGGTGCGAAGGCTCGGCGAGGTCAGGGCCGGTGCGGCCGGGCGAGGTACTCGTGGGACTGCATCTCGGCGAGACGGCTCCGCGTGCGCGCGAACTCGAATGCGAGCCGCTCGCCGCGGTACAGGCTGTCCGCAGGCGCGTGCGCCGACAGCACGAGCTTCACGTTGCGGTCGTAGAATTCGTCCACGAGCGCGATGAAGCGGCGCGCCGGATCGTTGCGGCCGTCTTCGAGGACGGGTACGCCGGTGACGAACACCGTGTGGAAATCGCGGGCGATCTCGACGTAGTCGGCCGTGCCGCGCGGGCCCTCGCAGAGCGCTTCGAAGTCGAACCAGGCGACGTCGGCGGATTGCCGCCGCAGCGGGATCGGGCGCCCCTCGACGACGAGCGTCCCGCCGGTCGCACCCGGGCCGCCCGCGATCTCCTCGAACCGGCGGGCGAGCGCCGATTCGGCGTCGGGCCGGCCCGCGTCGAGGTAGAGCGGCGCCTTCTCGAGCTGGCGCAGGCGGTAGTCGCAGCCTGCATCCACGTTGATGGTTTCGGTGCAGCGCTCGATCAGCGCGATCGCCGGAAGGAAGCGGCTGCGCTGCAGTCCGTCGCGATACAGTTCCGACGGTGGCGCGTTCGACGTGAAGACCAGCGTGGTGCCGCGGTCGACGAGCCCCGTGTAGAGGCCCGAGAGCAGCATCGCGTCCGTGATGTCGCTGACGTAGAGCTCGTCCAGGCACAGGACGCGCGCATCGCGGGCGATCTCCGCGGCAACCCGGTCGAGCGGCTCCTCGACCTCGCGGAGATCCCGCAGCCGCTCGTGGACTTCCTTCATGAAGCGGTGGAAGTGGTCGCGGCGACCGGGCACCGGCAGGTGCGCGTGGAATAGATCCATGAGGAAGGTCTTGCCGCGGCCGACCCCGCCCCACAGGTAGATTCCGCGTTCGCCGGGGTCGCGCTCGGCTCCGAGACGCTCCCGCAGCCGGGCGATGATGCCGCGCCGCGGGATCGCGCCGGGCTCGAGTCGCGACCGCAGGTCCTCGAGTCGTGCCACGGCCTGCAGCTGCGCTGCATCGGGCTGGTAGCCGTGACGCTCCAGCGCGTCGCGGTAGGCGCGCGTCAGCACCCCGCGCTCCGGGGCGCGCCGTGCCGCGGCCTCAGCCCGCGAGCTCGGGCCGGTCACGGAAATGCTCGAGCGCCGCGGGGTTCGCGAGCGCGTCGGTGTTCTTGACCGGGCGCCCGTGGATCACGTTGCGGACCGCGAGCTCGACGATCTTGCCGCTGATGGTCCGCGGGATGTCCGGTACCGCCACGATGCGCGCCGGTACGTGGCGCGGCGTCGCGTTGCGGCGGATCGTGTCGCGGATCCGCTGCTCGAGCGCCGCGTCGAGCGCGACCCCGGGACGCAGCCGCACGAACAGCACGACGCGCACGTCGTTGTCCCATTCCTGGCCGACCGCGAGGCTCTCGAGGATCTCCTCGAGCTTCTCGACCTGGCGATAGATCTCGGCGGTGCCGATGCGCACGCCACCCGGGTTCAGCACGGCGTCCGAACGCCCGAGGATCACGAAGCCTCCGTGCTCGGTCTCGACCGCGTAGTCGCCGTGGCACCAGACCCCGGGGTAGCGCTCGAAATACGCCGCGCGGTACTTCGAGCCGTCGGCATCGCCCCAGAACCCGAGTGGCATCGAAGGGAATGCGGCGCTGCAGACAAGTTCGCCTCTTTCGCCGCGGACCGGCCGGCCCGCGTCGTCGTAGACCTCGGTCCGCATGCCGAGGCCGGGCGACTGGATCTCGCCGCGATACACCGGCAGCCACGGATTGCCGAGGCAGAAGCACGAGATGATGTCGGTGCCGCCCGAGATCGAGGCGAGGTGCACGTCGGACTTGATCGCCGCGTACACGTAGTCGAACTGCTCCGGCGCGAGCGGCGATCCGGTCGAGACCACCGTGCGCAGCGCGCGCAGGTCGAACGAGGCTGCGGGCACGCCGCCGGCCTTGTCGAGTGCGGAGAGGTACTTGGGGCTCGTGCCGAACATCGTCACCCGCTCGCGCTCCGCGAGCCGCCACAGCACGTCGCGGTCGGGCGCGAAAGGCGAACCGTCGTAGAGCACGAGCGTGCAGCCGCTCGCGAGCGCGCTCACGAGCCAGTTCCACATCATCCAGCCGCAGGTCGTGTAGAAGAAGAGCCGGTCGTCGGGCTTCAGGTCGACGTGCAGCACGTGTTCCTTGCGGTGCTGCAGCAGCGTGCCGCCGACCCCGTGCACGATGCATTTCGGCACGCCCGTCGTGCCCGACGAATACATGACGAAGAGCGGCGTCGCGAAGGGCACCCGGACGAACCCGGGCATCGTGCCGGGCGTGCCGAACTCGCGGTAGTCCACCGCGAAGGGCAGGGCAGCCGTATCCGGCGGGTCCTTCAGGTACGGGATCACGACGACGCGCTCGACCGACGGCAAGCGCTCGACAACGCCGCGCACCGCCGCGAGCGAGTCGATTTCCTTGCCGTTGTAGTGGTAGCCGTCCGCGGCGAACAGCACGCGCGGCGCAACCTGGCCGAAGCGGTCGAGCACGCCATTGAGGCCGAAGTCCGGGGAGCAGGACGTCCACGCGGCGCCGAGGCTCGTCGCGGCGAGCATCGCGACCACGGCCTCGGGGACGTTCGGCACGAAGCCTGCGACGACGTCACCGGGCCCGATGCCGAGCGCGCGGAGTCCGGCGGCGACACGACCCACCTCGGCGCGGAGTTCGCGGTAACTCAGTTGTCGGCGGTCGCCGCGCTCGTTGGCGAACACCAGTGCCGGGTGGTCGTCGTCGCGGGCGAGCAGGTTCTCGGCGTAGTTGAGCCGCGTGTCCTCGAACCAGGTCGCGCCCGGCATGCGATCGCCGTCGCGCAGCACGGGGGCGCGTCCGGGAGTCCACGCCACGTCCGTGAACTCTGCCACCGCGGGCCAGAATCGCTCCCGCGCCTCGACCGACCAGCGCCAGAGGTCCGCGTAGTCCCCGTCCGGGGCCCCGTGGCGCGCGCGCGCGCAGGCCGCGAAGCGCGTCAGGTTCGAGCCGGCGACGCGAGTCGCCGGAGGCGACCAGATCGGCTCGTTCATGGCGCTACATGTTCTGGTAGTTCGGCCCGGACCCGCCTTCCGGCGTGGTCCACGTGATGATCTCGTACGGATCCTTGATGTCGCAGGCCTTGCAGTGCACGCAGTTCGCCGCGTTGATCTGCAGTCTGCGCCCGCCGGCACCGTCGTCGACCATCTCGTAGACGTGGGCCGGGCAGAAGTTCTGGCAGGGGTTGCCGTACTCGGCCGTGCAGCGGCTCACGCAGATGTTCGTGTCGAGTACCTTGAGGTGCACGGGCTGCGACTCTTCGTGGGTGTTTCCCGCGAAGAACACCGCGCTCACGCGGTCGCGCGGCTTGAGCGCGCGCTCGCCCCACGAGCGATCGGGCGAGGCATGCTGGTCGAGCCGCTCGAGCGCGGACCAGTCCGCGTGGTTGCGGAGCGTCCACGGTACGTGGCCGCCCGTGAGCGTCTCGAGCGCGCCGTTCGCCATGCCGCCCCACAGGCCGAGGCGGAAGCCCGGCCGGATGTTGCGCACCTTGTAGAGCTCGAGGCCGCCGGGGGAGTTGCGCCAGCGGCGGTCGAACCCCGCGCTCGCGACCGTCTCGGCGATCTGCTCGGCCGCGCACACGCCCGAGCGCAGCGCCTGGTGCACGCCCTTGATCTTCGGCACGTTGAGCGTGCCGCCCGCGTCGCCCACGAGCACCGCGCCCGGCATTTCGAGCGTCGGCATCGACTGCCAGCCGCCCTCGACGATCGTGCGCGCGCCGTACGTCAGGAGTTCGCCGCCGTCGAGCAGCGAGCGGATCGACGCGTGGTTCTTGAACTGCTGGAACGCCTCGAACGGCTGGAAGCGCGGGTCGGCGTAGTCGAGGCCGACGACGAAGCCCACGTACACGCGGTCCTGGTCGAGATGGTAGAGGAAGCTGCCGCCGTAGGTGCCCTGGTCCATCGGGAAGCCGACGGTGTGCTGGATCAGGCCCGGCTCCACGCGTCCCGCCGGGAGCTGCCAGAGTTCCTTGAACCCGAGGCCGTAGGTCTGCGGCGACTTGCCGGCGTCGAGCCGGTAGCGCTTGATCAGCACCTTCGAGACGCTGCCACGGCAGCCTTCGGCGAGCACGGTCACCCTGGCGCGGATCTCGGGGCCCGGCGCGAAATTCGGGCCCGGCGTGCCGTCCTTCTCGAGTCCCATGTCGCCGATGCGCACGCCCGCCACCGCCCCGTTGCCGTCGAAGACGGGGGCGGCAGCGGCGAAGCCCGCGAACACATCGCAGCCGGCGGCTTCGGCCTTGCCAGCGAGGTAGGAGACGAGGTTGCCGAGCGAAACGATGAAGTTGCCGTGGTTGTGCATCTGCGGTGGCGTCGGCAGCTTGTAGCGCTTCGTGCGCGTGAGCATCGCGAACTCGTCGCGCGCAGCCGGGACGCGGATGCCCTTGTATTCGTCGCGCCACTCCGGCAAGAGCGCGTCGAGCGGGCCCGGCTCGATCACCGCGCCTGACAGCGCATGCGCGCCGGCGGCCGACGCCTTTTCGAGCACGCAGACGTTCAGGTCGGGCTTGAGCTGTTTCAGGCGTATCGCGCAGGCGAGGCCGGCGGGACCGGCACCGACCACGACCACGTCGTATTCCATGACGTCGCGTTCGATGTTCTCGAGGGCCTGTTCGGACATGGGTCACCTGTGGACGTGAGCGGGCTGCGGGCACGGTCTCCCGCGCCCGCCGGTCCTCCATTGTAGCGCTGCGGAGCCGACGGCCGCGCCGTCAGCGCGGGGCCATGCGGATCGCGCCGTCGAGGCGCACCGTCTCGCCGTTCAGCATGGGGTTCTCGACGACGTGGGCGACCAGCTGCGCGTACTCCGACGGCCGGCCGAGCCGCGGCGGGAAGGGCACCTGCCGGCCGAGGGATTCCCGGGCTTCCTCCGGCAGCGACGCCATCATCGGCGTCATGAAGAGCCCCGGCGCCACCGTGACGACGCGTATGCCACTGCCCGCGAGCTCGCGGGCCATGGGCAGCGTCATGCCGACGATGCCGCCCTTCGAGGCCGCGTAGGCGACCTGGCCGATCTGCCCGTCGAACGCGGCGACCGAGGCGGTCATCACGATGACTCCGCGCTCGCCGTCGGCGTTCGGCGAATTCGTCTGCATCGCAGCCGCGGCCGACTTGCACACGAGCAGCGTGCCGACGAGGTTGATCTCGACGACCTTGCGGAAGAAATCGCCCGGCATCGTGCCGTCCCTGCCGAGCATCCGCTTCGGCCAGCCGACGCCCGCGCAGTTCACCGCGACGTCGATGCCGCCCATCGCGTGCACCGCGGCCGCGACCGCGCCGTCCACGGCAGCCTCGCTGGTCACGTCGCATTCGAGGTATCGGACGCGCTCGCCGAGCCGGTCCGCCGTGGCCGTCCCGGTGGCGGGGTTGACGTCGAGCAGCACGACCTGTCCGCCTGCCGCGGACACGGCCTCGGCCACCGCCTCGCCGAGGCCCGATGCGCCGCCCGTCACGATCGCCCGCGTGCTTCCGAGCCGCATGGTCAGAGCCTCAGTCCGCCGTCAATGTCGATGCTGCGGCCGGTGTAGAAGTCATTCTCCGCGACGAAGACGGCGGCGTGACCGATCTCCTCGGGCAGGCCCAGGCGCCTGAGCGGGACCGGAGCGGTCACCTTGTCCAGCATCTCGGGCGGCATGCCTGCGAGCAGCTCGGTGCGCGTGAAGCCGGGCGCGATCGAGGCCGAGCGGATGCCGTAGCGCGCGAGTTCCTTCGCCCAGACGACGCTCATCGCGGTGACGCCGGCCTTGGCGGCCGAGTAGTTCGTCTGCCCCGCGTTGCCTGCCTTCGAGATGCTCGCGATGTTGATGATGACCCCGCCGTTGCCGAGGCCGATCATGCGCTCCGCGGCCTCGCGGCCGCACAGGAAGACGCCGGTCAGATTGACGTCGATGACCGCCTGCCACTGCTCGAGCCCCATCTTGCCCGTGACCTTGCCGTCCCTGGCCTTCACGAGCAGTCCGTCCTTGATGATGCCCGCGTTGTTCACGATCACGTCGAGCCGGCCGTGGTCCGCGACGATCGCGTCGAGCGCTGCGGCCACCTGATCCTCGCGCGCGACGTTGGCGACGTAGGTCCGCACGTCCACGCCGCGCCCTGCGAAGTCCGCGCGTGCCGCGTCGAGATCCGCGGCACCGAGGTCCACCAGTGCGACACGCGCGCCCTTCCCGGCGAAAGCCGACGCGATGGCCCGGCCGATCCCACGCGCGCCGCCGGTGACGGCGACGACCTTGTCCTTCAGCTGCATTTGCGGTCCTCGGTGGTGCGTGTCAGTCGACGAGCTCGATGCAGATCGCGGTGGCTTCGCCGCCGCCGATGCACTGGGAGGCCACGCCGCGGCGCAGTCCGCGCCGGCGGAGTGCGTGCACGAGGGTCGTCACGAGCCGGGCCCCGGTCGCGCCAACCGGGTGGCCGAGCGCGCAGGCTCCGCCGTTGACGTTGACCTTCGCCAGGTCGAGCCCGAGGTCCTTCGCAGCGGCCATCGTGACGACGGCGAACGCCTCGTTGATCTCGTAGAGGTCGACGTCGGTGGTCTTCCAGCCAGCGCGGTCGAGCGCCTTCTGGATCGACGGCCCCGGAGCGATCGTGAACCACTCCGGCGCCTGGGCATGGCTCGCGTAGGAGACGATGCGCGCGATCGGCTTCAGGCCGCGCTCGCGGGCCGCGGCGGCGCTCGCGACCACGATGGCCGATGCGCCGTCCGAGATCGACGAGGACGAGGCCGCCGTCACCGTGCCGTCCTTGCGGAACGCGGGCTTGAGCGAGGGGATCTTGTCGATGTCGAGCGCGAACGGCGTCTCGTCCTGTGAGATGACCTGTTCGCCCTTGCGTCCCTTGATCGTGACCGGGGCGATCTCGGCAGCGAAGTCGCCGTCGCGCACGGCCCGCTGGGCGCGACGGACCGACTCGGCGGCGAACGCGTCCTGGTCAGCGCGGGAGAAGCCGTAGCGCCCGGCCGTGTTCTCGGCGAAGCAGCCCATCGCCTGGCCGTCCCACGGGCTCTGCAGGCCGTCGTAGAACATGTGGTCGAGCACTTCGCCGTGTCCCATGCGGAAGCCCGCTCGTGCCTTCAGGAGCAGGTAGGGGGCATTGGTCATCGACTCGAGGCCGCCCGCGAGCGCGACGCCCACGTCGCCCGCGCGGATCTGGTCGCTCGCGAGCATCAGTGCCTTCATCCCCGAGCCGCACATCTTGTTGACGGTCGTCGCTGGCACCGAGGGAGCGATGCCCGCCCCGATCGCGGCCTGGCGCGCTGGAGCCTGGCCGACACCGGCGGGCAGCACGCATCCGAAGATCACTTCGTCGATCGCGTCCGTGGCGACGCCCGAATCCGCGAGCGCGCCGGCCGCGGCTGCGGCGCCCAGCTGCGGCGCGGTGACCGCGGCGAACATGCCCTGGAACGCGCCGATCGGCGTGCGGCGCGCGGCTAGGATCACGGGGTGGTCGGGCATCGTCGGTCTCCCTGGTTATTGGTCTAGCGCCAGTCCGGTCGGGCCGGGCGGGTGTCGGGCGGCAACCGATCGAGTGTAATCCCGGCGCTTTTTGCAGTGCAAGACGAGCCGGCGCCGTCCATGCAGGCGAAGGGAAGGCAGCCGTTGCGGCGGCTGCGTCCCTCAGGCCCGACGGCGGACCGCGCTCTTGTCCCGCGGCGCGAGCGCGTGCTCGAAGAAGTCGACGAACGCATCCGCGACTTCCGCGGGACCCAGCGGCTCGTGCTCGCGATACCAGTGGGCAATCCAGTTGAGAGCCCCCGCGATTGCGAAGGCGGCGAGCTTCGGGTCGAGCGGCTGGATCGATCCGTCCGCGATGCCCGAGCGCAGCAGCTGCCGGATGCCCTGGTCGATCTCCGACTTGAGCGCGTTGATTTCGCGGCGCGTCGCGGGTCCGAGGTCCTGGTCGTGTGCACGGACCATGCACCAGCCGTATTCGGAGGCCATTGCGGCGGCGTAGCCGCGGATCACGGACTTGAGGCGGTCGCGGCCGGTGCCCTCGAGCCGCACGGCTTCGTCGAGCGCCGCGCGGATCGGCTTCAGGCCCGCAAGGAAGCACTCGAACAGCAGCTGTTCCTTGTTCTCGACGTAGTAATAGACGGTTGGCTTGGTGACGCCGAGCGCGGCGGCGATGTCGTCGAGCGAGGCGTGGTGGAAGCCGCGTTCGTTGAACGCGCGGGCCGCGGCGCGGATCACCGCCTCGCGCTTCACGTCGTGGTCGCGCGGACGGCGGCGCGCGGACCAGGGAGAGCCGGCCGTGGTGGCGGCGTTTCGGGCGGGGGGGCGTCGAGGACCGGTCATCGGCTCGGGCGGGCGTGAAGGACGGTAGCATCCAGTCTACCGAAGGGTAGCTTTGTACTCAAGAGTAGCATTACACTCGGGTCCGACGACCAGCCGGGGAGAGACGCATGGCCAGAGTCAAGACCGAGCAAGGCGCCGCCGACCGGCTGCCGGAATCCCATCCCGAGCAGGCGCCGCTGCGCTTCGTGAGCGCCGCGTCGCTCTTCGACGGCCACGACGCCGCGATCAACATCATCCGTCGCCTGCTGCAGGCGCACGGCGCGGAGGTCGTGCACCTCGGCCACAACCGCAGCGTCGCCGACATCGTGCGCGCGGCGATCCAGGAGGATGCCGACGGCATCGCCGTGAGTTCCTACCAGGGCGGCCACAACGAGTACTTCCGCTACATGGTCGACATGCTGCGCGAGCAGGGCGCGGGCCACGTGCGCATCGTCGTCGGCGGCGGCGGCACGATCGCCCCGCACGAGATCGAGGAACTCGAGGCCTACGGCGTCGAGCGGATCTATTCTCCCGAGGACGGCCGCCGTCTCGGGCTCGACGGCATGATCGAGGACGTCCTTCGGCGCGTGCAGGCCGTCACCCGGCCCGCGTTCGAATTCGGCCCGCTCGGACCGCGTGACCATGGCAGGATCGCCCGCACGATCTCCGCGCTAGAGCACGCCGAGGTGCCACCGTCCTTGCGCGATGCGCTGCGCAAGGCCGGCGCGAGGTCGCAGAGGCGGGCGCCGGTGATCGGCATCACCGGTACGGGCGGCGCCGGCAAGTCCAGCCTCACGGACGAGCTGCTGCTGCGCTTCGTGCGCCATTTCCCGGACCGCAACGTCGCGGTGGTCGCGATGGACCCGACGCGGCGCCGCAGCGGCGGCGCGCTGCTCGGCGACCGCATCCGCATGAACGCGCTCGCGGCCGAGCAGGTCTTCATGCGCTCCCTCGCGACGCGGCGCCGCAACCTCGCGACGAGCGCGGTGCTCGCGGACGTCCTCGACCTGCTGCGCTACGCGGGCTTCGACCTGATCGTCGTCGAGACCGCGGGCATCGGCCAGAGTGACTCGGAGATCGTCGACGTCGTCGACGTGCCGATCTACGTGATGACGAGCGACTACGGCGCCGCGAGCCAGCTCGAGAAGATCGACATGCTCGACTACGCCGAGCTCGTCGCGCTCAACAAGTTCGAGAAGCGCGGCGCCGAGGACGCGCTGCGCGACGTGCGCAAACAGTGGCGCCGCAACCGGGTGGCGTTCCAGCTGCCGGACGAGGACGTGCCGGTGTTCCCGACGATCGCGAGCCGCTTCAACGATCCGGGCGTCAACCGGCTGTTCGCGGCACTCTGCCGCCGGCTCGACGAAAAGGCGGGCGAGGGCGGGCGGGGGTGGCCGGTCCAGGACCCGGGGCCGACGAAGCTCGTCGAACGCCATGCGCTCGTGCCGGCGCCGCGCGCCCGCTACCTGTCCGAGATCGCGTCGAACGGGCGTCACGTCCGCGACGAGCTGCAGCACCGGTCGGAAGCGGCGAGCCGCGCGAACAGCCTGCACGAGGCACTGCGTGCGCTCGACGATCCTGCGCTGCCTGCGCCGCTCGAGCGATATCCGGCCGACGCACTTGCGGACGCCGCGGATGCCTCGCGCGCCCGGCTGCGCGCCGCCTACAACGATGCGATCGATGCGGTCGGGGCCGAAGGCATCGACCTGCTGCGGCAGTGGCCGGCCGTCGCGCTATCCGCGACCGACGACGAGTACGTCTATTCGGTACGCGGCCGCGAGATCCGGGGCGGGAACTACACCGAGACGCTGAGCCACAACCGCGTGCCGAAGATCGCGGTGCCCAGGTACCGCGACTGGGGCGAGCTGCTGGCGTTCCTGCTCAAGGAGCACCTGCCGGGACATTTCCCGTACACCGCCGGCGTGTACCCGTACCGCCGCGAGGAGGAGGACCCGACGAGAATGTTCGCGGGCGAGGGCGGCCCCGAGCGCACCAACCGTCGCTTCCACCTGCTTGCGGCCGGCCACGGCGCCGCACGCCTCTCGACCGCTTTCGACTCGACCACGCTCTACGGCGAGGACCCGGACGAGCGCCCCGATATCTACGGGCGCATCGGCAACTCGGGCGTGTCGATCGCGACGCTCGACGACATGAAGAAGCTCTATTCCGGCTTCGACCTCTGCGCGCCGACGACGTCGGTGTCCATGACGATCAACGGTCCTGCGCCGATGATCCTGGCTATGTTCATGAACACGGCGGTCGACCAGCGCGTCGAGCGTCACCTGCGCGAGACGGGCCGCTGGGAGGAAGCGGAGCGGAGAATCGCCGTCATGTACCGCGACCGCGCCCGGCCGCGCTACGAAGGCGAACTGCCGCCCGGCCACGACGGCTCCGGGCTCGGGCTCCTCGGCGTGACGGGAGACCAGCTGCTCGATCGAGAGACCTACGAGCGCATCCGCGCTGAGACGCTCTCGCAGGTGCGGGGCACGGTGCAGGCCGACATCCTCAAGGAGGACCAGGCGCAGAACACCTGCATCTTCTCGACGGAGTTCGCGCTCCGGATGATGGGCGACGTCCAGCAGTATTTCTCCGAGCGCAACGTCCGCAACTTCTACTCGGTGTCGATCTCCGGCTACCACATCGCCGAGGCCGGTGCGAACCCGATCTCGCAGCTCGCCTTCACGCTCGCGAACGGCTTCACGATCGTCGAGTATTACCTCGCCCGCGGCATGAGCATCGACGACTTCGCGCCGAACCTGTCGTTCTTCTTCTCGAACGGCATGGACCCGGAGTACGCGGTGATTGGCCGCGTCGCACGCCGCATCTGGGCGCGGGCGATGCGCGATCTCTATCGCGGCGGGCCGCGCTCGCAGATGCTCAAGTACCACATCCAGACGTCGGGACGCAGCCTCCACGCGCGGGAGATCCAGTTCAACGACGTCCGCACCACGCTGCAGGCCCTCTACGCGCTCTTCGACAACTGCAACAGCCTGCACACGAACGCATACGACGAGGCGATCACGACGCCCACCGAGGAGTCCGTGCGCCGCGCGGTGGCGATCCAGCTGATCATCAACAAGGAACTCGGCCTCAACAAGACTCAGAACCCGTGGCAGGGCTCGTTCGCCGTCGACCAGCTGACGGACCTGGTGGAGGAGGCGGTGTATCGCGAGTTCGACCGCATCTCGGAGCGCGGCGGCGTGCTGGGCGCGATGGAAACCATGTACCAGCGCGGCCGCATCCAGGAGGAGAGCCTGTACTACGAGACGCTGAAGCACGACGGCCGGCTTCCGATCGTCGGCGTCAACACGTTCCTCGGCGCGGAGGACGCGAGCGAGATCCGCGAGGCCGAACTGATCCGGTCGACCGAGGAGGAGAAGCAGGCACAGGTGCATGCCGTCCGCGCATTCCTCGAGCGCAACGCCGACCGGCGCCCCGAGGCGCTGCATCGGCTGCAGGCAGCGGCCTCGAGTGGCGGCAACGTCTTCGGGGAGCTGATGGAGGCGGTCAAGGTCGCCTCGCTCGGCAGCATCTCGCACGCGCTCTACGCGGTCGGCGGGCAGTATCGGCGCAACATGTGACGTCGGCGGGATCGGCGAGTCGGGGGCCGCTCGAGGCTGCCGGCGTCCGGCGCCAGGGAAGGCAGACCTTTCCCGGGACGCCGTGAACCCCTCCCTGGGGGCTCCGGGCGCGGCGTCCCTGCCGCGCACGGCCCGGGAAAGGTCTGCCTTCCCTGGCGCCGGACACGAGCGGCACTCACGCCGCCGACGCCTCCCGCGATCCGCGCGTCTGGTCGGGCGCGAGGTCCGGCTCGTCGAGCCGCGAGAGGATCGCGCGCCGCGCGAGCACGCGCAGCTCGCTGGCGCTGCCTCCGGCCGGATGCGCCGCGATCGGCGTGAGCACCTCGACTCGGATGCGGCCCGGGCGCACCAGTATCCTGCGGTTCGGCATGGCGTGCCGCGCGCCGTGGATGACGACCGGAACCACCGGCATCCCGCCGCGGTCGGCGGCCGCGAAGGCACCGACGTGGAAGCGCTTGAGGCCCCGCTCGCCGTCGAACGTACCCTCCGGGAAGAACACGAGCGCCTGGCCGGATTCGGCCTTGCGCAGCACGCGCAGCGCATCGCGGCGGCGCCCCTGCTCGCTGTGGCGATCGACGAACTCCGAGCCGATGCGCCTGAGGAGATACCCCGCGACAGGCATCGAGGCGGCCTCGCGCTTGATCACGAACGTGAAGCGGGGCGGGAGCATCGCCTTCATCACGACACCGTCGAGATAGCTCGAGTGGTTCGCGACGACGACGCACGAGCCTGCCGGCAGGCATTGCGCGCCTTCGATCGTCACTCGAAGCCCGAGGATCACGAGCCCCGCGCGAGCGAGCCGGTGAGTGAGCGCGCGCCGCCCGTCGACCGTCGGCACGACGATCGCGAGCAGCGTCGCGACGACGAGGAGCAGGGTGAACGCGGCAAGCGCGAGAACGCCGTAGAGCGCACGGAACGCGCCGGCCAGCGGACGTAGCATCGACGGTAGACCTCGCACGTCCGCGCACTTTGCCGTGCTTCCGGCATTCTGTGAACTGGTTCCGGTTATGTTAATCCCTGCCGGGTTCTGTGAGCGGTGTCACGACGCTTCGCGAGGGTGCGCTCCCATACTCGCCGCCACTGACGATCCGAGGTCCCATGAGTACAGCAGTGAAGAGCAGTGTCGTGGCGCGCGTCCAGCGCAGCGGCGGCAGGGCCCCCGGGCCCGGCCCGATCGACCGCTTCCTCGACGCGGTCTGGATGGAGCGCGGCCTCTCGCCGAACACGCTCGCGGCCTACCGCGCCGACCTCACGACCCTCGAGCGATGGCTCGACGAGCACGAGTCCGACCTCGTAGGCGCCGGCCGCGGCGAACTGCTGCAATTCATGGCATCGAGGGTGCAGGCGGGCGCACGTCCACGTTCGACGGCGCGCCAGCTCTCGAGCTTCCGTCGCTTCTACCGATACATGGTCCGCGAGAACGTGCTCCGGGAGGACCCGACCGCGCAGATCGCGATGCCCAAGGTAGGACGGTCGTTGCCGCGGTCGCTCACGGAGGAGGAAGTCGAGGCCCTGCTGGCCGCTCCGGCCGTGAGCGACCCGCTCGGTCATCGCGACCGGACGATGCTCGAAGTGTTGTATGCGACGGGCCTCCGGGTCTCGGAGCTCGTGAACCTGAAGATCGGCGCCGTCAACCTGAACCAGGGCGTGCTCCGCATCGTCGGCAAGGGCGACCGCGAGCGACTGATCCCGCTCGGCGAGGAAGCCGTGCAGTGGGTGCAGAATTTCCTGCAGGGTCCGCGCGTCGAGATCCTGCTCGAGCGCCAGACCGACTACCTGTTCCCGACGCGCCGCGGCGACCGCATGACCCGCCAGGCGTTCTGGCACATCATCAAGCGCTATGCCCGCAAGGCCGGCGTGCAGAAGGAACTCTCGCCCCACACGCTGCGGCACGCGTTCGCCACGCACCTGCTCAACCACGGCGCCGACCTGCGCGTCGTGCAGATGCTGCTCGGGCACAGCGACCTCTCGACGACGCAGATCTACACGCACGTCGCGCGCGAGCGCCTGAAGGACCTGCACTCGCAGCACCACCCCCGCGGCTGACCGCCGCGGCGGCGGTGGCGCCCCCGGGTCGCTCTGCTAGACTCCGCGCCCGGACCGCTGAACCGGGAGCCGTTCCCGCTGTCTGATCGGTCTCTACTGCCCAGCGCACGGACGGTTCGCATGCGTCTTCCCCTGCTCACGACCTTCGCTCTCACCCTCGTCGCCGCGCTTGCCGCGCCGTCCGGGGTTCTCGCCCAGGACAAGGCTGCAAAGCCTGCGGCAGCGACGCTCGCCGCGAAGACCGTCGTGCCGGCCGACGTGCGTGCACGCGTGGTCGCGAAGATTCCCGGCGCCCGTCCCGAGGACGTCGCGGCGTCGCCGATCCCGGGCCTCTACGAAGTGACGATGGGCGGCCTGATCGCCTACGTGAGCGCGGACGGCAAGTACCTGCTGAGCGGCAACGTCTACGACCTCGATACCCAGGTGAACCTCACCGCGTCCCGGCTCAATGCCGCGCGCGCCAAGGCACTCGCGGCCGCGCCGACGGACCAGATGATCATCTTCCCGGCTGCGAACCCGAAGATGACGGTGACGGTGTTCACGGACATCGATTGCAGCTTCTGCCGCAAGTTCCACGGCCACATCGCGGACATGAACAAGGCGGGCGTGACGGTGCGCTACATGATGTTCCCGCGCACGGGCCCGGGCACGGAGTCGTGGCGCAAGGCCGAGGCGGTTTGGTGCTCGGCCGACCGGCGCGACGCGCTCACGCGGGCGAAGCGGGGCGAAGAGGTCAAGGGCAAGCCGTGCGCTGGCGCCACGTCGATCAAGACGCAGTACGGGATGGGCGAGGAGCTCGGCGTCGAGGGGACGCCGGCGGTGTTCACCCAGGGCGGCGACTACGTCGGCGGGTACCTGACGGCCGACCAGCTCGTGCAGGTCGTGCAGCAGTCGCAGAAAGCCTCGACCCGCTGACGCGCCGGCCGCGCGCGGCCCGGCGGCGGTCCCGGGCCCGGTTCAGCGCTCGAGGAAGCCGAGCTTGCCCGTGCGGCCGTCCCAGTCCTTCGCGTCGGCGGGCGCTTCCTTCTTCTCCGTGATCACCGGCCACTGCTTCGCGAGTTCGGCATTGAGTGCCTTGAACTGCTGCTGATCGTCCGGCAGTTCCTCTTCGGAGAAGATCGCCTGCGCCGGGCACTCGGGCTCGCAGAGCGTGCAGTCGATGCACTCGTCCGGATCGATGACCAGCATGTTCGGCCCCTCGTGGAAGCAGTCCACCGGACACACTTCCACGCAGTCCATGTATTTGCACCTGATGCAGTTTTCCGTGACGACGAAGGTCATCGGCTCGCTCCCGGATCTTCAGAGATCTCGCAGCCCGGCCGGCCGGCCGGGGGACGCGCATTCTGCCAAAGCAGGGCCTGACGCTGCAAAGAGACGCTCATCGGCCACCCGGCCGGCGCAGGTCGATCGCGGTGAAGTGGTGGCGCTCCTCACCGTCGCGCCGGTCCTCGAGGTAGCGGCGCAGGGCGAACTCGACGCTGCGGAACGCGATGTCCGCCCACGGGATCTCCGCTTCGTCGTAGAGCTCGACTTCCAGGCTTTCCTCGCCGACGCCATAGTCCGGATGGGGCAGCCGCGCCCGGAACGTCACGTGGACCTGGTCCGCGTGCAGGACGTGCACGACCGCCAGCAGCGAACCGACCTCGACGTCCGCCATTGCTTCCTCGATCGATTCGCGCCGCGCGGCTTCCTGGGTCGTCTCGCCGTTCTCCATGAAGCCGGCCGGGATCGTCCAGTAGCCGCGGCGAGGCTCGATGGCGCGGCGGCAGAGCAGGATCCGGCCCTGGTGCTCGGGCACGCAGCCCGCGATGATGCGGGGATTCTGGTAGTGAACGGTGCCACAGGCCGTGCAGACGTGCCGGGGGCGGTGGTCGCCCTCCGGTACCCGGATCGTCACAGGCTGGCCGCAGTGGGAACAGAAGTTCATCGCGAACGCTCTTTGGTGCCGGGAGAGGGAATCGAACCCTCACGATGTCGCCATCGCCGGATTTTGAGTCCGGTGCGTCTACCAGTTCCGCCATCCCGGCACGGGGCGGCAAGCTTACCCGATCGTCGTCTAGAGAGTTAAAAATCTATTAAAAACAAAGTAATAGACACTGATATTCGAGTGAATAATACGCAATCTCCTGCGGCTGGACGGCCCCGCGACACCGGAACCGTGACCTCCCCGCGTGCGTCCGGGACGGAACCCATTACAATCCCCCCGGTCATAGCAGCGTCTCGTCGCCCGTGGGCGGCTCTGGTTCACCGCACGGAGAGTGCTCGCATGCGACGACGGCCCTGGCCGACGCTGTTGATTCTTTTCGCGCTGGCCGGTCCGGCTGCCGCCGAAGCACCACTCGCCACCCAGCTCGCGGCGGCAGCACCCGCCGCCGATCCGCAGGTGATCACGCTCGCCACGCGCGCCGCGGAGTGCGCGCGCCGCAAGGGACTGCTCGAAGGGTTCCGCCACCTCGCCGTCATCGATTATTCGCGTCCGTCGACCGAGCCCCGCCTCTGGGTGTTCGACGTCGAGCGGCGGCGTCTCGTGTTCCAGGAGCTCGTCGCGCACGGCCGCAACACCGGCGAGAAGGCGGCCGAGCGCTTCTCGAACGTCGAGGGCAGCAAGATGTCGAGCCTCGGCCTGTTCCAGACCACCGAGACGTACTACGGGTCGAACGGCTACTCGCTGCGCATGCGCGGGCTCGATGCAGGCTTCAACGACAACGCGCTCGCCCGCGCGATCGTCATGCACGGCGCGCCGTACGTGAGCGAGGCGATCGCGGAGCGCCTCGGCCGGCTCGGCCGCAGCTGGGGTTGTCCCGCCGTGCGCCAGGAAGTCGCCCGTACCGTGATCGATACCCTGAAGGGCGGGGCGCTGCTCTTCGCCTATTTCCCCGACCGCAAGTGGCTCAAGGAATCGCCGATGCTCCAGTGCGGAGACGCGGCGCCAGGCCGCGTGGCGGTCGCGCAGCCCGCAGGATCCACCCAGGGCTGACCTTCCTGCGGCGGAGCCGGCCCGACGGCCGGGCTCCGCCGCGCCTCTGCTAGCATGCGCGCCCCATGCGGCGAGGCGACTTCCACTACGAGCTTCCGGACGAGTTGATCGCGCGCCGGCCGACCGCCCGTCGCAGCGACAGCCGCCTGCTGCGGCTCGACGGCAGCACGGGCCGGCTCGTCGACCTGGGCTTCCGCGACCTTCCGACGCTGCTGCGACCCGGCGACCTGCTCGTGTTCAACGACACGCGCGTCGTGCCGGCGAGGCTGCACGGCCGCAAGGACACGGGCGGCAAGGTCGAGGTGCTGCTCGAACGGCTCGTCGGGCCGCGCCGTGCGCTCGTGCAGCTTCGCTCGAGCAAGACTCCCGCCGCGGGCTCGGAGATCGTGATCGAAAACGGGCCCGGGGCCTCGGTCGAAGGGCGGGACGGCGAGTTCTGGATCCTCGCGTTCGAGGAAGACGCGGCGAGTGTGTTCGAGCGCTGCGGCGAGATGCCGCTGCCGCCGTACCTTCGGCGGGCGGCCGAGCCGTTCGACCGCGAGCGTTACCAGACGGTCTATGCGCGCGAGCCCGGCGCCGTCGCAGCCCCGACGGCCGGACTGCACTTCGATTCCGACGTGCTTGCCGAATGCGCTTCGCGCGGCGTCAGCACCGCGCACGTCACGCTGCACGTCGGTGCGGGCACGTTCCAACCCGTCCGTGTCGATGACGTCAGCGAGCACCGCATGCACGCGGAGCTCGCGGTCGTGCCGGCGGCGACCGTCGCTGCGATCGCGGAGTGCCGTGCCCGCGGGGGGCGGATCGTGGCCGTCGGGACGACCGCGGTACGCGCCCTCGAATCGGCGGCGGCGCAGGGGCCGCTCGCCGCGTACGCCGGAGACACGCGGCTCTTCATCACGCCGGGCTACCGTTTCAGGGTCATCGACGCGCTGGTCACCAACTTCCACCTGCCCGAGTCGACGCTGCTGATGCTCGTGAGCGCCTTCGCGGGGCGCGATCACGTGCTCACGGCCTACCGGCACGCGGTCGAGCGGCGCTACCGCTTCTTCAGCTACGGCGACGCGATGTTCGTCGAGCCCGAGTCCGCGGCGCTCGCGCCCCGGGAGGCGCCGTGAGGTTCGAGCTGCTTGCCGGCGACGGCCTCGCGCGGCGCGGCCGCCTGCATCTGCGCCGGGGCACCGTCGAGACGCCGGTCTTCATGCCGGTCGGGACGTACGGCACGGTGAAGGCGATGACGCCCGAGGAACTCACGGGCCTCGGTGCCGAAATCGTGCTCGGCAACACGTTCCACCTGATGCTGCGGCCGGGCTCCGACGTCGTGCGGGCGCACGGAGGCCTGCACGGGTTCATGCACTGGCCGGGTCCGATACTCACGGACTCCGGCGGCTTCCAGGTTTTCAGCCTCGCCGAGCTGCGCAAGCTCTCGGAGCAGGGGGTGCACTTCCGCTCGCCCGTGAACGGCGATCCGGTGTTCCTGAGCCCCGAGGTCTCCATGAGCGTGCAGACCGACCTCGACTCGGACGTCGTGATGGTGTTCGACGAGTGCCCGCCGTATCCCGCGACTGAGGCCGAGGCGCGCCGCTCGATGGAGCTGTCGATGCGCTGGGCGCGGCGCAGCCAGGCGGCGTTCCGCGAGCTCGCTAACCCGAACGCGCTGTTCGGCATCGTGCAGGGGGGCACCCACCTGGCCCTCCGGCTCGAGTCGCTCGAGACGCTGGCAGGGATCGGTTTCGACGGCTATGCCGTGGGCGGCCTCGCAGTCGGCGAACCCGCAGCGGAGCGCAACGCAGTGCTCGAGGCGCTCGCGCCGAGGATGCCCGCAGGGCAGCCGAGGTACCTGATGGGCGTCGGCACGCCGGCGGACATCGTCCAGGCGGTCGCCCGGGGCGTCGACATGTTCGACTGCGTGATGCCGACCCGCAACGCGCGCAACGGCCACCTGTTCACGAGCGGGGGCGTGGTCAAGATCCGCAACGCCGCCCACCAGCGGGACACGCGGCCGCTCGACCCCGCCTGCGACTGCTACACGTGCCGCAACTACACGCGGGCCTACCTGCGACACCTCGACCGCTGCAACGAGATCCTCGGCGCCCGGCTCCACACGATCCACAACCTGCACTACTACATCGGGCTGATGCGGCGGATCCGCATGGCGGTCGAGCAGGGCGACTATGCGCGTTTTGCGGCGGCATTCCTCGCAGGTCCCGAGGGGGGCGCAGGCTCGTCCGGCACTGCGTCGGCGCCTCGGGTATAATCCGACGCCTTTTTTGGGACCCTGACGGGGCCCGTTCACAGGAGTCCTTCGATGGAGTGGTTGATTCCCACCGCCTTGGCACAGTCCGCCGGCGGCTCGCAGCCCAATGCCTTCGTACAGCTGCTGCCGCTCGTCCTCATCTTCGTCGTGTTCTACTTCATGCTGATCCGGCCGCAGGCCAGGCGCGCGAAGGAACACAAGGCCATGGTAGCGGCGCTCGGGGTCGGCGACGAGGTCGTCACGAGCGGCGGCATGCTCGGCAAGGTCACGGAGACCGGCGACCAGTTCCTGACCGTCGAGATCGCCGACGGCGTTCGGGTCAAGGTCCAGCGACACACGGTCGCGAGCGTCCTGCCGAAGGGCACGATCAAGACCGCCTGAGTCCCGAGGAAACCTTCGCATGCACAGTTACCCGGCCTGGCGAGTCTGGCTGGTCGCGATCGTCGTGGCGCTCGGACTGCTGTTCGCGCTGCCGAACGTCTTCGGCGAGGCCCCGTCCCTGCACCTCTCTCGCGAGGACCGCGCGCCGTTCAACCCGGAGATGCGCGCAGCCGTCGAGGGCATCCTCGGCGCCAAGGGCGTGTCCGTCGACGCCGGGTGGCTCGAGGAGGATCGCCTCGTGCTGCGCTTCGAGACACTGGAGCAGCAGGCGGCGGCACGAGCGGCGATCCGCGAGGCGGCGCCCGACGAATACCTCGTCGCGCTCTCGCAGGAATCGCGCATGCCGGGGTGGATGCGCGCCATCGGGCTGCGCCCGATGAACCTCGGTCTCGACCTGCGGGGCGGCGTCTACTTCCTGTACGAGGTCGACGTCGCGGGTGCGGTGAAGCAGCTGATCGCGGGGATGGAGCGCGACTACCGCACGCTACTCCGCAACGAACGGATCCAGTACACCGGCATCGAGGCCCTCGGCAACGACGGCGTCCGCATCGAGCTCAAGAACGGGGCCGATGCCGACCGGGTGACCACGCTGCTGCGCCAGCGCGACCCGAACCTGCGCCTCGAGGCGGCCACGCTCGGCGAGGGCGGCTCCGTCACGGTCCGTCTGACGCCGGACCAGATCCGCCAGCGGCAGGACTTCGCCATCCAGCAGAACATCACGACGCTGCGCAATCGCGTCGACGAGCTCGGCGTGACCGAGCCGATCGTCGCCCGCCAGGGCGTCGATCGCATCACCGTCCAGCTGCCCGGAGTGCAGGACCCGAACGAGGCGCTGCGGGTGCTCGGTGCGACCGCAACGCTCGAGTTCCGCCTGGTCGACGACCAGAACGACGCGGTCCAGGCCGAGCAGACCGGCCGGGCGCCGCTCGGCTCGAGGCTCTACCAGCGCCGCGAGGGCGGGTCGGTGCTTCTGAAGCGCGACATGATCGTCTCGGGCGAGCAGCTCGTCGATGCGAGTTCCGGGTTCTCCGAGGGCCAGCCGGCGGTGTTCGTCACGCTCGACGCCCGGGGCGCCGCCGAGATGCTCGCGACCACGCGGGAGAACCTCGGCCAGCCGATGGCCGTCGTGTTCATCGAGAAGAAGCGGGTGGCCGAGGACCAGCCCTGCCGCGGGGTGCGGTCCGGCAACGAGTGCACCGAGGAGGAAGTCATCAGCGTCGCGACGATCCGCGGCGTGTTCAGCAGCAACTTCCAGATCACCGGGCTCCTCGCGGGCGAAGCGCGGGAACTCGCGCTGCTGCTGCGCGCGGGCTCTCTCGCGGCACCGCTCTACATCGTGGAGCAGCGCACCGTGGGCCCGAGCCTCGGCCAGGACAACGTCACGCGCGGCTTCCAGGCGCTGCTGATCGGCCTCGTCGGGATGTACATCTTCCTGATGGTCTACTACCGGAAGTTCGGAGTCGCGGCCGCGGTCGTGCTCTTCACGAACATGGTGCTGCTCATCGCGCTCATGTCGCTGCTGCAGGCGACGCTGTCGCTGCCGGGCATCGCGGGCATCGTGCTCACGGTCGGCATGGCTGCGGACGCGAACGTGCTGATCTACGAGCGCATACGCGAGGAGTTGCGCAACGGCATGAGTCCGCATGCCGCGATCAACGCCGGCTTCGACAAGGCGTTCTCGGCGATCGCGGACTCGAACATCACGACGCTCATCGCGGGCATCGTGCTCTTCACGTTCGGCACCGGGCCCGTCCGCGGGTTCGCCGTGACGCTGTGCCTCGGCATCCTGACCTCGCTGTTCTCCGCGATCCTTGGCAGCCGCGCGATCATCCACCTGGTCTGGGGCCGGCGCCGCAGGCTCGAAGCGCTCCCGATCTGAGGCAACGGCATGGAATTCTTCAAGAAGCAGACGAACTTCCGCTTCATGCCGCTGCGCAAGCGGTGGTATGCGATCTCGGGCATCCTGATCTTCGCGTCGCTCGCGCTGATCGCCGTCCGCGGCCTCAACCTCGGCATCGACTTCACGGGCGGAGTCGTGCTCGAGCTCAGCTTCCCGCAGGCCGCGAACCTCGACGAGGTCCGCGGAGCGCTCGCGACGGCCGGCCACGGCGACGCGACGGTGCAGAGCTTCGGGTCGGATCGCGACGTGCTCGTGCGGCTGCTGCCGAAGCCGGGCGAGAACACCGCGCAGGTGGGCCAGGACGTGCTCGCCGCGGTCGAGTCGACGGCGCCGGGCGTGCAGCTGCGACGCACCGAGGTCGTAGGCGCGCAGATCGGGGCCGAACTCGCCGAACAGGGCGCGCTTGCCGCGCTCTTTTCCTTCCTGCTGATCATGGCGTACGTAGCGTTCCGCTTCCAGTGGAAGCTCGGCGTGGGCTCGATCATCGCGGCGCTGCACGATCCGATCCTGGTGCTCGGGTTCTTCGCGGCGACCCAGCTCACGTTCGACCTGCCGACGCTCGCCGCGATCCTCGCGGTCGTCGGCTATTCGCTCAACGACACCGTGGTCGTGTTCGACCGCATCCGCGAGCGTTTCGTGATGACGCGCAACCGGAGCCCCGCCGAGACCATCGACCTCGCGATCAACGACACGCTGTCGCGGACGTTGATGACGAGCGTCACGACGCTGATCGCGGTCTTCTCGCTGCTCTTCATCGCCGGGGACGTTCTGCGCGGATTCTCGGTCGCGCTCGCCATCGGCGTGTTCGTCGGCACCTACTCGTCGATCTTCGTGGCGAGCTCGGTGGCGCTCGATCTCAAGCTTTCCGCCCGCGACCTGATGCCCGCCCAGCGGGAGAAGGGCGCGGTCGACGAAATGCCGTGACCCCGTCGCTGCGGCGGACCGGAGCCGGCGGAGCCCCCTGATGGAACTCGTCTGGGGGGCTTTCCTCGCGTTCTTCCTGACGCTGCTCTTCCTCGACCTGAGCGTGCTGCATCGGGAGTCGGCGGAGCTCTCGGTCCGGCAGGCGCTCTTCTGGACCGGCGTCTGGGTCAGCGTCGCGATGTCGTTCACTGCCGTGATCTACGGCCTCTACGAGCACCGCTGGCTCGGGTTCGTGCCCGCCGCCGAGGTCGCGAGCGGCCACGACGCCGTCATCCTGTACGTGACCGGCTACCTGCTCGAGTGGTCGCTCTCGGTCGACAACATCTTCGTCATCGCGCTGATCTTTGCCTACCTGAGGATCCCGCCGCTCTACCAGTACCGCGTCCTGTTCTGGGGCATCGTCGGCGCGATCGTGCTGCGCGGCCTCATGATCATCGCCGGGGCCGCGCTGCTGCGGCAGTTCGACTGGATGTTCTACGTCTTCGGCGCGATCCTGCTGCTCTCGGCGCTCAGGATGCTGCGGGACGACGACGAGGATCGGGACTTCGGCACGAGCTTCCCCGCGCGCCTCGTCCGCCGGTTCGTGCCCGTCACGGAGGAACTCGACCGGGCCCGGTTCTTCGTGCGCCGCGACGGCCGGCTGCACGCGACGCCGCTCTTCGTCGCGCTGGTGATGGTCGAGCTCACGGACGTCGTGTTCGCCGTCGATTCGATCCCGGCGATCCTCGCCGTCACGCGCGACCCGTTCATCGTCTTCACCTCGAACGCGTTCGCGATCCTCGGCCTGCGTTCGCTGTATTTCGCGGTGGCCGGGCTCATGGCGATGTTCCGCTACCTGAAGTACAGCCTGGTGCTGATCCTCGCGTTCGTCGGCGTGAAGATGCTGCTCGTGAACTTCTACCACGTGCCCAACCTGGTCTCGCTCGGCATCATCGTCGGGACGCTCGCCGGAGGCGTCGTCGCCTCGCTCTGGGCGACGCGCCGCGAAGAGGCCGCCGGCCGCGCGTCCGGGCCGCGCTGAACCCGC
>Ga0105090_10000108_pt1 | contig 32966 bp, 22 predicted proteins | sample PPLLak3March2015_FD_79110 | JGI IMG/M metagenome (GOLD analysis project Ga0105090, IMG submission 79110) | Freshwater sediment microbial communities from Prairie Pothole Lake near Jamestown, North Dakota, USA - PPLs Lake P7 Core (1) Depth... | ecosystem: Environmental > Aquatic > Freshwater >...
CGTGGCTCGCGACCTTGGGTAGAACCTGACGGGGCCGGGCCAGTCAGGCCGGCGGCTCCACGTGCCGGTAATGCGTCGGCAGGTTCTTGCACACCGGGCAGGCACCGGCCGGCACGGCATTCAGCCTAGATCCGGCAGTTCGTAGCCCCTGATCGCCGGGATCGCCAGCACTGGCGCGGGGTTCGGGCGACTTGGCACACTCACCCTATGGGTGAAGCAAGACGCAAGGCGCTGGCGGTGCGCCGAGGCAGTGGCGATGAGTCGGCCGAGCCACAGGTGGTGGACACGCTGGGCGGGCGCATGCATGTGCGCTGGGACGAGGGTGCGGCGGCCACGCCGCACGGCCAGTTGGTGTTCTTCGCGGAGTTCCTGGCCACCACGGGCGTGTTCGATCGCTGGGTGTGCGAGTGCCCGCTGGAGTACCGCAGCGGCAACGCGCCGGACAAGCGCGACGTGCTCGGTACGCTCATGCTGGGGCTGCTGGCCGGCCACCGGCGCTACGCGCACATCACCGCGCTGCGCGGCGACGCGGTGGCGGCGCAAGCCCTGGGCATGGCCAAGGTCGTCAGCGAGGACGCGCTGCGCCGGGCGCTGGAGCGCATCGACGAGGCCAGCAGTGCGGGCTGGATGCGCCCGAGCCTGATGCACTCGGTTCGCGAGGCGCTGGACCGGCCTTGGGTGCTGGACATCGACGCCAGCATCAAGCCGCTGTACGGACGGCAAGAAGGCGCGGAGATAGGCTACAACCCGACCAAGCCCATGCGGCCCAGCCATGTGCTGCACACCTTCCTGGTCAGCAACTTGCGCCTGGTGCTGGACGTGCAGGTGAGCTCGGGCAAGCAGCACACCAGCGGCCACGCCAAGACGGCGTTGGGTCGACTGCTGGACGAACTCGGGGACAAGCGCCCGGAGCTGGTACGCGGCGACTCGGGCTACGGCAACGAGGGCATCGTGCTGACGCTGGAAGAGCGCAAGCAGCCCTACCTGCTGCGGCTGCGCCAGACCAAGAACGTGCAGCGCCTGGTGGCGCAGCAGTTCGCCCGGGACGACTGGAGCCGGCCCGACAACCAGGGCTGCCAGATGGTCGAGGCCCAACTGCAGCTGCACGGCTGGAGCAAGAAGCGCCGCGTCGTCATCGTGCGCCAACGCATCCGCGGCGGGATCGCACGCGAGCGGCGCATCAACGGCAAACAACTGCGGCTGGACCTGGCAGGGCCGAGCGTGCACGACGGCGACAGGCTGTGGGAGTACGCGGTGCTGGTCACCGACGTGGCCTATCCGCTGGAGTCGATCGGGCAGCTTTACCGTGACCGCGCCGATGCCGAGAACGCCTTCGACGAGCTGAAGAACCAGTGGGGGCTGGGCGGCTTCACGACGCAGGACATCAACCGCTGCCAGACCGTCGCGCGGGCCTGCGCGCTGGTCTACAACTGGTGGAGTTGGTACTGCCGGGCAGCACATCCGATGGGACGGCTGGAAGCCATCACCAGCCGCCCGCTGCTGCTGGCCGCGGTGGGCAAGGCCGCAAGCCACGCCAACCAGACGACGCTGTACCTAACGCCATTGCACGGCCGCGCCGACATACTCAAGCGGTTGATCGCCAACATCGGCGCGGCCTTGCAGCACGTCAGGGAAGCTGCGGAGCAGTTCAAGGACCTGGACCGATGGGGCTGCCTGCTGCGCTACGTCAGCGACCGCATCGCCCCCGTCATCGAGCCGCCGAAGCCGTCGCCGAGGCTGGCGGGGACGGGGTAACTGCCGGATTTAGGCTGATAACTCGTGTCCATCGGAACTTCGATGGGCATGGACGATGGCGAGAACCCGCAAGGCGCTGCCGGCGAGAGTTGACGTTGCACACCTGATCAGCGCCGGGGTGCTGGCCAACGTGTGCCCACGCTCGTTGATCGAGCAGGTGCTGGCCGATACCGGCAAAGCCAGTCAACGCGAGCGACTGCTGCCGGCGCCGGCGGTGGTGTACTACGTGATGGCCCTGGCGCTGTGGCGTGAGGCGCAGCTGGAAGAAGTGCTGCGGGTGGTGTGCGAAGGCCTGCAGTGGCTGGGCGGCGGCGAAGCTGCCGCGGTGCAGGCCAGCAAATCGGCCATTTCCCAGGCACGTACCCGGCTGGGCCCGCAGGTCATGTGCCAGCTCGCCGAGCGCGTGCTGCGGCCGTTGGCCGTGCCAGGGGCGCCGGGTGCGTGGTATCGAGGCCTTCGCGTCATGGCGCTGGACGGCAGCTGCATGGACGTGGCCGATAAGGCGGCCAACGCCGAGTACTTCGGCTACCCGGGCGCCTCGCGCGGCCAGACCGCCTTCCCGCAAGCTCGGCTGCTGGGTCTGGTGGAGTGCGGCACGCACGTGGTGGTGGCCGCCGAGGTGGCGCCCTACGCGCGCAGCGAGCAGGCTATGGCCGCGCAGTTGCTGCCGGCCAAGCTGCAGCCGGACATGCTGGTGCTGGCCGACCGCAACTTCTACGGCTTCAAGCTGTGGACAGTCGCTTGTGCCAGCGGCGCGAAGCTGGCCTGGCGGGTCAAGTCCAACCTGAAGCTGCCGGCCGAACGGGTGCTGAGCGACGGCTCCTACCTCAGCACCGTCTTCGACAGCGCCGACAGCCAGCGTCGTGCAGGCCGGATCGTGCGCGTCATCGACTTCACGCTGCACGACTCGGCCACCCCGGTGCAGGACAGCTACCGGCTGGTCACCAACCTGCTCGGCCCCGAGCAGGCACCAGCGCTGGAACTGGCCGCGCTGTACCACGAGCGCTGGGAAATCGAGAGCGTGTTCGACGAGTTCAAGACGCACCTGCGCGCCAACAGCACGGTGCTGCGCAGCAAGACGCCCGAGTTGGTGCAGCAAGAGCTGTGGGGGTTGCTGATGGCGCACTTCGCGATTCGCCAGTTGATGACGCAGGCCGCCTGGCCGCGCGGGCTCGATCCGGATCGGCTGAGCTGCACGCACGCGGTGCGCGTGATCAAGCGAAAGATGCCGCAAGCCGCGGCCGTTCCCCCCTGAGCGTTTGGCGGCGTGGCGCGACGCGCTGCTCCAAGACATCGCACGCGGTCGATGCGTCAGCAGCCGAGGGCGCTTCAACCCGCGCGGCGTGAAGCGCAAGATGAGCAACTTCAACGTGCGCCATCGCGGCGAACTGCTGCACCAGTGGCATAAGCCGACGCCGGCGCTACGTATATGAACAGTATTGGCCCTAGACCACATGTTCAAGGTGGACCCACCCGTGGTCGATGCGTCCAGGGGCTTTGTCGCCCGGTGACCAGCGGGCGTCGGCATCGCACACGCGTCCGCCCAAGGAATCTGAGTCCATTTCCCGGAGCCCGCTTTTTCGTACCACCAAGAAGAAAGCACCAGGCGCTTCCGCCAAGTGCTTGATTTCCCTACCGAATTTGGTAGGCGCGATTGGACTCGAACCAACGACCCCCACCATGTCAAGGTGGTGCTCTAACCAGCTGAGCTACGCGCCTGGGGCAAAAGATATTCTAGCAGCGCGCAGGCAGCTCACTTGCGGCGGGCGCGGCGCACGCCAGTCACTTGTCCCACCTGGGCCAACACTGGCACCAGCCGGCTGGTATCGCCGACCTCGACGGTGAAGGTCATCCAGGCGGTGCTACCGCGCGAGTCCTTCACCGACTGGGTGTGCACGCCGACGACGTTCATCTTCTCCTTGGCCAGCAGTTCGGAAATGTCGCGCAGCAGCCCCTGCCGGTCCTCAGCCTCGATCAGCAGGTCCACCGCATAGGCGGCGCCTGCGTTTGCTGGCCGCGCGCCCCAGGCCACTGCAATCAGCCTCTCGGGGGCGCGGCTAACCATGTGACGCAGGTTGCTGCATTCGGCGCGGTGGATGGCCACCCCCTTGCCTCGCGTGACGAAGCCGCCGATGGCATCGGGCGGTGCAGGGCGGCAGCAGCGCGCCAGCGTCGTCAGCAGCGACTCCACGCCGACCACCAGCACGCCGCCCTGGTCACCCTCCGCCGTCGCACGCGGCTTGCGCAGCGCGATCAGTTCGTCGGCCTTGTGCATCGGTGCCGGCGGACGCAGCAGGTTCTCGATCTGATGCAGCGAATACTCGTCCTTGCCTACCGCCTCGAACAGTGCGTCGGCCTGCTTGAAGCCCAGTTGCTCGGCCAGGTGTTCCAGTTTCAACGCGGTACGACCTTCGCGCTGCAGCAGCTTTTCCACCAGCTCACGGCCGCGGGCGATGGTGGCCTGCAGCTGCTGCGCGTTGAACCAGGCGCGCACCTTGGCGCGCGAGCGCGGGCTCTTCAGGTAGCCAGGCTCGGCATTCAGCCAGTCGCGCGACGGGCCGCCTTCCTTGGCGGCGATGATCTCCACGGTCTGGCCGTTGCGCAGCGGGGTGTACAGCGGTACCAGCGCACCGTCGACTCTTGCGCCGCGGCAGCGGTGGCCCACGTTGGTGTGCAGGCTGTAGGCAAAGTCCACCGGCGTCGCACCGGCCGGCAACTCGATCACCGCGGCCTGCGGCGTGAAGACGTAGATGCGGTCGTCGAACATGCCGCCTTCGGCTTCGCCGGCGTCGCGCTCGGAGACCTCTCGCTCCCAGGCCAGCAGCTGGCGCAGCACCGAGCGCCTCGCCTCGGCCACTCGTTCCTCGAAGTCCCCCGCGGCGCTGACGCCGGCATAGCCGCGCGCACCGGCTTCCTTGTAGGCCCAATGCGCGGCCACGCCGTGCTCTGCATGCTCGTGCATGGCGCGCGTGCGGATCTGCACTTCCAGCGCCGCGCCGTCGTGGCCGCGCACGACGGTGTGCAGCGACTGGTAGCCATTGGGCTTGGGCTTGGCGATGTAGTCGTCGAACTCACCCGGCACCGGCGCGTACAGGTCGTGCACGCGGGCCAGCGCGGCATAGCAGTCCGGCACATCATCGACGATGACGCGCAGCGCGCGCAGATCGAACACATGGGCAAAGTCGATACCCTTGCCCTGCATCTTCTTCCACACGCTGTACAAGTGCTTGGGGCGACCTTGCACCTCGCAGCGCAGGCCCACGGCGTCCAGCTCCATCGCCAGTTGCTGCCGCGCGCGCTCCACCGCCGCCTCGCGCTGCAGCCGCTTGCCGTCCATCAGCGCGGCCACGCGGTGGTACTCGCCACCCTGCAGGAAGCGGAAGGCCAGGTCCTCCAGCTCCCACTTGATTTGCCAGATGCCCAGCCGGTTGGCCAGCGGCGCAAACACGTCCTGCGATTCGCGTGCCAGCGCCTCGGGGCAGTGGCGCCGGCTGGCGGCGTAATAGCGCAAGGTCTGCAGCCGCGAAGCCAGGCGCAGCAGCACCACGCGCAAGTCGCTGGCAAAGGCCAGAAGCATCTTGCGCACGCGTTCGGTCTGCAGCGCGCGGCGCTGCGCTTCGACCTGCGCGTCGCGCGCCGAGCGCTGGATCTGCACCAGCTTGCGGGTGTAGCTCACGAGCCCGGCATAGGACTCGCCGAAGGCCTTGCTCACCACCTCTTCGGGGCGCTGCAGGTAGTCGCCGGCATACACGAGATAGGCCGCAGCGCGCATCGACGGCGCCGCGCCGATGCCTTGCAGGATGGCGGCCACGCCATCGGCATGGACCATCGCGTCCTCGCCGGTGTCGAGCATCTGCCCGACAAGCAGCGGCTCGGCAAAAGCGCGGGCGCGCTGCAGCGCGTCGTCATCGTCGCCGGCATCGGCCAGGCGCACGATCGGCGAGGCCTGGGCATCTGGCCGCTGCGCCAAGCCGCCGGCAAGGGTTTTCATGGCGACAGCAGAAAGCGGCGCAACACCTCGATCTGGTCGGCATGCACCAGGGTCGGCGCATGGCCCACGCCGACAAACTGGTGCAGCTGGGCGCGCGGGCCGCGCTGCGTCATGGCCTGGGCCGTGGCCTGCGACAACAGGTCGGAGTCGGCGCCGCGCAGCAGCAGCGTCGGGCACTGCAGCCGGTCATAGCTCTGCCACAGCAGCGCCTCACCTGCCTGGGCCAGCTCTGGCGTCACGGCACGGAATGGCACGGCGATGGCCGGGTCGCAGCGCGCGGTGAAGCCGCTGCGCCCGTCCTGCCTGGCCGGCTTGAGCTGGGGCTCGGTCAGAGCCAGCCACTGCTCGCGGCTGTGCGGACCGAAGCCCTGCGACAGCGCCCACGACGCGTCGGCCGCCTCGTTCAGCGTGCCCCAGAAGCTGCTCTGCCCGACATAGCTGCCGATGCGCTGCAGCGCGGCCGGTTCGATCACCGGCCCGACGTCGTTGAGAACCAGCTTGCGCACCGGCGAGCCGCTCAGGCTGGCCAGACCCAGGCCGATCAGCCCGCCCATCGAGGTGCCGACCCAGTCGACCGTCTGCGCGTCCAGCCGTGCAAGTAGGCAAACCATGTCGGCCACATAGTTGGGAATGACATAGCCCATCGGGTCGGCTAGCCAGTCGGAGCGGCCGCGGCCGACGACGTCGGGGCAGACCACGCGGTACTCGCCGGTCAACGCGCGGGCCAGCGTGTCGAAGTCGCGTCCCTGGCGCGTCAGGCCATGCACGCAGACCAGCACCTTCGGGTTGGCGGCGTCGCCCCATTGCCAGTAGGCCATACGGTGCAGGCCGCGGCTGTCGAGGCACTGCACGTCGCGCAACACCGGCTCGGTCATGATGGTTCTCCCGCTCGCTGGGCGGCCATCCTATCAATGCGGCGCTACCGCCGCGGCGCGCTACCTCATCTGCACCGATCCGCTGACGGTGGCGGTGACGCTGGACTTGCCCGCCTCCACCGGCAGCGGCGGCGGCGCTGCCGCCATCTCTGCCGCGGCTGCACGGATGCGCGGCATCGGCGGGGCGAAGGCCTCGCCTGTGCTGACCTCCACGGCGCGCAGCGTCACGCCGCCAAAACCGAAGGCCTTGGCATAGGCCTCGGCTTGGCTGCGAAAGCGCGCGATCGCCTGGGCGCTGACCTCACCCTGCGCCTTGTCACGCGCCTCGCGCGACAGCCGGTAGCCGACACTGGCCACGCTCAAGGTCTGGATGCGGCCGACCAACCGTGTCAGCGCATCGAAGTCCTTGCCCTCGGCACGTAACTCGGCCACGCCCTGCCACTTCATTGGTTCACCCTTGGGAGCATAACGCGGCTGCACCGAGAAGTTGCCGGTGCTAATGTCCACCTGCCCCGGCTGCGCCGCCTTGCGGGCTTCGGCCAACGCGGCATTCACGGCTTGCGTCAGGTGCGCCTGCACCGCGGCGGGGTCGGCGCCTTCGCGCTGCGTGGAGAAGGTGATGACCAGGATGTCATTGGTGACTTCGGAACTGGCCGAGGCCGAAAGCGACAGCTGATTGGCCACCGGTGCGGGCGTGTCGGCCTGTGCCCGTGGCGCCGTGACGCCCAGGCAAAGTGCACACGCGAGGGCATATCGGGCTTGGATCTTGTTCATGGCAGGACCTACTTTCAATCGCTCACTCAATTCAATCGCTCACTCCATAGCGTGTGGCATTGATCACGGGTTGACCCCGTCAAAGCGAAAGGCCCACAAAAAAGACGTGTAACAGATGGTCAATAGGGCCGAAACAGTCCTCAAAAACGCTTGCACAATGCCGTTGTTACAAATTTGGAGTCCGCAATGACCCAGGCACCGAACACGCGGCCCAACCGCGTGGTGATTGTCGACGACGACGCGCGCATCCGCGATCTGCTGCGCCGGTACCTCACGCAGGAAGGCTTCGACGTGCTGCTGGCCGAGGATGCCAAGGCGCTGAACCGCGTGCTCACCCGCGACACGGTCGACTTGATCGTGCTCGACCTGATGCTCCCCGGCGAGGATGGACTGTCGATCTGCCGGCGGCTGCGCTCGGCCAAGGACACCACGCCGATCATCATGCTCACCGCCAAGGTGGAGGATGTAGACCGTATCGTCGGACTCGAAGTCGGAGCCGACGACTACCTGCCCAAACCCTTCAACCCGCGTGAACTGCTGGCTCGCATCCATGCGGTGTTGCGTCGTAGGCCCACGCCGGAAGCGCCGGGCGCGCCATCGATGGATGCGCAGACGGTCACCTTCGGTCCCTTTGAGTTCGACCTGTCGTTGCGCCGCCTGTCCAAGGAAGGCCAGCAGATCTCGCTGACCACCGGCGAATTCTCGATGCTCAAGGCCCTAGTGCGGCATCCGCGGCAGCCGCTGTCACGCGACAAGCTGGCCCAACTGGCGCGGGGCCGCGAGTTCGAGCCCTTCGATCGCAGCCTGGATGTGCAGATCTCCCGCCTGCGCAAGATGCTCGAGCCTGATCCGGCGCAACCGCGCTATATTCAGACCGTATGGGGTGTGGGCTACGTATTCGTGCCGGACGGCGCACACAACTAGGCCTAGCCGCTCTTCACTGCCCGTTCGCAAGCCGGACGCGCCATCGTGTCGCCGCTAGCCGTTCCGACTCGTATCGCCCCATGGCCCACGCAAGCGTGGCCGGATACTCGCTCGATTTTTCGACGTTTCATTGTGGCGCGGCAACCCGTTGAACTGAGCCTCTTCTGGCGCACCTTTTTCCTGCTGGCCTTGCTGCTGGCCGGAGGCATCTTCGCCTGGGTGCAGACGCTGCGCGCCCTGGAGTTCGAGCCGCGCGCGGTGCAGGCCGCCCAGCAGACGGCCGAGTTGGTGAACCTGTCGCGCACGGCGCTGAGCAGCGCCGACGCGATCAACCGGGTGGCCCTGGTCAAGACCATGGGCGCCCAGAGCAGCGTGCGCGTGGTGCCGCGTGAGCCAGGCGATACCTGGGAGACCTATGCCACCGACCGCTTCAGCCAGAACGTCACCGACCAGCTGATGTCGCGGCTGGGACCGGACGCGGTCGTGGCGCGTAGTGTCAACGCCAAGCCCGGCATGTGGGTCGGCTTCTCCATAGACAAGGACCAATACTGGTTGCAGACCGAAACCGCCCATGCCGCTCCGCTGACGGGCAGCACCTGGTTCGTGTGGGTCGGCATCGCGCTGCTGGCCACGCTGGTCGGCTCGGTGGTGATTGCGAGGCTGATCAACCGACCGCTGAGGGACCTGTCCTTCGCTGCCAGCCGCATCCGCGAAGGCGACCTGGATTCACGACTGGACGAGAACACGCTGACCAGCGAGATCCGCGAGGTCAACCGCGGCTTCAACCGCATGGCGCGGGAGTTGGCCAAGGTCGAGGAGGACCGCGCCGTCATGCTGGCCGGCATCTCGCACGACCTGCGCACGCCGCTGGCGCGGCTGCGTCTGGAAACCGAGATGAGCGTCAACAACGACGAGGCCAAGCGAAACATGGCGCTGGACATCGAGCAGCTCGACGCCATCATCGACAAGTTCATGGACTATGCGCGCCCTGGCGAGACCGAGATGCACCCGGTGCACCTGTCGCAGCTGATCGACCGCGAGGCCGGCCCCTTCCGCGACCCGGCAGAGATCCGCATCAAATCGCGCGTGGCCATCGACGTCGGCGTGATGGCCGACGACACCGAACTCGGCCGGGTCTTCTCCAACCTGTTCGAAAACGCGCGGCGCTATGGCCGCAGCAATGACACTGGCATTGCCGTCGTCAATGTCAGCTGTGCGCGTACCGGCCCCTGGGTCATCGTCACGGTCCGTGACCACGGGCCGGGGGTAGCGCCGGAAAGAATGGGCCAGCTGACCACGCCCTTCTTCCGTGGCGATGCAGCGCGCACGGCAGCCACCGGCGCCGGTCTGGGCCTGGCCATCGTGGAGAAGTCCTTGCAGCGCATGGGCGGAACGCTGGAGCTGGCCAATGCGCCCGATGGTGGCCTAGTTGCCAGGCTGCGCCTGAAGCAGGCGACTTAGCCGGACCGCTGCAACAGGCAGACGGCCCGCGCTTCGATGGCACGGCCCTCGCCCACCGGGCCCATCCTTTCGGCCGTCTTGGCCTTCACATTGACACAGCGGGCATCGATGGCCAATGCCTGCGCGATGAGCGCACACATGGCCGGGATGTGTGGCGCCATCTTCGGCGCCTGAGCGACGATGGTGCTGTCGACATTGACGATGTCCCAGCCGGCAGTCCGCACGCGTCGCGCCCCCTCGGCCAGCAGCGCCAGCGAATCGGCCCCCTTGAAGCTCGGGTCGGTGTCAGGGAAATGGCGGCCGATGTCGCCCAGTCCGGCCGCGCCGAACAGCGCATCAGTGACAGCGTGAAGCAGCGCGTCGCCATCCGAATGGCCGAGCAGGCCATGACTGTGCTCGATGCGCACGCCACCCAGCATGAGCGGCCGGCCAGCGACCAAGGCATGCGTGTCCCAGCCTTCGCCGATGCGAATCGCAGTGCTCATGCCGCAGCTTCCAGTTCACGCGCGCGCAGCAAACGCGCGGCCAGCACCAATTCCTGCGGCCAGGTGAGCTTGAAGTTCTCCAACTCGCCCGGCACCAGCAGCGGCGCATGTCCACAGGCCTCCACCGCACCGGCCTCGTCAGTGACGGCCGAGCCAGCCTGTGCCAGCGATTGCTGCAGCAGCCCCAGCCGGAACATCTGTGGGGTCTGTGCCGCCCACTTGTCACTTCGGTCCAGTGTGCGCTCGACCCGGCCGGCGCGGGACTGTTTCAGCGTGTCGGCCAGCGGCAGCGCCAGCAGCCCGCCGACCGAGTCCCCATGGCAGGCATCGATCAGCCGGTCCACCCATTCAGGCCGCAGCAAGCAGCGCGCGGCATCGTGCACCAGCACCCAGTCACCGACATTGGCGCCGCGCCGCTGCAACTCGGCCAAGCCATTGGCCACGGTGGCTGCCCGAGTGGCGCCGCCGCAGCGCGCGATCCAGGCACGTGCGCCGCGGAACTCGGGTGCGTGCGCCTCGAAAAGTTTGTCTGCGGGGGCCAGCACCACCAGCGTGGCCTGCAGCCGCGGCACCGAGGCCAACGCCGCCAGCGTGTGGGCCACCATCGCGCGCGAGCCGATTCGGGCGTACTGCTTGGGACGGTCTTGCCCAGCACGCTCACCCACGCCGGCACATGGCACCAGCGCAAAGAAGCACGCGCCCACACTGTCCACGGCTCGGGGAGGGATGAGGCTCACGCGCCAATGGTAGCCGCCAGTTCGCGTTGGCCCACAGCGCGTGCCCTGCGCGCACCCTGCCTACAATCGGGCCATCGCCCCGCAGCTGCCGTTGCGGGGCGTTTTGTGTTGTCCGCACCGTCCATGCAGTTGCCCTCCATCGCCCCCGGCAAACGTCATGCCCTGCCCCGCCCCCAGGGTTCGGCGGATGCGTTGCTGCTGGCCCGTCATGCATTGGCGCGCCGCGGCGCCGGGCAAGTGCTGTGCATCGTCGCTGCCGACCCGGCCGACGCTCAGCGCCTGGTCGACGAACTACCCTTCTTCGCGCCGGAGCTGCGCGTGGCCCTGTTCCCGGACTGGGAAACGCTGCCCTACGACAGCTTCTCGCCACATCAGGACTTGATCTCCGAGCGCCTGGCCACGCTGTGGCGTGTGCGCTCGCGTGATCTTGACGTGGTGCTGCTGCCCGCCACCACCGCGCTGACGCGCTTGGCACCGCTTGGCTTCATGGCCGGCTACACCTTCCACTTCAAGCAGAAGATGCGGCTGGACGAGGCCGCATTGAAGGGCCAGCTGACATTGGCCGGCTACAGCCATGTGAGCCAGGTGGTGTCGCCGGGCGAGTATGCGGTGCGCGGCGGGCTGATCGATCTTTTCCCGATGGGCTCGCCGGTGCCGTACCGGGTGGACCTGTTCGGTGATGAGGTCGATTCGATCCGCACCTTCGACCCCGACACCCAGCGCAGCCTGTACCCGGTGCCAGAGGTGCGGCTGCTGCCCGGGCGCGAGTTCCCGATGGACGAGGCCGCGCGAAACGCCTTCCGCGCCCGCTGGCGCGAGAAGATCGAAGGCGACCCGAGCCGCTCGCGCATCTACAAGGACATCGGCGCCGGATTGGCCACCGCCGGCATCGAGTATTACCTGCCGCTGTTCTTCGAGCAGACGGCGACGATCTTCGACTACATCGGCGAAGACGCGGCACTGGTGCTGCACGGCGACCTGGACGAGGCTCTGCAGCACTTCTGGACCGACACGCGCGAGCGCCACCGCTTCCTGCAGCACGACCCGGAACGCCCGCTGCTGCCGCCCGAGGAACTGTTCCTGCGCAGCGAGGACTTCTTCGCCCGCGCCAACGCGCATGCCACGCTGGTGCTGCGCGGCACCGGCGAGGTGGACTGGGCGCGGCCGCTGCCCGACGTCAGCGTCGCCCGCGGCGCCACCGAGCCGCTGGCCGCGCTGGAACAGCACATCGACGCCACGAAGCACCGCGTGCTGCTGGTGGCCGAGAGCGAAGGCCGGCGCGAGAGCCTGCTGGAGCTGCTGCGCGACCACCGCATCGACGTGCCCAGCGTGGCCACGCTGGCCGAGTTCGAATCCGGCGACGAGAAGGTAGCGATCGCCGCTGCACCCTTGGCAGCAGGCTTCCATTGGCATGAGCCGGCCGATGGAATCTCCATCCAGTTCATCACCGAGACCGAGCTCTTCGCCAGCACCCCGCAGGCGCGCCGGCGCCGCAAGCAGGAGCAGACCAGCAACGTCGATGCACTGATCAAGGACCTGTCGGAGCTGAAGATAGGCGATCCGGTGGTGCATGCCAACCACGGCATCGGCCGCTACCAGGGCCTGATCCACATCGACCTGGGCGAAGGCGAAGGCGGGGCCAGCGAGTTCCTGCACCTGGAGTACGCCGACAAGGCCACGCTCTACGTGCCGGTGTCGCAGCTGCACCTGATCAGCCGCTACACCGGCGTCAGCGCCGAGGAGGCGCCGCTGCACCGGCTGGGTTCGGGCCAGTGGGATAAGGCCAAGCGCAAAGCCGCCGAACAGGTGCGCGACACCGCCGCCGAGCTGCTGAACCTGTATGCGCGGCGCGCCGCGCGCGAAGGCTTTGCCCACCGCTTCAGCGCACATGACTACGAAGCCTTTGCCGCCAGCTTCGGCTTCGAGGAAACCGCCGACCAGCGCGCCGCCATTCATGCGGTGATCCAGGACATGGTCAGCCCGAAGCCGATGGACCGGTTGGTCTGCGGCGACGTCGGCTTCGGCAAGACCGAGGTCGCACTGCGTGCCGCCTTCGTCGCCGTGCACGGCGGCAAGCAGGTGGCGATCCTGGCGCCGACCACGCTGCTGGCCGAGCAGCACTACCAGACGCTGGTCGACCGCTTCGGCAAGTGGCCCGTCAAAGTGGCCGAACTGTCGCGCTTCCGGTCCGCCAAGGAAGTGGCGCTGGCGATGCGGGGCATCGAGGATGGCACGATCGACATCGTCGTCGGCACGCACAAGCTGCTCAGCCAGACGGTGAAGTTTAAGCGCCTGGGGCTGCTGATCATCGACGAGGAGCACCGCTTCGGCGTGCGCCACAAGGAGGCGATGAAGGCCTTGCGTGCCGACGTGGACGTGCTGACGCTGACCGCCACGCCGATCCCGCGCACTCTGGGAATGGCACTGGAAGGCCTGCGCGACCTGTCGGTCATCGCCACGGCGCCGCAGCGCCGGCTGGCCATCAAGACCTTCGTGCGCAGCGAAGGCAGCAGTGTCATCCGCGAGGCGGTGCTGCGTGAGCTCAAGCGCGGCGGGCAGGTGTACTTCCTGCACAACGAGGTCGAGACCATCCAGAACCGCGCCCGGCAGCTCGAGGAGTTGCTGCCCGAGGCGCGCATCGCGGTGGCCCACGGCCAGCTGCCCGAGCGCGAGCTGGAGCAGGTGATGCGCGAGTTCATCGCCCAGCGCCACAACCTGCTGCTGTGCTCGACCATCATCGAGACCGGCATCGACGTGCCCACCGCCAACACCATCGTCATGGCGCGGGCCGACAAGTTCGGCCTGGCGCAGCTGCACCAGCTGCGCGGCCGCGTCGGCCGCAGCCACCACCAGGCCTATGCCTACCTGCTGGTGCCCGACCTGCAGGGGCTGACCAAGCAGGCGGCGCAACGGCTCGACGCCATCCAGCAGATGGAAGAACTGGGCTCGGGCTTCTACCTGGCCATGCACGACCTGGAGATCCGCGGTGCCGGCGAGGTGCTGGGCGAAAGCCAGAGCGGCAACATGATGGAGGTAGGATTCCAGCTCTACAACGACATGCTGGCCGAGGCCGTCAGCTCGCTGAAGGCCGGACGCGAGCCCGACCTGCTGAGCCCCTTCGGTGCCACCACCGAGATCAACCTGCACGCCCCTGCCCTGCTGCCCGACGCCTACTGCGGCGACGTGCACACCCGGCTGAGCCTGTACAAGCGGTTGGCCACGGCCGAGAAAGCCGAGCACATCGACGCGCTGCTGGAGGAGATCACGGACCGCTTCGGCAAGCTCCCCGTCCAGGGCCAGACGCTGTTCGACACGCACCGGCTGCGCGTGCTGGCCAAGCCCTTCGGCGTGCTGAAGATCGATGCCGGGCCGAAGCTGATGAGCGTGAGTTTCCGCCCCAACCCGCCGATCGATGCCGCAGCGATCATCGCCCTGGTGCAGAAGAACCGCCACATCAAGCTGGCCGGCAACGAGAAGCTGCGCATCGAGCGCGAGATCGCCGAGCCGGCGCAACGCGCGGCCTTCATGCGCGACCTGCTGCGCTCGCTGGGCAAGCCGACCGTCCAACCCCTAGTGCAGGCGCGATGAACGCCACCGAATTCGCCCGCGGTCTGTGGATACGCGGCCTGAAGCCGCCGCTGCGGCTGACGGACTACAAGCTCGTGGCCTTCGACATGGATTCCACGCTGATCAACATCGAATGCGTGGACGAGATCGCCGACGTCGCCGGGCGCAAGGCGGAGGTGGCCGAGATCACCGAAGCCGCGATGCGCGGCGAGATCGCAGACTACAAGGAAAGCCTGCGCCGCCGCGTCGCGCTGCTCGCCGGCGTGAGCGAATCCGCGCTGCAGCAGGTGTACGACCAGCGGCTGCAGCTGAACCCGGGCGTGATGGAGTTCGTGCGCACCTGCCAAGCGGCGGGGCTGAAGACGCTGCTGATCAGCGGCGGCTTCAGCTTCTTCAGCGAGCGCATCCGCCAGCACCTGAAGCTGGACTTCGCGCGCGCCAACACGCTGGGCGTGTTCAACGGCCGGCTCACAGGCACGCTATTCGACCGGCCCTGGGGCGACATCGTCGACGGTGCAGAGAAAAAGCGCGTGCTGCTCGAGGTGTGCGAGCTGATGGGCATCTCCACCGAACAGGCCATCGCCGTCGGAGATGGCGCGAACGACCTGCCGATGATGATGGCCGCCGGCCTGTCGATCGCCTACCACCCGAAGCCGGCGGTGCGAGAAAAGGCGCTGATCTCGATCATGTCCGGAGGCATGGACCGCGCGCTCGAAATCCTGCGCTGAAGGCCGCGGCGTTTAGCGCGGCGGGGCCGGCAGGCGCTTCGGCTTGCCAGGCCCGAGCACGCCGGCCGCGCGCGCCGTCAGGTAGGCGTACAAGTCCAGCACATGCGGCGCGACCTCGTCATCGACGTCCCAGGCCGGCATCAACGGCTGGCCTTGCGACTGGCGCTCGCGCTTCATCAGCAGTTCGAGCAGCGCCTCGCGCTCGGCCTCGCGGTCGGCGGCGGTGCCATCGGGCATCGGCACGATACGGTAGCTGCTGAGCACCTTGGTGGCAAAGCCGCGCGGCGTGTAGTTGCCGATGCGATCGACCAGGTTCGGCGCGACGCCAGTGCCACCGCCTCCGACGCCGTGGCAGACATAGCAGGCGGTGTGGAACAGCTTCCAGCCGGCGTAGGTGCCGGCGTCGACACGCCCGTCGACGACGACGAACTCGCCGGGCATCGGCATGTCGCGCGGCTGGGCCAGCACCGGGATGGGCGCGGCCAGCAACGCCACTAACGCGAGCACGGGTCGAATCAGAGTCTTTGCCATTACTACATTCTGGACGGCCGCACGGGTGGCCGGCTTGCGCCGTGTCAACGCCCTCGATTTCCTGCTTCCACAGGCGGACCGCCGCGGCTTAGCATGTGCGCTGCCGATCCACCCCACAACCAGGAGACCCCTGCCATGAGTTCGCAGACCAAGTTCCTGCTCGACGAGAGCAAGATGCCCAAGTACTGGTACAACATCGCCGCCGATCTGGCCGTGCCGCCCGCCCCCGTGCTGCACCCGGGAACGATGCAGCCGGTAGGTCCGGACGACCTGGCGCCGCTGTTCCCGATGGAACTGATCATGCAGGAGGTGTCCACCGAGCGTGAGATCCCGATCCCCGAGCCGGTGCGGGAGGTCTTCAAGCTGTGGCGGCCGTCGCCGCTGATCCGTGCTCACCGTCTGGAGAAGATCCTCGGCACGCCGGCCAAGATCTACTACAAGTACGAGGGCGTCTCGCCTGCCGGCAGCCACAAGCCCAACACCGCCGTGCCGCAGGCCTGGTACAACGCCCAGGCCGGCATCAAGAAGCTCAGCACCGAGACCGGCGCCGGCCAGTGGGGCTCGTCGCTGGCCTTCGCCGGTTCGCTGTTCGGGCTGCAGGTGCGGGTATTCCAGGTGCGCGTGTCCTACGACCAGAAGCCTTATCGGCGAGCGTTGATGGAAACCTACGGCGCGACCTGCGTCGCCAGCCCGTCCAACGAGACCAACTCGGGCCGCGCCATCCTGGCGCAGCGCCCCGACCACCCGGGCTCGCTCGGCATCGCGATCAGCGAGGCCGTGGAAGTGGCGGCCACCCACGACGACACCAAGTACGCACTCGGCTCGGTGCTGAACCACGTGCTGCTGCACCAGACCATCGTCGGCCAGGAAGCCATGCTTCAACTGGAGATGGCCGGGGACGACCCGGACGTCATCGTCGGTTGCACGGGAGGCGGCAGCAATTTCGCCGGTATCAGCTTTCCGTTCATCGGCCAGCAATTGCGCGGCGGCAAGAAGCGCCGCATCGTCGCGGTGGAGCCGGCCGCCTGCCCCAGCCTGACGCGCGGCAAGTTCGCCTACGACTTCGGCGACACCGCGCACCTGACGCCGCTGACCAAGATGCACACCCTCGGCAGCACCTTCACGCCACCGGGCTTCCACGCCGGAGGCTTGCGCTACCACGGCATGGCGCCGCTGGTCAGCCATCTGAAGGAACTGGACCTGATCGAGGCCACCGCCTACCACCAGACCGCCTGCTTCGAAGCCGGCGTGATGTTCGCGCGCGCCGAAGGCATCGTGCCGGCACCCGAGGCCAACCACGCGGTCAAGGGCGCGATCGTCGAGGCGCTGCGCTGCAAGGCCGAAGGGCGCAGCGAGGTGATCCTGTTCAACCTGTGCGGCCACGGCCACTTCGACATGAGCGCCTACACCGCATACTTCGCCGGCAAGCTGGTCGACCAGCAGTATGACGAGGCCGAGTTGGCGATGGCCCTGTCCGGACTGCCGTCCGTGCCGGCCTGAACGAGCAGGAGTTGCTTCACATTGGATCGGGCGTGACATCGGCGGCCCGATCCTCGACCTGAAGCGGGCCATCGACCAGGGGCTGGTGCCGGGGCCGCGCGTCTGGCCCTCCGCTGCCACGCTGTCGCAGACCGCGGGGCACGGCGACTTCCGCCTGTCCGTCGACCTGCCGGCGCGCCCCGGCGACCACTCCTTCGCCGAGCGGGTCAATGCCACGGCGCTGACCGACGGCGTGCTGCAGGTGCTGCAGCGCACGCGCGAGCAGGGGCGCTGGGTGCCCGGCAGCTCAAGGTGATGGCCGGCGGTGGCGCGGCCTCGATGGACGACCCGCTGTACGTGAACCAGCGCACCTTGGTGGCGGTGCGCGCGGCGGTGGAGTCGGCGGACGATAGCAGCACCTACGTGCCCGCGCATGCCTGCACCCCCAAGGTGGTGCGGCAGGCGGTCGAGGCCGGCGTGAAGTGCATCGACCACGGCCAGTTGCTGGACGAGGACACGCTGAGGCGGGTGGCCGACAAGGGCGTCTGGCTGAGCCTGCAGCCCTTCCTGGTAGACGAGGACAGGATCCCCTTCCCCATCGGCTCGCCCAGCCGCATCAAGCAGCTGCAGATGCTTTCCGGCACCGACAACGCCTACCGCTGTGCCAAGAGACATGGGGTGACCCTGGCCTGCGGCACCGACACCCTGTTCGCTCCGAGGCTGGTGACGCGGCAGGGTGCGCAGCTGGCCAAGCTCACCCGCTGGTTCACGCCGGCCGAGGTGCTGCGTATGGCCACCTCGACGAACGCCGAACTGCTGACGCTGTCGGGCTTGCGCAATCCCTACCCAGGCAAGCTCGGCGTCATGCAGGAAGGCGCGCTGGCCGATCGGCTGCTGGTGGACGGCGACCCGCGGGCCAACATTCGTCTGATCGAGGATCCGGTGCGCAGCTCTGCGGTCATCATGAAGGACGGCAAGGTCCAAGAGAACAGCTTGCGCTGATCGATCGAAGGCCAGTTCGCGGTGCTTTGGCCGGGTGCGGGCCTCATTCGCGTCCCGAGGGCCGACAATTCCACCTTTGCCACGTCCTGCCCTTCTTCGATGACCGTCGCCACCGACCACCTGCCCGCCTGGACCGTGGCCGTGCCCTTAGCTGCCCTGGGCGCCGACTTCGCGCTGCACGGCAGCGCCGGCCTGCTGTCCGCCAGCGCCTTGATCGTCGCCCTGGTGGCCGCGGTGCTGGCGGCGGTGCACCATGCCGAAGTGGTGGCGCTGCGCGTCGGCGAACCCTTCGGCGCAATCCTGCTGGCGCTGGCGGTGACGGTGATCGAGCTGGGGCTGATCGTGTCCATCATGCTCGGCGACCAGCCGGAGCCGACGTTGATGCGCGACACCATCCATGCGGTGGTGGTGCTGGTGCTGCACGGCATGGCCGGGCTATGCATCGTGGTCGGCGCGCTGCGCCACCGCGAGCAGGAGTTCCGCACGCAGGGTGCGCATGCGTACCTGATCGTGCTGCTGCCGATGGTGGCGATCACCCTGGTGCTGCCCAACTTCACCACCAGCGCGCCCGGCCCGTATTACTCCCACGTGCAGCTGGCCTTCGTCAGCGTGGCCTGCCTGATGCTGTGGCTGGCCTTCACCTTCGTGCAGACGGTGCGTCACCGCGAGCACTTTCTGCCCCAGCAGCTGACGACACAGGCGCAGGCAGCGCGCCCGGGCCCGCGCATCACCGCCGCTGCGCTGGGCCTGCTGCTGGTGGCGCTGGTCGCGGTGGTGCTGCTGGCCAAGGGCGTATCGCCTTTCATCCAGGCGGCCGTGGCAAGCCTGGGTGCACCGCCGGCACTGGTCGGTGTGGTCGTCGCGGCGATCGTGCTGTTGCCCGAGGGCCTGACCGCGTTGCGCGCGGCACGCGACGACCAGCTGCAGACCTCGATCAACCTGGCTCTCGGCTCCGGGGTCGCGAGCATCGGGCTGACGGTGCCTGTGGTGTCGGCCATCGCCTGGTGGACCGACACGCCGATGGCGCTGGGCGTATCCTCCGGCGGCGCGGTCCTGCTGACGCTGTCGTTCATGATGGCGCTGATCACCTACGGCACCGGCCGCGCCAGCCTGCTGTCGGGCCTGGTGCACCTGGTCCTGCTGGCGACCTGGCTGTTCCTGGTGGTCGTGCCCTGAGCACGCGAGCGGCGAGCGCACGACCCCTCCGATAGCTGCGCTCTGGACTCAGCTCTCCAGCTGCGACCAGAGCTTGTCCAGCCGCTTGGCACTCACTGGCTGCGGCGTGCGCAACTCCTGCGCGAAGAAGCTGACGCGCAGCTCTTCGAGCAGCCAGCGGTACTCGTCGAGCCGCGCGTCGCCGCTGCCCTTCAGCTCGCCCAGGCGGCGCAACCAGCGCTGCTCCAGCGGCCGCAGTTCGGCCAGGCGCGAAGCATCGCGCGCCGGGTCGGCACGTTGTTTGTCCAGACGCAGCGTCACCGCCTTCAAGTAGCGCACCATGTGCTGCAGCTGCGCATAGGGCGCGGCCAGCATGAAGCGCTTGGGCATCAGCCGCTGCAGCTGCGCCTGGATGTCGTCGGCCAACTCCTTGGTTGGCCGGCTGTCCTTCAGCTTGCGTTGTGCGGCCACGTATTCGCTGAGCAGTTGCCCGGCCAAGCGCGCCACCTCCTGCGCGATCAGCGTCAGCCGTGAGCGCCCTTCTTCGATGCGCCGCTTGAAGCCGGCCTCGTCGGTGGGCAGCGGCTCGGCCAGGAAGGCACGCTCCAGCGCCAGCGCAATGATCTGATCGCGAAGCTCCTCGAGCGTGCCCAGGCTCATGAAGGCCGCGGCCATCTTCTGCAGATCGGGGATGTTCTTCTCCAGGTACTTGAGCGGCTCCTTGAGCTGCAGCGCCACCAGCCGGCGCAAGCCGGCACGGTGCTTGGCGGCCGCCACCTCGGGCTCGTCGAAGACCTCGATCTCGACACCATCGCCGCAGTCGACCAGCGCCGGGAAGCCGACCATCGTTTGCGCACCGCGGCGGATTTCCATCAACTCACGCAGTTCGCCGAAGCTCCAGGCGGTGTAGCGCGTCGGTGCCGCGCCCGCCGCCGCGCGTGGCGCAACTACCGCCTGCACGCCGCGTTCGGGCGGGCTCGATGGCGCCGGCACCGCGGCCGGCTGCTTCAGCGCCGCCAAAGCCTGGAAGGCGCTGCGCGCCAGCCCGCCGAGTTCGGCCTTCAGGCCGGCCAGGTGGCGCCCGGTGCCGAGCTGCCGGCCATGTTCATCGACGATGCGGAAGTGCATCAACAGGTGTGGCTGCAGCTGCTCGACCTTGAAGTCGTTGCGCTGCACCGCCAGCTGCGTGCGTTCACGCACGGCCTTCAGCAGCGCATCCAGCAGCGCGCCCTGTGCGAAGGGCGTGCTGGCGACGAATTCGTCGGCATAGGCCGGCAGCGGCAGCAGCCGCGAGCGTGGCCGCTGGTGCAGCGTCTTCAGCAGCGCCAGCACCTTGTCTTTCAGCATGCCGGGCACCAGCCATTCACAGCGCTCTTCGCTGACCTGGTTGAGCGCATAGATCGGCACGGTGACGGTGACGCCGTCCTTCGGATCGCCCGGTTCGTGCAGGTAGCTGGCCTCGCAATCGATCCCGCCCAGGCGCAGCGTCTTCGGGAAGGCCGCCGTGGTAATGCCGGCCGCCTCGTGGCGCATCAGCTCGTCGCGCGTCAGCATCAGCAGGCGCGGCTGCTTCTTCACCTCGTCGCGGTACCAGCGCTCCAGGCTCGGACCCGAGCACACGTCGTGCGGCAGCTGCTGGTCATAAAACGCGAAGATCAGTTCGTCGTCGACCAGCACGTCCTGGCGGCGCGACTTGTGTTCGAGCTCTTCCACCTGCGCGATCAGCTTGCGGTTGTGGGCCAGGAAGGGCAGCCTGGCGTCCCACTCGCCGCCGACCAGCGCCTCGCGGATGAAGATCTCGCGCGCCGCAGCCGGGTCGACGTTGCCGAAGTTCACCCGCCGGTTGCTGTAGACCACGATGCCATAGAGCGTGGCCCGCTCCAGCGCAATGACCTCGCCGGCCTTTTTCTCCCAGTGCGGCTCCAGCAGCTGTGTCTTCAGCAGGTGTCCTGCGATGCCGGGGAGCCACTGCGCTTCGATGGCGGCCAGCCCGCGGCCGTACAGCCGCGTGGTCTCCACCAGCTCGGCGGCCACCAGCCAGCGGCCGGGCTTCTTGCTCAGGTGGGCGCCGGGGTGGCGCCAGAACTTGATGCCGCGCGCGCCGAGGTACCACTCGTCGTCGTCGCTCTTCAAGCCGATGTTACCCAGCAATCCCGCGAGCATGGCCAGGTGGACTTGCTCGTAGGTGGCGGGTGAGCCGTTCAGCCGCCAGCCATGCTCGGCCACCACGGTGTGCAGCTGGCTGTGGATGTCGCGCCATTCGCGCACGCGGCGCACGTTGACGAAGCTGTCGCGCAGCCGTTGCTCCTGCTGGCGGTTGGACAGCTTGTGGCTGTCGCTGCCCGCGCCGGCATGGCCGTGCACGCCACGGCCCTCCTCGATCCACTTCCACAGCTTGAGGATGCCGATGAATTCGGACTTCTCGTCGTCGAACTTCTTGTGCTTCTCGTCGGCGGCCTGCTGGTGCTCCAGCGGGCGGTCGCGCACGTCCTGGCCGCTCAATGCCGACGCGATGATCAACACCTCGTGAAGGCATTGGCGCTCGCGCGCCTCCAGGATCATGCGGCCGACGCGCGGGTCCAGCGGCAGCCGGGCCAGCGCCTGGCCGATGGCGGTCAGCTCGTTGGCCTCGTCCACCGCGTTCAACTCACCCAATAGCGCATAGCCATCGGCGATGGCCTTCTTCGGCGGCGCTTCGAGAAAGGGAAACTCTTCCACCGAACCGAGTCGCAGCGACTTCATGCGCAGGATCACACCGGCCAGCGACGAACGCAGGATCTCCGGGTCGGTGAAGCGCGGCCGCTGAGCAAAGTCGGCCTCGTCGTACAGGCGGATGCAGATACCGTTGGCAACGCGGCCGCAACGGCCGGCGCGCTGGTGGGCCGCGGCCTGGCTGATCGGCTCCACCTGCAACTGCTCGACCTTGCTGCGGTAGCTGTAACGCTTGACACGCGCCAGCCCGCTGTCGATGACATAGCGGATGCCGGGCACGGTGAGCGAGGTCTCGGCCACGTTGGTGGCCAGCACGATGCGCCGGCCGCTGCCTGGATCGAACACACGCTCCTGCTCCTGCTGGCTCAAGCGCGCGAACAGCGGCAGGATCTCCGGCTGCAGACCCTTCTGAGCCTGGGCCAGGTGTTTGCGCAGGTGGTCGGCGGCCTCGCGGATCTCGCGCTCGCCAGGCAGGAAGACCAGGATGTCGCCGGGGCCGCCGTCGCGCCACAGCTCGTCCACCGCGTCGGCTATGGCGTCGTTCAGGTCGTGGTCGCGGCGCTCCTCGAAGGGCCGCCAGCGCTGCTCCACCGGGAACAACCGCCCCGACACCATGATCACCGGCGCCGCGCCGCCTGGGCCGGTGAAGTGCTGCGCGAAGCGGTCGGCATCGATGGTGGCCGAGGTCACCACCACCTTCAGGTCCGGCCGCTGGGGCAGGATCTGCCGCAGGTGGCCGAGCAGGAAGTCGATGTTCAGGCTGCGCTCGTGGGCCTCGTCGACGATCAGCGTGTCGTAGGCGCGCAGCAGCGGGTCGGCCTGCGTCTCGGCCAGCAGGATGCCGTCAGTCATCAGCTTGACCGAGGCGCCCGGCTGCAGCCGGTCCTGGAAGCGGACCTTGAAACCCACCACCTCGCCCAGCGGCGAGTTCAGCTCCTGTGAAATGCGCTTGGCCACTGAGCTGGCTGCGATGCGTCTGGGCTGGGTGTGGCCGATCAGGCCCTTGCCGCCGGCGCCCAGGCCGCGGCCCAGCTGCAGCGCAATCTTCGGCAACTGCGTGGTCTTGCCCGAGCCCGTCTCGCCGCAGACGATGACCACCTGGTGCGAACGAAGCGCCTGGGCAATCTCGTCGCGGCGTTGCGAGACGGGCAGCGCTTCGGGGTAGGCGATCGGCGGCACCGGGTTGCCGGGCCGCGCGCGGCGGGGGGAATCGGTGGCGCTGTTCACGAGGCGCGGATTATGGTCGCCGACAGTTGGCGCAGACCTGCTGCGGCACAATCCCTTCCGACTCCGAGCCTGCCTTCATGAACCTGGTATTCCCCCACACCTTCGTGCCGTGGTTCCGCGCCGTCGCGCCGTACATGCACGCATACCGGGGAAAGACCTTTGTGGTGGCCATGGCCGGCGAGCTGATCGCCGCGGGCAAGCTCAATGCCTTCGTGCAGGACCTGGCCATCCTGCATTCGATGGGCATCAAGCTGGTGCTGGTGCACGGCTTCAGACCGCAGGTGAACGAGCAGTTGGCCGCCAAGGGCCATGTGTCGCGCTTCAGTCATGGCTTGCGCATCACCGATGAGGTGGCGCTCGACGCTGCGCAGGAGGCTGCCGGCCAGTTGCGCTTCGAGATCGAGGCGGCTTTCTCGCAGGGCCTGCCGAATACGCCGATGGCCAACTCCACGGTGCGCATGGTGTCCGGAAATTTCCTCACCGCCCGACCGGTGGGCATCGTCGACGGCGTGGACTTCATGCACAGCGGCCTGGTGCGGCGCGTCGATGCGGTGGCCATCCGCCGCGCCATCGACATCGGCGCGCTGGTGCTGCTCAGCCCCTTCGGTTTTTCACCCACTGGCGAGGCCTTCAACCTGACGATGGAAGACGTGGCCACCAGCACGGCCATCGCGCTGCGCGCCGACAAGCTGCTGTTTCTGACCGAAATGCCGGGCATCCGCGAGAACCCGCAGGATGCCGATGCCGCCATCGACACCGAACTGGCCCTGGCCGATGCCAAGCGCTTGCTCGCCGCACTGCCGGCACCGACGCAGCCGAATGACACCGCGTTCTACTTGCAGCATTGCGTGCGCGCCTGCGAAGGCGGCGTCGAGCGCTCGCACATCCTGCCCTTCGCCACCGATGGCGCACTGCTGCTTGAAGTCTTCACGCACGACGGTATCGGCACGATGGTGGTGGACGAGAAGCTGGAAAGCCTGCGCGAGGCCACCGCCGACGACGTCGGCGGCATCCTGCAGCTGATCGAGCCCTTCGAGCGCGACGGCACGCTGGTGCGGCGCGAGCGCACCGAGATCGAACGCGACATCGCCAACTACACCGTCATCGAGCACGACGGCATCATCTTCGGCTGTGCCGCGCTGTACCCCTATCCCGAAGCGCGTACCGGGGAAATGGCGGCATTGACGGTGTCGGCCCAGGTGCAAGGCCAGGGCGACGGCGAACGCATATTGAAGCGCATCGAACAGCGCGCCAAGGCCATGGGCTTGGACAGCATATTCGTGCTGAGCACGCGTACCATGCATTGGTTCATCAAGCGCGGGTTTGTGCAGGTCGACCCGGAACACCTGCCCGAAGCTCGCAAGCGAAAATACAACTGGGACCGGCGCTCGATGGTGCTGGTCAAGAAGTTCGGCTGATGGCAAGCCCTGTGCGAACAAAAGGAGTCTGATGATGGCGCGAACGGTACAGTGCATCTATTTGAAGAAGGAAGCTCCTGGGCTGGATTTCTCACCCTACCCGGGTGAATTGGGCAAACGAATCTATGACAACGTCAGCAAGGAAGCCTTCGAAGCTTGGAAGAAGCATCAAACGATGCTGGTCAACGAAAACCGACTGAACCTGGCCGACGCGCGCGCACGGCAGTATCTGGCGCGGCAAATGGAGCAGTTCTTCTTCGGCACCGGGGCCGAACAACCGACGGGTTATGTGCCGCCGTCGACCTGAGAGGCAACGAAGCCTTATCGCGTAGCCGCCGGATCGGGTGCGGCACGGCAGGGATACTCCGGATATCACCGAAGATATTATCTCGGCTTGCGGTGATACATTTTACCGTTCAGCGTTGCATCTGGAGATTCCCGATATGGCATCCGTCAGCGAGTTACTGGCCCAGAAGGCCGCCATCGAGCAGCAGATCGCCGAAGCGCAGCGTACCGAACGCGCGGGCGCCGTAGCCAAGGTGCGTGCCCTGATGGCCGAGCATGGTTTGACCCTGGCCGATCTGTCGGCCAAGTCGGCAGTTCCGAAGCGCACTGGAGCCAAAGTGCCGCCAAAGTATCGGAATGCGGCCACCGGGGATACCTGGTCCGGCCGCGGCCTGCAACCCAAGTGGTTGAAACAGGCACTGGCGTCGGGCAAGAAGATCTCCGATTTCGCCATCTGAGGCAAGAACCAGCGCCGAAATCCGTTGCGGGTTTCGGTGCTTTCCACTGGGCGCATGGCTCGCGTCAACACCCTGTGCCGTGAACGGACCACTGCCCCCCTACTTTGAGGGTCGGGCATGCCCGCGCTGCACGCCCGCGTGCAGCGGCTAGCATTGATGATCGTTCGCCGATCCGAGCCCGTCTTGACGCCCATCCCCACCCCGGACAGCGGTGCCGCCCGAACGGAAACGGCTTCGGTGTGGTCGTTGCGGATGCAGCGCGTCCTGATTGTCGCGTTGGCCTACGGGCTCATCGGCAAGGCCTGTCTGCTGCTCTCCGGCCCTGCTACGCAATGGGCACCGCTTTGGCTGCCCATGGGTGTGCTCATGGCGTTGTGGCTGCGCTGGGGTGGAGCCAGTGTCGCGGGTGTGCTGATTGGCGCTGTGGCGCTGCTGGCCGACCGGACCAATTCACCCTCCCTGCTATTGGCCCTGATCGTTGGCGATCTGTGCGGTGCGGCGATCGGCGTCTGGGGACTGCGCCGCGTGGCGATCAATCCCAAGCTTGACCGTCGCGGTGATGTCGGTCTGATGCTGACGTTTGTGCTTCTGGCTGCGGCACTGGGTGCCGCCGTCGGCATGGCTCTGCTGGCCCTGGCAGGGTCGATCGATACGAATGCCTTGACACGCTGGGTGCTCCTGGGCGCGCTGGGCCGCTGGATCGGCGCACTGCTGGCCGCGTTGCCCTTGATGTCGTTGCATCGCGAGGCCATGCATCAGGCCTTTGCGCCGGCGCGCCGCCCGCAAACGCTGATGCTGCTGGGCACAGTGTTCGCCGGCGCAGCGGTGGCCTTTGGCATGCCTGCCGAGCGCAACGTGCTTTCGCTGGCGATGGCCTGCCTGCCGGCGGCACTCCTGTCTGGCTTGGTGGTGCATGCCGGCGTCGGCCTGGCTTCCGCGATTGCCGCCGCATTGACGCTCGGCGTGGGTTATGCAAGCAGCCTGGGACTGGGCCCGTTCGCACCCGCGCAACCGCTGATGTCGCTGGCGCCAACGTGGATCTACGGTGCCGCACTCGTCGGCACGCTGCTGCTGGTGCACGTGCTCTCGCGCGACAGCCCTACCGTCGAAAAGCGCTGGCTGCTGGCGCTGGGTGGTGCAGGGCTCGGCGTGGGCGAGTGGATGCTGGGGCGTGACCAGGGACGCACCTCGCAGCAATGGAAGCTGCTGAGCGGCGACAACTCAAGCTCGCTTTCGTCCTGGCTGGACAGAGTGCATAATGACGACCGACCGGGCCTGCAGCAGTCGCTGGAGCGGCTGCGCAGCGGCGCACAATCGCGCGCGCAGCGCGAGATCCGCGTGCGAGCCGAAGAGGGATGGCGCTGGCTCGACGCACAGTTGCTGGTGGTGGAGCGCGATCACCACGGCCAGGCCTCTCGGCTGATCGCCACGCTGTCCAACAGCAGCGAACGGCACGACGCACAGGAGCGCCAGCGTCTGTCGGCCAGCCTGTTCCAGCACCTGCATGAGGGCCTGCTGATCGCCGATGCCGATTTGCGTGTGCTCGACGTCAATCCGGCCTACATGCAGATTCTCGGCGGGACGCGAGAGGAACTGCTTGGCGGCGTGCCCTCTCTGCTGCGGCCCTCGCCACCCGACCCGCTGGTGCGCCAGCAGCGGCTGCTGATGTGGTCCAGTCTGCGTAGCACCGGCCGCTGGCGCGGCGAGGTGGTGGAGCGGCGCCGCAACGGCGAGGCCTGCACGCTGCAGGCCACCATCTCCACCGTCAACGATGCCGGTGGCAAGATACAGTACCACGTGCTGGTCATCTCGGACATCACCGAGCAACGCCAGCAGCGCGATCGGCTGGAACGCCAGGCGCATTTCGACGAGCTGACGCGACTGCCCAACCGCGTGCGGCTGATGGAGATGCTGTCCGAGGCCATGACCGCAGCCGACGCCGACGGCTACCTGCTCACGGTCTGCTACCTCGACCTGGACCGCTTCAAGCCGGTCAACGACCGTTTCGGCCATGCGGCCGGCGACCGGCTGTTGGTCGAGCTGGCCGGGCGGCTGCGCAGCGCGCTGCGCAGCAACGAGGTCTGGTCCGATGCCGCCGGCCGGCTGGGTGGCGACGAGTTCGTGCTGCTGCTGCGCGCGACCACCATGGAAGAGGCGCGTCTGGCGGTCGAGCGGGTGCTGCGCGTGGTGGCGCAGCCCTACGTCATCGACCCCAGCGTCGATCCGGTGCAGGTCACCGCCAGCATGGGTGCCACCGTTTACCCGATCGATCGCAGTGATGCCGACACCCTGCTGCGCCACGCCGACCATGCGATGTACGGCGCCAAGCAGGCCGGACGCAACGGCTACCAGTTCTTCGACCCGGAGAACCGGCGCCGCAACGAAGAGCGCGTCATGGCCATCGGCCGCGTGCAGGAAGCGCTGGACAAGTCCGAGTTCACGCTGCACTACCAGCCCAAGGTGGACATGCGCCGCGGTGTGGTGTTGGGCCTGGAGGCGCTGCTGCGCTGGGACCATCCGCAACATGGACTGATCGCGCCGATGCAGTTCCTGCCGCTGATCGAGAACACCGGGTTGTCGTCGCGCGTCGGCGACTGGGTGCTGGGCCAGGCGCTGGAGCACCTGGCGATGTGGCGGCGCGCCGGGCACGAGATCTCGGTCAGCGTCAACGTATCGGCCCGCCATTTGCAGGAGCCCGACTTCGCACTGCGCCTGTCCGAGTTGCTGGCGCGCTACCCCGATGCACCGGCCGCCGCTCTGGAGTTGGAGGTCCTGGAAACCGCGGCCCATGCCGACATCGGAGCCACGTCAGCGTTGCTGGCGCGTTGCCGCGCCATCGGCGTGCGCTTTGCGCTCGACGATTTCGGCACCGGCTATTCGACGCTGACCTACCTGAAGCAGCTGCCGGTGGACGTGCTGAAGATCGACCGCTCCTTCGTGCATCACATGCTCGACGACGCCCAGGACCGTGCCATTGTCGAAGGCGTGATCGGCCTGGCGCGCACCTTCCAGTGTGTGGTGGTGGCTGAAGGCGTGGAGTCGCCGGCGCAGGCGCGCACGCTGCTCGAGATGGGCTGCAACATCGGGCAGGGCACTGGCATCGCCGCGCCGATGCCGGCTGCGGTGGTGTCGGCCTGGATTCGCGACTACCGGGGCCTGTTCGCGCTGGCGGCGGCCCCAGGCGCGCCCGGGGCGCGCGCTGCCGGCAGTTGAACCGGGGCCGTGCCAGCGGCCTTGAGTAGACTGCGGCGGTGATCCCACCCGGTTTCCTGCAGGACCTGCTGTCACGCGTCGACATCGTCGACGTCGTGGGGCGCCATGTCGAGTTGAAGAAGAGCGGCGCCAACCACATGGGGCTGTGCCCCTTTCATGGCGAGAAGTCGCCGAGCTTCAGCGTCAGCGCAACCAAGCAGTTCTATCACTGCTTCGGCTGCGGGGCGCACGGCGATGCCATCCGCTTCCTTATGGAAAATTCGGGCATGAGCTTCCGCGACGCGGTGGCCGACCTGGCGCAGCAGGTGGGCATGGCCGTGCCTGAGGGCCCGATCGATCCGGCGGAGCAGCAGCGCGCGCTGCAGGCCCGAGCCCACCAGGCCACGCTCAGCGAGGTGCTGGAGCGCGCCGCGGAGCACTACCGCCGCCAGCTGAAGGAGCACCCGCCGGCCATCGACTACCTCAAACGCCGCGGCTTGAGCGGTGAGGTGGCCAAGCGCTTCGGCCTGGGTTACGCGCCGCCCGGCTGGCGCAGCCTGGCGAGCGTTTTCCCGCGCTACGACGATCCGCTGCTGACTGAGAGCGGCATGGTCATCGTGCAGGGCGACGAAGGCCCCGAGCAGAAGCGCTACGACCGTTTCCGTGAACGCATCATGTTTCCGATCCGCTCGGTCAAGGGTGAGGTCATCGGCTTCGGCGGCCGCGTGCTGGACAGTGGCGAGCCAAAGTACCTGAACTCTCCCGAGACGCCGATCTTCGTCAAGGGCCGCGAGCTCTATGGCCTGTTCGAAGCGCGCAGCGCACTGCGCGAGAAGGGCTACGTGCTGGTGGTCGAAGGCTACATGGACGTGGTGGCACTGGCGCAGAACGGCTTTGGCAACGCGGTGGCCACGCTCGGCACGGCCTGCACCGCCGACCACGTGCAGAAGCTGTTCCGCTTCACCGACACCGTGGTCTTCAGCTTCGATGGCGATGCCGCCGGCCGCCGCGCGGCCGGTCGCGCACTGGAGGCGTCCCTGCCGCATGCGACCGACCTGCGCAGCGTGCGCTTTCTGTTCCTGCCGCCCGAACACGACCCGGACAGCTTCGTACGCGAGCTCGGGCCCGCAGCCTTTAACGAGCGGGTGGCTCAAGCGGTGCCGCTGTCCAGGCAGTTGCTCGAACATGCCAGCCAGGGGGCTGACCTGGCCAGCGCCGAAGGCCGTGCGCGAATGCTGGCACAGGCCCGGCCGCTGTGGCAGGCGCTGCCCGAAGGCGCGCTGCGCCGCCAGTTGCTTCCCGAACTGGCTCGCCATGCGCAGATGGAACCGGGTGACCTGGCCGCGCTATGGGGCCAAGGCCAGGGCCAATCTGCGGCAGGCCACGCGACGCGGCCCTTGCCCGGCATCCTGCGTGCGGCCACCACGCGGGCAGCCGGGCGCCGTGCCCCAGCCGGCCTGGCCGACCAGGCGCTGCGCCTGCTGCTGCGTCACAACGAATGGTGGGAGCAGCTGTCAGGCGAAGACCAGGGCCTGCTGCACGAGTTGGGCGGCGTCCATGGAGAGGTGCTAGCCTGGCTGGAGCGGCAGATCACCGAACATGGCCCACAGACCTGGGCCGCGCTCGACGAGGCCATGACCGACGAGGCCTGGGCCACGCAGGCGCGCAGTTGGCTGAAGGCCGTGGTCGCCGACGAGGAGCACGGCTTCGGAGACCTGCAGCGGGTGCTGCAGCGTATGTGGGTCAACGCGCTGGGCGAGGACGCCGATGCCATCGCCAGCAGCGGCCCCGACGCCGAAGGCCTGGCCCGCCTGCGCCAGCTGCGCGAGCGCATCGCCAGCCTGAAGGCCTCGCTGACCGGACCGACCGGACAAGCTGCCTGAGTGCTAGGCTTGGGTATAATCCTCCGCTGTCCAAAGCGGCAGGCGTGATATCAGCACCTCCGGACCCCGGCCACCCTCGAAAAGGGTCATCCCCACCGGCCAACTTCACCCGCAAGGACTGCGCTCACCGGCGCTCACGCCCGCTCGACCGTCCGACAAGTGTCCCTTTGCATCCTGCGTTTCGGCAGCGTGCGCTTCGCCATGGCACGGCCAGTGTGCAGCGGTGAGGCGGAGCGAGTGGTGCGCTGACGTCGGGACGCGCCGCCGGGCGATTCGAAGGCCCATTCAACGAGGAAGCGCATGACCGCCAAGAAACCCGCCGTACCGTCCAAGGCCCCGCCAGCAAGCAAGGCCAAGCCGGTCGCCACGCCCACGCCCCAGAAGAAGAAGCCGGTCGCCACCGTAGCCCCCGCGAGCAGGGGCAAGGCCGCGCCGAAGGCCGTGGCGTTGGTCAAGACGGCGGCTGCGCCGCCGTCGCGCGCCACCGCCAAGGCGCCGGCCGTGCCGCCACCTGCCAAGGGCAAGCGCGGCGGCAAGGTTGCGGCCGAGCCAGTGAAGAAGTTGCCGGACATGCCGGCCGACGAAGACTTCGCGGATCTGGAAGCCGATGCCGAGGTCGCGGCGGCATCGGATGCGGAAACCAAGGCCAAGGCCAAGCCGCTGCGCATGAAGGTCTCGCGCGCCAAGGAGCGCGCGCTGATGCGCGAGTTCGGCCTGGAAGAAGCCACCCTCACCGAGGAAGAAGTCGCCAAGCGACGGCATGAGCTGAAGACGCTCATCAAGATGGGCAAGACGCGCGGTTTCCTGACCCACCAGGAAATCAGCGACCACCTGCCCGAGAAGCTGGTGGACAACGAGATCCTCGAGGCCATCGTCTCGATGCTCAACGACATGGGCATCGCGGTGTATGAGCAGGCGCCGGACGCCGCCACGCTGCTGATTGCCGGCGGCGGCACCGCCACCGCCACCGAGGAGGAGGCCGAGGAAGCCGCCGAAGCCGCGCTGTCCACCGTGGACAGCGAGTTCGGCCGCACCACCGACCCGGTGCGCATGTACATGCGCGAGATGGGCACGGTGGAACTGCTGACGCGTGAGGGCGAGATCGAGATCGCCAAGCGCATCGAGGGCGGACTGCAGGCGATGATGCTGGCCATCAGCGCCAGTCCGACGACGATCGCCGAGATCCTGTCGATGGCCGACCGCATCGCCGCCGGCGACATGAAGATCTCCGAGGCGGTTGACGGCTTCGTCTCCACCGACGAGGCCGACGACTATGTGGCCGAGGAGGATTTCGACGAGTTCGACGAGGAGGACGACGACGACGGCGCCGGCGGCAGCAAGGCGCTGACCAAGAAGCTCGAAGAACTGAAGGCCGCGGCGCTGCTCAAATTCGGCGAACTGCGCGTGCAGTTTGACAAGATGCGCAAGGCCTATGAGAAAGAGGGCTACAAGTCGTCCGCCTACAACAAGGCCCAGCATGCCATCAGCGACAACCTGATGACCATTCGCTTCACGGTGAAGACCATCGAGAAGCTGTGCCACATCCTGCGCAGCCAGGTCGACGACGTGCGCCGCTACGAGCGCGAGATCCGCAAGATCGTGGTCGACAAGTGCGGCATGCCCCAGGACCACTTCATCAAGGCCTTCCCGCCGAACGTGATGAACCTGAAGTGGGCCGAGCGCGAGATCGCGCTGGCCAAGCCCTACAGCGCGGTGCTGGCACGCAACCTGCCCGCGGTGCAGGAGCTGCAGCAAAAGCTGATCGACCTGCAGTCGCGCGCCGTCGTGCCGCTGGAAGACCTGAAGCAGATCAACAAGAAGATGAACGAGGGCGAGAAGTCTTCGCGCGACGCCAAGAAGGAGATGATCGAGGCCAACCTGCGCCTGGTGATCTCCATCGCCAAGAAGTACACCAACCGCGGGCTGCAGTTCCTCGATCTCATCCAGGAAGGCAACATCGGCCTGATGAAGGCGGTGGACAAATTCGAATACCGCCGCGGCTACAAGTTCTCGACCTACGCCACCTGGTGGATCCGCCAGGCGATCACGCGCTCCATCGCCGACCAGGCGAGAACCATCCGCATCCCGGTGCACATGATCGAGACCATCAACAAGATGAACCGTATCTCGCGGCAGCATCTGCAGGAGTTCGGCTATGAGCCCGACGCGCCGACGCTGGCCGAGAAGATGGAGATCCCCGAGGACAAGATCCGCAAGATCATGAAGATCGCCAAGGAGCCGATCTCCATGGAAACGCCGATCGGCGACGACGACGATTCGCACCTGGGCGACTTCATCGAGGACACCAACAACACCGCGCCGATCGA
>Ga0105090_10000109_pt1 | contig 32900 bp, 31 predicted proteins | sample PPLLak3March2015_FD_79110 | JGI IMG/M metagenome (GOLD analysis project Ga0105090, IMG submission 79110) | Freshwater sediment microbial communities from Prairie Pothole Lake near Jamestown, North Dakota, USA - PPLs Lake P7 Core (1) Depth... | ecosystem: Environmental > Aquatic > Freshwater >...
CCCAACCAACGAGCGAGCAGGAAATCGAGTTCACCCGGGCGGCCCAGATGCTGTACGCGGAGGCCGGAGTGACCACCGCCCACGAGGGCGCGACCCACGCGGCCGAACTCGCGGTCATGAAGCGCGCGACCGCGGCCGGCGCCAACATCATCGACGTCATCGCCTATCCGTTCATCACCGACCTGGACAAAATCCTCGAGACGGCGCCGCTCGGCAGCTGGGGCCGGTACGACAATCGACTGAAGATCGGCGGCGTCAAGATCACCATCGACGGCTCGCCGCAGGGCCGGACGGCCCACTTCACCACCCCCTACCTCACGGGCGGACCTGGCGGCGAGCAGGACTGGCGCGGGGAGCTGACCTTCCCGCAGGACACGGTCAACCAGATGGTGAAGCGTGTTTACGGGATGGGCGTGCCGCTCAACCTGCACGCCAACGGCGACGGCGCGATCGACGCGTTCTTCAAGGCCCACGAATTCGCGGCGGCCGGCGACCTCACGACAGACCGCCGCGTGACGATGATCCACGCGCAGTTCACCCGCAAGGATCAGCTCGACAAGTACGTCCAATACAGGATCCGGCCGTCGTTCTACACGCTGCACACGTACTACTTCTACGAGGCCCACCTCGCAAACCGCGGCCCGGACCAGGCCCGCTACATCAGCCCCATGCGCGATGCGATCGACAAGGGCCTGCACCCAACCAATCACACCGACTTCTACGTGGCCCCGATCGACCAGATGTTCATGCTGTGGTCGGCGGTGAACCGCGTTTCGCGCGCCGGCGCCGAGGTCGGGCCCGATCAGCGGGTGACGCCGCTGGAGGGCCTCAAGAGCATGACGATCTGGGCCGCCGAGCAGTACGGCGAACAGGACTCGAAGGGTTCGCTCGAGCCCGGCAAGCTCGCCGACCTCGTGATCCTCGACAGGAACCCGCTCGAGGTCGAGCCCATGTCCATCAAGGACATCCGGGTGGTTGAGACGATCAAGGCAGGAAGAACCATCTACCCGGCACGCTGAGTCGTCGGGCGCACCAACGAAGCAGTAGAATCCCGACCGCGATCCGCGACAGGCGGCTCGCACTCTTCAGAAGGCCGCGGGAAGCACGCAACTCCCGCGGCCTTCTTCACGACTGAACTCGACCCAGGTAACACGGAGACTCCAGGTGGACATCGAATCGATCAAGCAGCTTCTCGGCACGACGGCAATCGACCTCGCGCTCAAGGTGTTGGCGGCACTCGCCTTCTGGTTCATCGGCCGCTGGCTGATCGGCCGGGTCATCTCGGTGATGCGCGCGGCGATGAACCGCAATCACGTCGATCCGACGCTGATCAAGTACCTGGGCTCGATCGTCGCGGTCGCCCTGAACATCGCACTGGCGCTCGGCATCCTCGGTTACTTCGGCGTCCAGACGACCTCGTTCGCGGCCATGCTGGCCGGCGCCGGCGTCGCCATCGGCGCGGCCTGGAGCGGGATGCTCGGCAATTTCGCCGCCGGCGCGTTCATGCTGATCCTGCGGCCCTTCAAGGTCGGCGACTTCGTCAGCGTCGGCGGAGTCGTTGGCACGGTGCACGAACTCGGCCTGTTCGGCACCACAATCGTGACGCCCGACAACGTGATGACGCTGGTCGGCAACGGCAAGATCTTCGGCGACACGATCCAAAACTTCTCCGCACTGCCGGTGCGCCGCGTCGAGCGCACGGCCCAGCTCGCAGGCGGTGTCGATGCCCTCGAGGCGATCGAGCGCCTGCGTGCCGCCGTCGCGAAGATTCCGAACGTCGCCGCGGATCCCTCGCCCGAAGTCAGCCTGCTCGACATGAACCTGGTCGGTCCCGTGATATCGGTCCGCCCGTACACTCACACGGACCACTACTGGCAGGTGTACTTCGACACGAACGAAGCCATCGTACGCACGGCTCGCGAGGCCGGCTGGCCCGCACCGACGCCGAGCCAGATCATCCGCCAGGTCTGAGGGCCAGTCGTCGCCGGCGGGTGCACCCGCCGGCGACGACGAAGCGGCTGCCCGGCGCCTGCGGCGGCCGCTATCTCCGGAACACGTCCTCCGCCGGAATCACCGTGACGGATTCGGCTCGGATGCCGAGCTTCTTCGCCCCGATGAGCCTGTCCTCATCGAGCAGGTCCTGCGGCTTCTCGGCCTCGTACTTCATCGTCGAGACCTCGTCGCTCACGAGCCGCCGCTTCAGGTCCTCGGCGTCCTTCGTGATCATCACGATCCGCATGTCGGCCGGACGGATGTGCCGGCGGATCGCGCCGTTCACGTCGTCGAGCGTGAGCCTCTCCAGTGCGGCGCGCATGTGGGCCGTGTACTCGCCGATGCCGTACCACTCGGAGTCGAGCGCGTAGCCGACCTGCTCGTTGGCCGTTGAGGTCTTCACGTAGACGTTCTTCATCAGGTAGTCGCGCGTCGCCGCGAACTGTTCCTGCGTCAGCCCGTTCTTCACCAGTTGCTCGACCTCGTGCAGGGCGATCCGCAACGCCATGTGTGCGTTCTCCGGGACGACCGGACGGATCCAGACCTCGAAGAGCTGCTGCTGCCGCGCGAGGTTGGGATCGGGGAAGAACCGGTACATGCCGCGGGGGAACGCCTCGATGTAGGCGTAGTCGCCGTAGTTCATTCCGCGCTGCTCGCGGATGCGGTCGAACAGGCGCGCCATGGACGCCCGATGCTCGCCGAGCCACGCCCGAGCCACGTCGAGCGCGGCGAAGTCCGCCGACGCACGGGTGACGTCGATCGGATGCCCGAAGGAGATCGCGGTGGCACGCGTGTCCTTTGCGATGATGTCCACCTCGTAGCCTTTCGGCTGCCTGCCGGTGACGCCGGTGACGCGGGGCGTCGTCCCTGCGGGAAGCCGGCCCAGTTCCGCCGACAGCGAAGCCATCACGGCCTCGCTCACGCCACCGTTGATGCCGACCTTCAGGTTGCCCATCGTGTAGTGCTGCCTCGCGAACGCCCTGACGTCCTCGAGCGTGACCGCCCCGAGACCCTCGACCGTGCCGAGTACCGTGTGGCCGTAGGGTGTGCCCGCGAAGATGCGGTTCTGCAGCCATTCCTTGCCGAGCTCCTCCTCGTTGTTCGACCGCAGGTCGATGGTGAGGGCGTTCAGCTGGTTGGTCTTCAGCCGCTCGAAGTCCTCCTGGCGGAACCCGGGCTCGACGAGCTGCGGCAGCACGACGGAGGCGAAGAGCGGCCAGTTGTCCCGGTGCACCGACATCGTGAAGCTCGTCATCTCCTTGTCCACCTGCGCCGCGAAGGAGCCCGCGATCGGGTAAAGCGCCTTGTTGATCTCGTCGATCCGCAGGGGCTTCGAGCCCGCCTCCGCGATCATCGAGGCCGTCAGCCGGGCGAGGCCCTCCTTGCCAGTCGGGTCGTAGGCGGAGCCGACGTCGAACAGCAGCTTGATGGTGAGCTGCGGTAGTTCCGACTTCTGGACGGTGAACTGCTTCGGGTCGAGCGCGGCGAGCACCGGCGTCAAACTCGCCAGCGCCGGCAGCTTCGACATCGCCTCGGGCAGCTTCTCCTGGGAGAGCGTCGTGACCACGAGCGAGTCGTCGATGAAGTACTTCTTCGCGGCCGCATCGAGGTCCGCGGGCGTGAGCGAATCGTAGACACGGTAGAAGTTGTTGAGCGTGTCGTACGAGCGGCGGTAACGGACGAAGCTCGCGAGCGAGCCTGCGATCGTGTCTGTATTGTCGAGGCTCGCGGCGAACGCGTAGCGGGCGTTCGACTTCGCCTCCTCGAGCTTGCGGGCGTCGACCGGCGTCGCGCGGGCCGTCGCGATGGCGCGCAGGATCTCGTCGCGCACGTACAGGGCGTCCTCGGCCTTCTTTACCCGCGCCACGACGTAGATCAGTTCCGGATCCACGTTGTCCGGGCCGCCGGCGAAGAACTGGTCCACCTTCTGTTCCTGCTCGACCAGCCTGCGGTAGATGTCGGAGGTTGCCCCGAAGTTCATGCTCATGAAGAGCTTGATCGCGGCCGAATCCTTCTCGGTCTCGCTGAAGGCCGGGCCGCGGAACGCCACCGCGACCCAGGGGGCCGTCGGGGTCTCCCAGGGCACGTGAGCGTAGACGGCGCCCTTCGGGGCAGGCTCCGCCGGAATTGCAACCTTCTCACCCGAGCCGGGCGCCCAGCCGCCCCAGTATTTCTCGACCAGCGGGATCACCTTGGCCGGATCCACGTCGCCGGCCACGATCACGGCCGTGTTCTCCGGCCGGTACCAGCGCGAGAAGAAGGTTCTCGAGTACTCGTACTGGTTCGGCATGTCCTCGATGTCCTCGATGAAGCCCATCGTGGTGTGCCGGTAGGTGTGGGTCGTGAACGCCTTCGCACGCATCGTCTCGTAGAGCTTCGAGATCGGATTGGCCGAGTTCTTGTTGTATTCGCCGAGCACGGCACGCGACTCGGTCTTGAATGCCTCGACCGGGTAGTCGAGATTCTGGAAGCGATCGGCCTCGATCTCGAGAATCGTCTCCAGGTCTTGCTTCGCGAAGGTGACGTGGTAGTTCGTGTAATCGTCCGTCGTGTAGGCGTTCTGGCGGGCGCCGGCCTTCGTGATGATCTCGTTGTACGCCTCGGTGGGGTAGCTCGGCGTGCCGCGGAACATCATGTGCTCGAAGAAGTGCGCGAAGCCGGACTTGCCCGGCTCCACTTCGTTGCGCGAGCCCGTGAGCACCGGGATCTGCACCGACACGATGTTCGGGAATCCGGTGGGGACGACGATGACCACGAGCCCGTTCGCGAGCGTCTTGGTGGTCGCCTGGAAGGGCAGGATATCCGAGCCGGTCTCGCCGGCCGGAGCGAGTACAGGGACGACGGCGAGGAGCACTGCGAGCAATGCCCCGAACAAGCGACTGGTATGCATATGGGCTCTCATCGGATCCGAAGGGCGATCTGGAACGCGACTACGAAGGGGATGGCGCCGCGCGCGGGCCGGCATGATAGTCGAAACGGTGGGCCGGGCATCGGGGACGCCGACCAGCGGACGGACGAGTTAGAACTCGTCCTTGCCGGTTAGTTCCTTCTCGATGCGGTCGGCGCTCAGCATGACCGCCTCGATCACCTCCTGGAGCGTGGACGCGTCGGCCGTGGCGACGACCGGTGCCGAGAACACCACGAGGTACTCTTCGGGCCCCTGGTTGACCTGCCAGGCCCCGAGGATCATGCGGGCATTTTCCTTGAGCAGGTAGCTGGCGAGTTCTGCCGGCGGCACACCCTTGCCGCGGGAAGCGATCGACCACACGTCGCGGATCTCGAGCTGGTCGATCTTGGCGGTCCCCGAGGCGACCCAGACCAGCTGGCTGCGGCCGTCGGCCACGTCGTACTTCAGCCGGAAATCACCCTCGTCGACGATGTAGGCCAGCCCGGCCTCCGCGAGGGCCGCCTCGACGCGCGTGTCGAGGGTCGCCTTCGCGGGGCTGTCCGGTTCCGCAGCGTGAGCGCCGAGACCGGCCACCAGCAGGATCAACGCGGGCGCGACCGGCTGTCGAATCATCGAAGGGCTCCCACTTCAGCGCAGCACGTCCAGCCGGTACGGCTGGCTGAACCGGCGACCGCCGTCGCAGGCGACGCCCGAGGAGTCGAAGGTCCGCTGCAGCTGAGCCTCCGCGGCGGCGAACGCTGCGACTCGTGTGGCGTCGATGGCGACCACGCGCCTGCGCACGTCGTCGAGGCTCCCGTAAACGATCTCGGCCGTGAACGACTCCCGATGCCGCCTGGAGAGCCACCCGGCGGCGACAGCCCGATCGATCGCGTCCTGCGCCTGCGCGCGCACGACCGTCTCATCGTCCACCGGCCGGATGAGCTCGAAATGGTTCCCGGATGCCAGCGGCTCGAAGACGAACAGCTCGCCCGCGGGCCGGGTCACGCGCCTGGCTTCCCGCAGCGCCTGCTCCATCGATCCGGCGGGAACGTGGTGCAACGACGCCCGCAGGACAGTCGCGTCGAAGACCGCGTCCTCGAAGGGCAATGCCTGACCGACCCCGTAAAGGTATCTCTCGACTCCGACACGCGGCGCCGCATGGCACAGCGCCAGCTGAGCCTCCGAGCACTCCACGCCCGTGACCTCGGCCCCGGCACGCGCGAGCTCGCGCACGAACGTGCCGTCGCCGCAGCCCACGTCGAGAATCCTGGCGCCAGCCATCGGCAGGCGCGCGGCGATCGCGGCGCTGAATTCATCCAGGATGGACATCGAACCACCCTCCTATGACCGCAGCACGCGATTGAACAGTTCGATCGTCCGGCTCCAGGCCAGTTTCGCCGCCTCCGGGTCGTAGCGCGGCGTGGTGTCGTTGTGAAAGCCGTGCTGCGTGTCGGGGTAGAAATGCGCGGTGTGCGTCACGCCGGCCGCCTTCAGCGCGGCCTCGTACGGCGGCCAGCTCGCATTCACCCGCTCGTCGTTGGAGGCAAAGTGCAGCAGCAGTTCCGCCTTGATCGCCGCCACGTTGTCGAGCGGCGGCGCGCTGCCGTAGAAAGGCACCGCGGCAGCCAGGTCGGGCAACGCCACCGCCAGCCGGTTTGCGATCGCGCCGCCGTAGCAGAACCCGACGACTCCGAGCCGGTCGTTCGTGCCGGCCTGTGAGCGCAGGTAGCGTGTGGCGGCGACGAAGTCCTCGAACGCCTTCGGCTGCTCGAGCTTCTGGAACAGGGTACGCGCCTGGTCCTCGTCGCCCGGGTAGCCGCCCAGCGGAAACAACGCATCGGGCGCGAGCGCCACGAAGTTCTCGAGCGCGACCCGCCGCGCCACGTCCTCGATGTGCGGGTTGAGCCCGCGGTTCTCGTGCACGACCAGCACCAACGGCAATGACCCGCTCGCCTTCGCGGGCCGCACGAGGTAGCCACGCGCCCGACCGTGACCCTGGGGCGATTCATACTCGACGTAGCGCCCCTCCAGCCGCGGGTCGGCAGGCGCCACCTGCTGAGCCTCGGCGAAGCGCGGACTCAACGCGCCGAGGAGTCCCGCGGCCGTCACCGTGCCGACCGCGAACTTCCCCAGCCTCTCGAGGAACGTGCGCCGGTCGATGTCGCCGTGCACGTACTGGTCGAAGACCAGCAGCACCTCGGGATCGAAGTCACTCGCGCGCGGCATTGGTCGTCGATCGGTCATGGGTGCCTCCCCTGTGTGGTGGGCACACTAACCCAAGCTTGCTGCCCACCGGAACCCGGTCTGTGCGCCGGCCGCTCAGTTCAGGTCGCGCTGCAGCACGTCATCCGAGTCGACCTCGACATTCGTGACGTTGCGGAAAGCCAGGTCATCGTCGCCCCCCAGGACGTCTTCATCGCCCTTGCAGGTCAACGCCAGCGTGTAGTCGCCAGCCGGGAGAAACCGCAATGCGTACTGGGGCCTCGCAATGACCGGATCCAGCACGCGGGTCGTGGCCAGCGGCTCGGCGCCGGCGCCATCGAGGTCGTCCGGCTGCACGTCCGCGCCCGAAAACAGGTAGACGGCACCGCCCGTGGCCAACGAAGTGCCGGCGGGACAGGCGACCGTGACGATGCCCTCGATCCGCGCCGCATCGTCCGTGGGGAGCGCACGCAACCGTGGTGCCAGCGTGTATTCGGCGCTGGCTTCGTCGAAACTCAGGGACTGACGCAGATCCAGCATGAGCGTCAGTTTCTCCAGGCTTCGCTCCTCGTCCTCGACCAGGAAATCGACGGCGGCGAACTCGCCGTCCGCGAGCAGCAACGGATACTCGTCGTTGCCGGCCCTCACGGCGTTGTCGTCTTCATCGTCGTCGAAGAGCAGTCGAACGCCCGTGTACCTTCCGGCCGGCAACTCTTCGTCCGTGAACAGTCGCAACGGGTCACCGTCCTGCAGGTCGATCAGGTCGATGACCTCGCCCGTACGGAACTCGAGCGTCACGTTGGTGCCGTCGTCCCTGCGGAAATCGAGACCGAGGACTTTGGCCTCCACGCTGCTGATATCGGGGTCAGCCGGCGCATCCGTGCCAAGGTCGGCCGTGAATCGCACATCACAACCGCCGAGAACCAGCCCCAGCGCAATCACCAGCAAGGCCGCGCGGATTCGTCCGAGTTCGAGTTGCATGAGGATATGCCCCTTGAGTCCTGGTGCGCTCACGGCTGCACTGCGTGCCTGCGCACGACGCCCGCAATGGCGGTGTGCGGGGCCTGCCAGCCCGGCCCGTCGAACCACGGATCGCCCTGCAGGCAGGCGACCAGCATATCGAGCGAGTCCACGCCCCAGAACAGCCGACCGTCCACTTCGAATGTCGGAACACCGAATACTCCCTTCGCTATCGCCGTGTCGGTGGCATCCCTCAAGGCCTGCTTGACCTCGGGAGACTGCGGGTCACGCTGCGGCGCCATGCGTCGCGCCAGCCCGGCCAGTCGGGTTGCCTCGTTGGCATCGCCGCCGCCCTGCCAGACGTGCCTGAAGACTTCCTCGCAGACCGACCGGCTCGGTGTCCCGCCTGCCGACGCGCAGGCCGTCGCGAGGCGAAGCAGAGCCAACGGGTTGAACGGGTGCTGTGCCGGCGTCTGCAGCGCCACACCGTGGCGGTGGGCCATCCAGGCCACATGTCGAAACGTCCAGGCGCGCTTGGGCTCGATCTCGGCCGGACCCTTTTGACCCCACTGGCCGAGCAGGCCGGCAAACAGCACCGGCCGATAGCTGGTCGTGACGGGGAGTCCGTCGAGCGCCTCGGGCAGCCGCTCGAATGCGAGGTAGGCGTAGGGCGAGATGACATCGAACCAGAACGTGAGATGTTGCATTCACGACGCTCCCGGAGGCGCCCTGCGGACGTCTTCACCGACCATTGTTACACTCGCGTGACGCCGGGGACGAACCACGACCGTGCCGGCGAGTTTGTCGTGCCAGCCTTGCTTGCGCGGATCGAAGGCCACCCAGAGGATCCCGAGCATGAGCGGGATGATGGAGACGTAATAGGCCAGGTAACGGCCCACCAGTTGCCCGGTGCCTGGCTTCCCGCCGGTACGGGCATCCACGATGCGCGCCCCGATGGCGATCTTGCCCGGCGTCGCCTGACGGTAGATCCAGAACAGCACCACCGCGACCGCCGGCAGGAACCAGTTGATCAGGAAATCGGCGGGCCCGTGGACCCACTCGGTCGATGACCAGTACTGCCGGCCGTAGATCGTGGTTACCAGGGGCACGGTGATGAACAGGAGCAGCAGCGTGTCGATCAACGCTGCGCCGACCCTCGGCCAGAATCCGACGTACTCGAGATCCTCGGTCTGCATTTCCTGATGCTCCCCTGTTCATCTGGTCGACTGGACCATCCGATACGACCAGACGTTGCACCGGGAGACTAACTGCGCATCCAGGGTCCGTCACCCGAAACTCGCGTAGCACTTTGCCACCAGCGGCGCCGAACCAAAGTATCCTGACCAGACTCCCTGGCCCGACGGACGACCGCCCTGCGAGGTCCACCAATGGCTGACAGCCGAGCCCACCCGCCAACCGGCCGCTCCGCCGAACCGCGTCGGCGAGTCCGGACCAAAGCCGTGAACGCCAAGATCCGCTCATGGATCACGGCCGTGTGTCTGGGCGTACTGGTCTGCCCTGCCCTCGCTGCAGATTACGTGCCTCCGCGCGGAGCGTGGGCGACGCGCGCGGCGGTGGAAGCCGGCTTCGACCCGGCCAGACTCAATGCCGCAGTCGAAATCGCGAAGCGGAAGACCGTCGCCGAGCCCCAGGATCTCGGCCCCGTAATCCTGAGCCACTACGCGGCACGCGAGCCGGGCTTCCGAGTCCTCGGGCCCACGGGCACGCGCGCAGGCGGCAGCGGCCTCGTCCTGCGCGGCGGCTACGTCGTTGCGCAGTGGGGCGACGTCGAGCGTCCCGAGATGGTGTTCAGCGTCGCGAAGAGCGTGCTCGCGACTGTCGCCGGCGTGGCGGTTGCCGATGGCCGCATCGCCAGCATCGACAACCCCGTCGCACGGTACGTGCCAGAGCCCTTGTTCACGGGCGAACACAACGGCGCGGTCACCTGGCGGCACCTGCTCGAGCAGAGTTCGGACTGGCGCGGCACGCTCTGGGAAGTGCCGGACTGGGCGGATCGCCCGACCGGCGCGACGCTACGGGACTGGCAGGCCCAGCCCCGCGTCGCACCGGGCACCGTGCACGAGTACAACGACGTGCGCGTCAACCTGCTGGCGCTGTCGCTTCTGCACGTGCTGCGCGACCCGCTGCCGCGCGTGTTGCGCGAGCGGATCATGGATCCGATCGGCGCCTCGTCGACCTGGCGCTGGTACGGCTACGACAACTCATGGGTGGAGATCGACGGCCTGCGCGTGCAGTCGGTGTCGGGCGGCGGCCACTTTGGCGGCGGGTTGTTCATCTCGACGGCGGATCTCGCACGCTTCGGCCTGCTCATCCAGCGCGACGGCCGCTGGGGCGGCAGCACGGTCGTGGACCCTCGCTGGATCCGCGCGATGACCGAGCCGTCGAAGCCCAAACCCGACTACGGCCTGTTGTGGTGGCTCAACACCGACCGCAAGGCAATCCCCGCGGCTCCGGCGACAGCAGTCTGGGCGCTCGGGTTCGGCGGCAACTACGTCTATGTCGATCGCGAAAACGACCTCGTGGTGGTGCTGCGCTGGATACCCGACGGCAACGGCGAGGCGGTGATCTCGGCGATCCTCGAGGCGCTGCGCGACTGACGGCGGCAACTTGCCGACGACAATCGACAAGCCTCCGCTCTAGCGCTCCAGTGCGCCCCCCGGGTCGAGCGGCAGCCATTGATCCGGCTTTGCGCCATCGCAAGCGTTTCGGCGGATCAATTCATAGCTCGGCGTGAAGCCGAGCTCGCAACTTCGAACGCACAGGATGCGGAACACCGCGACATCGAGGCCGGTCGTTTCGTGGTACGCGCGCTCCAGGCGGGCCCACCGCGAAGCCGGGATCCGCTGTGCGCTGAGCGCGAACGAGCTGCAGTCGCCGCTGGCAGCGCAATCCTCGAGGGACCGGGCAACGAGCGCGCAGTCCGCCTGACTGAGCGGCCGGACGGGTGCCCGCGTTCGCTCCACCACGAGGTTGCCTGCCGCGCTCAGCGTGGCGTAGCGACGCTCACCATCCCAGGTGCCGAGATCGATCCGCACGCCCGCGCTCGACGCGGAGATGACGGGTTGACTCGAGCCGGCCCACAACGAAGGCATCTGCCGCAGCACGGGCGGTGAACCGGAACGAAGCTCAAGCCAGAACGGCCGTTTCATTCCGCACGGCGCCCCGGCGTCGTCGCAACTCGCGAACCCCGCGATCACCTCCCGATCCGGGAAAACGGCTCGATGCGCGAACACGATGTCGTCCTCGCACAGATCGGGGATGGCGTCGCCGCCGGGCAGGCCAATACGCTGGCACTGCCCTTCCTCGGCAGGGAGGATGCTCAATACCCCGGCCACGGTCTCGACGGTCGTGTCGTTTGCTTCCAGGGATTGCTCCGAGATCGGCGCCGCACCAGTCCGCTCGATCGCTGCGCCTGCCGCGACTGGAGGGACCTCCGCAGCCGGGGCGGCATCCATGGCTGCGGGTGGGTCTACATCGACTGCCGCGCCGGTTGGCATGGTCTGCTCGCGACCGGCATCCATCGACAGCAGCAGGTAAGCGGCAGGCACCGCGATCCCGGCAGCCGCCCACCACCACCGCCAGCGCGAATGGCGCGGGCGTAGCGCCGGGACAGCGCCGGTCGGCGAGCGGTCGGCGTCCTGAACCCGGGCGACCGAAGCGACCGGGTCGGTCCGGACGCTGCCCGCCGGGTCCGGTGATCGGCCGGGCGCGACTCCCTGCGAGCGCAACCGGTAACTCGCCTCGGCTTCCGGGAGCCGCTGCAGCTGGCCCTGCTCCGCGATCGTGATGGCGACGTCTTTCTGGTGCGGCACGCCCCCGCGGTCGCTCGCGACCGGCTCTACGAGCCCGACCGCACTGATCCACTGCCCGACCCAGGTGTCGTCCGGGACCGTCTCGAGACAGGACAGCGAGTCCGGCCAGAGCGTCAGGCACACCATGTCGCATGCGGGCTCGCCGAATTCGACGCGCAGGCACGTCGGGCCCTCGATCGTGGCGGGGCCTCGCGCGACGCTGACGACACGACCGACGAGTTCGACACGCTCGCCAACCTGCCTGCAGCACTGCGCGAAGTCCGCCGCGTCGACGACACAGTTGGCTGGCAGGTACGGCGGCCGCTCGTGCGCGGCCGGGTCGCCGGACATCTCGACGGAAGCCGCCGGGATCCGGCGGCCGGCCAGGAAATCCTCCAACGGCGGGATCGATTCGAACGGCGCCACGCAGACCGACGCCAGGTCCCGCGTCCGTTGCTCGAACCCCGGTTCGCGGCCCAGGAGGGCGAGAATCGCCGAGCGCGCCGGATCGGCGAAGTCGGCCGCACGCAGGAGGAACGCGTCGTCGCCGCTTCCGGTGAGCTCCCACAGGTCCGGACGGACGCTGAGCGCGCGCAGCGCCAGGTCGATTACCGCAAACGAGAAGACGTCGAGGCTCGCGTCGAAATGCCGAGATTGCCGTCCCGGGTGCTGGAAATTGCGCTGGCCAAGCTCTGCGCTGCAAAGCGGTGCCAGTTCGGGCACGAACAGGCCGTCGTAGTCGATCAGTCGCAGGTTGCCATCGCCCTGCACGATGACATTGGACGGCTGGATATCGCCGTGCGCCACGCCCTTGGCGCGAAGGTGCATCGCAAGCCGGCGCAGCGCGAACCGCAGTTCCAGCAGCGCGTCCGGATCGTGACGGTGCTCCGCGACATACGCCGCCAGGGTCGGTCCTTCCACCCAGTCCATCCGCACGATCGGGTACGTGCCGCTTTCGGTGGTGATGCCCTGTGGCTGGAACCGGCAGTCGACGAAATACGGACTGTTGATCCGCCCGAGGTGCCGTTCGATGGCGCCATAGCGCACGGACAGTAAATCGAGTTCCTTGTGGAAGCAGCGGATTGCGTACTTGCCCGAGCTCGTTGCCACCGCAAACGTGAGCGCGTACGTGCCACCGTACACGGCGGGCAACCCCGGTCCGCGGCTGCACAGCGTCCCCTGGCCGAGCACTGGATCCGACAGCACCACCTCCAGGTTGAGCTGGAGCGCCTCCGCGTACTCGCCGAATGATGGGTAATGCATGTCGCCGACCCAGGCATCACAGGCCGTTCACGACGGCCGCTGAACGCATGGGTCAGTCTTAACACGCCCGGGCTGCGGGTTAAAGCGCCGGCGAGGGGCGGTCACCGTCGTCCGCAGGTTCTGCAACCAGGGTCGCGCAGGACCTCGAATTCATCGAAGCGGCTGCGCAGCGCGTCGTAGCGAATCATGCGCCCGACCAGAGGTTCTCCGACACCGAGCAGCAGCTTCAGCGCCTCGGTCGCCTGCAGCAGCCCGATGATGCCCGGCACGACACCGAGCACGCCGGCTTCCGCGCACGACGGCGACAGTTCCGGCGGTGGCGACTCGGGGTACACGCACCGATAGCACGGCCCGGCCGCTCCCGGACGGGCCGGCCAGAATACGCTCACCTGCCCCTCGAAGCGGAACACCGAACCGTGCACGTTCGGGATGCCAAGCGCCACGCACGCCTCGTTCACTGCGTAGCGAGTCGCGAAGTTGTCGGAGCCGTCGATCACGACCTGCTGCCCGGCGAGCAATTCGCGAGCGTTCGCAGCATCGAGCCGCAACGGGACCCCCGCGACCTCGACGCCGGGATTGAGGCCGCGCAATGCAGCGGCCCCGGAGTCGATCTTCAGCGTCCCTTCGTCGGCATCGCCGTGCAGCACCTGGCGCTGGAGGTTGCTGCGCTCGACGCGGTCGTCGTCGACCAGCGCCAGGTGGCCGACCCCGGCCGCGGCGAGATACAGCGCGGCCGGCGAGCCGAGCCCTCCTGCGCCGACGAGCAGTACCCGGCCGTCACGCAGCTTCCGCTGCCCATCCTCGCCGATCTCCGGCAGCGCCAGCTGGCGCGCATACCGCGCCCAGTCGAGGTCGCCGCCGGTTCTCGGCGGGGTCGTCGGCAGACCGTGTCGTCGCCACTGATCGAACCCCCCGGCGACGGATCCGACGGATTCATAGCCAAGCTCGGCGAGCCGCCGCGCCGCCGACATCGAGCGCGAGCCGCTCGCGCACAACAGCAAAAGCCTCGCGCACCGATCCGGCGCCAGCTCGCCAATGCGTGACTCGAGATCGCAACGCGCCACGTGGATGGCGCCCTGCGCCGTGCCGGCCAGCAGCTCCGGCGGATCGCGCACGTCGATGAGGAGCGCGCCTCGCGTCACGAGCTCGAGCGCTTCAGCAGGGCTGACTTCGCGAACTGCCTCCGACGCGGGATCCACGTTCAACCACCCGCCACCGCGGGCAGGATGCTCACGACCTCGCCCGGGGCCACCGTCGTCGCAAGCCCCGACAGTCCCCGCACGTTGGCGCGACCCACGAAGACGTTGACGAACGGACGCAACTCGCCCTCGGGCGTGAGCACCCTGTGCACGAGTTGCGGGTGCCGCACGCCGAGCTCGCGCAGCACGTCGGCCACCGTTCCCGCCGCCACGCGCAACTCGTGTGCGCCGCCGGCAAAACCCTGCAACGGCGCCGGGATTCTCACCACGATCTCGGTCATGGCTGGATTGTAGGCCACGTACGCGTCTTGCTCCCGCGCTGGGCTCAACGCCGCACGACGCCGACGAGCGGATCGCCGGCCCGTGCGAGGCTGACGAGCACGACCCGGTCGATCCGGTCGCAGAGCGCCAGCGCAACCGCCGCGGCCTCCCGCGCCTGTGCTTCACGCCGGGCGTCGTCGACCATGTTGATGACCGGCACCACCCGCCTGCCTTCCGTCGACTTCATCAGTCCGTCCGGGCTGGCGAGCAACCGACCCAGGTGCTCCGCCGTGATCGTGTCGTTCTCGCGCAGGCCCGCCACGCGTTCGACGCGCTCGACCCGATGCGCGATGCGCGCGGTCAGCGGCTCGCCGATCGCGAGCGCGGAAAGGATCGGCACCACGGTCGTGCAGCACCCGGGCAGTGCGGGCTCGTCGTCCGCCGGTGCCTTGACGAGTCGCATCCGCGCACCGTCCGCCTTGACGTAGGTCGCCGCGAAGCCGCACTCGCGATGGATCCGCTCGACCGTCGCCGCGCTCACGCCTGCGCGCCGACCCGGTTTGTCGCCCGGGCACGCGTACGCCACGCTGAGCGCCGGATCCAGCGCCGCGACCACCGCCGGCAACCGCCCGTCCTCGTCGATCGCGACGGCAAAGCCGAGGTGCTCCTGGAAGTAGGTCGTGAAGACCGTCGCCGTGATCGCGACCCGTCCGGGATGTACGGTGGCGAGATGCTTGAGCAGGCTTTTCTTGCCGCCGGCGCCGACCGCGCAGACGACACCGGTGCGCGCGTCCAGCAGGTCGAGCAGCGAGGTGCCGTCGTTCATGGCCTCAGTCTGCCACCGGCACGAAGCGAACACTCGCAATGCGCGGCAGGAACTGCGCCGCGAGCTCCCATCGTTCACCGTGGTCACGGGTCGTGAAAACGTGGCCCGACGACGTGCCGAAAGCCAGCTGCCCCGGCCGCTGGGAGTCCGCATCCATCGCGTCGCGCAGCACGGTCACGTAGGCATGCTGCTGTGGCAGGCCGGCCGATGCCGAGATCCAGCTGCGCCCGGCGTCGGCGCTGCGAAACACGCGCAGCCGTCCGTCGACCGTGGCCCGCAGGTGTGAACTCGACTCGGGAATCTGGAACACGGTGTCCCGGTTGAACGGATCGCAGGCGATCGCGTAGCCGAAGTCGCTCGGCAGGCCCTCCGTGACCTCGTGCCACGCGCTGCCGCCGTCGTCGCTGCGGTAAGTGCCGTTGTAGCACTGCCGGTACAGCCGCTGGCCGTCCAGCGGGTGCATGACGACGCGATGCACGTTGTGCCCCGCCACCGGGAACCGCTCCGGCAGGTTCTCCGCGCGCACGCCCGCGTTCGCCGGAGCCCAGGACGCACCTGCATCCTCGCTGCGGTACACGCCGCCGGCCGACACGGCCAAGACCAGGTGGCCGGGATCCTGCCGGTCGACACAGATCGAGTGGACCGCGAACAGGCCCCGGGAAGGCTCCCACGCCCCGCGGGTCCCATGCTCGTTGAGGGCCGGAACATCCCGCCAGCTCGCGCCGCGGTCGTCGCTCACGAACAGGCCCGCCGGGTCGACGCCCGCGTAGAGGGTGCCGCCGTCCGGCGACCACGCCAGCGCCCAGATCGACCTCAGCACCTCGGCATGGCGCCCGGGCGGATGCTGCGGCGTCGCGTCGAGGCTGCTCCAGTGCGCGCCGCCGTCGCTGCTGCGATAGATGTGCGAGCCCCACACGGGATGGTCCGCGGCCGCGAGCAGTTCGCGTGGCTGGCCCGGCGTCACCACCGTGTGCAGGACGCGATATCCGGCGAGGTGCGGGCCGTCGATGCCCCAGGCGCCGGACCCCTGGCCGGGACGCAGGCGAAACAGGCCTTTCTCGGTGCCCACCAGCAGCGTGGACCCGGACTCGCGCACGCCGCCTCCCGCGATCACTTCTCCCTCAGCCGCGGCATCAACTCGACGAGGTTGCAGGGTCGCGTCCTGGCGTCGAGCTGGGCCGAGATGAGCTCGTCCCACGCGGTCGCGCAGGCCCCGGAGGACCCAGGCACGCAGAAGACGTAAGTCGCGTTGGCCACTCCCGCGAGCGCGCGCGACTGCAAAGTCGAGGTCTTGATGTCCGCGTAGGAAATCGAGCGGAACATCTCGCCGAACCCGTCGAGCACCTTGTCGAGCAGCGGATGCACGGCCTCGGGCGTGCCGTCGCGACCGGTGACGCCCGTTCCGCCCGTCGTGATCACGGCATTGACCTCCGGGTCGGCGATCCAGCGCGAGACCGCCGCTCGGATCTGGTAGATGTCGTCCGGGACGATCAGCTTCTCCGCGAGCCGGTGGCCGGCGCGAGTCAGGCGCTCGACCAGCAGCCGGCCGGACTTGTCGCTCTGCTCGTCGCGAGAGTCGGACACCGTGAGGACCGCGATGCCGATCGGCAGGAACTCCCGCTCGCCACCGCCGTGTGCACTGGACATGGCTGTTCTCCGTTGTGTGTGTGGTGCCGGATCAGACGAGGCCGGCGAACGGCTGCACTTCCACCTCGCTGCCCGGTTCCACCTCGCCCTGCTCGAGCGGCAGGACGATGAAGCAGTTGGCCTCGCTCATCGACCGCAGCACGCCGGCGCCCTGGTGGCCGCTGCTGCGCACGGTGTAAGTGCCGTCCGCTCGCCGCTCGAGCACGCCGCGCTGGAACTCGAGCCGGCCCGGTTTCTTGTGCAGGCGCGTTTTGCAGGTGGCCCGCACCGTGATGGTCGGATCAGGGTCAGCGGCCCCCATGAGCGCGCGCAGTGCAGGCTGCACCACCTGATAGAACGTGACCATCACCGACACCGGGTTGCCCGGCAGGCCGAAGAAATACGCGGGCCCGAAGCGGCCGAATGCGATCGGCTTGCCCGGCTTCATGGCCACCTTCCAGAACCCGATCCGCCCGTGGCGCTCGAGCGTCTCCGTCACGTAGTCCGCCTCGCCGACCGAAACCCCACCGGAGGTCACGATCGCATCGGCCTGGGCGGCGGCCGACTGGAACGCGCGGAGCGTGTCCTCGCGCGTGTCCGGCACGACGCCGAGGTCGATGACCTCGACCTGCAGGCGGCTCAGCATGCCGTGCAGCGAATAGCGGTTGCTGTCGTAGATCTGGCCGAGCGCCAGCTCCTCGCCGATCGATCGCAACTCGTCGCCAGTGGAAAAGACCGCGACACGCGGGCGACGCAGCACCGTCACCTCCCCGACCCCGAGCGACGCCAGCAGGCCGAGCTGCGCCGGTCGCAGCAGCGTGCCGGGCTCGAGCGCAAGTTCGCCGCAACGGATGTCCTCGCCGGCGGGACGGACGTTCTGGCCAGGACGATGGCCAGCCTCGATCACGACGCGGGCGCCGTCGAGCCGCACGTGCTCCTGCATGATGACGGTGTCCGTGGCGTCGGGCAGCGTCGCGCCGGTCATGATGCGCACGCATTGCCCGCGACCGACGTCGCCGGAATACGGTCGCCCGGCCCAGGACGTGCCGACGACTTCGAGCGTTGCTGCGCCCGTCTGCGGCAGGTCCCCGCCTGCCAGCGCATAGCCGTCCATCGCGGAATTGCGATGCGAAGGAACGTCAACGCCGGAGCGCACCTCGGCCGCCAGAACGCGACCGAGCGCGTCGCGCAGACCGACCGTCTGCTGCTCGGTCACGGGCGCAATCTCCGCAATGATGCGGGAGCGTGCCTCGTCCAGCCGAAGGGCCCTGTGGCCGTGACCGGGCAAGTCGCAGGGATCGACACCCGGCGGCAAGGGATCGTGAACCTTGGTCATCTGTTCGCCCGTCTCTTTATCACGCCATGCTAATCAGCACGGGCCTGTCGTGGATAGCAGCCTCGCCTCGAGGCGTTGCCGCTCGTCCGGGTCGTTGACGTTGATGAATGTGTTGGGCGCGTCGCTGAAATCGGCTTCGGCGAGGCGCAGCTGGTCGAACCACGTGTCGATCTTGCGGCCACCACCGGCCAGGTACGACTCGAGCGCGGGCGCCATGCCGGCGCGCAGCAGCAGGAAGACCGGCTGCTGGCGCCGCCCGTCGGTCGCGACCGCCACGTCGGCGCCTTGCGCGACGCAGGCGTCGTAGAGCCGGCTCACGAGGTCGGGCGACAGCAGGGGCGCATCGCAGGGCACGGTCACCAGGAATCCCGTAGCGAGGCGCTGCATCGCGCTCAGCACACCGGCCAGTGGTCCCATGTAGCCCTGCAGGGTGTCGTTGATCACCGGGTGACCGTAAGCCGAGTAGCGCTCGAGGTTGCGATTGGCATTGATGAGAAGCGAACCGACCTGGGGACCGAGCGCATCCAGCACGTACTCGACCATCGGGCGCCCGGCCAGCTCCACCAGACCCTTGTCCACGCCGCCCATGCGCCTGGCCATGCCGCCGGCAAGGATCACGCCGGTGACGTCGTCGCGCGGGTAACGCTGCTGCGGGTGCGGATCGGGCCTTGACGTTGCCATTCGGGCTTCATTGTGCCGAGCAAAGGCGCGGCTGTCGTCGGATGGCCATCAATCGCTCCGAACAGAGCCCGCGCAAAGGACAAACTGACCCGATGACTTTGCAGATTGCGTCATTCTGTCGCAGCCAGTAGCCTCGGGGCATGTCTAGCACCGAACTGGAAGTGGCCGACCGGCCGGGCGCGGCGTGCATGACCGTATCCCCGGCCGGACTGTCGCTGCTCGTCATCGGCCGGACGAGCAGCGCCGACGAATCGCTGCGCCGCTCGCTGCGGCGCGGCGTGGCCATCGCGGAGTATGCCGAAACCGTTGGCGACGCCGAACGGCTGCTGCCGCGCTGCCATTTCGACTGCATCGTGGTCGAGATTGATTCCGCGGCCGATCCGGCGCTGGCCTGGATCGAGGGACTGCGGCGCACGGATTCCGTGCCCTGCATTTGTGTCGCGGCCCCCAACGATCCGTCGCTCGCGAGCGCCAGCCTGCGCGCGGGCGCGGCCGCCGTGCTGCCGCGCCCGCTCGATGCGAAAGCGCTGCAGCGCGTGCTCGCGACGCAGTTGTGTGTCCCCGGCAGGACGCCGGCGCCGGCCGCGCGAGCGGGCCCAGGGGCCGCCAGCCTGCGCGTGCAACTGGTCGGCGACAGTGCCCCGATCGGCCGCGTGCGGGCGATGGTCGAGCGTGTCGCGCCCACGCCGGCCACCGTGCTGATCGAAGGCCAGACCGGCACGGGCAAGGAGCTGATCGCCCGGCTGCTCCACGAGCGCAGCGGCCGTCGCGGACCGTTCATCCCGGTCAACTGCGGGGCCATACCGCCCGAGCTGATGGAAACGGAACTCTTCGGCCACGCCAAGGGCGCGTTCACCGGCGCGCACCAGCAGCGTGACGGCCTGTTCGTCGCGGCGCGGGGCGGCACCCTGTTCCTCGACGAGATCAGCGAGATGCGCAGCGACCTGCAGGTCAAGCTGCTGCGCGCCCTCGAGGAGAGCCGCATCCGGCCGGTCGGCGCCGACCGCGAAGTCGCGATCGACGTGCGCATCGTTGCTTCCGCGCAGCCGGGCCTGCGCGAGCAGGTCCAGGAGCGCCGGTTCCGCGAGGACCTGTACTACCGCCTGAACGTGGTCCACATCCTGCTGCCCAACCTGCGCGAGCGGCCGGATGACATTCCGGTGCTGCTGGAGCATTTCATGCAGCGCGTCGCCGACGAGTTCGGCATGCCGCCGGTCGCGCTCGACGCCGCGCAGCTCGCGGCCCTGTGCGCGAAGGACTGGCCCGGCAACGTGCGCGAGCTGCGCAACTTCGTCGAGCGAACGGTCCTGATGGGCGGCCCGCCGGAAGACGAGCCGGCCGCGATGGCCGGCACCGCGGCGCCCGAGGCAGGCGCGTACCCGGCCGACTGGACGCTCGAGCAGGTCAAGCAGGCGCACATCCTGCGCGTGCTGGACCAGAACCAGGGCAATCGCTCGGCGACGGCGCGGCAACTGGGCGTGTCGCGCAAGACGCTCGAGCGCAGGCTCGGCCCAAGCGGCGGACGCGATGACGAACCGTGATCGACGCGCCGGATTCTGCAGTACCGGAGGACCCCGACATGTCCCAACAGGCCTTTGACGAAGAGAAATTCACCGGCGAGATCCGCAAGTTCCTGAAGAAGGTCGGCATCACCTCGCAGATCGAGATCGAGAACGCGGTGCGCGCGGCGGTTGCCGCCGGCCGGATCGACACTTCGCAGCCCCTGCGCGCCGTGATGGTGCTCGAGGTGCCGGAGCTGCATTTGCGGCACACGATCGAGCATCAGCTCCCTCTCGTCTGAGCGGCCTCCGGGGTCCAGACGATGTTGCCGAGCTCGGCGAAATCGTAGCCGCCGAATACCTGCGCGAGTCGCATGCATTCCGCGCCGTGCAGCACGTCGAGCAGGCTGCGGAACAGCGTGCGGAAGAAGACCCCGCGCGACATCGCGACGTCGAATGCCTCCCAGCCGATCGGCAGGAACTCGAGGCCGAACTCGCCGGCAGCCGCGCGGACGCCCGGTGCGACGTCAGCCTGGCCCGTGGCGATCGCGGCGGCGGCGTCGCGCTCGGAGTATGCACGCGCGGTGGTCCTGCGATCCGCGGGATCGAGTCGGTGCTCGGCGATGATCTCGCGCAGGAATCGCTGCGAGCCCGCCCCCTCCTGCCGCGCGACCCAGCGCACCTCGGACGTGAATAGCCGCTCGATGCGGCCGTCCCCGGTCCACAGGCCCGGCGCCATGATCAGGCCCTGCTCCCGCCGGCAGAGCCTGACGAGGATCCAGTCCTTGTGCTGCACGTGTTGCCGCAGCAGTGCCGGGTGGCGATGCAGGCTCTCGGTGTCCGGCCCCCAGTGCAGCGTGCAGATGTCGGCGCGCCGGCGCGCGAGCAGCGACAGCCCGAGTTGCGTGCCGACGGCGGCGTAACTGAGGAGCGCGCGGCCCTGCAGTTCTGCCGCCATCAGCGTCACCGCCCGGTGCAGCAGTGGGTCGTCGCTGCCGGCGATGACGATACGGTCGGTGAGCAGCCCCCCGTGGCTCGACTCGAGCAGCCACTGGTCGACGAGATCCCGCGGGAACAGCCACTTGCCCGTGAGGCGCGTGGCGGGGATCCGCCCGTCGTTGACCAGTGCGTAGACTTTCTTCTCGTTGATCTGAAGGTAGCGCGCCACCTGGCGCACGTTCATGAATCGCGGCGTGTCCTGCGCCGCTGGTTCGGCGGCACTCCCACCCGGGGCCTGCTTGCTGGCGGTCATGTGCAACTGTCTCCTCCGCGGCCATCCCGGCGAAGCAGCCCAGCGCTGCCTCGCGAGCCGGTCACGTCACCCATGGAGTTGTGCAAGATTCGTTCCCACCCGATCTCGCACCCCTGCCATCCGCGCTTGCCCTTTCGCGCACGCCCTGGTGCAGAATGGCCCAGCCCGACCATCCGGGTCGGCAGGCGGGAGAACGCGCAATGTCCGGTGGGCCGAGAGTCAGCCTGCCCGTGGCCGTGATCATCGGTCGCAAGATGGTGACCGGCAGCGGCTGGCAGGTCCCCAGCTGGCGCGTGGTCGGGGTGGTCGCGGGCGCGGAACTGGCCGGCCGCGATGCGCGCGGCACGCCCATCCGCAGTGATGCCGGCGAGGAGCATTTCCTCTGGGGCGGACTGCGGCTCGATCTGTTCCGCGACGCGGCCGAAAGTTACTGGGCAAATCTCACGGGGAGCCAGCCCTCGCTGTTCATCCTCTGCAGCGAGGACGAGCAAGGCGTGATGGCGCCCAGGGCCGTGACCGCGGATCACGACGAGGCCTGCTCGGGCGTCGAAGTGAACGACCGGGTCTTCTCGGCGCCGATCCCGCCCGAGGTGTACCAGCACCTCGAGGCGTTCGTCGTCGAGCACCACGTGCCGCAGGAGAAGCGCAAGCGCAAGCGCTCGGACTGGTCGGCCCACGAGGAAACATGAGCGAGCGCGACCCGCACCCGCCGGCCGGGGACACCGCTGACGAGTCGTTCCTGGGACGCTGGTCGCGACTGAAGGCGAAGTCACGCGAACGCGAGGCGGGTTCAGCCCTCGCGCCCGAGGAGGCGGACAGCGATGCAGCACCCGCGGTCGTCGCCGAGGCGTCGGCTGCCGACCCGCCGCCCGCGGTGGAATTGCCCGACCTCGAACTGCTCGACCAGGACTCCGACTACAGCGCCTTCCTGACTCCGGGAGTGGACGCTGCGCTCAGGAAGCGAGCGCTGCGCAAGCTCTTCAGCAGCCCGAAGTTCAACGTCTTCGATGGCCTCGACACCTACCGCGACGACTTCACGAGCTTTCCTCCACTGGGCACGGTCGTGACCGCGGACATGCGCCACCATCTGGAGCGGATCGCGAAAGAGATCGCGGCACGCACGCAGGACGCTCCGGCGGCTGCGCCGCTCGCGGCGGAAGCGTCCGCCGACCCGGTCGCCGACTCGCAGGAGCGCCCGGCGACCCTGCCCCCTGCACGGACTGACGACGATGCCGACACTGGGCCTTCCTGAACTCGGACCAGACGGGCACGCCCGTGCCGTCGCGCTCGCGGCCCTGCGCCTCGCCGACGTCGCGCCCACATCGGTCGTCGAGTTCGTATCGCGCGGCCGTTGCCTGGTGATCGGCGCGGAGGCGACGGCGCTGGAGCTGGTGCGAGGACTGCGGGACCACCTCGAGTGCACGGTCCTCGTGCCGGGCGACGCGGCGCCCGACCTCGACAAGGTCGAAGGCACGTTCGTCGTGCGTGGCGGCCGGCCGCTGATCCGCGGCGCGCTGGGGGATTTCGCAGTCACGCTGGCGTCCGGCGGGCGAAACCAGACGCTCGGCGGAATGCTCTCGCCACCGATCGAGCGCTTCGATCTCGTGGTGGACCTCGGCTCGCCGCCGCTGCTGCGACAGGCGATGCTGCCTCTCGGCTATTACGCGCCAGGAGCGGACGAAGACGCGCGTGCCGCGCTGCTCGAATCCTTGCCGCAGATGCGCGGCGAGTTCGAGAAGCCCAAGTACTTCAATTACAACCCGGAGATCTGCGCGCATGGCCGCAGCGGCAAGCGCGGCTGCACCCGATGCATCGACGTCTGCCCGGCCGAGGCCATCGTCTCGATCGGCGAGACGGTGCAGGTGAACCCGTACCTGTGCCAGGGCGGCGGGGCCTGCGCCACCGCCTGCCCGAGCGGCGCGATGACCTACGCCTATCCCACCGCCGGCGACCTGCTGAGCGCAATTCGCCGGCTGCTGCGCGACTACCACGCGGCGGGCGGCGCCTCGCCGAGCCTGCTGTTCCACGACTCGGCATCGCTCGTGGCGCTGGAGCAGGGCCTTGCGGCGGACATGCCCGAGCGGATCCTGCCGGTGGCGATAGAGGAGATCGGCTCGGTCGGAATGGACATCTGGATGGCCTGCCTGGCCTACGGCGCCGAGACCGTGGCGCTGCTCACCTGCGATCACACGCCGAGCCAGGTCATCGAGGCTCTGCAGGAGCAGATCGCTGCGGCGCAGGCAATCCTCGGCGGGATGGGTTACGAGGCGAGCCGCCTGCGCATGGTCAACGGCGACCAGCCAGCGCTGGCCCGCCATGCGCTCGAGGCCGCGTCGTCCGGCCACTCGCAACCGGCCGCGACGTTCGTCGCTCCGGTCGCGGACAAGCGCGGGACGCTGCGGCTCGCGCTCGTGCACCTTCAGTCGCAGGCTCGCGCGTCTAAGCGCGTCACGGCGCTGCCCGCCGGTGCGCCCTTCGGCGAGGTACGCGTCAACGAGGCGGCCTGTACCCTCTGCATGAGCTGCGTCTCGGCGTGCCCGACGCACGCGCTGCAGGACGGGCGCGGACTGCCCCAGCTGAACTTCCGGGAATGGAACTGCGTGCAGTGCGGGCTGTGCGAGCGAACCTGTCCCGAGAACGCCATCGCACTGAGTCCGCGATTCCTGCACGACCAGGAGGCCCGCGAGCGACCGCGGTTGCTGCACGAGGAGCAGCCCGTTTGCTGCGTAGCCTGCGGGAAGCCTTTCGGGACGCGCTCGATGCTCGACAAGCTGAGCCGCAAACTCGAGGGGCACTGGATGTTCCAGACCGACGAGGCGCGCCGGCGCCTGCAGATGTGCGAAGACTGCCGGGTGCGCGACTTGTTCGCTGCCGAGGCCCGCAAACGCCCTTGAGCGCCGCGCTGGGGCATTTTGACAGGAGCTTTGGACAAAATGTCCCATCGAGCCCGGATTCTCCTGCCTTGTGTCGGATTTACAGGCCCTGCGGGATGTTTCCTGGGACCGACATCTGGCTCGTATCTTGCTCTGTCAGATGCTGATTCCCGTGCACGGACCGGACGATGCTGCCCCTTTCGACTGCCAGGACAGAACCAGGCCCGGTGCCGGCCATGACGGCGCTCGTCGAGGAGGACCGTGTCCGGGCCAATGTCTACGCGCTGCTCGGCAACCTGCTCGCCGCCGCGCCCGACGCTGGGCTGCTGGAGGTGCTGCGTGGCATCTCCGCCGAGCCCGACGACGACAGCCTGCTGGCGGCGTCGTGGCAGATGCTGGCGCTCGCGGCGGCACGCGCCGATCTGGAGGCGCTGCGACAGGAATACGACGCCCTGTTCATCGGGATCGGTCGCGGCGAGATCGTTCCGTACGGGTCCTGGTACCTGACGGGGTTCCTGATGGAACAACCGCTCGCGCAGCTGCGCGGCGACCTGCGCGAACTCGGCATCGAGCGCCAGCCGGGCGTGCACGAGCCAGAGGACCACGCGGCGGCCCTCTGCGACACGATGGCGCTGCTGATCACCGGCGAGGAACCGGCGCCGCTCGAGCGGCAGTTTGATTTCTTCTCGCGGCACCTCGAGACGTGGCTGCCGCAGTTCTTCCGCGATCTTCAGCAGGCCGAATCCGCCCGCTTCTATCGGGCCGTCGGACAGCTGGGCGAACAGTTCATCGGCGTCGAGTCGCAGGCGTTCCGGGTGGCGACCCCGGCAGCCGGCAGCGCGACGCCCTCATGAGGAAGCACGACCATGATTCGAAACCTGCGCGACAAGAAGACCGACCGACGCACCTTCCTGCGTGACCTTGCGACCGCCAGCGGCCTCGCTGCGGTCGCCGGATCCACGGGCGCCGTGGTCGCCGCTCCGGCAATGGAGCCCGCTCCGAAAGCGAGCCGGCCTGCCGGCTATCGCGTGACCGCCCACGTTTCGAAGTACTACGACAAGGCGCGCATCTGACGGGCGCGCCCGCCCGCTCAGACGCGTACTCACCTCTCCAACCGGGAGACTCGGCGATGAAGCTGGTCAAGAAGCAGACCCTCGAACCAGGCCAATCTGCGGCAGCGGCAGGCGGAATGCTCGGTCGCACCGTCGACCGCCGCACGTTCCTGCGCGGAGCCGGGCTCGCCGCCGGGGGCGCGGCCGTCGCCACCACCTTGTCGATGCGCATGATGAAGCGCGCCGATGCCGCCTCCGCCGAAGCCGGCGACGGCGAGATCGTCACCAAGCGGTCCGTCTGCACGCACTGTTCCGTCGGCTGCGGCGTCATCGCCGAAGTCCAGAACGGCGTCTGGACCGGACAGGAACCGGACTTCGACTCGCCGTTCAATCTCGGCGCCCATTGCGCCAAGGGCGCCGCGGTGCGCGAGCACGGCCACGGCGACAAGCGCCTGAAGTACCCGATGAAGCTGTCGGGCGGAAAGTGGGAGCGCATCTCGTGGGACCAGGCGATCGACGAGATCGGCGACAAAGTGCTCGAGATCCGCGAGCAGTACAGCCCTGATTCGGTCTACTGGCTCGGCTCGGCCAAGTTCTCCAACGAGCAGGCGTATCTGTACCGCAAGTTCGCGGGGCTGTGGGGCACGAACAACGTGGACCACCAGGCGCGCATCTGCCACTCGACGACCGTGGCGGGTGTCGCGAACACCTGGGGCTACGGCGCGATGACCAACTCCTACAACGACATGCACCTGTGCAAGACGATGTTCTTCATCGGCAGCAACGCCGCGGAAGCCCATCCGGTCGCGATGCAGCACGTGCTGAGGGGCAAGGAGAACGGCGGCAAGCTGATCGTCGTCGACCCGCGCTTCACGCGCACCGCGGCGCACGCCGACCAGTACATCCGGATCCGCTCGGGCACGGACGTGCCGCTGATCTGGGGCATGCTGTACCACATCTTCGAGAACGGCTGGGAAGACAAGCAGTACATCGCCCAGCGCGTCGTCGGCATGGAGGAGATCCGCGCCGAAGTCGCCAAGTGGACGCCGGACGTCGTGCAGGACGTCACCGGCGTGCCGCCCGAGCAGGTCAAGCTCGCGGCGCAGACCATGGCGGAGAATCGCCCCGGCACGATCGTCTGGTGCATGGGCGGCACGCAGCACACGGTTGGCAGCAACAACACGCGCGCCTACTGCGTGCTGCAGCTCGCGCTCGGCAACGTCGGCATGGCGGGCGGAGGCGCGAACATCTTCCGCGGCCACGACAACGTGCAGGGCGCGACCGATTTCGGCGTGCTGGCCGACTCGCTGCCCGGCTACTACGGCCTGGCCGAGGGTGCGTGGAAGCACTGGGCCAAGGTCTGGGACGTCGACTTCGAGTGGCTCAAGGCGCGCTTCGACCAGTCGAGTTACGAGGAAGGCAAGGACACGACGCCGTCGATGTTCCTGCGCGGCATTACGGTCTCGCGCTGGGCCGACGGCGTGCTCGAACCGGCCGAGAACATCGCGCAGCGGGCGCCGATCAAGGCGATGTTCATGTGGGGCCACGCGCCGAACAGCCAGACGCGCGGCGCCGAGGTGAAGAAGGCGATGGAGGCGCTCGACGTGCTGGTCATCGTCGATCCGTACCCGACGCATTCGGCGGTGCTGCCGGATCGGCAGGACGGCATCTACCTGCTGCCCGCCGCGACGCAGTTCGAGACCTACGGCTCCGTGACCGCCTCGAACCGCTCGATGCAGTGGCGCGAGAAGATCATGGAGCCGCTGTTCGAGTCGCTGCCCGACCACACGATCATGTACAAGTTCGCGAAGAAGCTCGGGTTCGCGGAGCAGCTGACCAAGCACATCGAGGTGAATGGCGAGGAGCCGCTGATCGAGGACATCCTGCGCGAGATCAACCGCGGCATGTGGACGATCGGCTACACCGGGCAGAGCCCGGAGCGCCTGAAGCTGCACCTCGAGAACAAGCACACCTTCAACGTCACGACGCTGAAGGCCGAGGGCGGCCCGTGCGACGGCGATTACTACGGCCTGCCGTGGCCGTGCTGGGGCACGCCTGAGATGAAGCATCCGGGCTCGCCGAACCTCTACGACACCAGCAAGACCGTCGCCGAGGGCGGCATGCCGTTCCGTGCGAACTTCGGGGTCGAGTACGAGGGCCGGAACCTGCTCTCGGAGGGATCCTGGAGCAAGGGCTCCGAGATCGAGGACGGCTACCCCGAGTTCACGGCCGACATGCTGAAGCAGCTCGGCTGGTGGGATGACCTGACTGCCGAGGAGAAAGTGGCCGCGGAAGGCAAGAACTGGAAGACCGACCTCTCGGGCGGCATCCAGCGCGTCGCGATAAAGCACGGCTGCGCCCCCTACGGAAACGGCAAGGCGCGCTGCATCGTGTGGAACTTCCCGGATCTCGTGCCGATCCATCGCGAGCCGCTCTACACCTCGCGGCACGACCTCGTCGCGAAGTACCCGACCTACGAGGACCGCAAGCGCTTCTGGCGCCTGCCCACGCGCTACCAGTCGATCCAGGCCAAGGACTACTCGAAGGACTATCCGCTGATCCACACCAGCGGCCGTCTGGTCGAGTACGAGGGCGGCGGCGAGGAGACCCGCTCGAACGTCTGGCTGGCGGAGCTGCAGCAGGACATGTTTGCGGAGATCAACCCGGCCGACGCGAACGACCGCGGCATCAAGGACGGCCAGTGGATCTGGCTCGAGGGCCCGGAGGGCGGACGCATCAAGGTCAAGGCCATGGTGACCCGGCGCGTCGGCAAGGGCGTGGTCTTCACGCCGTACCATTTCGGCGGCTGGAACGAAGGCAAGGACCTGGAAGCCAAGTATCCCGAGGGGACCGCCCCCTGGGTGCGTGGCGAACCGGCCAACAACGCGTTCACCTACGGCTACGACGCAGTGACCGCGATGCAGGAAACGAAGGCCTCCCTCTGCCAGATCAAGCCAGCCTAGGAGATCGATGATGGCTCGAATGAAGTTTCTGTGCGATTCCGAGCGCTGCATCGAGTGCAACGGCTGCGTCACGGCCTGCAAGAACGAGCACGAGGTGCCGTGGGGCGTCAATCGCCGCCGCGTGGTCACGCTGGAGGACGGCGTGCCCGGCGAGCGCTCCATCTCGGTCGCCTGCATGCACTGCACCGACGCGCCCTGCGCGGCCGTCTGCCCGGTGGACTGCTTCTACACCACCGACGACGGCATCGTGCTGCACGACAAGGACCTGTGCATCGGCTGCGGCTACTGCTTCTACGCCTGTCCATTCGGCGCGCCGCAGTACCCGCAGAAGGAAGCCTTCGGCGTGCGCGGCAAGATGGACAAGTGCACGTTCTGCGCCGGCGGCCCCGAGGGCAAGGACAACTCGGACGAGGAGCGGCAGAAGTACGGCCGCAATCGCGTCGCCGAGGGCAAGCTGCCGCTGTGCGCCGAGATGTGCGCCACCAAGGCATTGCTGGCGGGCGACGGCGACATGGTGGCCGACATCTACCGGGAACGCGTCACGAAGCGCAGCGGCCGGCCGCAGAGCTGGGGCTGGCTGACGGCGTACCAGGAGGACGTGTGAGCGCGCGCGTCATGCTGAAGGCGGGCTCGCTGGCGGTGCTGGCGTTGCTGGCGACGGGTTGCGGCCGCGCGACGGACGTGACCGTATACGAGCCGGGCGTCTACAAGGGGCCGAAGGACCCGCTGGTGAAAATGCACGCGACAGCCGAGCACAAGGCGCTGCTGAAGGAGCGCTTCACGAAGGGCCAGACGGACCGCTGACACAGTCAGCGCCGCCAGGAGCGGGAGACCACGAATGAGCGAGCCACGAACAATGCACGGCAGCCGGGCGAGGCATCTGCGGGCGATGCTCTGGAGCATCGTGCTGATTGCGGCCGGCGGCATGCTGCTGCCGCTGACCGCGTACATCTGGACGTCGGCGGTCCAGGCGCAGGAGAGCACCGAGCAGGCGCAGGCCGACGGCAAGAACCCGCGCTCCGAGTACTGGCGCGACGTCCGTGACGCGGAACGGGGCTACACGGCCGTCCGCGGCCAGGAGACCGGCGTGCTGATCCAGAGCCGCGGCGAAACCTGGCGCGAGGTACGCAACGGCCCGGTCATGATCCTTGGCGCGATCATGGTCGTCGGCATGATCCTGGCCCTGCTCGCCTATCACCTGGTCAAGGGTGGCGCGAAGCTCGAGCACCGCACGGGCCGCAAGGTGCTGCGCTGGGTAATGTCGGACCGCGTGCTGCACTGGTACACGGCGGTACTGTTCATCATCCTCGTCATCACCGGCTTCAGCCTGTTATGGGGGCGTACGGTCCTGATCCCGATCCTCGGCAAGGAAGGGTTCGCCGTCTGGGCCGGCATCGCGAAGCCCATCCACGACTATCTCGCCCTCGCCTTCACGGCAGGACTGATCGTGATGCTGCTCAAGTGGTTCCACCACAATGTTCCGGCCTCGTACGACCGCGAGTGGTTCAAGCAGGCCGGCGGATATTTCAGCAACAGTCACCCGCCAGCAGGCTTCGCGAACGCTGGCGAGAAGGCCTACTACTGGGTGCTGGTGGTCGGCGGCACGGCCCTGGTGATCTCCGGGTTCTACCTGCTGTTCCCGAACTTCGGCTTCGAGCGGTCTGCCATGCAGACGGCGAACATCGTCCACGGCGTGAGCGCGCTGATCCTGACGACGGCCGTGATAGCGCACATCTACCTCGGCACGCTCGGCAGCGAGGGCGCGCTCGAAGGCATGATCACGGGTGAAGTGGACGAAGGCTGGGCTCGCCAGCATCACAGCGTCTGGCTGGACGAAGTGCAGAGCGGGCGCCCGGCACGGGAAGGCGCGGGACAGTCTGCAGCGGCACCGACCTGATCGAACGAGCGGACGATCGAGGGATGCGAGGGGCGCTCAGGCGCCCCTTGCTTTATTTGCGGTTTGACCGCGGTTGGAGGCCGGTGTCCCGCGGTGTACCCTGCGAGCACCCAGGATGAGGTGTTCCGCCGGGAAACGACGCATGCGCTGCCTGATCGGCATCGACGATACGGACAACCTCGAAAGTCGCGGCACGGGCTTTCGCGCGCGCCAGCTTGGTGCGCGGCTGTTCGAGGCCGGGCTCGGCCGGGTCCGCGGAATTACGCGGCACCAGCTCTTCGTGCACCCGTCGATCCCTTACACCTCGCACAACAGCTCGGCCTGCCTGGACGTCGACCTCGATGACGCCCGCTTCACCGTCGCGCGGGACTTCTGCCGGGATTACCTCGCGGCGGAGAGTGCCGACGGGTCGGATGCCGGCCTGGGCATGGCGTCGTTCGACCGCGTCGCAGACGAGATGATCGAGTTTGGGCGCAGCGCCAAGCAGCGCATCCTGACTCGCGAGCAGGCCGTGGAACTTGCGGCACGCCACGGCGCGCACCTCGAGGGGGTGACCGGCGACCACATGGGCGTCATCGGCGCCCTGGCGGCCATCGGCCTGCGGCGTGGCGGACACGACGGCCGGTTCATCTGGCTGGAGGGGGTCCGCGAGCTCACCGGCACATCGACGGCAGGCACACTGCTGGCGACGACTGGAATAGACTCCGTGGAATCGATGGACGGGCGGCCCCTGCCGCCCGAGGCAGAAGTGCTCGTGGATCCCTGGCCACGCCCGGTGCTCCTGCACGGCCGGGCCGTGCTGTTGACAGAGAGAAACGGTGACGAAAGTGAACGCAACGGTTGGAGAATCCTCTCCAAGGAAGATATTCGGCGTTATTGACCTCGTCGGTCCGCTGACCGTCGGCCGAGGCCTGTTCCTCGCGTCCCTCGGGGTAGCGATCGTGCTGCTCGAGCAGGCCTTCCGCTGGCCGCTGCAGTTGCCCGGCCACCACGGGCTCGAGGCCATGGCCCTGCTGGTGCTGGGACGTCTCAGCTGCACGAATCCATGGTCGGCCACGCTGGTCGGCGCCAGCGCCGCCGCGGCAGCGCCGTTCGTTGGCGCGGACCACGGCGTGCTTACGCCGCTCTTCTACGTGCTGCCGGGCATCGTGCTGGACGCCGGCTACCGCCTCTGGCCGCGACTCGCCAGCCGGTTCCTGCTCTTCCTGCCGCTGCTCGCGGCGCTGGCCTTCGCAGCCAAGCCCGTCGTGCGCGTCCTTGCGAACCAGCTGTTCGGCATGCACTTCGGGTCGCTGCGCGCAGGCCCGGTCTATCCGATTCTGACGCACCTGATGTTCGGGTTCCTCGGCGCCCTCGCAGCGGTGCTCGTGTGGCGAGCCACCGAAGGCCGCCTGCGTCGCTAGCGGCGCACTGCCGCGCTCAGAACCGGCACTCGGCCCCGATCACGTAGGCACGCCCCGGCTGGGGAAAGCCGAAGGATTCCTCGTAGTCCTCATCGAGCGCATTGCGGATGCGGGCATAAGCGCGGACGTGCCCCTGCATCATCTCGATCGACCCGTCGAGGTCGAGCACGCCGTAGTCACCGAGCTCCCGTGTAGTGGTCGGCGTCGTGCGCGACAGCGTGTAGCTGTCGGCAATGTACAGGTAGTTGCCACCCAGGCGGATCGCAGGCGTCAGCTCGTAATCGACCCGAAGGGAGAACTTCTGCTCGGGCCGGTTCTGCAGCGTCTTCGTGTCGGCGCCGCCCGATCGGTTCTCCGAGTCCATGTACGTGTAGCTGGCGGCCAGTGCAAGGCGCTCGAGACCTCGGTAGCCCGCCGAAAGCTCGACGCCCTGGAACCGGTACTCCTCGAAGTTCTGCGTGATCCCGCCCGCGACGCGCTCGATGAAGTCGTCGGCATCGATCCTGAAGAGCACGCCTTCCACCGTCAGTCCCGTGGCGCCGAATCGATGCTCGAGCGCGAGATCGAAGGTCTGCGTCGTCTCGGCCTCAAGGTCCGGATTGCCGCGATCGACCGCGTAGAGGTCGCGGAGCGTCGGATAGCGCAGCTTCCGGGCGGCGCTTCCCCGCAGCGTCGTCGCCTGGCCGAAGCGATAGTCGGCGCCAAGAAGGTACGAGACCCCATCGTCGCTGCGGCCGGCGTCCCGGGACTGCCGGCTGTAACCGACGCCGGCCACCAGCCCCATCGCATCGCTCACCGGCAATTCGCCTTCGACGTCCAGTGAAACGAGGTCGATCGATTCATCCTGGTCGAACGGATTGACGACGGTGACCGTGCCGCCTCCCCCGCCGCCTCCGCCGCCTCCGCCGCCTCCGCC
>Ga0105090_10000110_pt1 | contig 32859 bp, 33 predicted proteins | sample PPLLak3March2015_FD_79110 | JGI IMG/M metagenome (GOLD analysis project Ga0105090, IMG submission 79110) | Freshwater sediment microbial communities from Prairie Pothole Lake near Jamestown, North Dakota, USA - PPLs Lake P7 Core (1) Depth... | ecosystem: Environmental > Aquatic > Freshwater >...
CGAGGCGGGGGTGTACATGCGCCGCGCGTTCAAGCCCTCTGCGACCATCGCGACGATGCGCTCGCCGGTGGCGCGTGCGGCGGCGAGCTTGTCGGCATGCCAGCCCGGGATGTTGCTGCTGCCGGGCAGGCAGATGCCGAACGCCTCGGCCAGGCACTGGAACGTGTTCGCCGTCCCCATGATCTCGCAGGCGCCGCACGTCGCGCAGGTCGCGGATTTCGCGAGCAGCCCGAAGTCGCCCTTCAGGTCGCCGTGGTCGATCGACGGCGGTGCGCCGGGCACGTTGCGGACGTCCATCTGTCCGGGACCGCCGCCGAGATAGAGCGACGGCAGGTCGAGGCGCGCCATCGCCATCATCATCGCGGGGTTGATCTTGTCGCAGCCGGCGATGAAGACGACGCCGTCGTAGGGCTGCGAGCGGACGTGGGTCTCGATCGTGTCGGCGATCAGGTCGCGCTGTGCGAGCACGTAGCGCATGCCGTCGTGCGCCATCGCCACCCCGTCGCAGGGCGCCGGCACGTTGAACTCCGCGCATTCTCCGCCGGCCGCGAGCACGCCATCGCGAACGCGCGCTGCAAGCCGGTCGAGGTGCGCGTGGCCCGTCGTGAGCTCGGTATGCGAGTTCGCGATGGCGATCAGCGGGCGGTCGCGGAGCTTGTCGGTGTCGTAGCCGGCGCCGTGCAGCAGTCCCTTGCGGAACAGGTTCATGAGCGGGCTCGGGCTGTTCGAGATGATGTCGCTGCGCTTGCCCATGTCGATCTCCCTCCGGCGGCCGCTCCTACGCCAGCATCGCGAGCGCCACCGCGACGACGGCCGGCTTTTCCTGACCCTCGACCTCGACCGTGTTCTCGGTCGTGAGCAGGTGCCGCCCGGGGCCGCGCTCCTCGACGCCGAGGATGCGGATACGGTTGCGGACCCGCTGGCCGGCGCGGACCGGGGCGACGAAGCGGACCTTGTCGAGGCCGTAGTTGACGATCTGCGACGCCTGCACACGCTCGCCCAGCAAGTCGTAGCTGGTGGCGGGAATCATCGACAGCGTCAGGAAGCCGTGCGCGACGGTGCCGCCGAACGGGCTCTCGCGCGCGGCCCGCTCGACGTCCACGTGGATCCACTGGTGGTCTTCCGTGCAGGCCGCGAACGCGTCGATACGGGCCTGGTCGAGCGTGTACCAGCGGGACACGCCGATCTCCTGGCCGGCGAGCCGTACGAGTTCCGCAGGCGGAAGCCGACCCTCGGGCGCGGGCTCGCGCGTACCTTCGTCGCGGCGCTCCAGCGGGGGCGCGGGCGGCGGCGGCGGCTCGACGAGGGCGTCGTCGCCGCCGGTGATCACCACCTTGCCGGTCACCTTGCGCGCGAGCAGGTCTGCTATCGCCTGCGCGCCCTGCGCGAGCGGATAGCGCGCCGAGACGTGCGGCCGCAGCCTGCCCTGCGCGACCAGCGCGAACATCTCGCCGAGATCCCGGACGAAGTCCGGCAACTGCCGGGTGACGAACTCTCCCCAGAACACGCCGACGATCGACGCGCCCTTGAGCAGCGGCAGGTTGAGCGGCAGCGACGGTATCGTGCCGTCGGCGAAGCCGACCACGAGATAGCGCCCCCGCCACGCGATCGAGCGGAAGGCCGGCTCGGCGTAGCGGCCGCCGACCGGGTCGTAGATCACGTCGGGTCCCTTGCCGCCCGTGAGCGCCTTCAGGCGCTCGCGTAGATCTTCCGTCGAGTAGTCGATGACCTCGTCGGCGCCGTTCTCGCGACACACGGCGAGCTTCCCGGGGGTCGACGCGGCAGCGATCACGCGCGCGCCCAGCGCCTTGCCGATCTGGATCGCCGCGAGCCCGACGCCTCCGGCGGCCCCGAGCACGAGCAGCGTCTCGCCCGGAGCGAGTGCAGCGCGTCCCTTGAGCGCGTGATACGAGGTGCCGTAGGTGAGCGTGAACGCGGCGCCCGTCTCGTAGCTCATGCCCGGCGGCAGCGGGATCAGGTGGGTCGCGCGGGCACGGACCTTCTCCGCGAACGCGCCGAAGGGCACGGACGCGATGACTCGGTCGCCGACGCGCGCGTTTCGTACACCCTCGCCGACGGCCGATACGACGCCCGCGAGCTCGGCGCCCGGCGAGAACGGCAGGGGGGGCTTCGACTGGTACTTCCCCTGGATCACGAGCGCATCCGGGAAATTGACCCCGGCGGCGCGCATGTCGATCACCACCTCGCCGGGTCCCGGCACCGGGTCGGGCGCATCCTCGTAGAGGAGCGTGTCCGGCGGACCGAGCGTCTTGCACACGAGCGCTTTCATGTTGCGGCAGGCCTCCGGTGCGAGGGCCGGTCCCGGATGCGGGACGCGGCGGCACGGTGCCATGTTGCCAGATCGACGGCGCACGGTGCGCTGGTCCGGCAGCCGCCGGACTCCGGCGGTCCGCAACGGACCGGATCAGGCGATGCGTCGTACCCGCTGCAGCACGACGCGGCTGCGCGGCAGCGCCGGCAGGCGGCGCCAGTCGATCGAGAGATCCTGCGCGGGGACGTCGTAGGCCATGTCCATGACGAGGAACTGCAGCGCCACCTTCATCAGTTCCACCGTCATGCCTTCGCCCGGACAGCGATGATGGGCCGCCGCATCGCCTCCTCCGTGGGGCACGAGGTTGTAGCTGCCGATGCGGCCGCGCTCGTAGCGGTCGGGATCGAAATCCTCGGGGCGCGACCAGACGCGCGGATCGTGGTTGGTGCCGTAGAGATCCAGCAGCGCGCGGCGGCCTCGCGGGAACTTGTAGCCGTCCCACTCGAAGTCCTGGCGCACGCGCGCCACGACCGCCGGAAAGAACGGATAGTAGCGCCGGACTTCGTGGATGAAGCGATCGACGAGCAGCCCGTCGCCGGCGGCGAGCGCGTTGCGCCAGCGCGGGTGATCGTACAGCGCGACCGCCATCCAGGCGACGTAGGCCGAGACCGCGACGACGGGCCGGATGACGTTGAGCAGCTCGACGGCGGCGAGCCGCGACGACAGCAACTGGCCGTCCTCGTGGCGGAACGACGCGATCTGGCCCGCGACGCTGTCCCGGGCAACCCGGACCTTCTCCTTGCGGATGTCCTCGACGAGCCGCGCCACCCAGCGCTCGGACCGGGCCCGCGCGAGGCGCGCGCCCCAGAGCCGTGGCCCCACTGCCCCGGCAGCGTCGAACGGCGCGGTCACGTCCCGCGTACGGCGCAAGAGCTCGTCGTCCGCGAGCGGAATGCCTGCCCAGTGGCAGGCGGCCCGGAAGAGCAGCGGCTGCAGCTCGTCGTAGAGCACGATGCGCTCGCGGGCGCACCACAGGTCGAGGTGGGCCCGCCAGACGACACGTGTCGTCTCGGCGAGCGCTGCGACCCGGTCCGCCGCGGTGAGCTCGAGGAAGAGCGCCTTTCGGTGTGCGTGCCCTGCGCCGTCGAGCGTCTGGACGCCGCCGCGGCCGAACAGCGAGGCCTGCAGACGCAGCGGCGCCGCACCGGCGCGGACGAAACGCTCGGGGTCGTAGAAGACCCGCGCCGCCGCCTCGCCGCGCATGAAGATCGTGGGCCGGAACATCACGCGCGCCTGGAAGACGTCCGTGTCGAGAGCCGCGCCGCGGCGCGACACGTAGCGATACGGATCGCGGCGCAACGCGAATCCGCGCCCGGGCAGGCCGTCGCGCGGCATCGGCCGGCGACGCTCGTGCCGCGCGCGGGTATCGACGAATTCCATCTCAGTGGGTGCCGCGCGAAGGCCTGCCGCCAAGATCGAGATCGGCCTTCTTGTCGGCGTAGTCCCGCTTCGGGTCCGAGCCGAGCAGCAGCTTGAGGCCGGCGAACACGCTGTTCTCGTTCAACCACACCTGCGCGTGGCCGGGATCGAAGCGCAGGAGCCGCAGCCGCGGATCGCTCTTGCCACCCTCGTACCAGGCCGCCACGAACGGGTTCCACAGGCGGTCGACCATGTGCGGGTCCTCCTCGATCCCAAGTTCGCCCTCGAACGAAGCGAACAGCTCGTGGTCCTTCGCCGCGAAATGGGCGGCGGCACGATGCCGCTGGCCGAGCGCACGGAAGAATTCGGTATCGGACGACGTGAAGAACCAGATCGGGCTGCCGGGCCGGCCGTCGTCGACGAGCGCGGTCATGGGCTGAGAACTCCCGCCCTCGACGTTCACGAGCGACAGCATCACGATCCGCTCGGACCGCAGCGACTTCCAGAGCCGCTCGGCCATCTCGCTTTCGCTGGTCATGGCTCTCTCCTTGGCGTACTAGATCCACTCTAGCGATCCCGCATGGTCCCGGTATCCGCCTCCGTCCTACGACTGCCGCGAGATGCCGGCCAGCCGTCGAACCGTCATTGCCAGGATCGGCCCTCCGCCCGATGATCCGTCCATCGGTGCGCAACGCGGGCGAGGCGACGGTGGCTCGAGAGAACGAAAGGAAAGCGGCGCTGGTCATCGGCGCCGGCGATGCAACCGGGTCGGCCGTCGCGGCCCGGTTCGCTCGCGAAGGCTACGCGGCGTGCCTCGTGCGCCGCAATGCCGACCGGCTGCAGCCCCTGGTCGAGGCGATCCGCGCGGCCGGCGGCGAGGCGCACGGGTACGCCGTCGACGCCCGGCGTGAAGAGCAGGTCGCAGATCTGGTCGAGAAAGTCGAGTCCACCGTGGGGCCCATCGAGGTCTACGTCTTCAACGTCGGGGCCAACGTCCCGTGCGGGATCCTCGACGAGTCGCCCCGCAAGTACTTCAAGGTGTGGGAGATGGCCTGCTATGCGGGCTTCCTCACCGCACAGGCCGTGGCGAAGCGCATGGCCGAGCGAAGCCGCGGCACGATGTTGTTCACCGGGGCTACCGCCTCGCTCCGGGGTTCCGCGGGATTCGCCGCCTTCGCGACCGCCAAGCACGGGCTGCGCGCGCTGGCGCAGAGCATGGCCCGCGAACTCGGGCCGCTGAACGTCCACGTGGCGCACGTGATCATCGACGGCGCCATCGACACTGCGTTCATACGCGACAACTTTCCGGATCGCTATGCCGCAAAGGACCAGGACGGCATCCTCGCACCCGGACACATCGCGGATGCCTACTGGTACCTGCACACCCAGCCGCGCGACGCCTGGACGTTCGAACTCGACCTCCGGCCCTGGTCCGAGCGCTGGTAGCCGCCACTCTCGGTCGAATTCCGACGACGGATGCCGGCCTGCCCGACCTGCATCGACGACGACTTCCAGATAGCGTCGTGGTCCGACCGGACGTCGCGCGAGGTCGCCGTGCTACAGCCATCGAGATTCGCCGGCACCGTCGGCCGCCTGCCCGTCGCGCTGTGGACCCTCGCCAATTCGCGCGGCATGGAGGTCGCCGTGTGCAACTACGGCGCGCGGATCCTGCGGATCACGGTGCCCGATCGCGACGGACGGCCGGGCAACGTGGCGCTCGGACTCCGGGACCTCGTCGCGCTCGAGTGCGACCGGAACTGGATCGGCGCGTTCGTCGGGCGCTACGCGAACCGCATCGGGTCGGGTCGGGCCCGCATCGGTGATCGCGAGCACGAGTTCACGCGCAACGACGGGCGTCACACGCTCCACGGCGGCGCCTCGGGGCTCGGCCACACGGCGTTCCTCGTCGAGGAGGCGGCGTCGAGTCACATCGAACTCTCCGCGGTACTCGGCGACGGCGAGGACGGCTTCCCCGGCAGGCTGCACACGCGGCTGCGATACACCGTGACGGCGGATGACGCGCTCGTCGTGGAGTGGACGGCCGCCACTACGCGACTGACCGTCGCGAGCTACACGAGCCACGTGTACTTCAACCTCTCCGGGGGCGCCGACGCGACCATCCACGCGCACCGGCTGGAGCTGTGCGCAGCGAGCTGGCTCGAACTCGACGACGAACGCATCCCGACGGGACGCATGCTGCCGGTGGCCGGGGGACCAATGGACTTCCGGCAGGCCCGTGGACTCGACGATGCGGGCTTCGATCACTACTGGATCACCCGGACGGGCGGAGCGCCGGGCGAACTGGCACCGCAGGCCCGGCTCGCGCACCCGCCGAGCGGCCGCACGCTGGAAGTGTGGAGCACCGAGCCCGGACTGCAGTTCTATGCCGGCTCGATGCTCGACCGGCAGGCGGACCTGCGCGATGCGCACGGCCGGCCGCTCGTGCGCCACGGCGGGCTGTGCCTCGAGCCGTCGCTGTACCCCGACGCGCCGAACCACGCGCACTTCCCGAGGACGCTGCTCGCCCCGGGCGAAGAGCGCACCGGACGCATCGAGTATCGCTTCCTGAGGTCCGACACCCGGACCGGACGTGGCCGAACTGACGTCGCAGCGGATGGGTACTAGGTTCTGCTGAACTCCGATCGGAGGGCCCAGCGCATGCGGGATCCCACGCGACCTGTCGACATGATCACGACTCCGCCCGATCACCCCGACCACGAGGACGAACTGCTCGACGAGGCGATCCAGGAGAGCTTCCCGGCGAGCGACCCGGTCTCGATCAGCATCGAGAAGCCCGCGGACGTCCGACGGCGCGACGAGCAGCGACGCGACGAACGGCGCTGACTGCCGGCACCGCTGCCGCTCGCGGTCCGGTCACTCCGTGCGCGGACGGCCCGCCTTCGCGATGCCGGGCGACGACCTGCGCACCACCACGAAGACTCGCGGGCCAGTGCACCGGTTGCTACGATCCGGCGCTGCGCCATGAGCAGCGTCCACTCCAGCGTCGAGTCCCTTCCCGCCTACGCATGGGTCGCGCCGGTCGCAGCATGCGCCGTGCTCGGCGTAAAGCTCGCGGGCGTCGTGCCGGTCGATGCGCCGGCGCTGCTGATCCTCTCCGGCCTGCTGCTCGTCGCATCCGTGTTCGCGGCCGTGCATCACGCCGAAGTAGTGGCGCTCAAGGTGGGGGAGCCCTTCGGCACGCTCGTGCTTGCGCTCGCCGTGACGATCATCGAGGGCTCCCTGATCGTCTCGATGATGCTGTCCGGCGGCGCGGAGACGGCCGCGCTCGCCCGCAACACCGTGTTCGCGACGATCATGCTGGTCTGCAATGGCGTGCTGGGCCTGTGCCTGATGGCGGGCAGCCTGCGGCACCGCGTCGTCGTCTTCCGGTCCGAGGGAGCGACCGCGGCGGTCGCCGTGCTGGCCACGCTCGCCACGCTCACGCTCGTCCTTCCTCAGTTCACGGTGTCCACCGCCGGGCCGACGTATTCCGAGTCGCAGCTCATCTTTGCCGGCGCCATGTCGCTGGCGCTGTATGGCGTCTTCATCTTCGTGCAGACGATACGGCACCGCGATTACTTCCTGGCGGAAGGCAGCGATCCGGAGGCGAGCCGCCCCGCGCCGCCCTCGGGCCGGATCACGCTCGCGAGCCTCGCGCTGCTCGTCGTGTCGCTGGTCGCGGTCGTGGGACTCGCCAAGGTGCTCGCGCCGTCGATCGAACGTGCCGTCGCGACCGGCGGCTTTCCGCAAGCCGTGGTCGGCATCGTGATCGCGATGCTGGTGCTGATGCCCGAGACGCTGGCTGCGGTCCAGGCCGCGAGACGCGGCCGCCTGCAGACGAGCATGAACCTGGCGTTCGGCTCGGCGCTGGCCACCATCGGGCTCACGATCCCGGCAGTCGTCGCCGTGTCGATCGCCATGGACCTGCCGCTCGTCCTGAGCGTGCCGCCCACCGAGATGGTGCTGCTCGCGCTCACGCTGCTGCTCACGTCGATGACGGTCGCCACCGGTCGTGCCACGGTGCTGCAGGGCGCGGTCCACCTGTTCCTCTTCGCCGTCTACCTCTTCCTCGCCATGGTGCCGTGAGGGTACCGGAACGATCGCTCTCCACAGGAGTACCCCGCACGTGATCCGCACCAAAGCCTATGCCGCCCAGTCGTCCACGACCCCGCTCGTGCCCTTCGACATCGAGCGGCGCGACCCGGGTCCGGGGGACGTGCAGATCGAGATCCTCCATTGCGGCGTCTGTCACTCCGACCTGCACACCGCCCGCAACGAGTGGCGCAACACGCTCTACCCGTCCGTGCCCGGGCACGAGATCGTCGGCCGCGTCGTGGCCGTCGGTTCGCAGGTGCGGGCCTTCAAGGCGGGCGACGTCGCCGCCGTCGGCTGCCTCGTCGACAGCTGCGGCCGCTGCCCGTCGTGCGCCGAAGGTCTCGAGAACTACTGCGACAACGGCTGGGTCGGCACCTACAACGGGCCCTCGACCGGCGGCGAGAACACCTACGGCGGCTACTCGCGGACGATCGTCGTCAAGGAATCGTTCGTGCTCAAGGTCCGCCACGGCGCGGGGCAGCTCGCGGCCGTGGCGCCGCTGCTGTGCGCCGGAATCACGACGTACTCGCCGCTGCGGCACTGGCGGGCCGGTCCCGGGAAGTCGGTGGGGATCGTCGGCCTCGGTGGCCTCGGCCACATGGGCGTCAAGATCGCGCGCGCCCTCGGGGCGCACGTCGTGCTGTTCACGACGTCGGCCGGCAAGATCGAGGATGGCTTGCGTCTCGGCGCACACGAGGTCGTCGTCTCGACGGACCCCGCGCAGGTGGCGCGCCAGGCGGGAAAGCTCGACCTCATCGTCGACACGGTGGCGGCATCGCACTCGCTCGACGCGCTGCTCGGGCTCCTGAAGCGCGACGGGACGCTGACGCTCGTCGGCGCCCCGGAGAACCCGCACCCGGCCGTGCACCCGTTCGGCCTCATCTTCCGCCGCCGCCAGATCGCGGGCTCGCTGATCGGCGGGCTCCGCGAGACGCAGGAGATGCTCGACTTCTGCGCCGACCACGGCATCGTCTCGGAGATCGAGACGATCCGGATGGACTACATCAACACGGCCTACGAGCGGATGCTCCGCAGCGACGTGAAGTACCGCTTCGTCATCGACATGGCGAGCCTGCAGTAGGTCACCGTGCGGAGGACGTGCGCAGTCGTCTGCGGCGGCATCCTGCTCACCGGCTGCGCCGGGGCGCCGACGCCACGCGCGACCGGGGCAGTCGACGAGTTCGTGACCGAGACGAGTGCGACCTCGGTGCTGGGACCGGAAGCGGAGTTCCTGGGCAGCCCCTACCCTGACGTCGGCACGGACGGGCTCTTTCCCGTGCGCGGTCCCGGCGACTGCAAGGTCGCCGTCCTGCAGGGCGGGGAGGACTCCCTGGCCATCCGGTTGCAGACGCTCAGGAGCGCGACGCGATCGATCCGCATCCAGGCCCTGGTCTTCACCGGCGACGAGTCGGGGCTGCGCATCGCCTCGATCCTGAAGGAGAAGAAGGCGGCCGGCCTCGACGTCCGCCTGATCGTCGACGCCTTCTCGAATCCCGGCCTGCAGACGCAGTGGCTGTACTTCGACCTGAAGCAGCACGGCATCGAGGTCGAGGGCTACGAGGCGATGGCGCTGCAGTGGCTGAACGAGCTGCCTTTGCCGCATCTCACGCCGCACACCGATCCGAACGCGCCCGACCGGCGCCACCACGAGAAGATGTGGATCGTCGACGGCGAGACCACGGAAGGAATCGCGGTCACCGGCGGGCTCAACATCGGCAACGAGTACTTCCGGGCGGATCCGTGGCACCCGGACCGCACCTGGCGCGACCAGGACGTCGTGCTGCGCGGCGCCGTCGTCGGCGATCTCGTCCAGGCGTTCGACCGCAACTTCCAGCACTTCGTCGACGTCAAGAAGAGCCGCGGCCTCCTCGACACGAACCGGTACTGGGATGCGACCCGGACCGTGCTCGACAGGACCGGCAAGGTGCCCGTCCGCTACGAGAGCGATCCGCGCGTCGCCGCATACGTCGCGGAACTCGAGGCTCGTCGCCCGGAGCTCGAGTTCCGGGGCGCCACCTGCCGGTTCATCCAGAGCCGGCCCCGACTGCGCGAAACCTACCTCCAGCAGTCGTATGTCAAGCTCATCGAGCGCGCGGGGCACGAGGTCCTGATCGCGAATGCCTACTTCGTTCCCACGGCCTCGATCGTCCGGGCGATCACCGACGCCGCGAAACGCTGCGTCGCCGTCCGGATCGTCTCGAACAGCCCGGAGACGAACGACCTGCCCGAGATCAGCCTCGTCGGCCGGGGGTACTACCACCGCCTGCTGTCACTGAACGATGCGCCCGACGTCCGGTCGTGTCCCGACGACGAGGCCGGGATCCGGATCTGGGAGTGGATCGGCCGGGCGCCCGGGGAAGCCGAGCGGCGCCAGGGCACAATGCACTCGAAGTACGCAGTGTTCGACGGTGAGCGGAGCCTGGTCGGCTCCTATAACCTCGATCCCCGCAGCGAGAAACTCAACAGCGAGACCGCCGTCGTGTTCCTGCAGCCCGAGCTCAGCCGTGAATTGCGCCGCAAGTTCCTCGACGAGGACCTGCTCCACGCCCGCGAGATCGGCCTCGAGGAAGCAGCGGGATTCGAGTCGCCGCGGAACGTCGTCGAGCGGTTCCGCAAGTCGCTCGGCGAGCTGTTCGAGGGCGAGCTGTGACGCGCCGCATCGAGGGCCTGCGGGCGTGGAGCTGTGGGCCGCTCGTCGTGCTGCTGCTCGTGACGGCCGGTTGCGCGACGACCTACGAGCCGGCTCGCCTCGAGGTCCCGGCCGGGCTGCGCGACGTCCAGTCGAAGCGAGTGGACGGCGTCAGCGTCTCGGTCTCGATCCTCACCGACGAACTGGCGCGGCGGCATTTCGGAGTGGAATTCCGCGAGCACGACCTGCAGGCGCTCTGGATCGGCGTACACAACGCCTCGGATCGCCGACTCTGGTTCATCCGCAGCGTCCTCGACCCCGACTTCTACTCCGCCGAGGAAGTGGCCCTGCTGGTGGAGGGAGAAGTGCCGAAGGGGTCCCGTGCGCAACTGCATCAGGACTTCCGGGACGAGTCGATCCGTTCGCTGCTCGCGCCGCGGACCGTGACGCAGGGCTTCGTTTTCCTGCCGCGGGTCGAAGGCGGTCGCTACGTCGACATCCGCCTGCACGGCGACGCGTACGTCGAAAGCACGGGGTCGTCGCCGGACGGGCCGCCGCCCGCCGTGACGGGCACCGCCGTGGCGCCCCGTGAGCTGCGGTTCGAGTTCGCACTGCCGCTGCCGGACGGCGACTTCGATTACGAGCGCCTCGATCCGGATCGGACGTACGCCGGTCGACCGCTGCCGGACCTCAGCCTGGACGAGCTGCGTGCGACACTCGAGCAGCTGCCGTGCTGCGCGGCGGATGCCGGCGGGCGGGCCGAAGGCGATCCACTCAACGTGGTGCTGGTCGGCGAGGCCGGGCTGGTCCTCAACGCGCTCACGCGTGCCGGCTGGTCGTTCACTCACCGCATCACGCTGCGCAGCGTCCGGCGCGAGATCGGTGCCGTCGTGGAGGGCAAACCGTACGCGGTCGCTCCGGTGAGCAGCCTGTACCTGTTCGATCGCCCACAGGACCTCGCGATGCAGCGGGCGCGGCGCTCGATCTCGCAGCGTAACCACATGCGGCTGTGGCAGGCGCCGTTCCGCCACAAAGGCCAGCCGGTCTGGGTCGGCCAGATCAGCCGGGACATCGGCGTGAAGGTCACGGCGCAGTCGCCCACGCTGACTACCCACGTCATCGACCCGGAGGTCGACACGACCCGCGAGTACCTGCTGCACAGCCTGATCGCGCAGGGGTTCGTGGACGGATTCGGATTCGTGAAGGGCAGCGCGGCTGCGGCGCGGGACCAGCCTCGCGTCAACCTGACCGGCGATCCGTACCACGGCGACGGCCTGCGGCTCGTGATCCTGCTCGCACCCGAGCCCGTGCCGCCTGACCGGATCCGCAGCCTGCGGTGGGAGCAGTCGGCAGCGCCGGTCGCGGAAGGACAGAGCGAAGCCGCGCGGAGGAACGTGCAGCCCATCGAGGCACCGGCTGACGTCGATCGCTAGGCCGGACTTGCCGCTCGGGTGACCCACGCGCCCCGGGAGCAACCCTGCCTAGGTCGGCGACGCCGCTCGCGAGCGCAACATCGCGTCGACCGACCACCGGCCGGGTCCGAACACGACGAGGGTGAGCAGCATCGCGCCCCACAGGTAGTGCTGGCCGAGGGCGGCTTCGAGTCCTTCGCCCAGCAGCACGTGGGCATAGGCCACGACCGCCATCACGTTGACGGCGAACAGTCCCAGCGCCGCATACCTGCCGAGCAGGCCCACGACCAGGAGCAGCGGGAACAGCATCTCTCCCGCAGTACCCGCTGCGGCGGCGATGGCTGGCGACAGCAACGGCACCTTGTACTCCTCCTCGAACAGGAACCGCGTCGTCTCCCAGTCCTGCAGCTTCAGCCAGCCCGACTTGAGGAACTGCCACGAGACGTAGACGCGCAGGAGCGCCAGGAACACCGGTTGAACAGGCGCGACGGCGGCCGCCGCGAGTTCGTTCATTCGATCGACAGTGCCGGCGCGCGAAATGGGGCTCTCCTCGTTCAGGTGGGATGGCCGGTGCAACCTTGGGACGGCATCGGGGCGGCTGCGGGCGCGACCACTTCGGCCACCGCCTCGTCCTCGAACAGGTCGCGCAGGACCGGCGCCAGCCGATCGACCGGCAGGCCCGACTCGTCGATCGCGGCTTCGATCGACTCGCCGCGGGCGATGGCTATGACGAAGGCAAACTCCGCGGCCTGCGCGCCGCGCAACTGCACGCCCGCAGCAGACCGGTGCACTTGCACGAACTCGGGACCGGCATCGAGGTCGACGACCGGTCGCGCAGAGTCTCCCTGGTTCGCACGCCATACCGTCAGCACCGGTACGCTGGCGGACAGCAGCCGCAGCGAGGGCACGAGCCTCAACCTCACGCCGGCCACTGCTGCGGGCGGCACCCCGGACAGCGAGCGGAGCGACGCGACGGCTGCATCCGGCGCAACCCCGGCCTCCGCCACCGCCCATTCGAGCGCGGCCAGTTCGGCGAGCCACGAGTACGGCGTGCCCGCGAGATGCGACGAGAGAAATTCCGGAAAGCGTCGCCCGACTTCGTGCAGGTCGCCCGAACGGGATGGGTGTGCCCGCCGGTAGAAGTGCACCAGCTGGCGAAAATAGTCGTCCCCGACCCGTTCGCGAACGACCGCGTACGTGGCGGCGAGCGCCTGCTCGAAGACGGTCCGCGCATTGATTCGATAGAGGCTCAGGCGGGCCTCGGCCGGAACGCGGTCGCTGGCTGCCCACGCGTCGGCATCGTGCGGTGCGCCGCGCAGACCCGCGGCGAACGCGTGCTGCAGCTCAAGCAGCCCGAGCACGACACGCCTCGAGCATCGAGTCGGCGCGGGCCGCCTCGGACAGCAGCACGCCGAGCTCCGGGACGTCGGTGTCCCACTCGATGAGCGTCGGCACCGCGCCGCACTTCTCGAGCACCGCGGCATACAGTCTCCAGACGGGTTCCGGCACACGCGAACCATGGTCGTCGATCAGCAGCACCTGCCCGTCGATCTCCCTGCGGAGATGCCCCGCCAGGTGCACCTCGTGCACCGCGTCGGCCGGCAGGTGCTCAATCGTCTTCAGCGGCTCGAATCCCACGTTCACGGAGTTCACGTAGAGGTTGTTGACGTCGAGGAGCACGCCGCAGCCGCATTCCCGGACCACGGCGGCGAGGAACTCGCCTTCGGTCAGCGTGGAGTGCCGGAAACGCAGGTACTGCGACACGTTCTCGATCAGGATGCGGCGCCCCAGCGCGTCCTGGACCTCGGCCACGCGGGCCGACAGGTGACGCACGGCCTCCTCGGTGAACGGCAGAGGCAGCAGGTCGTTGAAGTGCTCGCCATCGACGTGACCCCAGCAGGCGTGTTCCGATACCGCCGCCGGCTCATACCGGCGAACGGCGGCCGCCACGCGCCTCAGGTGCTCGCGGTCCAGCGCGCTCACCGAGCCGGGCGCCAGACCGACGCCGTGCAGGCTGACGGCGTAATGCTCGCGCAGGCGGTCGAGCAGCCGGGGCTCGCGGCCCCCGTCGTGGAAATAGTTCTCCGTGTGGACCTCGAGAAAGGCGACGTCCGGCCGACCCGTGGTGAACGCATCGAAGTGCGCGCTCCGCAGGCCGATGCCCGCTCTCGCAGGCAGCCGCCCGCCACGGCACCCGCCGGACGTCGCCGCGGGCATGGTCAGCCCTTCTTGGCGGGCATCAGCGAGCCGCCCATCTTCTCGCACTCGCCCTTCGGCACGTACTTCCACTCCAACGGGTCGTTGTCGACCTTCGACTGGCCGGCGCACGAATGGCCCTTGGCCGCACAGTCGTTCTGCCCGGCCTTGGCGACGCCGTAGCATTTCTCCTTCGAGGCGTCGGCAGCAGATGCCGGGCCGGCGCCGAGCGCGAGCAGGCTGCCGACGGCAGCTGCGATGGCGAGGGTCTTCACGTTCATGCATCGTCTCCTTTTAGAGCGGTAGCGGATTTCCGGAGGGTGACGGTCAGGCGACCGCAGCCGGTCATACCCGTGTCGCTGGAGTAGACCGCGTGCCATCGGAATTCATTACCGGACGGGCGCACGACGCGTTCTTGGCCGCGAGCCCCGTCGCGCCGGTATGATCGGCCGCGCGCCGGTAAGGGACCGGCCGGCGGTCCGGTCATCTGTTGGAGAGGCATTGGACTCGAGACGGCAACGCTTCGAGCGGTTGTGCGGGCCCTTGCGCGCCGATCTCTATCGGTACGCGTTCTGGCTGGCACGCGATCCGGGCGTCGCGGAGGACGTCGTGCAGGAGACGCTGTTGCGCGCGTGGCGATCGCTGGACTCGCTGTCGGACGACGGCGCCGCCAGGCCGTGGCTGCTGACGATCGCCCGGCGCGAGCACGCACGCCTGTACGAGCGCAAGCGTTTCGACATGGTCGACGTCGATGCGCTCGACGAGCGCGACAATGCGGCGCTGGCGGTCAGCGACGATCACGACGCCGGCGACGTCAGGGCCGCGATGCTCGCGCTGCCCGACGATTATCGCGAGCCGCTCGTCCTGCAGGTCCTGATGGGATACACGACCGACGAGATTGCGCAGCACCTGGGCCTGACGAACGGAGCCGTCCTGACGCGGCTGTGCCGCGCGCGGCAGAAACTGCGCAAGACGCTGCTCGGTCGCGACGAGGAGGCCACATGAAGTGCAGCGAAGCGAGGTCCGCGCTCGCCGCCGACCCGCGCAGCGCCGAAGCCGAGCTCGCCGAGCACGTCGCCGGCTGCGATACGTGCGCTGCGTATGCCGCGGACATGCTCGAAGTGGACCGGGCTCTCCGCAGCGCGCTCGACGTTCCGGTGCCGGAAATCGATTTGCCGGCCGAGACCCGAGCTCGCGAAGTGCCGGCGCCGACGACGATTCCGCGCAGGCTGCGGCCCGTCACGTCCAGACGCTATGCCCTGGCCGCGAGCGTGGCGGGAGTTGCCCTCCTCGCCGGCCTGATGTGGACCGGATTTCCGCGCCAGTCGCTCGCGAACGCGGTGGTGCGCCACATGTCCCACGAGCCCGAGTCATGGACGGCGACCGAGATCCGGCCGCAGGCCGAGGTCGACTCGGTGATGTCGGCATCGGGCCTGAGGCTCGCACCGGCCGCCAAGGACGTCACGTACGCCAACAGCTGCTGGTTCCGCGGTCGTCACGTTCCACACCTGGTCATCCGCACGACCGAGGGCCCCGTGACCGTGCTCGTGCTGCCCGACGAACGCGTCGAGCGGCCGGTCCGGATCGACGAGAGCGGTTATCGGGGCACGCTGGTGCCCGCTCCCCGCGGGTCCGTCGCGGTGCTGGCACGCAACGGAGGCGACGTCGGGCGAGTGGCGGACCGGGTGCTGGCGGCGATCGACTACGGCGACGGATCGGACTGACGACCGCCCGGGCGGTCGGCCGGCCGCAGCCGCACGGCCCGGGCGCGCGCACAGGTGCGTCATTGACGTAGGTACGTCAACGGCGTACTTTCGGCGGCATCGAGGCTGCGAGCACCCGTCGCCATGCCGATCGACCGCGAGACCTTCGAGGTCCTGCTCGAGACCGCCCGCACGCTGAGGCGCAAGCGCCGGGAGCGCGTGGCCCGGCTCCTGGGCGTGCGCGGGCCGGCCGCGCGTGACGCGGCATCCGATGCCGTGGACGTCAAGGCCGTCCGGCGATCGACGGGGCTCTCCCAGGCCAACTTCGCCGAGCTGCTCGGCATCGAGCTTTCGACGCTGCGCAACTGGGAGCAAGGCCGCCGCCAGCCCACCGGTCCGGCCCGGGCGCTGCTCCGCGCGATCCGCAACAACCCGGTCGAGGTCATCAAGGCCCTGGCCGGCTGATGGAGGACTGTCCCATGGCCGGAACCCCGCGTACGGGAATCACGCGCACCCATGTGTCCGATGCGCGGGGCGCCGGACGGATGCTGATCGATGCCTCCGCCGGAGTGGTCGACGTGGTCGAGCGCATGCACCGCACCATCGAGCGATGGCCCGCGCCCCTTGGCCAGCCGGTCTTCGAGACCACCCGGGGCATCACGGGATTCGTGTACCGCAGCGTGCGCGGCGGCATGCGGCTCGTCGGTCGGGGCGTCGATTTCTCGCTCGCACCCCTCGAAGGGCTGCTGCCGGACGGCGGCTCGACGCCGCGGCGCGACGTGTTCGTGTCGATCCTGAACGGCGTCTACGGCGACTACCTCGAACGCACGGATAATCCGCTGGCGATCGACATGCACCTGCTGCACGACGGCGCGGTGGTCGCGCGCCCACGGTCGCCGCTGGAGCTCGAGAACGCGAACCCGCGCGCACTGACCGGCAAGCTGCTGGTCCTCGTGCACGGGTTGTGCATGAGCGTCCAGCAATGGACGCGGGACGGCTATGGCCACGGCGCGGCGCTGGCGGACGCCTGCGGATACACCCCGCTCCACCTGCGCTACAACAGCGGCCTGTCCATCGCAGACAATGGCCGGCAGCTCGCCGCGTTGCTCGAGCAACTCGTCACGGACTGGCCGCGGCCGATCGAGGAACTCACGATCCTCGGCCACAGCATGGGCGGGCTGGTGGCCCGCAGCGCGTGCCGGGTCGCCGAACAGGAGAGCCTCGCCTGGCTCGCGTCGCTCCGCAGGCTCGTCTTCCTCGGTACGCCGCACCACGGAGCCCCGCTCGAGCGCGGCGGCCACGGCCTCGACTTCCTCCTCGACCTGAGCCCGTACTCCGCCCCGTTGACTCGGCTCGGCCGGTCGCGCAGCGCCGGCATCCGCGACCTTCGCCACGGCACGATCACCTCGACAGGCCACCATCACGTGCCGCTGCCGGGCGGCGTCGACTGCTATGCGATCGCGGCCTCGCTCGGCGACCGTCGCGGCCTGCTCGCCGACCGGCTCGTCGGCGACGGGCTCGTGCCGCTCCACAGTGCAATCGGGCGACACGCCGATCCCGCGAAGTCGCTGCGCTTCCCCAGGGCGCACCGCTGGATTGGCTACCGCATGGGCCACCTCGAGCTGCTGCACCGCCCAGAGGTGTACGCCCAGCTGCATGCGTGGCTCGGAAGCAGCCCGCCCGCATGAGCCCCATCTCGTACGACCCGATACCGCCTGTGCGCCGGCTCGACACGCTGCAGGAGCTGCGGCTGCCGCTCGACGCGCTGGCCTGGATGCCCGCGTGGCTCGCGACGAGGGTGCGGCCCGCCGCGGAGCCCCGTTCGGTGCTGCTGCTGCCGGGGTTCGGCACCGGTCCGCGCGCGACGCGTGTCGTCGAACGGTTCCTGGCGCGCCACGGCCATCGCGTGTCCGACTGGGGCCTCGGCGTGAACACCGGTGAGGCGAAGAAGCTGCGCGTCGCGCTCGAGCCGGTCGTCGAATCGCTGGTCGAGCGCCACGGCGAGCCGGTCGTGATGGTGGGATGGAGCCTGGGCGGCTTCATCGCCCGCGAGTACGCCCGCGAGCACCCCGGCCAGGTGCGCCGGGTGATCACGCTCGGCAGCCCCGTGATCGGCGGTCCCCGCTACACCGCCACCGCCGCGCGGTATCGAGCGCAGGGTCACGACCTCGACGTGCTCGAGCAGGCCGTGCGCTCGCGCTACGCGACGCCATTGCGCGTGCCGGTCTCCGCCGTCTATTCGAAACGCGACGGCATCGTCGCCTGGCGGGCCTGCATCGATCGGTGGTCTTCCGACGTGGATCACATCGAAGTGGACGAAACCCACCTGGGGCTCGTACTTTCTCCTCGCGTCCTGGCCATCGTCGCCCGGGAGGTCGAGCGAGAGGTGCGCTAGCTCGCCCGGAGCCGGCGCAGGATCAGGACGAAGAGCACCGCGAAGCAGAAATCGCCCGCCGCGAGCAGTACGATGAGGAGCGCCGACTGGCCGGCAGCGAAGTAGGCAAGCACGAGCAACGCGACGCCCGACTTGAGCGCGGCGCCGAGCGCCAGGAACGTCCAGTAGCGCGCCAGGTCACGCCCGGCCAGCGCATAGCCCACGCCGAATCCGGCGACCAGCAGCGCCACCAGGTCCGCATAGAACAGCTGGCCACCGCGCATGGGCTCGATCCCGAGCGCGTGCGGGGCAACGCGCACGAGCACGACCACGAGCGCCGCGGCGACGAAGTTGAACGAGGCGGCGACGTACAGGAACGCCCGGATGCCGCTGCCCGCTGGCTGCACGGGCGTCACCGGGCGCGCGGCCTGCGGGCCGCCCTGTAGGAAGCCCGGAGTCCCACGAACCGGTGCGGCCGACAGGAAGGCCGCACGCCCGACGGAATTCCCCGGTGGCGCAGGGGTGCTCGAATGACGGCGGGCCGCGAGCGCGCGCCGACGCATCCCACCCGGCATGCAGTGCTGCCCACTGGAACCCATGCATCCAGGCAAGGAGGCCGCATGTCCGGTTCCAGCTGTTTCGCGTCACTGCTGCTCGGCGTCACCACGACCCTCGGGGCGCTGTCCCTGCAGGCTGCATCCCGGGAGCGGGCGGACTGCATCCGCGCATTCGAACCCCGGGTCGGGCAGTCCGGCAAGAACGTCATCTGGGTGCCCACGCCCGACGCGCAGGTTGCGGACATGTTGCGCCTCGCTCGGGTGGGACCACAGGACGTCGTATACGACCTCGGGGCCGGGGACGGCAAGATCGCGATCGCCGCCGGCAAGCTCGGGGCCGACGCGGTCGGGATCGAGTACGACCCGCAAATGGTGCGGCTCGCGAAGTGCCTCGTCGAGGCCGAGCAGGTCGGCGAGCGGACGCGGATCGTCCATGGAGACACCTTCGCAGAGGACTTCAGCCGCGCGTCGGTGGTCACGATGTACCTGTTGCCCGAGCTCAACCTGTGCCTGCGCCACCGGTTACTCGACATGCGACCCGGTACGCGCGTCGCCTCCCACCAGTTCCTGATGGACGACTGGCAACCGGACGAGCGGTCCGACCGGGGATCTGCGTACCTGTGGGTGGTGCCGGCACGCGTCGCCGGAACCTGGACGCTGCTGGCCGACGGATCACCCGTGGCGACCGTCCGCCTGGAGCAGCAGTTCCAGCGCGTGGACGGGGAGGTCGTCGGCTCCGACGGCGAGGCCCGGCGGATCTCGGATGCGTCGCTGCGGGGAGACCGCCTGAGCTTCGAGTTCCGGGACGATCGCCGCCCGGGCCACCGCTTCGAGGGCGTCGTGCAGGGCGACGAAATCGCCGGCACCCTGCGGCAGGGAAACCGGGCCACGCCGGTCACGGCAAGACGCGAGGGAGCAGCGCCGGCAGCGGCGTGGGCGGCGATGCTGCCACGCTGCCGCGACTACTACGAAGAATGAGGCCACCGCGGGAGACCCTCGATCGCGCGACGCCGGGGCCGTCGCTATCGGTGTTCGAAGCCGTGATGGTCACCGTCGGCATCGTGATCGGGGCCGGCATCTTCAAGACGCCGTCGCTGGTCGCGGACGTCACCGGCTCGGCGCCGCTGATGCTGTCCGCGTGGATCGTCGGCGGCCTGCTCTCTCTGGTCGGCGCGCTGTGCTACGCCGAACTCGCGGCGGCCTTTCCGCATGCCGGCGGCGATTACCACTTCGTCACGCGGGCATTCGGGCGCGACGCCTCGTTCTTCTTCGCCTGGGCGCGCGTCACCGTGATCACGACGGGTTCGATCGCGCTGCTCGCGTTCGTCCTGGGCGACTACCTGACCCGGATCGTGTCCCTCGGGCCACACTCCGCGGCCATCTACGCCGCGGGCACGATCACGCTGCTCACCGCGATCAACGTGACCGGACTGCACGTCTCGGCGCGCACACAGACCCTGCTCACGCTACTGCAGGTCGCCGGGCTCGTGCTGGTCGCCACGATCGGCTGGTGGTGCTCCCCTGCGTTCGCCGAGCCTGGCAGTGCGCCGGCGATCGCGCCAGCCGACGCACCGGGAGTGTTCGGACTCGCGCTGGTGTTCGTGCTGCTCACGTACGGCGGCTGGAACGAGGTCGCCTACCTGTCCTCCGAAATCAAGGGCGGCCCTTGCGCCATCGTGCGTGCCCTGGTGGCTTCCCTGCTCGTGATCACCTGCGCCTACACCGCGTTCGTGCTCGGGGCCCTGCAGGCCCTCGGTTTCGAGGGACTTGCACGCAGCGACGCGGTCGGCGCGGACGTGATGCAGGCGGCATTCGGCCCGCCTGGAGAGCAGGTCATCGGTGCGATCGTCGGCATCGCGACGCTGACTTCGATCAATGCAACCTTCATCGTCGGCGCGAGGTCGAACTACGCCCTTGGGTGCGACTGGCCCGCGTTCCGCGCGCTGGGCCGCTGGAACGAGGAGCGCAACGTGCCCGTCGCGGCAATGGCGCTCCAGGCCCTGATGTCGCTCGCACTCGTCGGCTTCGGCGCACTGGAGGAGGACGGGTTCTCGGCGATGGTCGAGTTCACGGCGCCGGTGTTCTGGCTCTTCTTCATGCTGACCGGCATCGCATTGTTCATCCTGCGGCGGAAAGCGCCACAGACGCCGCGTCCGTTCCGCGTGCCGCTCTATCCCGTGCTGCCTGCCACGTTCGTCGCGACGTGCGGGTACCTGCTCTGGTCCAGCCTCGCCTATGCTCGGTCGCAGGACGTCGTGCACGTGTGTCTATACGTCATGGCGGGCGGAGTCGTGGCGTGGCTCGTCACGCGCCGCCTGCAGGCGTCCCATCCCCCGGGCTAGGCAAGCCAGGCAGCGCGGACCCGTAGGCGAGGCGCCGTAGGTCGCAACCGGCAGGACTGCCCCGTCGATCACCGACGGCCGGTTCCCGCCACGGTCAGCACACTGCCATGCGTTCACGAGCGTTTCGAGCACACCATGGCATCGCCCTGCCCGAGTCGCGCAACGGCCGCCGCTGGCGGAGAGCACACGGCCGCAGCGGCGGGACTCGTCGCCGCGTTCTCGCGCGTGCGTGGCGCCACGGCACGCATCGTCGCTCCGCTTTCTCCGGAGGACTGCGTCGTGCAGAGCATGCCGGAGGCGAGCCCGGCCAAGTGGCACCTTGCCCACACGAGCTGGTTCTTCGAGCAGTTCCTGCTCGAGCCGCACCTGCCCGGCTACCGGGTCTTCGACGACGGTCATGCATACCTGTTCAATTCCTATTACGAGGCGGTCGGGCCCCGCCATGCGCGCCCGGAGCGCGGCATGCTCACCCGCCCTGCCCTCCACGACGTGCTGCGATATCGCGATCACGTCGACGAGCACGTCGCCCGGCTGCTCGAGTCGTCGCATCGGAATGTGGAGCTGCGGCCGATCCTGGCCCTGGGCCTGCACCACGAGCAGCAGCACCAGGAGCTGATGCTCACCGACCTCAAGCACCTCTACTCGCGCAGTCCGCTCGAGCCGCGCTATCGGGCGGATCTGGCCGAGGATGCGGACGCCGGCCGCATGACGAAGCCGTTCGACTGGGCCGACTTTGCCGGCGGCCCGCACGAAATCGGCGCCGCGCCACAGATCGACTTCTGCTTCGACAACGAACGGCCTCGCCACCGCGTCTGGATCGAACCATACCGGCTCGCGAGCCGGCTCGTGACGAACGGCGAGTATCTCGAGTTCGTCCGGGAGGGCGGCTACCGGGATGCGCGCCATTGGCTGTCCGACGGCTGGGACGTCGTGCAACGCGAGCGCTGGGCGCACCCGCTGTACTGGTCGACGGACCTCGACTCGGAATTCACGCTCGGCGGCCGGCGGGCCCTGCAGCCGGACGCACCCGTCTGCCACATCAGCCTCTACGAGGCGGATGCGTTTGCCCGCTGGGCCGGGGCGCGGCTGCCGACCGAAGCGGAGTGGGAACTGGCCGCGACGTCGCAGCCGCCGCACGGCGTGTTCGCCGAGGCCGACGTCCTGCACCCGGTGCGGGCCAGCGGCGACGAATCGCTGGCCCAGATGTACGGCGACGCGTGGGAGTGGACCCAGTCGGCCCATGCGCCCTACCCGGGATACCGCAGCGCCGAAGGCGCGCTCGGCGAATACAACGGTAAGTTCATGTGCAACCAGTTCGTGCTGCGCGGCGGATCGTGCGCGACACCCGCGGGCCACGTCCGGTCGACCTACCGCAACTTCTTCCACCCCGGGGCGCGCTGGCAGTTCACGGGCCTGCGCCTCGCGCGGGACGGCAACCGATGAAGCACGACAACCTGCAGCGGCTGGACGACGCAAGGCGCGGGACGCACGACGCTCGCCTCGTGCAGCTCGTCGCCGGGCTCATGGAGTCGCCGCCGCGGATCGCCTCGACCTGGTTCTATGACGGGCGCGGCTCGGCGCTGTTCGAGCGGATCTGCGAGCTTCCCGAGTACTACCTCACGCGCACCGAGCTCGGCATCATGCGTGGCCACGTCGCGGAGATGGCGGATGCGCTGGGTCCGCGCGTCACGCTCGTCGAGCCCGGCAGCGGGGCGAGTTCCAAGACGCGGCTGCTGCTCGAAGCGCTGGCCGTGCCGGTGGCGTACGTGCCCATCGACATTTCCCGCGAACCGTTGCTGGCAGGCGCCCGTCGACTGCGCGTGGCCATTCCGGGCCTCAGGGTGCAGCCGCTCCGTGCCGATTTCACCGCACCGTTCGACGTGCCGCCGGCCGCGCTGCGCGACGCGCGGCGCACCGTCGTGTACTTCCCGGGATCGACGCTCGGCAATTTCGCTCACGAGGACGCCGTGGCCCTGCTGGCGCGATTCGCGGACATCGCGGGTCCCGGGGGCGCGCTGCTCGTCGGCCTCGACTCGGTGAAGCCGAGGGCCATCCTCGAGCGGGCATACGACGACGCCGCGGGCGTGACGGCGGCCTTCAACCTGAACGCGCTGCATCACCTGAACCGGGAACTGGGGACGAACTTCGATCCGGCCGCCTTCGAGCACCGCGCCCCCTGGATTCCCCTGCACGAGCGCATCGAGATGCACCTCGTCGCGCGGCGCGACCTCGCGCTCGAGATCGGGCCTGCCGACTTTCGGCTCCGCCGCGGGGACTACCTGCTGACGGAGTACTCGCACAAGTACACCGTGGTGTCCGCCGCCAGGCTCGCGGCAGCCGCCGGCCTCGTGATCCGTCGCCGGTGGTCCGATGCCAGGGAGTGGTTCCACGTGCTGCTGCTCGAACGCGACCCCGTGCGCCGGGACGCGTGATCGCTCCGCGCCCCAGGGTCCACGCGCCGCCATCCATTCCCGGCCGGGACGCGCCGCTTGCCGGCGGCACTTCCCTGGCGCCGGTCGACGCCGTATACTTTCCATTCATTCGATAATTGTCGAATCATGAAAGAACAAGCCGTCCTGCGCGCACTGGCCGCCCTGGCCCAGGCCAACCGCCTCCGGGTCTTTCGCGCACTGGTCGTCGCCGGCCAGGCCGGTGCGACGCCCACGGCCATCGCGAAACGGCTCCGGGTATCGCCGGCCACGCTCTCGTTCCACCTCAAGGAACTGGTCAACGCGGGGCTCGTCAGCCAGGAACGCAGCGGCCGCAACCTCATCTACCGCGCCGAGTACGCGCCGATGAACGCGCTGCTCGCCTACATGACCGAAAACTGCTGCAAGGGCGCGACCTGCGCTGCGGTCCCACTGCGAGCAGAACCGTGAAGGAGAAGCCATGGACATCGACATCAAGCGGATCGTGAAGGAGAAGTACGGCGAAGCGGCGCGCCGGGTTACGGAGGTCGAGGCGGGATCTTCCTGCTGCGGGGCGGCTCCGTCCTGCAGCGACCCCATCACCGCGAACCTCTACGACGCGGCACAGACGCAGGACCTGCCCGACACCGCCGTGCTGGCCTCGCTCGGCTGCGGGAACCCCACCGCGCTCGCCGACCTGAAGCCGGGCGAGATCGTGCTGGATCTGGGCTCCGGCGGCGGCATCGACGTACTCCTGTCGGCGCGGCGCGTCGGGCCCACCGGCAAGGCCTACGGGCTCGACATGACGGACGACATGCTGGCGCTGGCGAACGAGAACAGGCGCAAGGCCGGCGCGACGAACGTCGAGTTCCTGAAGGGCGAGATCGAGCACATCCCGTTGCCCGACGCATCGGTGGACGTGATCATCTCGAACTGCGTCATCAATCTCTCGGCGGACAAGGACCGGGTGCTGCGGGAGGCGTTCCGTGTGCTGCGGCCGGGCGGCCGGTTCGCAGTGTCGGACGTGGTCACGCGCGGCGAGATCGAGCCGCGCATACGGGCAAGCGTGCTCGCGTGGGTCGGATGCGTGGCGGGCGCCCTCGACGAGCAGGTCTATCGCGACAAGCTCGCGGCCGCCGGCTTCGAGGAGGTCGACCTCGAGCCGACACGACTCTACCGCGTGGAGGACGCGAGCAACTTCGTCGCTGCAAGCGGCCTCGACGCAGCCGCGCTCGCCCCGCAGGTCGACGGTAAATTCATGAGCGCCTTCGTGCGGGCCCGCAAGCCGCTCGGCGCGGGCGCATGATGAGATGAGCGAACCCGCGCACCTGCCCTTCATCCAGCAGACCCTGAGCTATTTCGACCGGCCGCACGACGGGCCGGCGCTCTCGGCCGTCGCGTCCCCGGCCGCATGGAAGCGCCACGACCTCGAGACGGGCGACCCGTGGCGCATCCGGCTGGGTCCCACCGAAATCACCGAGCTGCGCAAGGCGGTCAACGCGTGGACCGTGCGGTCGCTGCCGCTCGCGGCGATGACGCGGGCGGATTTTCCGCTGCCCACCCTGGGACCCCGGGTTCGCGAGTGGCGCGACCGGGTCGCCACCGGACGCGGCTTCCAGGTGGTGTCCGGCGTCCCGGTCGAATCGTGGTCCGTCGACGAATCCTCCGCCTTCTTCTGGGGCCTCGGCCAGCACCTCGGTCGCCCTGGAGCCCAGAACCGCCGGGGCGACCTGCTGGGGCACGTCCGCGACACCGGTGCCGACCGGACGGAGCGCTACGTGCGCCAGTACATGACGACGCAGGACATCCCGTTCCACTGCGACGCCGCGGACATGGTCGGGCTCCTGTGCCTGCGGACGGCGAAATCCGGCGGGCTCAGCCGCATCGCCTCCTCCGTGAGCGTCTACAACGAACTGCTGCGACGCCGCCCCGACCTCGCGCCGCGGCTGTTCGAGCCGTTCATGCTCGACACCCGCGACGAGGCCGAGGCGAACGGCATCAGGGCGCTGCCGATCGTGCCGTGCCGGTATGCCGGCGGGCAGCTGCGGACGTTCTGGCACTCCGAGTACTTCCGCACTGCCGAGCGTCATGACGGGATCCGCCTGACGGACGTCGAGAAGGAACTGCTCGATCTCTACGACGAGATCTCGGCATCGCCCGAGTACCACGTCGACATGGAGCTCGAGGCCGGCGACGTGCAGCTGCTGTCGAACCACACCGTCATTCACGCCCGGACGGGCTACGAGGATCACGCGGAAGACGACCGCAAGCGGCACCTGCTGCGACTGTGGATCACGTCCTGACCGGGGACGCCAGCCGTCAGCACCTTCTCGGCGGGGTTGCCCACGGGCCCGGTCGGCCGCACCGATCGCGGAGGGGCAGAGCGACGCCGCGCGGCGGAACGTGAGGCCGATCGGTCCCGGGCCGGAGCCTCAGTAGGCTTCGTCCACCGCGGTGGCGACCAGGGCGCGAAGCTGCTGCTCGCCGAAGCTCGGCATCGACTTGCCGTTCACGAAGAACCCGGGCGTCGCCGTCACCTTGAGCGTCTTCGCATCCGCGCGGTCGCGCTCGATGCGCTCGGTCACCGCGGGCGAGTTCATGTCGGCCTCGAGCCGCTGCATGTCGAGGCCGATCTCGGCGGCGACCCGGAGCACCTCCCGAGGATCCACCCTGTGATTGACGGCCCACCGGGGCTGCGTGGCGAACAGCCCCTGCAAGGTCTCCCAGTACTTGTCCTGCGCGCGGCTGGCTTCGAGCACGCGCACCGGCACTTCGGCCCCTTCGTGGAACGCCACGTGGCGCGTCGAGAGGCGGACCCTGCCCGGGTTCTCAGCCATCAGGCGTTTGACGATGGGAAAAAACACCGCACAGGTCTCACACGCCGGATCCAGGAACTCGACGATGTGGACCCCGGCGGTGGGCTCGCCGAGCGTCGGCGAATGCGTGCTCGCGAGCGCAGCCGCGTGAGATCCGTCCGCAGCCGCACCGGTGGACTCCGGGCGATTTCCGTAGACCATCAGGCCGATCCCGCCGAGCAGCACAACGAGCGCCAGGGCGAGCATCCACCGGCGTGCGGCCGGGTTGCCCGAAGCGGGCGCGGCCGGCGCGGCCGGTCGGTCCGCGGGCTTGTTTCTCTGTGACTTTCGGCTCAAGTTCCAGTCTCCGTGCGGAATGCATCGACGATCGTAGCTCATGGCCCGCTCAAGGGATGGCGCAACATGCGGGCGTGGCCGGGCATGCCCGGGGATCGCCCGAACCCGGTGTCGTCAGCCCAGCGCCACAGCGCACCGGGCATCCGCCTGACGCCCGGTGTGCCGCCCCGGCACTCCCTCGTCGGACACTGCTCCCCTTACGGTGGAGGAAGTCCACCGAGGAGCATCCCATGGCCAAAGCCGCACGTCGTTCCGCGACCCGATCCGGGGCCGCGAAGTCCGCGGGCAAGTCCACCCGCCGTTCCCGCAGTGCCGCGAAGGGCGCCACGCGCCGGCGAAACGCCGCCCCTGCTGCCCGGCGTCGAAACGGCGCCGCCCGATCCGACGCGATCGCCCTGCTCAAGGCCCACCACCGCGAAGTCGAGGACATGTTCGAGAAGTTCGAGAAGGCTCGCGGGAACGACCGCAAGCAGAGCCTGGCCACGAACATCTGCAGCGCGCTGCGCATGCACGCCCAGATCGAGGAAGAGATCTTCTATCCGGCGTTCTACGCGGCGACGCGCGAGGAAGACCTGCACCACGAGGCGATCATCGAGCACGACGGCGTGAAGCGGCTGATCGCCGAGATCGAGTCCTCGGGGCCCGGCGACGAGTATTTCGACGCCCGCGTGTCGGTGCTGTCGGAGATGGTCAAGCACCATGTGCGTGAAGAGGAGAGTCGGCAAGGCCTCTTCGGCAAGGCACGCAGCTCGGACATGGATCTCGCCGAGATCGGCGAGCGGCTCGCCGAGCGCAAGTCACAGCTCGAATCGGAGCCCGGGCTCCTGAAGACGGCGAAGCAGATCAAGGACGCTGGCAAGGGGCTCATGACGCGCGTACTCACGGAAGCGTGACGCGGCGCGGCACGCGGAGCCGGCGGTCTGCCACGACGCGCCCCGGGTCACGGCTGTGACCACGGCGTAACCCGGGACGATCGCCTGCCCGAACGCGCCGTTTCGACCGGCGATTCCCCGAAGGCTGCGCGGTAGCTGGCCGCGAAGCGGCCGAAGTGCCGGAATCCGCAGTCGAGCGCGACCGTCGAAACCGGTGCCTGCGACGAACCGCTCTCCAGCCGCCTGCGCGCCGCCGCAAGGCGTCGCGCGGTCACGAACTCGTGCGGCGTCTGGCCGCGCGCCGCGAGAAACGCCTTCTGGAGCGAACGCGGGCTGACGCCCGCCACGGCGCACAATTGATCGAGCGTGATGTCCTGGTCGAGGTGCGCGTCGATCCATCGATGTACGCGCCAGACGCGCTCGAGACCGGATTCGTCCGTGGATTGCACGTTCGCGGCACCGAGGACCAGGTCCGCCATCCAGCCGGCGACCGCCAGCTCGAACGCCTCGAGACTGCCGTACGGGCCCCAGGACTCCCCGGACACGGCTGCGGCGCGCAGCTCCGCGTCGAACGCCACGAGTTCCGCCCGCCGCGCGGCCGTCATGTCGATCGGGGCCGACGGAGCGAGCCAACGTCGGGACCGACCCCGCACCCGCGCGGCGATCTCGCGCTCGAGGAGTCCCGATTCGACGCGCACCACGAGGCAGCGGGTGGAGCCGCCCTTGCGCGTGTACTCGTGGCCTGCGGCACTGAACAGTGCACGATCCGGCCGCAGGTCGTAGCACTTGCGGCCGTAGGATTGGGTCTCGCCGGGCTGCAGCGAGAGGAAAAGTGTCGGGTGGGGAACGGCGGCCCGCAGCGTCTGCTGCAACCAGCGTCCGGTGCGCCCCACGATGACGCGCCCGGTGTCGGATGCGCTGATCCAGTAAAGGAACTGACCCTTGCCGTGGACGACCCGCGAGTGCTCGGCGTGATTGTGGCGGAGGTACTCCCGGGTCTCGTCCTGGTCACGGGAACGGAACTCGATCCGGGAAGGGCCCGCGGCAGGACCCGCGTACCGATCGAGCGAACGCGACCGAGGTTCAACGGAACCGCTTGTCTCACGCATCCCACCCCCAGCCAGGCGATCACGCCGGCACCCAAGACGTTCGCCCAAAGGCCCACGATCGGATTCTAGCGCGCCCGGCAAGCCGTCCGCCGGCCGGCCCCTGCCATCGGACGGGGTCTGCGCGCTACCCTGTCGCCATGCTCGACCCTGTCGCACCCGCGCGCTCCTGCGCGCCCCGTTGGCTCCTGCTCGCATCCTGCACGGTCCTCGGCGCGTGCGCGTCGTTTCCACAACCGGGCGAATTGAGTGCCACGGTTGCCCCGTATCCCGGCAGCCCGCCGCCCGCGGCGCTCGACGGACGCGCCCGTTATCGGCAGATCTACTGCGACCTTCTCGACCGCCGAACCGGGACGACACCCGCGGCCGCCCGTTGCGACGACCTGATCTGGCGCCTGCAGGACGAGGCGGCGCCGGCGGCGAATCCAGCGGAGTTGCCAGCCCTCGCCGCGGGGCTGCACGTCTTCGTCGTCGGCGGCGCCTTTTCGGATTGCCGCAAGCCGGCTACGGTGCCCTTCGAGGAGGCGATCTCACGGCTCGCCGCCCAGGGCCTGCGGATCACCCCCGTCCGGGTCAGTGGGCGCTCCGGCGCAGCCCACAACGCGCGCCAGATTGCCGATGCCCTGCGCTTCGCCGACATCGGGCCGGCCGACCGGGTCGTGCTGGTCGGGTACTCCAAGGGCACCGTCGACATCCTCGAGTTCCTGGCGGCCTACCCGCAGGACGCACGCCCGGTGGCCGCCGTCGTGAGCGTGGCCGGCGCCGTGAAAGGCTCGCCGCTCGCCGACGACGGCGACTGGTGGTACCGGACTTTCCTTGCGCAGGCGTTCCCGGGCACCTGCGACCCGGGCGACGGGCAGGTGCTGCACAGCCTGCGGCCCGCGACTCGCCGGGCGTGGTTCGAGTCGACCACGTTGCCCGAACGGGTCGCCTATTTCTCCCTAGCAGCGTTCACGACCGAAGAGCACCTGAGCCACGGCCTCAAGCCGGCGTGGCGCAGGCTCGCACGGTACGACCGGCGCAACGACGGCCAGGTCGTGGCGGGCGACGCGATCATTCCGGGGTCCACGCTGCTCGGCTACGTCAACGCCGACCACTGGGACGTCGCGATTGCGCTGGAACGCCAGATGCCGCAGTTCTCCCGCCGCGACAGTGGGCGGGTCCTGCCGCGATCCGAACTGCTGCTCGCCGCACTGCTGTACGTCAGCGAGTCGCTAGCCGTCGACCGTGCGGCCACGGCGGTCGAGGATGGAGGCGGCGCCCGACTCCGTACGGGTCAATGACCCCGCCGCCGGGGTTTCCGGCGCGCCGCAGCGGCGGCTCCATCCGCCGTGCGGCAGCCTCCCGGCCCGTTCAGTTGGACTTGCAGGCCTGCCAGCCCGCTTCGTAGTCCGCGTTGTGACGCGCGCGGTCGTACGAATTGGCCTTGGAATCGGCGCAGCCGCGGTCCCATTCCTTCTGGCGATTCGCACCGGCGTCGGCTGACTCGCTGTTGCTGTCCTGCTTGCAGGACTGCCAGCCGCGTTCGTACGCCGGCGTGGGATTCGCGCGATCGTACGATCCGGCCTTCGCGTCGTCGCAACCGCGGCTGTAATCGTCGGCTTCCTGCATGTCGCGGGTCGGCTGCCCGCTGGAACTGGACGACCCCTCGTTCTTGCATGCCTTCCAGCCCTTCTCGTAAGCATCGCTGTGCTTGGAGCGGTCGTACGTGCCGGCCTTCGCGTCGGCGCAGCCGCGGTTCCACTGCTTGTCGGGGTTGCCGGCGGCTGCCGGCAGCGCCGCCAGCGTGAGCGCCGCGCCGAGGCACAGGGCGTACAGGCCGCCTGAAGTTCGTTTCATGGGAACTGACTCCGTTGGTTGGGGGTGGAATGGGGAAAGCGATTGATGCCACGCATCGAGGCCGCGCACGCCCGGCGACAGGCCGCTCCTTGATCGGCGCAAGGCGGGTGGTCGACGGGTAACGTCCCTAGGTACCGCGGCGGCGGCGGGTGGTCTATCCGAAAAGCGCACGTCAGCACCGCGGGCATGCACCACGCGCGCCGGGGTTCTTCGTCCCGTCCCGGTGCGTCGAGCCGGAGCGCTGCGCAATTCGGATAGCCGACCGGGTTCGCCGCTGGTATCTAACGCATCGAACTCCCGGAGAGTGCCATGCAGGCTTCAACGCTCATCTCGGTGTCACTGCTCGCGGCCTGGATGGCGGCTGGCGCGGGCGTCGCGCACGCCGACACGACCGAGGCAACCTGTGAAGTCCGCAAGGACGGGGACAAGCAGAAGGGCAAGTCGGGCCCGTGCACCTTCTCCCAGCGCCAGGGCTACATCGACATCGACCTGAAGAACGGTGACACGATCGGCCTGACCCCCGCGGGCGGCGCAGGTCATTACCGGGACCAGCACGGCAACAAGGTGACGCGCACCTCGGCCGGCACGGCCGGCATGTCGCTCAAGTGGCAGAACGGCAAGCACGTCGAGGTGACGTGGCACGGCAATCAGCACGGTGACGGCAAGCACTCCGGTCATTCCGGCGGCCGCAAGTACGGAATCAACCCCCTGGACGACGGCGCGTTCGAGGTGGTGTCGTCGAATCCGTTCTGCACGGTGCGCTTCAACCGGCACGGCGAGCCCAAGCAATACAGCGACGACTGCACGCCCGAGCAGAAGCGCGAGTCCTACGAGTACGCACAGCGCAATCGCTGATCCAGTCGAGTCGGCAGGCGCTCGCCCCACCCCCCCAGCGACGCCTGCCGGCTCGCATTCGCGCGATCCGGGCAGCCGGCGTGTTCGAGACGCCCGGCGCGGCAAGGGCTCATTCCATCCCCGACGCCTGCGTGGTCGGTCGATGCATAACCGGGAGAAACGAGAGATGGCGAAACGGCTGCTCGCGGGCGTTGCAACGGCGGTCCTGGCGCTTCCGCCCGGCCAGGGTGCGCTCGCCGACGAAAAGGCGGCGATCGGCGCGTGGGGCATCGACACCGCGGGCATGTCGCGATCCGTCAGGCCGGGCGACGACTTCTACCGCTACGTCAACGAGGGCTGGCTGAAGACGGCGAAGCTGCCGCCGGGCATCGCCTCGATCGACCCGTTCGTCGAGGTCGCGCTCGCCACGGAGCAGCGAGTGGCGGACATCATCACGGAAGCGCGTGAGGGCAACGACGCGCCGGGCACGCCCGAGCGGATGATCGCCGATTTCCATCGGTCGCATTCCGACATGGCGCGGCGCAACGCGCTCGGCCTCACGCCGATCGCGAGCACACTCGCGACCATCGGCGGCCTGAAGACCCGCGACGACCTGGCCCGGGTCATGGCCTGGCCCTGGATGAACGGGATGATCGCCGGCGGCGTGACGAGTGACGCCGACGATCCGCGGCGCCAGATCGCGGTCGTCGTGGCGAGCGGCACGACCCTGCCCTCGCGCGACTACTACCTGAACGAGTCCGAACCCTATGCCGGCTACCGCAAGGCGCTGCTCGCCTACATGGCCGACAGCTTCCGCCGTGCGGGCTTCCCGGATGCGGACGCCCGCGCCGCCACGGTGTTCGCGCTCGAGACGGAGCTCGCCCGGCGCGGGTGGAGCCCGCTCGAGATGCGCGACGTCGTGCGCATGAACCACGTGATGACGCCGGCGGAGCTCAAGGCCTATGCGCCGGGCTTCCCCTGGGACGCGTACCTGGCCGAGGCCGGATACGCCGGGCAGACCCGGATCAAGGTGTTGACCGACACGGCCACGCGCGACGTGGCGAAGCTGTTCGCGGAGACGCCGATCGCCGACATCCAGTCCCTCCTGCTGTTCCGCACGCTCGACTTCTGGGCGCCCGACCTGTCCGAACCGTGGGTGCAGGCGCATTTCGACTTCCACGGCAAGATCCTGCAGGGCGTGGACCAGCGCCGGACGCCCGAGCTCGAGGCGGTCGCCGCGGTCAACGCCATGCTCAGCGAGGAGATCGGGAAGATCTACGTCGCCGAGTACTTCGGCGCTTCCGACCGCGCCAAGGTCGCGGAAATGGTCGATTACCTGCGCGCAACCTACCGTGACCGCATCCAGAAGCTCGATTGGATGGACGAACCGACCCGCAGGGAGGCGCTCGCCAAGCTCGACAAGATCGCGAGCTACATCGGCTTCCCGGATCGCTGGCATGATCGATCGGCCGTGCGCATCGCGCCCGACGACCTCGTCGGCAACGTGAACCGCCTGATCGAATGGGAGCGCGCCGACAGCCTGAAACGGCTGGCCGAGGGCACGCGCGACTGGGAGTTCGCCTACCCGCCGCAGGAGATCAATGCCGGCTACAGCCCCGCGCGCAACTCGATCACCTTCCCCGCCGGCA
>Ga0105090_10000111_pt1 | contig 32847 bp, 37 predicted proteins | sample PPLLak3March2015_FD_79110 | JGI IMG/M metagenome (GOLD analysis project Ga0105090, IMG submission 79110) | Freshwater sediment microbial communities from Prairie Pothole Lake near Jamestown, North Dakota, USA - PPLs Lake P7 Core (1) Depth... | ecosystem: Environmental > Aquatic > Freshwater >...
GATCGTCGCGGAGGCCCGCAGGGCAAGGCCGGCTCGCCGCATGTCGCGTCTCCCCAGGGACTCAGAACGCGGCGCCGGGCTGCACGCCCAGCTTGCGCAGGATCAGCACGAGCGGGCAGAAACCCGTGAACGCCGACTGGAACAGGTTCGCGCCCACGAACGCGGTGAACCAGAACCAGTACGGGCTCACGTACACGCCGAGCACCAGGCTCGCGAGGATCATGAAGCCGGCGAACGCCAGCACGATGCGGTCGATGCTCATGGCAGGGCTCTCCTTGGGCAGGGGTCAGCGCCGGCCGTCTTCGATGACGCGGCCGGTTTGCGGGTCGATGCGGATGACGGGCAGGCCGGCGGCCTTCCACGCCTGGATGCCGCCCGCGAGGTGCGTGAGGTGGCCGTGGCCCGCGGCCTGCAGCTTGTGCGCCGCCGTCAGCGAGCGCTTGCCGGACCCGCAGTGCAGCACCAGCTTGCGGCCTTCCATCGGCAGCGCACCGGCGTCGAAGGTCGACAGGGGATAAAGCAGTGCGCCGTGGATGCGCTCGAACGCGTACTCGTTGGGCTCGCGGACGTCCACGAGCAGGATCTCGCCGTTGGCGAGCCAGGCGTGGACCTGCTCGGGGCTCGCGTCGGTGACGTGGGTGTCGTGATGCATGGGTGAGGATCCGTGGTCAGGGTGTGGATGGGTGTTCAGAGCGGGCGGCCGAGCACGTCGAGCGGCACGCGCAGGTAGCTCACGCCGTCGGGGTCCGGCGGCGGCATGCGCCCGGCCCGGATGTTGAGTTGCACCGACGGGACGATCAGGTTCGGCACGTCGAGCGTCGCGTCGCGCGCGCAGCGCATCGCGACGAACTCGGCCTCGGCCGTACCGGCCCGCAGGTGGATGTTCGACGACCGCTGCGCGGCGATGGTCGTCTCGCAGAGGGGCTCGCGGCCGCCCGGCGCGTAGTCGTGGCAGACGAAGACCCGCGTTTCGGGCGGCAGTGCGTAGAGTGACTGCACGGACCGGTAGAGCTGTGCCGCGTCGCCGCCCGGGAAGTCGCAGCGGGCCGTGCCGCCGTCCGGCATGAAGATCGTGTCGCCGGGAAAGAGCGCGTCACCGAAGAGATAGGACACACTGTCGCTCGTGTGGCCCGGCGTCGCGATGACGCGCCCCTCGATCGCACCGAGCTCGAGCCGATCGCCGTGGTCGAGCAGGCGGTCGAACTGGCGGCCGTCCGGCACGAACTCGTCGCCCAGTCCGAAGATGCGCTTGAAGGTCGCCTGCACGGCGAGGATGCCCCGGCCGATCGCGATGACGCCGCCGGCGCGCGACTGCAGGTACGGCGCGCTCGAGACATGGTCGGCGTGGGCGTGCGTCTCGAGGATCCAGCGCACTCGCAGTCCGGCGGCCTCGATGTGTGCAAGCAGCAGGTCGGCCGCGGCCGTGCCGGTGCGTCCGGAACGCCAGTCGAAATCGAGCACCGGGTCGACGACCGCCGCCTCGCCCGTCGCGGGATCGGCGACGACGTAGGACCACGTGCCGGTCGGCGCGTGGTGGAACGGCGTCACGGTGGGCGGCATTTCGGCTCCTGGACTGTGGGCTCCGGACCACAATATTAGTGCTTGCTAATTTAGTCAAGCCTGATTAGCCTGTCTTCGACGGAGGACTTCCGACGACATGACACCTGCCCCGACCGAGAACGACTGCGCCCCTGCGCCAGACCCGGCCGCCAGCGAGCTCATGCGGGCGCACGCCGCGGACGCCGCCCGGCTCATGAAGGCGCTCGGCAACGAGCAACGGCTGCACATCCTCTGCCACCTCATCGACGGTCCGCTGTCGGTCGGCGAGCTGAACCAGCGCCTCGAGCTCAGCCAGTCCGCGCTGTCGCAGCACCTCGCGGTCCTGCGCGAGCTCGGGCTCGTGGCCACGCGCCGCGAAGCGCAGACGATCCACTACTCGATACCCGACGGCCCGGTGGTCCGCGTGATGGCGCTGCTGCAGGACATCTATTGTCCGCGGGATCCCGGGCAGCTCCCGGACCGCGAGGCCCGCGCTGCCGCCTTCTGCAGCGAGTGAGCGGCGGGCTCCGCGCATGATCCTCGCGCTCGCCGGTGCGCTCGTGATCGGCCTGAGCCTCGGGCTGCTGGGCTCGGGCGGGTCGATCCTGACCGTCCCGGTACTGCACTATCTGCTCGGGCATCCCGAGAAAGCCGCGATCGGCGGGTCGCTGCTCGTGGTGGGGCTGATTGCGACCGCGGCTAGCGTGCCCTACGCGCTGCATCGCCAGGTGGACTGGCCGAACGTCGGCTGGTTCGGCGTCCCCGGCATGGCGGGAGCGCTGCTCGGCGCCACGCTCGCGCGCTGGGTCCCGGGCACGCTGCAGCTCGCCCTCTTCGCGTGCGTCATGCTGCTCGCCGCGTGGCGCATGCTGCGCGCCAGCCCCGTTGCCGCCGGGGCGCGCGAGCCACGCAGGGCGGCGATCGTGGCCGGCGGACTTGGCGTCGGCGCGCTGAGCGGACTGGTGGGCGTCGGGGGCGGGTTCCTGATCGTTCCGGCGCTGGTGCTGCTTGCCGGCGTGTCGATGTCGAACGCGGTCGGCACGAGCCTCGCGATCATCTCCCTGAATGCATACACGGGCTTCGCGAAGTACCTGGTCGTGCTCGAGCGCGAGTCGCTGGCGCTCGACTGGCCGGTGCTGCTCGTCGTGTCGGCGGTCGGCATCGCAGGCAGTCTCGCAGGCAACCGCCTGGCCCGGCGCCTGCCGCAGCCGGTGCTGCGCCGGCTTTTCGGGGTGCTGCTCGTGGTAATGGCGCTGGTGATCGTCGTCGACGTCGCGCCGCGTCTCATCGGGGATCCGGGTCCGACCGCGGCCGGCTAGCCTCCGCGCGGCACCCCCCGGCGCGGCATCGCCCCTGCCAGGGTGTCCGCGCTCACCGGTGCACCTGCGGCGACGAGCGCCTCGCGCTGTGCGGGGATCGGGGTACGCAGCATCGGGGCCTCGTAGGGCTGCAGCCGCGCGAGACAGTCGAGCGCGAGCACCCGGTCCACGAACGTCGCCGTGCGCGGCCAGCGCAGCGGGTCGACCTTGTAGCGGGCGAACGCCGCATTGCGCAGGAAGCAGGCGATCGCGTCGAACAGTCCCCAGACGAAGACGTCGCCCATGCGAGAGTCCGCGTACTCCTCGAGCCACCGTGCCCGCGCCCGATCGACGACGTCCTCCGGATGCAGCGCCGGGGTCGGGTAGCGGTCCTCGAGGTACTCGCAGATCACCGTCGAGTCCGCGAGCGTCACGCGGTCGTCGACGAGCACCGGAACGCGCCGGAGCGGGCTCAGGCTCCCGAAGCGCTCGTCGCCGTAGAACGCGACGATCGGGTCGATCTCGTAGGCGAGCCCCTTGTACTCGAGGCACGCGAGCACCTTCCGCACGTAGGGCGAGAGATAGCCGCCGACGACGCGGATGGGCATGCGGCGCTAGGTGTCGCCGGACTCGAGCGACGACAGGCGCGACTCGAGGTCGGCGAGCTTCTCCCGGGTCCGCTTGAGTACCGCGGCCTGCACGTCGAATTCCTCGCGCGTCACGAGGTCGAGCCGCGCGAGCTGGGACTGCAGCAGGCCCTTGAAGTTCTGCTCGAGGTCGCGCCGCAGCGCGAGCGCGCCCTCCGGCACGGAGGCCGCGAGCCGCCGGGCGAGATCGTCGATGAGGCGAGGGTCGAAGGACGACATGGCGTGGAGGGCGTGAGTGGAAAGGGGACAGTTTATGAGGAAGAGCGGGAGGTTGCGCTCCGGGGTGAAGCGCGAGGCGGGGGACGGCGCGCCAAAACGGTGCGGATGCCGGGCCGCAGGAGGCCCCGGGCAGGGGCTCGGGCCGAAAAGACGGGCCCTCGCGCCGTGGCACGGTTCCTGCATCGAGGGTCGTCGGGCGCCGGTGTGCGGCGCAGGGAGGCCCTCCATGAAGTTGATCACCGCCATCATCAAGCCGTTCAAGGTCGATGACGTGCGGCAGGCCATCGCCGACATCGGCGTGCAGGGCGTGACGGTCACCGAGGTGCAGGGCTTCGGCCGCCAGCGCGGCCACACCGAGATCTATCGCGGCGCGGAGTACCGCGTCGACTTCCTGCCGAAGACCAAGGTCGAGATCGCGGTCGACGACACCGTCGCCGAACAGGTGATCGAGGCGATCACCAACGTGGCCCGGACCGGAAAGATCGGCGACGGCAAGATCTTCGTGACCCGGCTGCACCACGCCGTGCGGATCCGCACCGGCGAGGCCGGCGCCGAGGCGCTCTGAGCCCGCGCGCCCTTCCCTACAGAGTTTTCCCGAGCGTACCAGGAGAGTAATCGTGATTCGTTCCAGACTGTTCGGCACCACCGGCATGGCGCGGACGGCGCTCGCGCTGCTGCCCCTGCTCGCCCCCGCGCTGGGGTACGCACAGGACGCGCCCGTGCCCGACAAGGGCGACACCGCATGGATGCTCACCGCAACCGTGCTGGTCATCCTGATGACCATCCCCGGGCTCGCGCTGTTCTACGGCGGCATGGCCCGCTCGAAGAACGTGCTGTCCCTGCTCATGCAGGTCTTCATGATCTTCAGCATGATCGCGCTGCTGTGGGCGACCTACGGCTACAGCCTCGCGTTCACCGCGGGCAACGCCTTCATCGGCGGGTTCGACCGCCTGTTCATGCAGGGCATGGCGACGGATTCGCTGGCGGCGACCTTCAGCAAGGGCGTCTACATCCCCGAGTACGTCTACTTCGTCTTCCAGCTCACCTTCGCCGCCATCACGCCGGCGCTGATCGTCGGCGCCTTCGCGGAGCGCATCAAGTTCGGCGCGGTGCTGCTGTTCACGGTGCTGTGGTTCACCTTCTCGTACCTGCCGATCGCGCACATGGTGTGGTTCTGGGCCGGCCCGGACGCCTACACCGACGCCGACGCGGCTGCCGCGGCCACGGCCGGCGCGGGCTTCCTGTTCCAGAAGGGCGCGCTCGACTTCGCGGGCGGCACCGTCGTGCACATCAACGCGGGCATCGCGGGCCTCGTGGGCGCGATCATGATCGGCAAGCGCATCGGCTACCGCACGACGGCCATGCCGCCGCACAACCTGCCGCTCGTCATGGTCGGCGCCTCGCTGCTGTGGGTCGGCTGGTTCGGCTTCAACGTCGGCTCGGGCCTCGAGGCCAACGGCTTCGCCGGCATGGTGTTCGCGAACACGATCCTCGCCACCGCCGCCGCGGCCCTCGCCTGGAGCTTCGCCGAGTGGATCCACCGCGGCACGCCCACGATGCTCGGCGCGGCCTCGGGCGCGGTCGCCGGACTCGTGGCCATCACGCCGGCCTGCGGCTGGGTGGGCCCGATGGGCGCGATCGCGATCGGCCTCGTCGCGGGCCTCGTGTGCCTGTGGGCCGTCGCGGGACTCAAGAGCAAGTTCGGCTACGACGACTCGCTCGACGTGTTCGGCGTGCACTGCGTGGGCGGCATCGTCGGCGCGCTCCTGACGGCGGTGTTCTGCTCTCCCGCGCTCGGCGGCACCGGCGTGTACGACTACGTGGCGAACGCGGTCGGCGAGTACTCGATGGCCGGACAGTTCAAGGCCCAGCTCTGGGGCGTTGTGGTGAGCCTGCTCTGGTCGGGCATCGTCGCCGCGATCGCCTTCAAGATCGTGGACCTCGTGATCGGCCTCAGGGTCACCGAGGAACAGGAGCGCGAGGGCCTCGACACCGTGTCCCACGGCGAGCGCGCCTACAACTGACGGAGTCTGTGGAAGGCGGCCGGTTCCTGGTCCGGTCGCCTTCTCCCCCGCTTGCGGGCGCTTCGGCGCCCGCTTTTTTTTCTGGAGGAAGAGGAAAAGGTGTCAGACATATTTTCCGGACGGAAAATATGTCTGACACCTTTTCCTGACACCTTATTCCTCTGAGGTGCAGTTCGCACTTTAGGGTCGCCCGGAAGCCGTTCGGAGGCGCCCGGCGCCGCTCCTGCTAGACTCGGGCCTCCCATGGAGGCCGACCGGATGAAACCGAAGCTCACCGCCCTCGCGGCCTGCCTGCTCGCAGTAACGGCTCAGGCGGGCGAGGTCTTCAAGACCACGGATTCCGAGGGACGCACGATCTACACGGACCGTCCCCAGACGCTGCCCGCCGAGCGACTCGACGTGCGGACGTCGACGACCGACACGGTCGAGGTGGCCCGCCGGTACGACGAGCAGAAGAAGCAGTACGCCGAGGCGGACAAGGCACGCACCGACGCGGTGCAGAAGGCGACGGACGCGAAGAAAACCGAGGAACTCACAGCCGAGGACCGCGCCAAGCGCTGCGTCGAGTCGCGCGAGCGCTACGAGTCGATGATGAACGCCCGTCGCCTGTTCGAACCCGGCTCCACGGAGGGCGAGCGCCGCTACCTCTCCTCGGAGGAGATCGACGCCGCGCGCGCCAACGCGAAGCAGACGATGGACGAGTTCTGCACCGGCCAGTAGCCGTGCCGCACGCCGTCGGATTCGTGGGGCTCGGGGCGATGGGCGTCGGCATGGCACGGCGCCTGCACGCCGCGGGCCTCCTCGCGGCCGTCTGGAACCGCACCACTGCACGCGCTGAAGCCCTGGCCGGAGAAACGGGCGTCGAGGCCCCCTCCACCCTCGCGGAGCTCGCCGCGCGCTGCGACGTCGTCGTGACCTGCGTCTCCGCCGATGCCGACGTGCTCGAAGTGGTCGACGCGCTGCGCCCCGCACTGCGACCCGGCTCGATCGTGATCGACTGCTCGACGGTCGCGGCCGACACGGCACGCACCGCCGCCGAGCGGCTCGCTGCCCACTCCGTCGCATTCCTCGACGCTCCGGTGAGCGGCGGAGTCGAGGGCGCCCGCGACGGCACGCTCGCGATCATGGTCGGCGGGTCGGCGGAGTCCTTCGAGCGCGTTCGGCCGGTTCTCGCCGCGATGGGTCGGACGATCACGCACTTCGGCGCAAGCGGGGCGGGCCAGGCTGCGAAGGCCACGAACCAGATCATGTGCGCCGGCATCATCCAGGCCGTCGCGGAGGCGATGGCCTTCGCGAAGGCCGAGGGCCTGCCGCTCGAAGCGCTGATCGAGACGCTCGGCAAGGGCGCCGGCTCGAGCTGGTACTTCGTGCACCGCGCGCCCAACATGGTCCGCGATGCATATCCGCCCGGCTTCCGCGTGCGCCTGCACGCGAAGGACCTCGGCATCTGCCACGACATGGCCGCGCGCCACGGCGTGCAGCTGCCGGTGGTCGAGATGACGCTGCTGCACTATCGCCGGCTCATCGAGCAGGGCCACGGCGACGAGGACATCTCGACCATCTTCCGCCTGAAGGACGCGATGTTCGCGCCGGCCGCGGCGGCGCGGTCGCCCAGCGGCGAGCCATGAGCAGCCGGCCTCCGTCGCCGCCCGACGGCACGGGGAGCAGAGGTTTCTTCCTTCCCGACTTCTGCGAGGCGCGCGCGGTGCTCGCGATCGTGCTGATCGCCGCGCTGCTCGCGGTCGTGCTGGCGCTCGCCGGTGCCGACGACCCTGCCCTCTTCTGGACCGAGCTCGCGCGCACCGCGGCCTACCTGCTCTGGACCGGCCTCCTGTGCGCCGCCGTGCTCTGCAAGGCGCGGCCGTGGCTCGCGCGGCAGTCGCTGCGTCGGGCGGTCGTCGGCGCGCTTGGGCTGATGGTGGGCACCGTCGCGGCGGTCTCGGAGGTCGTCTTCCAGGCCGGCCGGCTGTGGGCCGAGCGGGTGGGCCTGCCATCGGGGCTGTTCCCCGAGGGCCACGCGGCCTTCGTGCTGCCGAACCTCCTGATCGCCACGATCGTCGGCGCCCTCGCGCTGCGCTACTTCTACGTCGCGCACGAGTGGCGGCGCAGCGTCGAGCTCGAGGCACGCTCGCGGATCCGCGCGCTGCAGGCCCGCATCCGCCCGCACTTCCTCTACAACAGCATGAACACGATCGCGGCGCTCACGAGGACCGACCCGGCGCGTGCCGAGGAGGCCATCGAGGACCTCGCGGATCTCTTCCGCGTGAGCCTCAGCGAGCAGCGCGCGCAGATCACGCTGCGCGAGGAACTCGAGGTCTCGAGGATCTACCAGCGCATCGAGCAGCTGCGGCTCGGCGACCGGCTGCACGTCCGCTGGCAGGTGGGCGACCTGCCGCCGCAGGCGGTCGTGCCGAGCCTGCTGCTGCAGCCGCTGCTCGAGAACGCGATCGGCCACGGCATCGAGCAGCTGCCCGACGGCGGCACCGTCGTGATCGACGGCAGCACCGACGGCGTAGAGATCGTCATCGAGGTCACGAACCCCGTCGCCACCGCCGCGCGGACGCTCCGCTCCGGCAACCGCATGGCGCTCGACAACATCCGCCAGCGCCTCGATCTCGCATTTCCGGGCCGGGCGTCGATCGAGGTGGACGAACGCGAGACCGAGTACCGGGTGCGGCTCCGCTTCCCGAAGGTGCTCGACCCGGCCGGCCGCCCCCCAGGCCCGTGGTGACACGGCGAGGCGCTACGTCGGACAATGCGCGCCTCTGCCCGACCGACCCGTGCCGACTTGGAAGCAATCCGCACCCTGATCGTCGACGACGAACCCCCCGCCCGGGAACGCCTGCGCCGGATGCTGGGCGACGTTCGTGAGGTCGCCGTGGTCGGCGAGGCGGGCAATGGCGGCGAGGCGCTGCAGCTCTGCGCCGAGCTGTCGCCCGACGTGGTGCTGCTCGACATCCGCATGCCGGGCATGGACGGGATCGAGGCCGCCCGGCACCTGAGCTCGTTTGCGCACCCGCCGGCCGTGATCTTCACGACCGCCTACGACCAGCACGCGCTCGAGGCGTTCGAGACGCAGGCCGTCGGCTACCTGCTGAAACCCGTGCGCCAGGAGAAGCTCGCGCGCGCGATCCGCCACGCTGCGCGCGTCGCGGCGCCGCAGCTTTCGCGCCTCGCCGAGCAGTCGCGCCTCGGCCAGCGGCGGTCGCAGATCTGCGCCCGGCTGGGCGAGCAGCTGCGGCTGATCCCGATCGAGGACGTCCATTGCTTCACGGCGGACCAGAAATACGTCACCGTGCACCATCGCGCCGGCCGCGACCTGATCGACGAGTCCCTGCGCGCCCTCGCGGACGAATTCGCGCCGGACTTCGTGCGCATCCACCGCAACTCGCTCGTCGCCGTGCGGCAGGTCGCGTCGATCGAGCGCGGCGAGGACGGCCACTACGTCGTGCGGATGAAGGGCGCCGGCGAGGCGCTGCCGGTGAGCCGCCGCCACGCCGTCGAGGCCCTGCGCCGACTGCGGAGCGGACACTGAATGAGCGCCCTCCAGGACGAATCCGGGAACGATTCCCAGCCTGCACGGAAGTCCGCGGACCGGCAGCTGTACGCCAGGCTCGGCGCCATCGTGCTGCTCGTCGGCCTCGGCTACCTGGTGCTCCGGATCGTCGTGCCGCTCTGGCAGCCGCTCGTCTGGGCCATGCTGCTCGGTGCGCTCCTGGCCCCGGTCAACGAGCGGGTCGCGAGGCGGCTCGGCGGGCGGCCGCGGCTCGCGAGCTCGATCACGCTCGCCATGACCGTCGTGCTGTTCCTGCTGCCCCTCACGATCATCGCGGGGGCGGTCGCGGCGCAGGCGACGCAGCTGCTGCAGGAATTCGACACGCGACTGCCCGGACTGCGCGACGGTTCTTCGCTGAAGCTGCCGTCGTGGCCGTGGATCGACGCGGGCATCGCGTGGCTGCAGGCCAACGCCGGCGTCTCGATCGGCGATCTGCGCGGCTGGCTCGTCGAGGGCGGCCGGCAGGTCCTGCAGGCGCTCGTCGCGTCCGGCGGCTCGGTGGTGCTCGGAGCGCTCGGCACGGTGGTCAACCTGGCGCTGATGCTGTTCGTGCTGTTCTTCCTGCTGCGTGACGGCCCGAGGATGGCCCGGGACCTCGTGATCCTGCTGCCGATCGAGGAGCAGCGCCGCGCCCGTCTCTGGCGCCACCTACTCGACGTCACGCGCGCCGTCTTCCTCGGCATCGGCCTCACCGCGCTCGTGCAGGGCATGCTGGTGGGCATCGGCTTCCGCATGGCCGGCCTGCCCTCGCCGCTCGTCTTCGGCGTCGTCGCGACGCTGTCCGCGCTGATCCCGGTCGTGGGCGCGAGCCTGGTCTGGGTGCCGGGCGTGCTGTATCTCGTCGCCACGGGCGACTACGGGCATGCGACCTTCCTCGCGGCATGGGGCGTGATCGCGGTCGGCCTTGCGGACAACCTGCTGCGGCCCATCCTGATCTCGGGCCAGGCCTCGGTACCGACGCTCGCGGTGTTCATCGGCGTGATGGGCGGACTCGCCGCGTTCGGCTTCATCGGACTCTTCGTCGGGCCCATCGTGCTCGGCCTGCTCGTGGCGCTGTTCCGCTACGAGCGCGAGGAACGCCTGGGCCTGCACCAGCCCCAACCCTGAACAAACCGGATCGGAGAGCATCCCTTGTCCCGCACGCTACGCATCGCCACGCGCCGCAGCCAGCTCGCGCTCTGGCAGGCAGAACACGTCGCGGCCCTGCTGCGCGAGGCGCACCCGGGCCTCGACGTCGAGCTGGTCCCGATGACCACCCAGGGCGACCGCGTGCAGGACCGTGCGCTCGCGGAAGTGGGCGGCAAGGGACTCTTCGTCAAGGAACTCGAGATCGCGCTGCAGGAGCGCCGCGCCGACATCGCCGTGCACTCGATGAAGGACGTGCCGAGCGAGCTGCCCCCCGGCTTCTGCATCGCCGCAGCGCTGCCACGCGCCAACCCGCTCGACGCCTTCCTCTCGCTGAGATACTCGCGCTTCCGCGACCTGCCGCCCGGCGCGCGCGTCGGCACGTCGAGCCCGCGCCGCCAGTCGCAGCTCAAGAGCGTCCGCAGCGACCTGTCGCTCGAGCTGCTGCGAGGCAACGTCGACACGCGGCTGCGCCGGCTCGAGGAAGGCCACCTCGACGCGATACTGCTCGCCTGCGCCGGCCTCGAGCGGCTGGGCCTGGGCGCCCGCATCACCGAGGTGCTCGATCCCGGACTGTCGCTGCCGGCGGTCGGACAGGGCGTGATCGGCATCGAGTGCCGCGAGGACGACGCGTTCGCGCGCGACGCGCTGCGCGCGCTGCACCACGAGGAATCGTTCGTGCGCCTGCGGGCCGAGCGCGCCTTCGCCGCCACGCTCGGGGGCAGCTGCCACTCGCCGATCGCGGCGCACGCGCTGTTCGGCTCCGGCGGACTCACGCTGCACGGTTACGTCGGCGCGCCCGACGGCCGCGAGACGTATCGCGACGTCGAGACCGGTGCCGCGACCGAGGCCGACGCGCTCGGACGGCGGCTCGCGCTGCGCATGCAGGCGGCCGGCGCCGGCGCCCTGCTCGACCGGTTGCGCGACGAGGCCGCCGCCGCGTCGTGACCCGTCTCGACGGACTCACCGTCGTCGTCACCCGGCCGGCGGCCCAGGCGGCCCGCTTCACGGAGAGGCTTGAGTCGCTCGGGGCTCGCGCCCTGTCGTTCCCGACACTCGAGATCGAATGTCTGGACATCGGTCTGGACGACCGCGAGGCTCTCGCGCCGGACCGGCACGACTGGACCCTCTACACGAGCTCGAACGCCGTCGAGTGCTCGCTGGCGCAGTTGCCGCGCCCCAACCACACCCAGATCGCGGCGATCGGCCGCGCGACGGCCCGCGCGCTCGAAGAGCACGGCGTCACGGTGCACGCGTCGCCCGAGGGCCCCTCCGACTCGGAGCACCTCCTTGCGCTGGCCGCGTTCGCCGACGTGGCGGGCCTCAGGATCCTGATCGTCAAGGGGACCGGCGGCCGCACCTACCTGCGCGAGGAACTGACGCGGCGTGGAGCGGCTGTCGCGCAGGCCGAAGTCTATCGGCGACGCAGGCCGGTGCCGGCGCCGGCCGTGGTCGCTGCGCTCGAGGCGTCCTGCGGCGACGCCCGGATCGTCTGCACCGTCACGAGCGTCGACGGTCTCGACGGGCTCCTCGAGCTGCTGCCGAAGCCGCGGTTCGCCCGGCTTCGCGACCTGCCGCTCTGCGTCCCGGGCGAGCGCGTCGCCCAGGCGGCCCGGGACCGCGGCTGGCGCGGCCGCCTGATCGTGTCGCCTTCGGCCGAGGACGAGTCGATGCTCGGCGCACTGCGCACCGCAGCCGGGCCGGGCGGGCCGCTGGCGCCTGCGTGATAGGATCCCGGGCCGAGGAATCGCTCCTCGTGCCAGCCGCATGCCCGCCGAAATCGAATCGCTGTCGACCGACCAGAAGAGCCACCGCAACGGGCGCGGCGTGAGCCCCATGCTGGTCGCGCTCGTCGTGCTCGGCTTTCTGCTCGGCGTCTACGCGCACTGGCGCTTCGGCCAGTTCGACGAGAAGCTCGACCGCGTCCGCACCCACGTCGCGGAGCTGCGCGACGTGCAGGAGCGGCTCGACGCTCGCGTCGCCGCGCTCGCGGACGATCTCGAGGCGAGTCGCAGCGCGTGGCGCACCGAGCTGAAGGGCCTGCGCGACGTCCCGAACCAGGTCGACGAGCTCGGCCGCAGCGTCGAGGAGCTGCGCACGCGCACCGACGCGCCGCAGCGAGCCTGGGTGCGCGCCGAGGCGATGTACCTGCTCGAGCTCGCCGAGCGTCGCCTCAAGCTCGAGGGCGACGTCACCACGGCTCTCGCCGCCATGACCTCGGCCGACGCACGGCTCGCGGCCTCGGAGGATCCGGCCCTGCGCGAAGTGCGCGAGAAGCTCGCGGCCGAGATCGCGGCGCTGCGCGCGGTGCAGGTCGTCGACCTGCGCGAGGTGCTCGCGCGCATCGGCCGTCTCGAGGACTCCGTGGCGATGCTGCCGGTACGAGGCATGCCGGTCTCGCAGGGGCGACGCGAGAAGTCCGAGCCCGAGGCGACCGGCGCTTTCGAGCGCGCGCTGCGGCGCGTGAGGCAGGCGGTGCGCGATCTCTTCTCGCTGCGCCGCGTCGAGCCCGCGATGGCGCGGCTCGTGACGCCCGAGGAGGAGTCGCTGAGGCGCCAGCATCTCGAGCTGCTGCTGTTCGCGGCGCGCGTCGCCGCGATGCGGCCGGACGGCGCCGGCTACGCGCAGTCGCTCGGTTCGGCGGGCTCGTGGATGCAGCAGTACTTCGATTCCACGAGACCCGAGGTCGCGGACGCGCTCACGGAGATCGCGGCGCTCGCCGCCATCGACATCGACCCCGCGCTGCCGCCGGTCGGCGCCGCCGCCCGCGTGCTGCAGGACGTGATCCGGGGCAGCACGACGCCACCATGAGGGCCGCCGCCATCGTCGCCCTGGCGCTGGTCGCCGGCGGACTGCTGGCGCACCTCCTTCTGTCCGATCCGGGCTACGTCGCGGTCCGCATCGGGCGTTCGCTGTTCGAGACCACCGTCCCGGTGCTCGTCCTGCTGCTCGCGCTCCTCCACCTGCTGCTGCTCTGGCTCGGACGCGCCTTCGCGTCCCGGCGACGCCTTGCGCGACTGCGCACCGACCGGCGGAGGCGACGCGCGCGCGACGACACCCAGCGCGGACTGCTCGATCTCGCGGCGGGCCAGTGGCGCAGCGCCGAGGAACTGCTGAGCCGCGCGGCTCCCGACGCGGACTCCCCCGCGGCCAACTACCTCGTGGCGGCGCGCGCCGCCGACCTGCTCGACGCGACCGACCGCCGCGACGAGTGGCTCGCCCGCGCGGAGGAAAATGCGCCCGAAGCCCGCGTCGCGGCGCGCGTCACGCTTTCCGAGATGCAGATGCGGCGCGGCCAGGACGAGGCGGCGCTGCAGACGCTCGAGCAGCTCGAGGCGTCGGGCGACCTCAATTCCCGCGGACTCGAGCTCATGGCGCGGCTCTACCAGAAGCTCGGCCGCGGCGACCGGCTGCGCGCGCTCGGTCCGAGGCTCCTCGGCGCCAAGGAACTGCCCGACGCGCAGGTGAACGAGCTGCTCGCGCAGGTCCGGCTCGCGGACGTGCGGGCCGCCGGCGAACAGGGCAACCAGTCGGCGCTCGAGAAGGCGTGGTCCGACCTGCCGCGTTCCGTGCGGAAGCTGCCCCAGTCGATCGTCGCCTACGCACGCGCCGCCATGGCATGCCGCGATCACCCGAGCGCCGAGCGGGTGCTGCGCGACCTCATCGACGAGACGGGTGACCCGTCCGCGACGCGACTGTACGGCGACCTCGTGCTGCCAGACCCGCTGCAGCCGCTCGAGCGCGCGGAGGCTTGGCTGCGCAAGCGTCCCGAGGACCCGGAGCTGCTCGCGACCTGCGCGAGGCTGTGCCTGCGCGCCGAGCTCTTCGGCAAGGCGCTGAGCTACCTCGAAGCGAGCCTCGCGCGGCGGCCGAGCGCCGAGAACAGCCTGATCCTCGCGGACCTGCACGAGCAACTCGGCGAGCACCGGCAGGCGATGCAGCGCCTGCGCCAGGCGGTCACGCAGTCGCTCGGCCGGCGACCCGAGCTGCCAAAGGTCCGGCTGCGCCGTCGCTGACGGGGGTCGATCGGGCTCAGCGCGGCGCGGCCGCCCCCTGCAGTTTCGACAGCGTATCCGGGGCGTAATCGAACGAGTCGAAGTAGAGCTGATCGCGCGGCAGTCCGTGGCGTGGAAAGTCCGCGCGGATCGCCTCGATCATCGCCGGCGGTCCGCTCGCGTAGACGTCGTGGCCCGACAGGTCCGGGTGCTCCTCGAGCACCGCGGCATGCACGAGGCCGCGCCGACCGGTCCAGCCGGGAGCCGCCGGCCCAGGCCCCGACAGCACGGGACGGTAGCTGAATCCCGGGCGCGACCGCCCGAGGCGCTCGAGCCACGCGTGCTCGTAGAGGTCCGCCGGGGCCTGCCCGCCCCAGTAGAGCGTGACCGGCCGGCGGTCGTCGACGGCGATAAGCTGCCGCAGCATGGCGCGCAACGGCGCGTAGCCGGTGCCGCCCCCGATCATGAGCGGCGGCCGCGGCGACTCGGTGCGCAGCCAGAACTGACCCAGCGGTCCCTCGACGCGCAGCAGCGTGCCCTCGCGGAGCGTGTCGAAGAGTTGTCCCGTGAATCCGCTCTTCGAGGCGCGGCGCACGTGCAGTTCGAGGTGCCGTCCGTCGGCCGGCGCGCTCGCGATCGAGAAGCTGCGCCGGCGTCCCTCGGACAGCATCACGTCGACGTACTGGCCCGGGCGGAAGTGCAGGTCCTCGACCGCCGGCAGCCGCAGCACCACCGACATCACGTCCTCCGCGAGCCGCTCGAGCCGCTCGATGCGGCACGGCAGGCTCTTCACCTCGACGTCGGGCGCCGGCCGGACCTCGCGGGTCTCGATGCGGAGGTCGGTGAGCGCTCGTGCCTGGCAGAGCAGCGCGTAACCTGCCCGCGCTTCCTCGTCGGTGATGCCGGGCGGCCGTTCGCCCGGATAGTCGAACGAGCCCGAGAGGATGCGGGCGCGGCACGACGCGCAGTGCCCGCCCTTGCAGCTGTGCGGAAGGTTGAGGCCCGCGCGCAGCGCGGCGGCGAGCACATTCTCGCCGGGATCCACGGCGAACGTCTGGCCGGTCGGAACGAGCGTGGCCTGGGGCATGGCGGGCAGGATGCCACGATCCGGCGTCGAGCGAATCGAGCGGGGCGGTTCACGTATGCTCGGCGCATGGATGCACGCTGTCTCATCGCCGGATGCGGATACACCGGGCTGCGGCTCGCGCGGCGGCTGCAGCCCCGCTGGCAGGTCGTGGCGCTGGCGCGTTCCGAACACGCGGCCGACCGGCTCGCGGCCCAGGGGCTCGACGTCGTTCGAGCGGAACTGGACGTCGAACCCCGCGAGGGAAGCCTGGGCGCTCCTGCAGATGACGCGGCGTGCGCGTACCTGGTGCCCCCGGACGAGCGCAGCGAGGGCGATCCGCGTCTCGAGCGCTTCCTGCGCGCCGTCGAGCCGGCCCGACCCGCCGTGCTGCTCTATGTGAGCACGACCGGCGTGTACGGCGATGCCGCCGGCCGTCGCGTCACGGAGGACTCGCCCGTCGCCCCGGCGACCGACCGCGCGCGCCGCCGCGTGGCCGCCGAAGGCGCGGCCGAGCGCTGGTGCGAGCGACGCGGCATCCGCTGCGTGATACTCCGCGTGCCCGGCATCTACGGGCCGGGACGCCTCCCGATCGACCGCCTGGAGCGTGGCGAACCCGCACTGCGGCCCGAGGACGCGGGCCCCGGCAACCGCATCCACGTCGACGATCTCGTGACTGCCTGCGCGGCCGGCCTCGAGCGGCCGGTGAGCGGGATCTTCAACGTGACCGACGGCGATCCTTCGAGCACGACGGTGTTCCTGCAGCGCACGGCGGAACTCGCCGGCCTGCCGCCGCCGCCGCTCGTCGCGCTTGCGGAGGCTCGCGGCCGCATCGCCCCGGGCATGCTGTCGTTCCTCGTGGAGTCGCGGCTCGTCGACAATCGCAGGATGCGCGAGGTGCTCGGCGTCGAGCCTGCATACGGACGCTGCACGGACGGCATCGCGGCGAGTCTCGCGGAGATGCGCGCGTCCCCGGGCTGAAGCCGCTTTCGGCTATGCTTCGCGGATGCGGATCGCGTTCACGAAGATGCATGGACTCGGCAACGACTTCATCGTCTTCGAGGCCGCCCGGAGAGGCGACGTGCCCTCCCGCGAGACGCTGCAACGACTCGCCGACCGCCGGACCGGGATCGGCTTCGACCAGGCGCTCGTGCTCGCTCCGCCGCGCCGGGCGGGTACCGACGTCCACTACCGCATCTTCAATGCGGATGGCTCCGAGGTCGAGCAGTGCGGCAACGGCGCCCGCTGCATCGCGCGACTCGTCGCGACTCGTCTCGGCATCCGGGAACGACCGCTCGCGATGGACAGCCCGGGAGGGCTCGTCCGTGCGGAACTGCGGCCGGACGGCCTGGTGTCGGTCGAAATGGGCGTGCCGGACTTCGACCCGCGGTCACTGCCGTTCGTCGCGGACGCCGAAGCGCCGAGCTACCGCCTCGACCTGACGGGCGGTCCCGTCGAGTTCGGCGCGGTGTCGATCGGGAACCCTCACGCGGTCATCCGCGTCCGGGACGTCGACGACGCGCCGGTGGACACCGTCGGACCGGCCGTGGAGAATCACGCGCGATTTCCGCGACGCGTGAACGTCGGTTTCCTCGAGATCCTCGCGCCGGACCACGTCCGCCTCCGCGTCCACGAGCGGGGCGCCGGCGAGACGCTGGCGTGCGGGACCGGCGCCTGCGCCGCCGTCGCGGTCGGCCGGCGTCACGGCCCGCTGGCCGAGGAGGTCCGGGTGGACCTGCCCGGCGGACGACTCACCGTGCGCTGGCCCGGACCGGGCGCACCGGTGTGGCTGACGGGCCCGGCCGAGACGGCGTTCGAGGGCCAGGTGGAGATACCCGAGACCCTGGGGAGCACAGGATGAACAAGCAGCCGATTCCACGCGTCGAACCGGGCAGCGTCGCCGAAGAGCAGATCGCCGAGCACCTGGCCGCGCACCCCGAGTTCTTCGACCGCCATCCCGGCGTGCTCGCCCGCCTCCGGGTGCCGCACCAGCGCGGCAGCGCCGCCGTCTCGCTGGTCGAGCGGCAGGTGCTCGTGCTGCGCGAGAAGCACGCGGCGCTCGAGCAGAAGCTGCACGAGCTGATCGAAAACGGCCGCACGAACGACGCGATCTCGGACCGCGTGCACCGGATGTCGCGCCGGCTCCTGCGCGCGCGGGACCTGCCGGCGCTGGTCACGGCGCTCGAGACCTCGCTGCGCGAGGACTTCGGCGCCTCTCGCTGGGTCATCCTGCTCACCGACCCCGCGTTCTACGCGATCGCTGCGCACCCGGGTCGCCAGGTACGGGTCGTGCCGCGCGGCAGCCCGGAGCTCAAGATGTTCGAGACGTTCTTCGAGTCCGCGCGTCCGCGCAGCGGGCAGATCCGCGACACGCAGCGCGAGTACCTGTTCGGCGCCGAGGGCGGCGGGCAGGTGGGCTCGACGGTGCTGATCCCGCTGGGGGAACGGGCCTCGCTCGGCCTGCTCGCGATCGCGAGCCACGATACCGAGCGCTACCTGCCCACGATGAGCACCGACTTCCTGGTCCGCATCGGCGAACTCGTCACCGAGGCGTTCACCGCGCGCAACGCATGAGCGCGGTGCTCGAGGCGGGCGTCGAGCGTTTCCTCTCGAGCCTGCGCCACGAGCGCCGGCTCTCGGTCCATACGGCGGACGGCTATGGCCGCGACCTCGCCGCCCTGCTCGACTACTGCCGGGCCCAGGGCATCGCCGAGTGGCGCACGCTCGACACGCAGCACGTCCGCAGCTTCGCGGCCCAGTGCCACCGGCGCGGGCTCGGCCCGCGCAGCATCCAGCGGCGGCTCTCCGCCGTCCGCAGCCTGTGTCGCTTCCTGATCCGCGAGGGCGAGCTGGCGAACGACCCCGCCGCGGACGTGCAGGCGCCGAAGGCGGCCCGCCGCCTGCCGACCGCACTCGACGCCGACGCGATGGCGCGGCTCCTCGAGTTCCGCACCGACGACCGGCTCGGCGTGCGCGACAAGGCGATCATGGAGCTCTTCTATTCCTCGGGCCTGCGCCTGTCAGAGCTGCTCGGGCTCGACCTCGGCGACGTCGACCTGCGCGACCGCACCGTCCGGGTCCTCGGCAAGGGCAGCAAGACGCGCATCGTGCCGGTCGGGAGCCACGCGGTCGCGGCGCTCTCCCGCTGGCTCGGCGAGCGGATCGCGCTCGCGGCGACCGACGAACCGGCGGTGTTCGTCGGCGTCAACGGCCGCCGGCTCGGGCCGCGGATCGTGCAGCGGCGCATCGCCGCCTGGGCCCGGCGGCAGGGCCTGCCGGAGCACGTGCATCCGCACATGTTCCGGCATTCGTTCGCCTCGCACCTGCTCGAGTCGTCGCAGGACCTCCGCGCCGTGCAGGAACTGCTCGGCCACGCGAACATCAGCACGACCCAGGTGTACACCCACCTTGATTTCCAGCACCTGGCCCGCATCTACGACGCGTCCCACCCCCGGGCGCGCCGCAAGAGACCGTAGGATGTCCACGTTCGACCCGCACGGGACCACCATCGTCTGCGTCCGCCGCAACGGCCTCGTCGCGATGGGCGGCGACGGCCAGGTCACGATCGGCAACACCGTGATGAAGGGCAACGCCCGCAAGGTGCGCCGGCTGCACGACGGCAAGGTGATCGCCGGCTTCGCGGGCGGCACGGCCGACGCCTTCACGCTGTTCGAGCGCTTCGAGGGCAAGCTGCAGCAGTTCGGCAACCTGACGCGCGCCGCGATCGAGCTCGCGAAGGACTGGCGCACCGACCGCAGCCTGCGCCGCCTCGAAGCGCTGCTCTGCGTCGCCGACGCGCGGAGCTCGTTCATCGTCTCCGGCAACGGCGACGTGATCGAGCCCGAGCACGACCTGATGGCCGTCGGCTCCGGCGGCTCGTACGCCCAGGCCGCCGCGCTCGCGCTGCTGAAGAACACGAACCTCGGCGCCCGCGCGGTCGTCGAACAGGCGCTCGGCATCGCCGCGGACATCTGCATCTATACGAACCGGAACGTGACGGTGGAGGAGATCAGGGAAGAGTGAGGAGCCGCGGCGCTGCCGCGTGAGCTACGCTCCCCCTCCCCTGCCCCTCGCCCCCTGCCCACCCCCTCTGCCCCCTATGTCCTCAATGACGCCCCGAGAAATCGTCCAGGAACTCGACAAGCACATCGTCGGGCAGTCGGCCGCGAAGCGTGCGGTCGCGATCGCGCTGCGCAACCGCTGGCGGCGCCTGCAGGTGCCGGAGGCGCTGCGGGCCGAGATCACGCCGAAGAACATCCTGATGATCGGCCCGACCGGCGTCGGCAAGACCGAGATCGCGCGGCGCCTCGCGCGGCTCGCGAACGCCCCGTTCGTGAAGGTCGAGGCGACGAAATTCACCGAGGTGGGCTACGTTGGCCGCGAGGTCGACTCGATCATCAAGGACCTCGTCGACGTCGCCGTGAAGCTGACGCGCGAGGCCGAGACCGAGAAGGTGCGCCACCGCGCGATGGACGCCGCCGAGGAGCGCGTGCTCGACGCGCTGCTGCCGCGGCCCCGCGCCGTGGGCTTCGGCACCGAGGCGGAGCCGCCCCGCGACGGCGACACGCGCCAGCGCTTCCGCAAGATGCTGCGCGAGGGCCAGCTCGACGACCGCGAGATCGAGGTCGAGGTGCGCGCGATGCCGGCCGGCGTCGACATCATGGCGCCGCCCGGCATGGAGGAGCTCTCGCAGCAGCTGCAGGGCATGTTCCAGAACCTCGGCGCCGGCCGCTCGCGGCCGCGCAAGGTCAAGGTCCGCGAGGCGTTCAGGCTGCTCACCGACGAGGAGGCCGGCAAGCTCGTCAACGAGGAGGAGCTCAAGCTCCAGGCGCTGCGCAACGCCGAGCAGAACGGCATCGTCTTCATCGACGAGATCGACAAGATCGCGCGCCGGCAGGAGACGATGGGTGCGGACGTGTCGCGCGAGGGCGTGCAGCGCGACCTGCTGCCGCTCGTCGAGGGCTGCACCGTCAACACCAAGTACGGCATGGTGAAGACGGACCACGTGCTCTTCATCGCGTCGGGCGCGTTCCACATGTCGAAGCCGTCGGACCTGATCCCGGAGCTGCAGGGCCGCCTGCCGATCCGCGTCGAGCTCGAGGCGCTCGTCGTCGACGACTTCGTGCGCATCCTCACGGAGCCCGACGCGTCGCTCTGCACCCAGTACGAGGCGTTGCTCGCGACCGAGGGCGTGAAACTCGAGTTCGACACGAGCGGCGTGCGGCGCCTCGCCGAGGTGGCGTTCGACGTCAACCAGCGCACCGAGAACATCGGCGCGCGGCGTCTGCACACCGTGATGGAGCGGCTGCTCGAGCGCGTCTCGTTCGAGGCTTCGGACAAGTCGGGCTCGTCGCTCGTCGTCGACGCGGCGTACGTCGACCGCAACCTGGGCGAGCTCGCGCGCGACCAGGACCTCGCCCGATACATCCTCTGATCGCCGGCCCGCCGCCATGCCGACCGTGACCCCGACCGAGATCAAGCTGCGAACGAAGTCGCGCGTGCTCGAGGTGGCGTTCGACGACGGCTCGCGCTACGAGCTGCCGTTCGAGTACCTGCGGGTGTACTCGCCGTCGGCCGAGGTGCGCGGGCACGGCCCGGGGCAGGAACAGCTGCAGCTCGGCAAGCACGAAGTCGGCATCCGCTCCGTGGACCCGGTCGGCAACTACGCGGTACGGCTCGCGTTCGACGACGGCCACGACACCGGGCTCTACAGCTGGGACTATCTGCACGAGCTCGGGCGGACCCGCGCCGAAAAGTGGCGGCAGTATCTGGACCGGCTCGAGAAGCTCGGGCTGCCCTACCCGACCCCGGTGCCGCCGAAACGGCCCGCCTGAGCGCCGCGGGTCCCGCCGGGCCGTCCTGGCGTCCGCAGCGCGGCCTGGCGCAACCCGCGTAGAATGGCCGCTCCATGAGCGAGCAAGCCCCCGGCAACCCGCGCAACCCGAAACCGGGCACGGTCGACTTCGGCTACCGCGAGGTGCCGGCCGCGGAGAAGTCGCGCCACGTCCGTGCGGTGTTCGACTCCGTCGCGGGCAAGTACGACCTCATGAACGACCTGATGTCGGCCGGCGTGCATCGGCTGTGGAAGCGCTACGCGCTGTCGCAGACCGGGCTGCGGCCGGGCCAGGCCGCGCTCGACGTGGCCGGCGGCACGGGCGACCTCGCCGCCGGCATGGCGGAGCAGGTCGGCGAGCGCGGCCTCGTCGTGCTCTCGGACATCAACGAGTCGATGCTCGCCGTGGGGCGTGACCGCCTGCTCGACCGCGGCCTGCTGCGCAACGTGCGCACTGCGATCGCGAACGCCGAGTGCCTGCCGTTCGCCGACTCGAGCTTCGACTGCGTGACGATCGGCTTCGGACTGCGCAACGTCACGGACAAGCCGGCCGCGCTGGCGTCGATGAGGCGCGTGCTGAAGCCGGGCGGCCGGCTCCTGATCCTCGAGTTCTCGAAGCCCGTCGTGCCCGGGCTGAAGCCGGTCTACGACGTCTACTCCTTCAGCGTGCTGCCGTGGCTCGGCCGGCGCGTCGCAGGCGACCCGGAGAGCTATCGCTACCTCGCGGAGTCCATCCGCCGCTTCCCCGACCAGCCGACGCTCACCCGGATGATGCAGGAAGCCGGCCTCGAGGACTGCCGCTGCCACAACCTGAGCGGCGGCATCGTCGCCCTGCACAAGGGCTACCGGTACTGATGATCCTCGACCGTCTCGAAGCGGTGCTGAACCGCAACGTCGCCGAGTCGCCGCGTGCGACCGCGCTCGCGGGCCAGCTCGACGGTCGCTCGATGTCGCTCACGGTCGAAGGCACGCCGCTCGTCATCGTCCTGCGCGCCGAGGACGGCCGGCTGCGGTTGTCGTCGCGCGCGGAGTCCCCGGCCGACGCGCAGCTGTCGGGCACGCCCTTCGCGCTGCTGTCGCTCGTTGGCTCGCAGCCCGAGGGAGCCCTGCGGGCCGGCGCCGTGCGGATCGAGGGCGACGCCGACGTGGCGCAGAAGTTCCGCGAACTGCTCGGCGAGGCGCGGCCCGACGTCGAGGAGGAACTTTCGCACGTGATGGGCGACGTCGCGGCGCGCCAGGTGGCGAACTTCGCGCGCGGGTTCCTCGACTGGGGCCGGCGCGCGTCGGGATCGTTTTCCGGGAGCGTGGTCGAATTCCTGCAGGAGGAAGGCCGCGACCTGCCGACCCGTGTCGAGGTCGACGAGTTTCTCGACGGCGTCGACCGGCTGCGCGACGACATCGATCGGGCCGACGCCCGCGTCGTCCGCCTCGAGGCCGCACGCGCCGCGCGCCGCCCGGCCGGCGGATCCGAAGAATCGTGATCCACCCGACCACCACCCGCGAAGCGGTCACCTGATCCCCGGCCTCATCCCATGCGCCTCAGAGTCCTCGGCCGCCTGCTCCAGATCCAGCGCGTGCTCGTCCGGCACGGGCTCGACGAGTTCATCCTGCAGACACACCTGCTGCGGCCGCTGCGCTACGCCTTCTACCTCTCCCCCGCGACGTGGTTCGAGCGCCGCAAGGGCGGCTCGCGCGGCGAGCGCATCCGGCTCGCACTCGAGGAGCTCGGCCCGATCTTCGTGAAGTTCGGCCAGGCGCTCTCGACGCGGCGCGACCTGCTTCCCTCGGACATCGCCGACGAACTCGCGAAGCTGCAGGACCGCGTGCCGCCGTTCCCGGGCGACCAGGCCCGGGCGATCGCCGAGCGCGCCTACGGGCGCCCGCTGGCCGAGGTGTTCGATTCGTTCGACGAGATGCCGCTTGCCGCCGCCTCGATCGCCCAGGTGCACACGGCGCGGCTCCGCACCGGCCAGGACGTCGTCGTGAAGGTCGTGCGCCCCGGGGTGCGCGAGCGCATCGAGCGCGACCTCGAGGTGATGTACGTGGTCGCGGGCCTCGCCCTCGACTACGCGCGCGAGGCCTACCGCCTGCGGCCGGTCGAGATCGTCCGCGAGTACGAGAAGACGATCGTCGACGAGCTCGACCTGATGCGCGAGGCCGCGAACGCGGCGCAGCTGCGGCGCAACTTCGAAGGCTCCGACCTGCTCTACGTGCCCGAGGTGCACTGGGACTACTGCCGTCCGGAAGTCATGGTGATGGAGCGCATCCACGGCATCGTCATCAGCGAGATGGACGAACTGCGGCGGCGCGGCGCGAACATCCAGCGGCTCGCCGAGAACGGCGTGCTCATCTTCTTCACCCAGGTGTTCCGGCACAACTTCTTCCACGCCGACATGCACCCGGGCAACATCTTCGTGCAGCTCGAGGACCCGGAGTACCCGAAGTACGCCGCGGTCGACTTCGGCATCGTCGGCTCGCTCGACGCCCGCGACCAGCACTACCTCGCCGAGAACTTCCTCGCCTTCTTCGAGCGCGACTACAACCGCGTCGCGCGCCTGCACGTCGAGTCGGGCTGGCTGCCGGCCGACACGCGCGTCGACGAGCTCGAGGCCGCGGTGCGGACGGTCTGCGAGCCGATCTTCAACAAGCCGCTGTCCGAGATCTCGTTCGGCCAGGTGCTGCTGCGCGTGTTCGAAACCGCGCGTCGCTTCAACATGCACGTGCAGCCGCAGCTCATCCTGCTGCAGAAGACGCTGCTGCAGATCGAGGGGCTCGGGCGCCAGCTCTATCCCGAGCTCGACCTGTGGAAGACGGCGCAGCCGATCCTGAAGGAATGGGCCGCGGACCGCCTGAGCGGCCGGGCGCTCGCCGACCAGCTGCGCCGCCAGCTGCCGGACCTGAGCGAGGCTCTGCGCATGCTGCCGCAGGTGCTGCAGCAGGCGGTGCAGCAGGCCTCCCAGGGCAACCTGCGCATCAAGGTCGACCAGCCGGGTTTCGAGAGGTTGCGCGCCGAAATCCGCGCGGGTGCGCGCCGGCGCGATGCGACGATCGTCGGCGCGGTCACGCTGCTCGGCGGCCTCGTGTGGCTCGCGGTCAGCTTCAACCCGTGGCCCGGCGCCGTGCTGTGCGCCGCCGGCGGCATCGCGATCGTGCTCGCGCGTCGCGACTGAACGTACGCCGCGCGACGCCATGCGCTACCGTCAGCACGTCACCGAGGACGCCGTCACGCTCGAGCCGCCGTCGCCCGCCACGGCCTCGGTCGTGCTGCTGCACGGCCTCGGCGCCGACGGCTGGGACTTCGCGCCGATCGTCGACGAGCTCGAGCTGCCTCCCGCGCTCGCGCCACGCTTCGTGTTCCCGCACGCGCCGCTGCGGCCGGTCACGGTGAACGCGGGATACGTGATGCGGGCGTGGTACGACATCCGCGAGTTCACGCCGGAAGGCCGCGCCGACGCGGCGGGACTCGCCGAATCGTCGACCCGGGCGAGCGAGTATCTCGACCGGGAGATCGAGCGCGGCGTGGCGCCGGGGCGCATCGTGCTCGCCGGCTTCTCGCAGGGCGGCGCCGTCGCCCTGACCGCGGGCCCGCGCTACCCGCACCGTCTCGCCGGCATCCTCGCGCTTTCGACGTACCTGCCGTTCCCGGAACGGCTCGCGGCGGAGCGGTCCGGCGCGAATGCCGGACTGCCCGTGCTGCTTTGCCACGGACGGCACGATCCGGTCGTTCCGCTGGCGATGGGGGTCGAAGCCCGCGACGTGCTCACGGCGAACGGCTACGAGGTCGAGTGGCACGAGTATCCGATGCAGCACGAGGTGTGCCCGGCGGAACTCGGCCACGTCGCGGCCTGGCTCACGGCACGGTTCGCGGCCGCGGGCTGATCGCGCTCGGCGCCTCGAGACGGCTGCGCACAGTGCCGTGCGCGTGTCGCTCGCCGCGAAGACCGGAATCCGGAAGCTCTTCCCGGGACGCCGTGAACCCCTCCTTGGGGGCTCCGGGCGCCGCGTCCCTGCGGCGCACGGCCCGGGAAGAGCTTCCGGATTCCGGTCTTCGTGGCTCGGTGGCTGTCGCGGTTGGCGCTGCGCAGGTCTCGCGCTGGCGCGATAGCGTCCGGGAATGCGTACGCCCACGCGCAGCACGACCGACGCACCGAGTCCGCCCGCTGTCCGGAGCATCCTTGCCGGGCCGTGCGCCGCAGGGACGCGGCGCCCGGAGCCTACATGGACGTACTCGCGGCGTCCCGGCAAGGATGCTCCGGACAGCGGGCAGACGAGAGAGCGCGTGAGCCGCCGCGCAGCGTGACGCGTCTGCGCCCGCGTCTGCACAGCGCGCACCAGAGCACACCGCCAACGACGCTACCGCAACTCGATCCAGGTCGCCCGCGCCCTGGCGCAGAGTTCCCCGTCCTCGTCGAAGATCGCCGTGCCCGCCCGGTGCTTGCGGCCGTCGACGTCGATGCGCCAGCCGATGACGATGCATGACTCGCCGACGTGCACGCGCCGGTCGACGTGCGCGTGCATCTCGCCCAGCAGCATCGGGCGGCGTCCCGCCGTGACGGCGAAGTAGCCCGGGCAGTCGAGCGCCGCCCAGTGGAACTCGGGCGCGACCTTGCCGTCGCCGCCGTCGAGCGCGTCGGCCGGCAGCCACGGCGCTGCGACGATGCCGCTCTCGAGCCGGCCCGCGAAGATCCGCAGCCCGTCGCCGCGGCGCCGGTGCGGGCCGCAGACGAAGCACTCCGGGAAATTGTGCTCGCGGAATCCCGCGTAGTGCTGCGAGGCCCAGACGGCCTGCACGTACTGCGGCGGCGGCGGCACCTCGAGCTCGAGGCGCGCGGGCGTCGCGCGGGCGACGGGACCGGCCTCGGAGCGGAGTTCCCAGCCACCGTCGGCCTGTTCGAGCGACAGGATCGTGCCCAGCGGCGGAGGCGTCACGAGCCGAACCTGCACGTCGGCGCGCAGCGTGGCCGCGATGAGCCCGCAGACGTAGCCGCCGTTGCCCGAATCCGGCGGGCCGCGGTAGCGGCGGTCGATCGTGAGATTCACCGAGCGCCCTCGCTCCCCGGGGGCGGCGCCGCGCAGTTCCAGCACTGCGAGAACTGCGGCTCGACCTCTTCCCCGCAGCGCGGGCACGTCCAGGGCTCGCCGTCCTCCACGGATTGCAGGGCCTCGTCGATGAGCGCGCGAGCCCGCAACGACTCGCCCGGCTGGCGCACCCACAGCTCCGGCCAGCACTCGACGAACGGGATCTCGCCCACGACGCCGCCGAGGCGGTCGTTGCGGACCACGCAGGCGATGCCCTCGGACTCGAGCACGTTCCTCAAGTGGGCGATCTCGACCAGGGATTCGGCGGTATGGACCTTGCGCATCGGCGGGCCTCCGCGCGTAGCATGACGCAATGAGCAGGACCCGTGCCCTAACGATACTGTCCGGACGCTTTCCCGCAAAGCGCGCCTTCGTCACCGGTGCGGCGAGCGGGCTCGGCCGGGCCACCTGCGGGCTGCTCGCGACCGACGGGTGGCGGCTCGGCCTGCTCGACCGCTCGGCGGAGAAGCTAACCCGGGTGTCGGCCGCGCTCGAGGCCGCCGGGGCGGCGGTACACGCCTATGCGGGCGACGTCTCCGACGAGGCGTTCGTCGCGCACGCGGTCGAGGACTACGGGAATCGCGTCGGCGGGCTCGACCTCATGGTCAACAACGCGGGGGTGGCCGTGGCGGGAGCCGCGGAGGTGACGCCGCCCTCCGACTGGCGCTGGATCGTCGACGTCAACCTGCTCGGGGTCGCCTGGGGCACGCGCGCGGCGATCCCGCAGATGCGGGCAGCGGGCCGCGGACTGATCCTGAACGTGGCGAGCGCGGCGGGGTTCGCGTCCGGCCCGCGCATGGCGGCGTACAACGCGACCAAGGCGGGCGTGATCGCGCTCACCGAGACGGTGGCGGCGGAACTCGAGACGACGGGCGTGCAGGCGACGGTCGCGATGCCCGGGTTCTTCCGCACGTCGCTGCTCGACACGATGCGGGCGCCGCCGGCCGACGGCGAGCTCGCGCAGCGCCTGATGCAGCGCGCCTCGCACGATGCCGACGATGCAGCGGCTGCGCTCCTGCTGGCCGCGGCCCGCGGGGCAAGCCACGTCGTGTGGCCCCGCGAGTACCGGCTGCTATGGTGGCTGAAGCGGGGGTTCCCGGGCTGGTTCGTCAGGCGAGCCGGGCGGATGGGCGGGCGGCTCGCGGCGCAGGCGGATCGACCGCGAGGATGAAGCGGGTGTAGATCTCGGGCAGGCGCTCGAGCACTTCGTCGCGGCCGAGGATCTCGCTCTCCGCGATGGCGCGACGCAGCACGGGCAGCGTGAGCGACTCGAGCGCCTCGCTCGCGAGGGGCCAGTAGCTCAGGTGCCACGGCTCCACGCCCGCACCGCACTCGCCGGTCGAGTACGGGCGATAGAACCCGTATCCCGCCATGTGCTCGTCGAGCCACGCGGTCAGGCGCTCGAACGGGCCGCCGGGACCATACTCCGCCGGCACGAGCTGCAGCCGGCAGCCGGCCGGCAGCGAAGCTGCGTCGTACACGTCGACGTCGGTGCCCCAGTGATGGCGGCTGCCGCCCGGAAGCGCCGACCAGCACAGGATCGCGTCGATGCGCGCCGGCTCGTCGAGCATGGCCACGTCGAGCGGCTGGCCTGCGCGGTCGAGCAGTGCGCGTTCGCCGCGCCACTTGCCGTTCCAGATGGCGAGCTGGCGGTCGAAGTCGCGGAACCCCGACGCCGCCACGAGGTCGATTCCTGCACGGGCGGCTGCATCGCGCATCGCGAGGAACGACGTGGCCGCGCCGTAGTGCAGCAGGCAGTGCGGCTGCTCGAGTTCGACGATGTGGGTGCGGGCGCGGCCCGTGAGTTCGAGTTCGTTCATGCCAGCGTTCTTCCGCGCGAAGCATACCGGACTCCGCAGCCGCGCCGCGGGGTGCGGTCGTGACGGGCGTCGGAAAATTTTCCAACCTGCCCAATGTGGCCGATCTGGGGCGATTTGCCTCTCGCCGTCGCGGAGCGCTGCGACTATGATCCCGGGCGAACCGATACCAAACACAAGAAGGGCGCAAGATGCTCCGCGGTCGGCCGAGCCGCACGGGCGAGGCATGAAGGGGTTCCGCCTCAGAAGCCGTTACCTGCTGACGGTGCTGGGCATCGGCCTCGCGCTCACGGGCGTCGTCGTCCTCGCCGTCGAGCTCGGCGGCCAGCAGCGGGTGCCGCTCGCGCTCGTCGTCGTCGCCGGGATCGTGCTCTCGCTGCTCGCCGCGGCATTCGCGTCGGTGCTCATCTCGCGCATCGACCGCGCGATGGGCGCGCTGATGGCAAGCGCCGAACGCATCGGCCGCGGGCTCTACTCGGAGCCGGTGCGCGTGAGCGGCGTCCCGGAGGTCGCGCCCCTCGAAGATGCGCTCGAGCGCATGCGCCAGGCCCTCACCGGCACGGCGATCTCGCGCGACTACCTCGACGCGGTGCTGAACAGCATGAGCGACGCGGTGCTCGTCACGGCACCGGACGGCCGCGTGCGCACCGTCAACGCGGCGGCAGTCGCGCTGTTCGGCCACCGCCCGGAGCAACTCGTGGGGCGCGACTTCGACTCGTTGATCGCGGAGGCGCACCGCGCCTCGTTCGAAGCGGACAAGATCGTCGAGGAGCCGGGCGAGACCGTCGTGCGCACGGCACGCGGCCAGACCATCCCCGTATCGGTGAGCGCTTCCTCCGTCTCGAGCGAGGACCCGGGCTTCCAGGGGCGGATCTACGTGCTGCGCGACATCACGGAGCGCAAGCGCGCCGAGCGGCGGATCCGCTACCTCGCGCGGTTCGACATGCTCACGAAGATGCCGAACCGCATGCAGTTCCAGCACCTGCTGCAGCAGGCGCTCGCGCGCGTCGCGCGGCAGGGTCGCGGCGTCGTGCTGCTGTACGTCGACGTCGACAACTTCAAGGAGATCAACGACACGTTCGGCCACGCTGCGGGCGACAGGGTCCTCGAGACCATGAGCGAGCGGCTCACGCGCGTGCTGCCGAAGGAGTCGGTCGTCGGACGGCTGGCCGGCGACGAGTTCGCGGCATTCATCGAGACCGCGGACGGAGCCGAGGACCGCCACCAGCAGGCCAGCGGGCTCGCGCGCCTGCTGCTGCGCGAGGTATCGCGTCCGCTGCACGTGAGCGACCACGAGATCGAGGTGACGGCGAGCATCGGCATCGCGACGTGTCCCGAGGACGCAGACAACGTCATCGACCTGATCCGCAACGCCGACGCGGCGATGTACCACGCGAAGCGCGCCGGTCGTAACTGCCACGTGTTCTACGCGCCGGAGATGAACGCCGCCGCGGTCGAGCGGCTGCTGCTCAAGAGCAAGCTGCGCCGCGCGCTCGAGCGCGACGAGTTCCTGGTGCGCTACCAGCCCAAGGTCGAGCTCGCGAGCGGCCGGGTGGTGGGCGCGGAGGCGCTGCTGCGCTGGCGCCTGCCGGGCCACGGCGACATCGCGCCCGCGCAGTTCATTCCGCTCGCCGAGGAATCGCGGCTGATCCTCGACATCGGTGCGTGGGTGCTGAACCAGGTGTGCAGCGACTACGCACACTGGCAGAAGAATATCGACGACCCGGGCCTGGTCGCGATCAACCTGTCGCTCAAGGAACTGAGCCAGGCGAGCTTCATCCCCCGCTGCCGCTCCGTGTTCGAGCGGCACGGCGTCTCGCCGAGCCGGGTCGAGCTCGAGATCACCGAGACGACGCTGATGATGGATGCCGAGCGCACGCTGCCGCTGCTCGACGAGCTGCGCGCCATGGGCGTGCACCTGTCGATCGACGACTTCGGGACGGGCTACTCGAGCCTGAGCGCGCTGCAGCAGTTCCCGATCGGTACGCTCAAGATCGACCAGTCGTTCGTGCGCAACGCGGCCGCCGACCCCGACGACGCCACGATCGTCCGCACCATCATCGAGATGGGCCGCAGCCTCGGCCTGCACGTGCTCGCCGAAGGCATCGAGACCGAGGAGCAGCAGCGCTTCCTTCTGCAGAGCGGGTGCCAGTACGGCCAGGGCCGCCTGTTCGGCGAGCCGGTGTCCGCGGACGAGTTCCTCGAGATGGTGCTCAGGCAGGCCACCGGGGCGTTCCCGGTCCTTCGACAGCCTGCCTGAATCCGGCGGAGCCCCGATTCAGAAAAAAAGAGGGCGGGAATCATTCCCGCCCGAACGGGGGTCATCGTTGACGCCCGAATTCTAAGACTTCCGACATTTAGAATCAATATACGTACAGCACTTGACTGTACTTTAGCTATACAAATGACCGCCTCGTGGGCGTATGATCCCGCGATGTACTCCATCAAGGCCGTCGCCCAGGCCACGGGGCTGACCGTCGAGACGCTGCGTGCCTGGGAACGCCGCTACGGCGTCGTGGTGCCGGGCCGTGATTCGACGGGGCGCCGGGTCTACCGGCCCGAGGACGTGCTCCGGCTGCGTCGGCTGCGCGAGGCAACGGAGCGCGGCCACCCGATCGGCCGCCTCGCCACCCTGAACGAAGACGGGCTCGCCGACCTGCTGAGCGAAGCCCCGGACCGGAGCAGCCAGGCCGCCTCGAACGCGTTCGTCGAGCGGATCCTCGAATCGGCGCAGCGTTTCCGCTCCGCGGATTGCGAGCAGGCGATCACGCTCGCGATCGCGATGCTGCCGCCACGCAGCCTCGTCGAGGAGGTGCTGCAGCCGCTCCTCCGGGAGGTCGGCGAACGCTGGCACCGGGGCGAGTTCTCGATCGCGCAGGAGCGGATGATCTCGAGCCTCGTGCGACGGCACGTCGGGCTGATGCTCGACTCGTTCGACCGCAACGCACGGCTTCCGCCGATCGTGTTCGCGACGCTGCCCGGCGAGCGCCACGAGTTCGGCCTGCTGATGTCGGCAATGATGTGCGCGAGCCGCGGCCACAAGGCCCACTACCTCGGTGCCGACCTGCCGCCGGACGAAATCGCCCGCTACGCACTCGAGGTGCAGGCCGCGATCGTGGCGCTGAGCCTCGTCCTGCAGGAAGGCCTCGTCGACGTGCCGGACCAGCTGCGGACGCTGCGCAGCGCGCTGCCGGAAGAAATCGGAGTCTGGCTCGGCGGCGAGGCTTGCCGCGCGCTGCCGAAGGACGCGATCCCGGACGGCTGCATCGTCCTGAAGGACTGCCTCGAGCTCGAGCAGCGCCTCGAGATGCGGCCGGCCTGACCGTCTTCCCGGCCTTCAGCGGCCGGCCACCGGCGCGTGCGGCCGCACGCCTTCGATCACCTGCCGGACGGCGTCGTCGGTCGCCTCCTCGAAGGCCGCGATCACCGAGCGGCGCGTGTCCGCTGCAGCGGCTGCCTCCGACGACGCCCGGAAGCTCGCGACACGACCCAGCCGGCGTCCGTCGACCAGCGTGGCCTGCACCTCGACGCGCACCCGCGGGGGTGCGCCCGCAGACGCGTAAGCGGCCTCGAATCGCCGCAGCTCCAAGTCGAGAAAGAGATCCGGCGGAACCCGGCTCGGCACGGCGACGACCGCCGCGAAGCTGCCATCCGCACTCAGCGCCTGCACGAGCCGGCGCTGCAGCATCTCGGGCGCGGCCTCGGACCAGCGGACTCCCGCGTAATAGTCGAAGCGGCTGCCCGGCTGCACGACCGCGATGCGCTCCGTGTCGAGCGACGTCGCGGCGCGTGGACGGGTGACGCCGAGCGACGCCGGCGAGGCGGCCGCTGCCCTCGGCGGCGCCGCGGACTGCGCGCCGTCGAGACGGTAGATCTCGGGCGCCTCGGACTTCGACTCGAGCAGCGACCCCGCGCAGCCCGCGAGCGCGACGCAGGCGAGGATCGTCGGGACGACGGCTCTCAAGGTGCGATCTCCACTCCACGCTCCTTCGGTTCCCGCAGCAGGCTCGATGGCTGTTCGCGCAGCGTGCGGGCGAGCTCGCGCACCTCGCTGCTCGCGTCGCGGACGTCGATGACCAGCTGCTGCACCTCGCCGAGGCCGGGGCCGGCGAAGCCCGCGAGCGACGCCTCGTTCGCGACAACGATGCGCTCGAGGCTCTCGGCCGTGCGGGACAGGCGCTCGACCGCGGCCTCGGCGTTCTCGAGCGTGGCCGCGACGCCGGGCCCGGCGTCCGCGGCGATCGAGTGGACGCGCTGCGTGACCGCCGCAAGTTCCGACGACGTCCGCCGCAGGTCGGCAGCGAGCGCCGCGGCATCGCGCGACAGCGCGGGCAGCTGCGTGGACGCCTCGCGCAGGTTCGCGAGCGACGTGCCGACCGCCTCGAGGTTCTCGTCGCCGACGAGCCGCTCGATGCGGACCATGACCGCGCTCGCCTGGTTCACGAGGTCGGGCAGCTTCTCGACGAGCGCCTGGATGTCGCCCTTCTTGGCGGCGATCATCGGATAGCGGTCGCCCTGCACGAGCGCACGCCCCGGGTCCTTCTTGGAATCGACCTGGAGGTCGATGTAGAGGAGGCCGGTGAGACCGAGGAGCCCGAGTCGCGCCTCGGTGGCGCCCGAGAGCGGTGCTTCCTCGTCGACCTCGACGACCA
>Ga0105090_10000112_pt1 | contig 32594 bp, 27 predicted proteins | sample PPLLak3March2015_FD_79110 | JGI IMG/M metagenome (GOLD analysis project Ga0105090, IMG submission 79110) | Freshwater sediment microbial communities from Prairie Pothole Lake near Jamestown, North Dakota, USA - PPLs Lake P7 Core (1) Depth... | ecosystem: Environmental > Aquatic > Freshwater >...
GTGAAGTATTTTGCGTAGGGCCAGATCCGACTTTTTTTAACTTGCCGCCGTATCAGCGCAACATTGCTCGCACGCTTGTGCCGTGACCCAAGTACAATTTCCACGACATTGCCGGACTCTGAGCGACATTAGCAGCTGTCGCGCGCAAGGCGCGCTCCCACAATGATCCGGCCCCTTGTGGGAGGCCACCTGCGGCCGACCGATGCGACCAATAGCCACATGAGCAACCGACCGCACCGTCAGATCTGGGCCATCGCCGGCCCCGCCATCCTGGCCAACTCGTCGGCGCCGCTGGTCGGGCTGGTGGATACCTGGGCCATCGGGCACTTGCCGGGCGCGGTGCACCTGGCGGCGGTGGGGCTGGGCTCGGTGATCTTCAATTACCTGCTGTGGGCCTTCGGTTTCCTGCGCATGGGCACGACCGGGCTGGTGGCGCAGGCCTACGGCCGCGAGGATCTCGAAGACCAGGTGGTGACGGTGCTGCGCGCCTGCGTGCTGGGGCTGTTCTTCGGCGTCGTGCTGCTGGCCTTCCAGGAACTGCTGCTGGTGCTGTCGCTGCGGGCCATGGCGCCGCCGGACGACGTGGCGGCGATCACCGCCGAGTACTACCGCATCCGCATCTGGTCGGCGCCCTTCGCGCTGGTCGGCTACGCCATCACCGGCGTGCTGTTCGGGCTGCAGCGGGTGCGCACCATCCTGTGGCTGCAATTGCTGCTGAACGTCAGCAACGCGGTGCTCAACGTGACCTTCGTCATCGGCCTCGGGCTCGGCGTGCCGGGCGTGGCCCTGGGCACCCTGCTCTCGCAGCTGCTGATGACCGGCGCCAGCGTCTGGGTGGTGCTGCGCATCTACGGCCTGGCGCCGCTGGCGGCGGGCCTGGGCGCCGCGCGCACCTGGCGGCTGCGCGGCTTTCGCCGGCTGGTGCTGATCAACGGTTTCATTTTCATCCGCACGGTGTTCCTGATGACGGCGCTGGCGCTGATCATGCGCTACGCGGGTGACCTCGGCACGGTGGAGATGGCCGCCAGCCACGTGATCACCCAGTACATGATGCTGATGGCGCTGGGACTGGACGGCTTCGCCCACGCCTCCGAGGCGCTGGCCGGCGCCGCCTGGGGCCGCGGCGAGCGCGACCGCTTCCGCCGCTGGGTGATCCTGACCGGTTACTGGTCGCTGGTCGCCGCCCTCGCCTACGCGCTGCTGTTCTGGCTGTGGGGTGATGCCCTCACCGCGCTTTTGACCGACATCGAGGCGGTGCGCGCGGCGGCCGGCGCGCTGCTGCCGCTGGTGGTGGCGCTGCCGCTGGTGGCGGTGTGGTGCTTCCTGTTCGACGGCGTCTACATCGGCGCCACCGCGGCGGCCGAGATGATGGTGACGATGGGCATCGCGTTTGTGCTCTACCTGCTGCTGCTGGAGCCGATGACGGCGCGCTGGGGCCTGCACGGGCTGTGGGGCGCGGTGCTGGTGTTCATGGCCGCGCGCGGGCTGGCGCAGGCCGCGTGGTACCCGCGCCTGGAGCGCCGCCTGGCTTAGCGGCAATTGCGCGCCGCCGTTGCCGCGGCGTAAGATAAGGCTGTCGGGCACGATGCCCGAAACGGAAGCAGCAAATGGAGTTGCGTCTCTTCGCCGCGAACGCTCGGCTTGCCGTTGCCAGGTCGGGTGGATTCCCACGCGCAAGCCTGCGCGCCTTGCTGTTGCTGTCGCTCCTGCTTTCCGCCGCCCCGGCGCCGGCCGATTACCTGTACCCGGCCGACGCGCGCGGCGGCTACCTCGAAACCCCGTCCGCCACCCAGGCCGACGGCGGCCCGGCCAAGACCGGGGCGCCGGTCCGTTACCGCTCCTTCGCCGGGACGGCGTACGACCTGACCGAGCACCGCGGGCGCTACGTCACCGTGCTGCTGCCGGCGGCGCCCGCCGCGGGCCCGTTCTTCACCGCCGAGCACGTAGTGGAACTGGTGGAGCGGCTCGACCTGCTGTATGCCCTGTACCGCGAAATCATCGGCCTCGAACCCGGCGGCAGCGGGCTGCTGAGCGTGGCCTTCGTGGCGCAGACCTGCGGCACCGGTTGCGGCCTGCTCGGCGCCCGCGGCATCGAGATCCGCACCGATCCGGACACCTACGCGGCGATCATCCGCGAACTGGACGCCGGCCGCCTGGACGCCATCCTGGTGCACGAGATGGTGCACAACTTCGACGCCTACGCCGCGCACCTGCACTACCTGCCCGACCATCCGCACGCCTGGACCGACTTCTTCCAGTACTTCGCCGCCCACCGCTACGGCCGCATCGTGCAGGAGGACCAGGCGCCGGACGATGTGTACCGCTCGCCGGTGAGCGTGGCCTGGCAGGATTACCTGGCCGACGACTCGGCCAACTGGACCAGCTGCGTGCAGGACGGCGCCTGCGGCGACCGCGGCCTGTCCGCGAACAATGTCTGGGCCATGCCCTATTACCGACTGGAAAGCCTCTACGGCGCCGACGCGGTGCTGCGTTCCTTCGCCTTCCTCAGCGACTACGTGCGCACGCGGCCGGCGCCGGCCACCGACACGGGCAAGGAGTCACTGCGCTTGCTGTCGCTCGCGGTGGGCGCCGGGGCCAACATCGCCTGCCACCTGGAATTCCTGAAGTGGCCGCTGGAAGACAGCCTGCGCAGCGAACTGCAGAGCCGCTTCGGCGGCGACGACCCGGCCTGCCTGGACCTCGACCGGGACAGCTTCGTGCCGGTCAACGGCGACTGCGACGAGAACGACCCGTCGCGCCACCTGCACGGCGCCGAGCTGGCCGGCAATCGCCGTGACGACGACTGCGACGGGCTGACTGACGAGACCGCGCTGGTGGAGGCGGAGCAGGGCCCGGACCCGGACAACTTCGCCGGCGTCGTGCGGCCGGGCCTGCCGTTCGAAGTTCAGGGCAGCGCCGCGGACAGCGGCGACAACGACATTTTCAGTTTCCCTCCTGGCAGCTCCGGGCGCGTGTTCGCGACCCTGTGCGCGCGCGGCGACTTCCGGGGCTGGGCCGCCGCGCTCGACGCCGACGGCGACTTCATCGCGCGCGGCAGCTGGTACATCTACCAGCCGCAGGCCGGCTGCTCCAGCGCCACCTTCGACTACGGCGGTCAGGCCGTCGGCATGATCGCCGTGATGCCGGACGACGCCGCCGGCGGCTATGCGCTGACCGTCGGCCCGGCCGCGCCGCTGCCGCGCGACCATTCGGTATTGCTGGCGGCCGTGCCGCGGGCGGCCGGCGGGGTCACGCTGCGGGTCGGCGACGCGCGCGGCGAACTGGCCGCGCTGGGGGCCGAGACGCTGGAGCTGGCGATTTCCGGCACCGATCTGCGCTGGACGCTGCCGTACACGGCGACCGCGGCGGTGGCCGTGGACCGCGCGCGGGCCCCGCAGCTCAGCGACGGTGGGCTCTACCGGGCGCGCCTGCGGCCGCTGGCCGGCGGCCGGCCGCTGCTGCCCTTTTCCGCCGGGCACCTGTTCCGCTTCGACGGCGGCCCAGCCGTCGTGCCGCAGCTGGACCACGGTTACAGCGGCGCCTGGTTCGACCCCACCCACCGCGGCGAGGGTTTCATCGTCGAGGTGCTGGAGAACGCGCGCGCCCTGGTCTACTGGTTCACCTACCAGTGGGACGGCCGCCAGCGCTGGCTGATCGGCACCGGCGAAATCGACGGCAGCCGCATCGTGGTGGACGAGCTGCTGGACGCCGGCGGCGGGCGCTTCGGCGACGCCTTCGACCCCGCCGACGTGACGCTGCGCACGGTCGGATCGCTGAGCATCGGCTTCCTGGACTGCGCCACGGCGCTGGTCAACTACAGCGTCGACAACATCGGCGGCAGCCAGGCCCTGCAGCGCCTGGCCGGGATCGACGGCCACCGCTGCGACAGCGCCGCGCCGCCGCCGGCGGCCGACATCAGCGGCAGCTGGTACGACCCCGCGCACGACGGCGAGGGCTTCGTGGTGCAGCGGCTGGAAGGCGGCCGGGCGGCCGTCTATTGGTTCACCTACGACGCCGAGGGCAACCAGGCCTGGCTGCACGACACCGGCACGATCGAGGGCGAGCGCATCGTGTTCGAGGACCTGCTGCAGCCCGCGGGCGGGCGCTTCGGCCGCTCCTTCGACCCCGCCGACGTGCGGTTGGCGCCCTGGGGCGCGCTGGAACTTGAACTGGACTGCGCGGGCGGCACGGCCAGCTACCGGCCCAGCGCCCGCGGCTATGCGCCCGGCACGCAGCGCCTGGTCAGCCTGACCCGCCTGCAAGGCTCCGGCTGCGCCAGGTAGGAGCCCGCCTCGCGGGCGATATACCGCCCCCTATTTGCGGGAGCCCGCCTTGCGGGCGATTGAGACATGGTTGCCCGCGCCAACCCCCTAGCCATAATACCCCCGGTACCAAGCGACGAACTTCCCGACCCCTTCTTCCAGCGTAGTCCGTGGCCGGTAGCCGATGTCGTCGACCAGGCTTTGCACGTCGGCATAGGTGTCGGGCACGTCGCCCGGCTGCAGCGGCAGCAGTTCCTTGCGGGCCTTCACCCCGAGCGCGTCTTCCAGCACTTCGATGAAGCGCCCCAGTTCCACCGGCTGGTGGTTGCCGATGTTGTACAGCCGCCACGGCGCGCTGCTGGTGGCCGGGTCGGGCTGCTGGCCGCTCCAGGCGGGGTTCGGCTGCGCCGGCCGGTCGAGCGCGCGCAGCACGCCCTCGACGATGTCGTCGATGTACGTGAAATCGCGCCGGTGGCGACCGTAGTTGAAGACCTTGATCGCCTCGCCGGCGAGGATGGCCCGGGTGAACAGCGCCGGCGCCATGTCGGGCCGCCCCCAGGGGCCGTACACCGTGAAGAAGCGCAAGCCGGTGGTCGGCAGGCCGTACAGGTGGGCGTAGGCGTGCGCCATCAGCTCGTTGGATTTCTTGCTGGCGGCGTAGAGCGAAAGCGGGTGGTCGACGTTGTCGCCGACAGCGAACGGCATCCTGAGGTTGGCGCCGTAGACCGAGGAGGAGGAGGCGTAGACCAGGTGCCCGACGCCCTGCCGGCGGCAGCCTTCGAGCACGTTGAGGAAGCCGACGATGTTGCTGTCGACGTAGGCGTGCGGATTCTCGATGGAGTAGCGCACGCCGGCCTGGGCGGCCAGGTGCACGACGCCATCGAAGGCCTGCCCGGCGAACAGGGCCTGCATGGCGGGGCGGTCGGCGATGTCGATTTTTACGAAATGGAAGGCGCCCTGGGAGGCCGTAGGACCGAACTTTGTTCGGGAATCGTGCGGGTCGCGAACAAGGTTCGCTCCTACGAGCGAACCAAGGCGGGCCTGCTTCAGCGCCACGTCGTAGTAGTCGCTGAGGTTATCGATGCCGGTGACGGCATCGCCCCGTTGCAGCAGCGCCCGGCTGACTGCGCTGCCGATAAAACCCGCGGCCCCGGTAACCAGTACGTTCATCGGCGCATTTTAGCCTCAATCACCAAACGCCTGTGCTATGATTTTGCGCAACGACAGGGACCACGAGGAATGCCAGTGAAACGCGTTTTCCGCTCAGTACTGCCAGCGCTGATCGCAGCCGGCCTGTATGGCAACGCGGCCGCCCAGGACGCCGGCGACGAATGCGTCGACATCGAGGGCACGCCGCCCGGCCTGTATGCGACTACCGATGAGGGCCGCACGTTCCTGATCAAGGACGGCAAAGTGGTCGAACTCGGCCCGGGCCAGACGGGTTTTGCCGACGAGGGCGAGATCAAGTGCATCAACCGGCCGCCGGACTTCCTGGACTGGCCGTGCGCGACGCAGGCGGCGCAGAGCCGCATGTTCAACACCTACTCAGTCGACGACTTGTCGTCCGGCAACAAGATGAAAGAGGTCGTGGACCGCTATTTCCAGGTACCGGAGGTCATTGCGCCGATTCCGACCTGGGTCGACGGCGAGTACCACGCGATTTTCAGTTACGACGACATCATCCAGTTCTCCTCGCCGGACTACTGGTATCACGCCGACCCGAACGTGCCCATCCTCAGCGGCAAGCGGCCGCGCTCGCTGCTGATCGCGCTGTTCGTGGGCACCAGCCAGGTGATGGTGGACAACAACATGATCGACGCCCTGAGAGAGGAACTGGGTGACGATATACCGGTCACTTTCGTGTTCAACGACAGCAACACCGTGCCGATCAGTTACTTCGGCGCGAACGTCAGCCTGGAGGAGGTTTTCAAGGCTTTCATCGAGCGCGGCATCAAGGCTGCCGAGGTGCCCATGTGGTGGCAGGGCGACTACCACCTCACGCCGACCATCGAGGAGTTCGAGAAGTTCTTCAAAATCCCGCCGCTGGACGCCATCAGCGCCGAGAAACAGGCCGCGCTCAAGGCGGACCTCGAAGCACACGGCTTCAGCCGCAAGTCCATCATCGTCTCGCTGTTCTCGGAATCGCGAACCATGGCGGTGGATCAGCCGGAGCGCGTGCGCGTGGCGGCCTCGCTGGGCATCAAGCGCATCCCGACGTCCTTTAGTTTCGTCGAGCCGGACTCGATCCTGGCGCGCTGCGGGCCGGGAACACCGGCGGGCAGCAGCGGCGTCTCCGGCTCCACCACGCCGATCGGCGGCGCCATCGTGCCACCGACGACGCCGACCGTGCCCCCGCCGCCGGAACCGGAAGCCAGCGACTCCTGAAAAAAAGGCCCGCGATGCGGGCCTTTTTCATGTACCTGGGCAGTTGGCTCAGTCGATGGCTATATCTTCGTCTTCGGCGCAGATTTCGTCGCCGCAGAGCATGATCGAGAACTCGGTGCCGCGCACGCCCATCAGGGCGACCGGGGTACGCACCTTGTAGTTCTCCGGGTTGGTCTTGGCCATGGCGCCGGTGATCACGCGCAGGCCGCCGGAGACCAGGTTCAGCGTCGCCTCGTCGCCTTCGTTGCCGGCGTACAGGTACTGCTCGATGATCAGCGTGGAATCCGGCCGCACGGTGACTTTGGCGCCGTCGCTGAACTGCAGCACCGCAAAGCTGCGGCCGCTGGTGAGGATTTCATCCTTGACGTAGATGAAATCACCCTGCTTGAGTTCGCGCGAGCCGCCATTGGACATCGCAATCACTTCGCCACGCGAGGCGACCACCATGCCCGCGCTGTCTTCCTGCGCAACGGCGACGGAAGACGCCATCAGCGAAACGAGAACGATACTGGCTAATATTCTTGAGCTGATTTTCATTGTACGAGACCCTTTCCTTACTGGATTAGTGGACCGTTCATGCAGTATTACAACCCAACGTCGAAAAGGTTGGTCGGCGCAAACAGTTCGGTCTGCGGCAGACATCCCTTTCCTGTAATACCCGGGTTCCAACCCAGTACAATTGTTAAGAACCACTTGTTCTACGTTTTATATTGCCCCTCTCCGTTTGAATCCGGAATTGGGTTCTAACCCGATAATACTATCACAGTTTTTCAAATTTGCTTCAAGGGGTGTGGCGGGCATGATCCGGTGCCGACCCGGTTCGGTCATACAATCAAACACGTAGGAGCGAACATCGTTCGCGACCTTGGCGCCGATATCCCGAACAAGGTTCGGTCCTACTTGGTTTCGTAGGTCACGACGCCGTCCCAGTCGGCGGGTGGCGGATTCTTGCGGAAGTAGTCGATGCGCTCCGCATACAGGTGGTACAGGTAGGATTCCGGCTCGTTTTCCTTCAGGCGGTTCAGCATCTCCTCGGCCGCGTCCCAGGACTGGGAGCGGAACAGGAACAGGAAATGGTCGAAAGCGCGGGTCCGTTCGCGCTGCTCCGGCGTGATTTCCTCTTCCAGCCCGATCGGCTCGTAAATGGTCACGGGCTTGGCCTTGCCCTTGACCCGCACGCGGTCCAGTTCCCGGTAGTGGAAGCGGCCGGCGCTGTGCGCCGTGGTCTCGCTGACGATCATGGCCACGCCGTAGATCTTGGTGATGCCCTCCAGCCGCGAGCCGAGGTTCACGGCGTCGCCCAGCACCGTGTAGGCGCGACGGAAGCGCGAGCCCATGTTGCCCACGCTCATCATGCCGGTGTTGATGCCGACGCCGATGTGCACCTCCGGCCAGCCCTTCTTGGCGAACTCCACGTTCAGCGTGTCCAGCGCTTTGAGCATCTCCAGGCCGGCGCCGACCGCCAGATCGGCGTGGTGCGGGTGGTGCAACGGCGCGCCCCAGAAGGCCATTACCGCGTCGCCGATGTACTTGTCGATGGTGCCCTCGGTTTCGTGCACGATCCTGGTCATTGGCGTCAGATACTCGTCCATCAGCCGGGACAGCTCGCCGGCGTCCAGCCCTTCCGAGATGGTAGTGAAGCCGCGAATGTCGGTGAACAGCACCGACAGCTCGCGCTTCTCGCTCTCCAGCGAGTAGTGCTCGGGGTCGCGGCTCATGGCCTTGACCAGGTCGGGCGGCACGTACTGGCCGAACAGGCTGTCCATGTGCGAACGCGCGCGCGTCTCGAACAGGTAGCCGAACAGCATGTTGATGGAGTAGATGGCGAACAGGGTGTACAGCGTCAGCGCCAGCGGCAGCACATGCAGCTCGACTTCCCACATGTAGTAATTGACCGCCAGGGCCGAAACGCCGAGCACCACGGTGACCACGGTGGAGATGATCGGCGACAACAGCGGCAGCAGCAGCGCGCTGAGCACCCCGAAGCCGATCACCGTGAGCATCTCGGCGGCCGCCGTGTAGGCGGGCTCCCAGCGGAAGTTGTTGTCGAGGATGCCGGCGATCACGTTGGCGTGGATCTCCACCCCGGGGTAGATCGAGCCGAACGGGGTCGAGCGGATGTCCTCGAGGCCGGGCGCGGTGGCGCCGACCAGGGCGATCCGGCCCTCCAGCAACGCCGGATCCTCGATGTCGCCGGCGATGACCTTGGCCGCCGAAATGTAGGGAAAGCTGCCGCGGCCGCCCCGGTAGGGCACCATCACGGCGCCCTGCGGGTCGATCGGAATGGGCTTGCCGTTCAGCTCCAGGCCCTCCAGCGGCGGGTAGTCGCCCATCCAGCGCGAGGCGTCGACGAACACCGGCAGCGCGATGTCGTTGAAATAGGTGGCGGCCACCGACAGCGACAGCGCCTCGTACACCGCCAGTTTGTACTCGTGCAGCAAGGGCGAGCGACGCACTACCCCGTCGGCGTCGATCAGCGGGTTGTTGATGAAGCCGGCGCCGTAGGTCGCTTCCATCAGCACCGGCAGATTCGACGTGAATCCCTCGGCCCGCGGCAGGAACACCGAATCCATCATCGAGTCGTGCAGTTCGAAGGCCGGCACGGGCAGCGCCCCGGTCTCGTAGGCCGTTTCCACGTTGGTGTCGAAATAGTAGCCGAGGATGGCCGGGCCGCTGGCCAGCACCTCGGCGAAGTGGTTGTCGCGGTCGAGGATCGGCTCGAACTCGTCGAGGCGCTGCAGGAAATGCTCGTCCTGCTGCTCGGCGCCGAGCCGTCGCAGCACCGCCATGTCGGCGATGTCGTCGCGTTCGGGGAACACCATGTCCCAGCCGACCACGGCGATGCCGTGGGCGAACAGCTGTTCCAGCAGCAGGGCCAGTTTCTCACGCGTCCAGGGCCAGTGGCCGTGGATTTCCAGGCTCGGCTCGTCGATGGCGATGATGACGATGCGCTCGTCGACCCCGCCGGGCGCCGACAGGCGCACGCGCGCATCGTACAGGATGTGCTCGATCTGCTCCATGAACGGGATCTGGTAGTAACCGGCGATGTGGCCGAGGACGAAGGCCGTGGTCAGCAAGCCCAACGCGGCCCGGGCCAGGAACCGCTTGAAGCCGGCATGGCCGCCCTTCAGCAGGGACGCCTTCACCACGTGTTGGTCACTCGCTCGGGAACCCGCTGCATGGCCCTACTTCTTGGCGCCGCGCATGTGGTCCTTGAGGTCGTCCCAGTGCATGTTGGAAGACTTGTCGATGCGCTCTGCGTCCACGCCGTCCGGCCAGGGGTAGTAGCCGCTGACGATATCACCGTCCAGCCAGTGGTGCAGCATCGGCGGCACGCGGACGTTGTCGAAGGACGGCGCGATATCGACGATGCGGCCGGCGATCAACTGGTGCGCGGTGCTGCCCACCATCTGCACCGGGACCCGGCCGAGCCGCCCGTGCAGGTCGGAGTGACCGTGACCGCAGACGATCTTCAGCACCTGGGGATGGCGCCCGATGACTTCGCCGAGGCCGCGATACCAGTCCGGACCGACCATGTCGATGAAGCCGATACCGGTGCGGAACGGCGGGTGGTGGATGGCGATCAGGGTCGGCCGGTCCGATGCTTCCAGTTGCTGCTCCAGCCACTTCAGGCGGCGCGCGCCGTATTGCGGCAGTTCGCTGTTGTCGAGGTGGCTGTTGAGCATCAGCACGCGGAACGGCAGGGTCTCGATGGCATACTGGTAGTGCGGCGGCTTGGCCGGAAACATCCGCGCGTCACGGAAATAGCCCCACATGATCTCGGGGTCGTCGTGATTGCCGGGCATCACGTAGACCGGCATCTGCAGCGGCTCGATCAGGTCGCGGAAATGGCTGTAGGTGGCCGGGCCCGGGTGCTCGACCAGGTCGCCGGTGATCAGCACGGCGTCGGGCCGCGGGCGCATCGCATTGATCTCGGACACGGTCTCCGCCAGGTGGCGCGCGGTGTCGGCCATCCCGTAAAGCAAAGTACCCCTCTCGACGATGTGCGTGTCGGTGATCTGGACCAGCGCGCTCAATTGATGCTCCCACAGGTTTCTTTTGAGTCTAACCCGATTTGCTCGCTTGGCGACATTTCCCTATCCGATCTTAGCTGCGGCCAACTGGGTAAATACAATCGAAGCCGGCATTAGTTTGTCCGCGCGGTGGGAGCGCGCGCGCGACCGAAGCCCGTCGGCCGCAAGCGCAGGCAATGCAGGTGTGGCGGTTTCGCCGTAGGCGAAGAAGCCGCACCGGAATGCCGTCGCGCGTGGCCTCCCACGGCATGTCAACTCAGGATCTCCTTGCGGTTCGGACTGTAATGGTTGCGCGACTGGCGCTCGGTGCGGAACACGTCGATCTGTTTGTCGATGCCGGCCCGGATGGCGCGCTGCAGGGTCCAGGCCGCCTCGAAGCGGTTGAGGTAAACGTAGTCCGCACCCGCCTCGTAGACGGCGTGCACCTCGTCGATGACGATGGCGTTGGCGATGATGACCGCCTGCGGCGCCATCTCGCGCACCACGTGCACCAGCGAGCGGTTGTCGATGCCGCGCAACAGGTCGTCGGGAATCGTGCAGACGATGACCTGGCAGCGGTTCAGGCCCAGGTGATGCAAAGTCTCCGGGTTGGCCAGGTCGCCGTACTTGACCGTGGCCCCGGTCTGGCTGATCGCCGGGTGCAGCGCGACGTTGAAGTCCACGACCAGGGTCTCGTGCGCCAGATCGGGGTCGCTCTGGGTCAGGTTGAAGAGCAGCGAGGAGGCGTCGCGGTGGAAGCCCAGCAAGGCCAGCTTGTACTGCTTGCCGGCCTCCAGCTGCAACTCGGGCGGCGCCTTGAAGCCGCATTTCTCGAGCAGCGGCTGGATCCAGCCATGGAACTCGTAGGCCCGTCGGTACATCGGCGGCGTGGCCAGCGCGGTGATCACGAAGGCGAAAATCACGGCGCTGGTCAGGCTCGGGCTGATGTGGCCGAGCTGAACGCCGAGGAAGGACAGCACCAGGCCGAACTCGGAAATCTGCGCCAGGCGCACCGAGCTGACCTGCGTGTTGCGCTGGTCGACGCCGGCGAAATAGATCAAGGGGAAGAACACGAACTGGCGCGCGATGATCGCGACGAAAACGATCGCCAGCGCCACGATCAGCACGTCGATGCTCTCCGGCATCGGGATGCTGATGCCGAGGGCCACGAAGAACAGGGTGATGAAGAAATCCTTCACCGTGGCGACCTTGGTGATGATTTCGGTCGATGACGGCAGGTTGGCGATGCTGGCGCCGGCGATCAGCGCGGCCATGCCGGGGCCCACCGCCATATGGTAGTTGCGGCCGTAAGTGGCCATGAAGATGTTGTCCAGGTTGACGCCGACGAAGACCACGATGAAACACCAGGCCAGCGCGCCCAGCAGGGTCATTTCAGGCGTCTTGGCGATCCAGCGGAAGGCCCGCCCGACCACCGACAGCGCAGTGACCACGGTCAGCAGGCTCAGCAGCAGGATGCCGAGGAAGGACATCGCGATCAGGCCCAGCTCGGGATGTTTCAGGTTGGGCTGGATCAGGATCGCGATGATTACCCAGATGTCCTGGAAAATCAGGATGCCCAGCGACAGGCGCCCGGGCACCGTGTCCAGCTCGAAGTGCTCCTGGAACAGCTTGACCACCAGCAGGGTCGAGGAACAGGCGACGATGACGCCGATGTACAGCGCCGCGTGCGGACTGTCGGCCAACAGGCTGCCGCCGATGCCCAGCCACACCAGCAGCTTGACCGCGCCGATGCCGAACAGAATGGTCAGCGGGACCTGCAGCAGGCCGGTGACGATGATCGGCTTGCCGCTGGCGAGGATCTTCTTGAAGTCGATTTCGAGGCCGATCAGAAACAGCAGCAGGATGAACCCGAGTTGGGCGATGGTGTCGACGTTGGCCGGATCCGTCACCTGCTTGAAGACCAGCGGGCCAACCAGGACGCCGGCCAGCAGGAACGCCGCGATGCTCGGAATCCTCAGGCGCGTGAAGAGCACGCCGAGCGTGCCGGCCGCCAGCAGACTGATGCCGATGTCGTGCACCAGCGAGGGCATGCCGCCGCCCGCCGCCCAGGCCGCCGGCGACAGCAGCAAACCGGCGCTCAGCAAGAGCATCCACAGGGCAGGACCGGGCACGCGACCGGAACGTCGGCTCATTTCCGTTTGTTCCCCAAAAACGATCGGCTGAAACAGCTGCCTAGCATAATGATTTATCGGCGCTTTGTGTAGGAGCGCGCAGTGTGGGAGCGCGCTTGCGCGCGACTTCGGCCTCGGTCGGCCGCAAGCGGCCTCCCGCGGGTTACAACCACACGGCGTTCCAGTAAGGGTAATCACCCAGGCGGCGGACTAGCCCGGCCCGCAGGGGGTTGGCGACGATGTAGCGCGCGATGCCGAGTAGATCTTCCTCCTTGCGCAAGGCGTGATCGTGAAAACCCGGCTCCCAAAAGCGTCCTTCCCGACCAATCTCGCGATTCAATTCAATCGCGCTTTTTGACTTCAGAGTATTGAGCACGTTAGCCAACGGCGCCTCGCGCAGTTGCAGGAGCAAATGGACGTGATCGGGCATTACAACCCAGCAGAGATTCGCAGCGTCAGCGAGCGCAGCAGGCTCGTGGAGTTTCCGGCACATGTGCCGGGCGAGTTCGAATTGCGCAAACCAGGGGATACGCCCGGCAATGACCGTGGTAATGAAATAGATACCGCCAGCTCGCGAGTACCTGCCACGACGCAGCGCACGGTAGCCCTGACGGACTTTGCTTGCCATTGTCACAAGCTGCCGAAGGTGGCGGAGCAAAACTATTGGCGATGGGAGCGAGTGCGTGTAGGTTTTTGCCAAGGAGCGCACTGTGGGAGCGCTTTGTGGGAGCGCTTTGTGGGAGCGCGCTTGCGCGCGACTTCGGCCTCAGTCGGCCGCAAGCGGCCTCCCACAGCAAGCGGCCTCCCACAGCAAGCGGCCTCCCGCAAATTTCGCGCCTATTTGAGCTCGAGGAACAGGCGGCGGTTCATGTAGGAGATGCGCCCGCCGAGGGTGCGCGCCACCAGCTCGTGGATGGAGGCGGTGAGCTTCAGGTCCTCGATGTCCAGCCGGGCCAGCTTTTCCGAGCTCAGGTGGTACAGCACCGAATCCTCGTCGGCGACGATGGTCGCCGTGCGCTTGCGGTCGGCGGTATAGGCGGACATCTCGCCGATCAGCGCGCCGGGGCGGAATTTCTTGACGCGCCTGAAGCCATTGTTCTCGGTGCCGATCAGGGCCGTCATCGAGCCCCGTTCCAGCATGTAGATCCCGTTGTCGAGGTCGCCCTGCTCGAACAGGATTTCGCTGGCGCTCACCTGCACTCGCTTCATGTGTTCGAGCAGGATGCGGACCTTCTCCAGGTCATCGAGAATCCGGCTGAGGTGATCGTAGATGGTCAACGATTCCGCCTCGGCCTGGTACAGCGTCAGCAGCACGTCTTCCATGTATTCCACGGCATAGTCGGCGTCGGGGAACATCAGCGGCTGGCCGTGCTCCAGGGTGACGGCGCCGAGCATCAGCAGGCTTTCCCGCGTTTCCGCCGCGACTCCGGAGTAGATCAGCTTGACCCCGGAACGCTCGCACAGCGACTTGATCTGGACAAAGGTGTTCAGGGCGGAGATGTCCATGCCGGTAACCCGCTTCATGTCGAGCAGGATGACCTTGTAATTCGAATGGCGCACGCGCGCGTCGTCGCGAATCGTGTCGAGCACCGCGTTGGCCGTGCCGAAAAACAGGAAGCCCCGCAGCGTGTAGACCAGTCCCTCGGCGCCGTGCGCGTCGAGGATCTCGTTGCTGGACTGCGCGCGCTCGACCGAGCTGCGGTAGCTGGACAGCGAATGCTGCCCCTGTATGGCGCTGATCATGCTGTAGCGCAGCACGAACAGCAGCAGGGCCAGCAGGACCCCGGTCAGGATGCCGGGCATGAAGCCGACGAAGATGACGGTGCCCAGGATGATCAGCACGATGGCGTAGTCGATGGGCTGAAAGCCGCGGACGTTCTCGTGCAGCCATTCGTGGAACAGCTGGTAGGCGAACAGGAAGACCGTTGCGCCCACCAGCACCTTGGGCATCCAGGGAATGATCGCGCTGCCGAAGATCGCCATCACCACGCAGACACCGCCGCTGATCAGCGGCATCCAGCGGCTCGAGGCGCCGTACTCCTCGTACAGCATCGACTGGATCACGTCGGTGGAGCCCGGCGGGCTGGCGATCGCTGCGCACAGCAGGTTGCCGGCGCCCATGTCCTCGATTTCGGACGAGGTGTCCAGGTCCTGGCTGCCGGCCGCCATCAGGGCGGACAGCGACATCGACTGGGTCAGCAGCGCGAGAAAGGCGATGGTCAGGATCTGCGGCAGCACCGAAAGCACGAACGAGGTGTCCACCTGGCTGAAGGAGAGTTCCCGCAGGAGGTCCAGGGCGCCGGTCTCCACCGGGATGTCGAACAGCCAGCCGCCCGCCACCAGCTCCGGCATGCTCTGCCCCTTCACCAGCACCACGGCGTAGAAGACGATAATCAGCACCAATGAAGCCACCGGCAGCGCCCACGCCCGTTGCATGCGGATCGTCGCGGCGAGCAGGGCGGTCGCCGCGGCGATGAAAATCAGCAGTTTCGAAATGGTGCCGGGGTCCCGGATCGCCTTGCGGAACTCCGAGACGGGCGCGTCGATCACGATGCCGATGCCGGCCTCGAGCAGCAGCCAGCCAATGCCCGCCATGAAACCGCAGATCACCGGGTACGGCATCAGCTCCAGCAGGCGCGTCAGGCGAAAATGTCCGATCACATAGAAGAACAGGGCCACCGCCACGGACGACAGCGACATGATCGCCAGCATGGTGGAAAGCCCGGCCGAGGTGGCGGCCCGCTCCCCCATGGACACCAACAACAGGCCGGCGATGGACGTGAGGATGACCACGGCCTGCTCGTCCATGCTGACGATGTGGACGCGCTTCTCGGACGTGAGGGCGACGAAAATGCCGAGGAAGGCCCAGCCGCACAGCAGGACCACGACCAGCAGAGGCAGGAAATGCGCCAGCGCGCCGGCGAAGATCACCGTGGCGAAGGCGTAGCACCACATCGCGTTGTCCAGCCCTTCGAAAATACCGAGCGAGACGTCCGCGAACAGAGACTTGGAACGGAAACCGCTTGTTTGGATTGTTATCATGGTTATTTGAATGGCCGACCGATCCTCGCGCAAGCCGTCCAGGCTCACGTTTTCTGCGTCACATGGTACGCGAATTCGGCCCAACAAGGGATGCCCGGGTGGCGATGAACCCGGCTGATGCGCGGCACAACCGCCCGGGTGTCAGATCACCCGTCGTCCTCGCGCCGCGCCTCGACCCGGCAGCGGCCGTCTTCGCGCACCACCGCCCGGACGGCCATCGGCTGGCAGCACACCGGGCAGTCTTCGATGTAGCTCTGCGCGGGCACGGAGTCGTCGACCAGCAAGCTGACGATTTCACCGCAGTACGGGCACTCGATCGGCAGTTCCTGCAGCTCGTTCACGGTCCTCTGCTCCGGCGATGCTCCACGCCGGAAATTGTACTCCAACGCCGGCCGGTCCGGTCCCGCCTTCCCCTGCCCTGCCCCGTCTGGACGAACGACCCCCGCAGGCCGGACAATGACGGCCCGGCATGCCCCTGGCACAGAATTCCGTGATCCGCGCAGCGACCCTTGACGACCTCGACGCCCTCGCCGAACTGGAGCGCATCAGTTTTCGCGGCGACCTGCTTTCGCGCCGGCAGCTCCGCTATTTGCTGACGCGCGCCAATGCCCTGACCCTGGTCGAGACCCGGCGCGGCCGCCTGCGCGGCTACGTGCTGCTGGTGTTCCGCTCGACCAGCACCGTCGCGCGCATCTATACCATTGCGGTGGCCGCGTCCGACCGCCGCCGGGGCGTCGGCGCCGCCCTGCTGGCCGCGGCCGAAAAAGCGGCCCGGGGCCGCGGCTGCGACCGCGTGCGCGCGGAGGTGCGCAGCGACAACCGCGCCTCGCTCGCGCTGTTCGAACGCCGGGGCTACCGGCGTTTTGGCGGGTACCGCGGCTACTACGCGGACGGCTGCGACGCCGCGCGGGTGGAGCGGCGCATCGCAGGCACGGGGTCTGAGTCAATCTGACCCCAATCGTTGGATCGTTGGTGACAGCGCACTCGACCACCGCGTGATATCTTCAAAAACGGAGAATTACAAGATGCGCAATCTGATCAGAAAACTCCAAACTTACTGGCTGGCTGACGCCAGTTTCGTCACCTTGCTGATCATGCTCCTGGCGGCAGTGTTCGTACTCCCGATCATCATGGAGATCAGTGGTCGGGGCGTACTGCTGTTCAACATACTTCTGTTGAGCGTGTTCTTTTCGGGGATCTTCTCCACACGCCATGTGGGGCTGATCTCCGTCTCCGCCATACTGTTCAGCATTCACCTCGCGCTGCGCATCATTCGTTTCGGCGACAACCCGTATTCCTTCTATGTTCTGGAAAACGTCATAGCGATCGCCAATGCGCTGGTATTCCTTTTTATCAACCTGCAGCTGCTGTTTCGCGACCAGAGCGTGAACACTTACCGCATCATCGGAGCGGTCAATGTGTACCTTCTGCTGGCGCTCATTGGCGCGCTGACGCTGGAAGTCATTCACGCCGCCACCGGCGCTTCCATAGGCGGTAATGTCGTGCTGAAGGGGGTGGACGGTGACTATGTCCACTTCATTTATTTCAGCCTGACTTCACTGACCACCGTGGGCTTCGGCGACATTTATGCCGTGAATGCTCCCGCCAAGATGCTGGCCACGTTCTTGTCCGCTTTGGGCATTCTGTTTCCGGCCATCGTCATTGCCCGCCTGGTCGGACTGGCTGCCAGCCGGAGTTGAAAAGAACGGGCTCTGACCCGGGCTTCCCGCAGAAATCAAAAACCCCGCGCGAGGCGGGGTTCTTGATTTCTGGCGGAGAGGGAGGGATAGTCCGAACACATCCTGTGTTCGGCCCTGCGGGCGGCACTGTCGTGCGACCAAATTCGTTCCCGACGAATTTGTCGAACCCTCCACGCTGCGCGTGAGCGGGTTCTCACCCGGCCTCGTCAGGCAGATACAAAAAAACCCGCACAAGGCGGGCTTTTTTGTATCTGGCGGAGAGGGAGGGATTCGAACCCTCGGTGCGGCTCAACACCGCACACTCACTTTCCAGGCGAGCCCGTTCGACCACTCCGGCACCTCTCCGTAATCTGTGCTGCCCCAAAGTGCCCGGACAAAAGTGCCCTGACAGGGGCGGCAATTTTAGGGGATGCGGGCCGCCAAGGCAACGAATAGCTCGTTGATTCCCGTTGCGAAACCGGCTTTACGCTGGCAGAGTATGCAGGATTCCGCGAGGCGGACTGCCAAGGAGTTCGAAGATCAATGAAGATCACCCCATTCAGGATGGCCGCACTTGCGGTGGTGCTGGTCATTCTCTCCGCCTGTGCGGCGGCCCCCTCCTCTACCTCGTCGCCCGGATCGCCGGCCGCGCCGCCCGCGGCCGAACCGCCGCCCCCGGCGCAAAATCTGCTGGGCGCGACCGACGAGCTGCAGCTGGTCGTCGAACTGGCGCTCGACCTCGGCAGGAAATACGGCGGCGACCGGGTGCTCGTCGCGCTCGACATCGACAACACCCTGCTGGCCATGGAACAGGACCTTGGGTCCGACCAGTGGTTTTACTGGCAACAGGACCTCGAGCAGCAAGACCCGTGCAGCCCGCAGCTGGTGAACGGCCGCCTCGAAGTGCAAGGCGCGCTGTACTACGCCAGCGCGATGCGGCCGACCCAGGCGGACGCCGCGCAGCAGGTGCGGCGCATGCAGGACGCCGGCCTGAAAGTGATCGGCCTGACCGCCCGCGGCTCCGACTACCGGCTGTCGACCTTCCGCGAGCTGCGCCGCAATGGCTTCAGCCTGTGGAAAACCGCCTGGCCACCCCAGGCCGGCTTCGCCGATGCATTCACGCCCGAGGGGCTCGCGCGCCCGGTCCGCTACGAAGACGGCGTGCTCTTCGCCGCCGGCCAGGACAAGGGTCTGGTTCTGCAGGCGCTGTTCAATCGCTCCGGCGTCGGGCAGCCGGTGCTGATCGTGATGGTTGACGACAAGCGTTCGAACCTGCAGGAGGTCATGAAGGCGTTTTCCTTCTCGAGCACCAAGGTCCACGCCTGGCATTACACGCGCGAGGCGCCGGTCGTGGCGGCCTTCGACGCGGACGCCGCCGCGCGGCAATGGGACGCCTTGCTGCCGGCCCTGGAACAGATCGAACAAATCCTCGGGCCCGACAACTTCGACCTGCCGGCGAACGCCGCGCGCGCGGGCTGTTCTCCTTAGCAGGGGGGATCCTCCGTCTTCCCGGGCTTGACCCGGGATCCCGGATAATTGCTGCGCAATTTCCGGGATGACGGTGCCTTTTCGCCCGGGATCAACAAATCCGCGGCAGCGGGTCTTCCTCGAGGTCATCGAGAATGCGCCGGCCGGCGATCGCCGTTTCCAGCACGATGCGGGGCGCCCCGGCTTCGATGACGCCGATGTGCGCGGCGCCCTCGCCTTCCGGCAGCTCGCGCCAGGCCGCGACCAGGGCTTGCGCCTGCTCCGCCGCCACCACCGCCACCACGCGACCCTCGCAGGCCAGGTAGTAGGGGTCGTAGCCGAGCATCTCGCACACCATCTGCACTGAATCCCGCACGGGCACGTCGGCCTGGCGCAGGCGCACCGTCACGTCGGCATGCCGCGAAATTTCCCAGGCCACGCCGGCCAGGCCGGCGCGGGTCGGGTCGCGCATGAAGCGCAGGCCCGCGAAGCCCATCGCCAGGCGGGCGAGATCGATCACGTGGCCGCAGTCGGAGCGCACGTCGCCGCGGATTTCGAATTCCTCGCGCGCCAGCAGCACCGCGATGCCGTGGTCGCCGATCGGACCGCTGACGACCACGGCGTCACCGGGCTGGACGCGGTGCATGCCTAGGTCGACGCCCAACGGCCGCAGGCCGACGCCGGTGGTGGCCAGGTAGAGCCCGCCGCCCTCGCCGCGCGGCAGCACCTTGGTGTCGCCGGCGACGACCTGCACCCCGGCCCGCTGCGCGGCGGCGGCCAGGCTGCGCACGATGCGATCCAGCGTTGCGATTTCGAGGCCCTCCTCGATGAAGGCGTTCAGGGAGAGGTAGTGAGGCGTCGCGCCGGCCACCGCCAGGTCGTTGACCGTGCCGTTGACCGCCAGCGAGCCGATGTCGCCGCCGGGGAACTCGAGCGGCTGGACGATGAAGCCGTCGGTCGTGATGTAGGGCACGCCGCCGCTCGGGGCGCCAGGCAGGGTGATGGGTGCGGCGTCCAGCGTGACGTTCAGCGAGCAGTCCCGCCCCGGGTCGGCCAGGTGCCGCGCGAAGACCTCCGCGATGAGTTCACGCATGTAGCGGCCGCCGTTGCCGTGGGCCAATGAGATGTACTTGTCCATATTCCTACACTTTCCGCATGGTCTCGATGACCTGGCCGAAGCTCAGGCCGCCGTCGTTGGCGGGCACGGCCTCGTGCAACCGCACGTCAATGCCCGCCTGGCCCAGCCGGGCCACGACCCGTTCGGTCAGGCGCTTGTTCTGGAACACGCCGCCGCTGAGGCCCACCGCGTCGAAAGCCGTCGTCGCGCGAATCGCGACGACCTGGTCGAGCAGCGCCTGCGCCAGGGTCTCGTGAAAAATGCCGGCGCGCTCCGCGGGCGCAATCGCGACGTTCGTCAGCGTCGCCAGCAGCGGCGCCCAATCGCTGCGCAGAACGCCCTGCCCGTCGGCCGCGAGCGGCAGCGAAAGCGGAAGGCAGCCCTCCGCCGCGATGGCCTCGAGTTCCATCGGTCCCTGGCCCTCGAAACTGGCCGTCTGCCGGCCGAGCACCAGCGCCGCGGCGGCGTCGAACAAGCGCCCCACGGCCGAGGACTCGTGGGTGTTGATGCCCTTCTGCCAAGCGTCGTGGGCCAGCTGTAGGAGCGAACCTTGTTCGCGATCCTGGCCTGCAGGTACCAATCGGTCGCGAACAAAGTTCGCTCCTACCGGAGATCCTGCCTCCCACAGCAAAGCCGCCGCCGAGCGCCACGGCTCGCGGCCGGCGCGGTCGCCGCCGGCCAGGCGGAAGGGCCGGAAACTCGCGCGCCGCAGCCAGGCGCCCGGCCGCCCGGCCAGGGCCTCGCCGCCCCACAGGCCGCCGTCATCGCCGTAGCCGACGCCGTCCCAGGCGAACACCAGCCAGCGCGCCACGTCCGGGTGTTCTCCGGCCAGGGCCGCGGCATGGGCCGCGTGGTGCTGGACCGGGATCAGCTGCAGGCCCCGGTCGTGGGCCCGGGCCCGGGCCCAGCGAGTGCTGGCGTAGCCGGGGTGCAGGTCGCAGGCGATGACCTCGGCTGTCACGCCATACAGGCTCTGCAGATCGCAGACAACCTGGTTGAATACATCGTTGCTCCTGGGGCTGTCCAGTTCGCCGATGTGGGGCGAGACCACCACGCGACGGTCCCAGGCCAGGGCCACCGTTACCTTCAGGTGGCCCCCGGTCGCCAGCAGCGGCCGCGGCAGTCGCCCCGGTTCGGTTGCGGGCAGTTCCAGCTCCAGCGGCGCCAGGCCCCGCCCCAGCCGGAGGGTGCGCACGGCCCCGGCCATCGGCCGTACGACCGGATCGTCCGCCGGGCGGACGATGGGTCGGTCGTGGTGCAGAAAGGCGTCGGCGATGCCGGCCAGACGCAGCTGCGCCTCCGCGTTGTCGGTGATGACCGGCTCGCCGCTGAGGTTGCCGGAGGTGGCGACCAGCGGCCCGCCGAAGCCGGCCAGGAGTTCATGATGCAGCGGGCTGTACGGCAGAAAGGCGCCGAGTTCGGCCAGGCCGGGCGCCAGGCTCGGGCTGAGCCGGAAGGGCGCGGCCATGGGCGCCAGCACGATCGGGCGGGCCGGGTCGAGCAGAGCGGCGGCGCACAGCGCGTCCAGGCGCAGGTGCTCGCGCACCGCGTCCAGCCCGTCCGCGCCGCGCAGCGGGAACATCACCGCCAACGGCTTGTGCGGGCGCAGCTTGCGCTCGCGCAGGCGCCGCACCGCGCCGTCGTTCGCCGCGTCGCAGACCAGGTGGTAGCCGCCGACGCCCTTGACCGCCACGACCTGCCCGGACCGCAGGGCGGCGATGGTTTTGTGTAGGACCGAGGGCGCGACGGCACTCGGGGGGTTCTTCTTCGCCTTCGGCGAAACCGCCCCCCCCTCATAGCCTGCGCCTTGTTCGGGAATCGGGCCTCGACGATCGCGAACGAGGTTCGCTCCTACAACCGGCACAAACTCCAGCCGCGGTCCGCACACCGGGCAGGCCAGCGGCTGGGCGTGGAAGCGCCGGTCCAGCGGCGACTCGTACTCCGCCCGGCACGCGTCGCACAGGGGGAAGCCGGTCATCGACGTGTTGGGCCGATCGTAGGGCATGGCCGTGATGATCGTGTAGCGCGGCCCGCACTGGGTGCAGTTGATGAAGGGATAGCCGTAACGCCGCTCGGCCGGGGCGGTCAGTTCGGCCAGGCAGGCATCGCAGGTGAACAGGTCGGGCGGCAGGTGGATTTCGGGCTCGCTCGCGGCGTCGCTGGCGAGGATCGCGAATGTGGTGGCGCCCGAGAGGGTTGCGGCCGCGGAGGACGCCAGCCGCGGCCGGGCCAGCGGCGGCGCCTGCTGCACCAGCGCCCGTTCCAGCTGGTCGAGTTGCGCGGCCGGGCCCTCGGCGTGGATGAAGACCTTGCCGGAGCCGTTCAGAACGGTGCCGGCCAGGCCGAGTTCATGCGCGGTGCGGTAGACGAACGGTCGAAAGCCGACGCCCTGCACGCGGCCGGTGACGACGATGTCGCGGGCCTCGGTTGCTACCCCTGTGGGAGCGGCTTCAGCCGCGATTGGCGGTTCCGGTCCCGAACAAGGTTCGGTCCTACATCGCATGACCAGCTTCCGTCTCCACCGCTTCGCGCACGCCGCTGGCCCACCAGATGCGGCAGGCGCCCTCGTCGGACACCATGCAGGGCCCGATCGGCTTGCGCGGCGTGCAGGCGCGGCCGTACAGGATGCACTGGTTCGGGTAGATTTTGCCCAGCACGACGCGCGCGCAGTCGCAGCCGGGCGGCATCTCGCCGGCCCGCTTGCGGTCCTGCTCCGGCTCGATCGAGAAACGCGCGCGCGCGTCGAGCCCCGCCAGTTCCGGCTTCAGCGCGAATCCCGAGCCGGGTATCACGCCGATGCCGCGCCAGTTGGCGTCGGTGACGTCCATGACCTGCCGCAGCACCGCCTGCGCGGTCGGGTTGCCGCCCGGCCTGGCGACCTGCGCGTAGCAGTTGTCGAGGAAGGCCTTGCCCTCGATCACCTGCCGCAGCACCGAGTAAGTGGCGGCCAGCAGGCTGTCGGTCGTGAAGCCGGCGACCGCGGCGGGGATGCCGTGCCGTTCGGGCACGAACGCCCACTCTTCCGGGCCCATCACGGTCGACACGTGGCCCGGCGCCACCAGGGCGTCGAAGCCGGGCGTGTCGCTGTCCAGCAGCAGGGCCACCGCCGGCCAGGTCAGCCGGCCGGACAGCAGCAGCGAAAGGTTGCCGGGCCAGGCATGCGCGCCGGCGTCGGCGCGGAGACCGCGCGCGACCAGGCCGGCGACCGGCGCGGTGGTCGTCTCGAAGCCGGCGGCGAAGAACACCACCTCCTGTCCGGGCCGCGCGCGGGCGATGCCCAAAACCTCCTCGGGCGAGGACACCGGCCGCACCTCGCCACCGGCGGCCCTGGCCTGCTCCAGCGAGCGCGGCTCGGCCTTCGGCGCGTTGCACGGCACCCGCAGCATGTCGCCGAAAGCGGCCACCACGACGCCCCGCCGGGCCAGCTGGATGGCCGCGTAAATGTCCTCTTCGGGACACACGCAGACCGGGCAGCCGGGACCGGGGATCAGCTCGATTTGCGGCGGCAGCGCGCCGCGCAGCCCCGCCATCGTGATGGACCGTTCATGGCCGCCGCAAACGTTCATGATGCGCACGCGTTCCGGCAGCGGCAACCCGCGGATGCGCTTCAGCCAGTCGCGCGGCGTGGTCATGAACTCAGCGGCCTCTCAGCCACCACCGTGCAGCGCGGCGCCGTCCGCCTGGGTGCGGGGCGTGAGCGCAGCGCCCGCGCGGCGCGCCTGCGCCATCGCGCGCAGCCAGTCGAACCAGGGCCGCAGGCTGTCCGGCCGGCGCGCGGAAACCGCCAGCACGGCGGCCGGGTTGGCCAGTTCGCGGACGTGCCGCGTAGCCTTCGCCGGATCGAAGTCGTCGATCAGGTCGAGAAAATCCGCCTTGCTCAGCAGCACCAGGTCGGCGGCCCGGAACATCACCGGGTATTTGGCCGGCTTGTCGTCGCCCTCGGTGACCGACAGCAGGGCCACGTTGAGATGATGGCCGAGGTCGAAGCTGGCCGGGCAGACCAGGTTGCCGACGTTTTCGATGAACAGCAGGTCGATGCCGTCCAGATCCGTGCCGTTCAGCTCCAGGCGGTGCAGCGCGTCGTGCACCATGTGGGCGTCGAGGTGGCAGGCCTGGCCGGTGGTGATCTGCACGGCCGGAACGCCATGGGCCCGGATGCGCTCGGCGTCGTTCTCGGTTTCCAGGTCGCCCTCGATGACGGCGATGGAGAATTCTCCGGCCAGTGCGTCGATGGTGGCCTCCAGCAGGCTGGTCTTGCCGGAGCCGGGCGCGGACATCAGGTTGACGGTCAGCACGCCGTGGCGGTCGAAGTGCTCGCGGTTGTGCGCCGCCTGGTGATCGTTCTCGTGCAAGAGACTGGCCAGAACCTCGACGGTGGCCCGGCCCTCGGCCGTGTGCCCCAGCTTGCCGTCCGCCTTCACCAGGTGGGCGTTGGCGGGGGTGATGGTGCAGCCGCAGGTTTCACACATGTCTGGTCTCCGTTGTGTTCCCGTAGGACCGAGGGCGCGACGGCGCTCCGGGGGCGCTTCTTCGCTTGCGGCGAAACCGCACCCCCTCGCAGCCTGCGCCTTGTTCGGGAATTCGGGCGCCCGGGATCGCGAACAAGGTTCGCTCCTACACATCCAACTCCACGCTGAGCAACAGCAGCTCCTCGCCTTCGACGACCTGCACCCGCCAGTCGCCGCAATAGGTGCACAAGAGGCGGTTGACCGGCACCGCGCAGCTGCCGCCGCACTGCCGGCATTTGACCACCACCGGCCCGCGCTCGATGACCAGCTCGGCGTGCTCGGCCAGCGTGCCCATGCGGGCGACTTCGAATGCCCGCTCCAACAATGCCGGCTCCACGCCGGACAATCCGCCGACGCGCAGCACGATCTTCTCCACCCCGCTGGCCTGGTGTTGCGCGGCGACCTTCCCGACCTGGCGTAGGAGGCCCTCGCACAGCGAGAGTTCGTGCATTCAGCCGGCCGCCTCCGCCGCGAGGATTTCATCGTACAGATCCCAGGCGGTGCGCGCTTCCTCCTCGGTCATTTTCTGGATGGCGTTGCCGACGTGGATCATGACCAGGTCGCCGACCTGCAGGTTTTCGTGCTGCAGCAGGAACAGGCTGGCCGTGCGTTCGATGCCGCGCGCCTCGCAACGCGCGGCGAAGCCGTCGATTTCCTTGATGCGCATCGGGACGCCCAGGCACATGGTTCGGTCTTGCCTCCTGTAGGAGCGAACTTCGTTCGCGATGGTCAGCGCGGTTCCCGAACAATGTTCGGTCCTGCGAATTGATGTATCAAAGCGGATTTTATTCGCTTCGGCCCCGTGCCGCTTGACGGAAGTCAATTTGATGCGAGTAGCGGAATTATATGATTCGCGCTGACCGGGTGCAGCCTATTAATTTAGGTTTTTCTAATATTCAGGGACGGGCCGGAAATGCCGACTTCGGGGTCGCCACGCGCACGCTCTCGCCAATCGCAGCGGGTTCTCGTGCTGGGCGTGGGCAACACCCTGCGGCAGGACGACGGCGTCGGCGTCCACGTGGCCGAGACCTTGCGGACGGATTTCCGCGGCGACTGGCTGCGGGCCGGCTGCGAGCCCGAGTTCATCGACGCCGGCACCGTGGGCCTCGCCCTGCTGCCGGCCATCGAGGACGCGCCCGCGGTGATCGTCGTGGACGCCACGGAGCTGGGCGCGGCGCCCGGCACCGTGCGCCTGTTCCGCGACGGGCAGATCGACCGCCTGCTGTCGGGCAAGCGCCGCTCCGTGCACGAAGTGGCCCTCGCGGACCTGTTCGCCGCCGCCGCGCTGCGCGGCCGCAGCCCGGCCCGGCGCGCGCTGATCGCGATCCAGCCCGACTGCACCGACTGGGGGCTGCAGCCCACGCCCGCGGTGGCGGCGGCCATTCCGCGCGCCTGCGCGGCCGTCTGGACCCTGCTGCGCAAGTGGCACGCCCCCCGGCAACAGCCGATCGGCCGCCGCGCCATGGAGCGCAAAATTGCCTGAGCGCGACGGACGCGAAATGCAGCGCGACGGACGCGAAGTGCAGCGCGACGGACGCGAAATGCAACTCGACGCCCCCGGGCCGCAGCGCCGCGCCAGCTGCCTGGACGGCCGCAGCACCGGCATGGCCTTCGCCGTGCTGGCCGAAATCGGCCGCCTGCTCGACCACCTGGCGACGACCGGCGCCGGCGGCGCGATCGATCTGCGCAGCCTGCCGCTGACCGCGGCCGACCGCGACCAGCTGGAAGCCCTGCTCGGCCGTGGCGAAATCCACGCGGAACTGGACCTGGCCGGGCGCTCGGAGGTGTGGGAGACCGACTATCCGGGCGCCTGGTGGATCCGCCACTTCGGCGCGGGCGGTCGGGTGGCGTCCGAGGTCATCGCGGTTTGCCCGGTGCCGGACATCCTCGCGGCGCATCCGGCCGACATCCGCGCCGGCGCGGTCCGGCTGCTGCGTCACCTCGAAGAGCAGGGTCAATTTGTGGGAGGCCGCTCTGCGGCCGACAGGCAAGAGTCGCGCGCTGAGCGCGCTCCCACACCAACGGAGCAACCGCATGACTGAGCAGCCCAAGAGCGCCGCGCCCACGCTGGGCGATGTGCTGGCGGAGCGCGGAGTTTCGCGCCGCAGCTTTCTGAAATTCGCCTCTTGTACAGCGTCCATCATGGCGCTGCCGCCGACGGCGGCCGCCGCGATCGCCGAGGGGCTGGCCAGGGCCCGGCGCCAGTCGGTGATCTGGCTGTCGTTCCAGGAATGCACCGGCTGCACCGAGTCGATCACGCGCGCCGGCACGCCCTCGATCGAGGATCTGATCTTCGACTTCATCTCGCTGGACTACCACCACACCCTGCAGAACGCCTCCGGCCGCGCGGCCGAGGAGGCGCGCATGGCGGCCATGCGCGACAACGCCGGCGAGTACATCGTGGTGGTGGACGGATCGGTGCCGCTGAAAGACGACGGCGTCTACTCCACGATCGCCGGCATCAGCAACCTGCAGATGCTGGAGGAAACCGTCCGCGACGCCTTTGCCGTGATCGCGGTGGGCAGCTGCGCCGCGTTCGGCGGAATCCCCGGCGCCCACCCGAACCCGACCGGCGCGGTGGCCATCGGCGAGATCGTCACCGACAAACCGGTGATCAACATATCGGGCTGCCCGCCGATCCCCGAGGCGATGACCGGCACCCTCGCCTACCTGCTGTCGTTCGGCGCCATCCCCGAACTGGATCACCTGGGCCGGCCCAAGGCCTTCTTCGGCGAGTCCATCCACGACCGCTGCTACCGCCGGCCGTTCTACGAGCGCGGCATGTTCGCCGGCAGCTTCGACGACGAGGGCGCCCGCCAGGGCTGGTGCCTGTTCCAACTCGGCTGCAAGGGCCCGGTCACCTACAACGCCTGCGCCACCTTGAAATGGAACGGCGGCCTGTCCTTCCCGATCCAGTCCGGCCATGGCTGCCTCGGCTGCTCCGAGCCCGGTTTCTGGGACTTCGGCGGGTTCTACAAGCCGCTGTCGACCGCCAATGACGATCCGCTGAAATGGGCGGCCGGAGCCGCCGTTGCCGGAGCCGCCCTGGGCGCGGCCGGCGCCGCGCTGGCGCGCAGCCGGCGCAAGCGGGCGCTGCAGGCGGCCGCCTCGCAAGTTCAGGCGGAAACCGCGCCCGCGGCCGAGGAGAAGCCGTAATGGAGTTGCTGGAATTCGCGCGCGGACCGGCGCTGACCTTTGCTTTCACGGTGTTCATCGCCGGCTTGGCCTTTCGCATCTTCTCGCTGCTCCTGCTGTGGCGGAGCCGTGACAGCTCGGCAGGCCGGCCGCGGCAGCGCCCGGTGGCGATCGCGGCCCTGCGCGAGATCGTGCGCCGCATGTGGCCCGAAACGGTCTACAAGCAGCGCATGTTGTTCACGCTGATCAACGGTTACGTGTTCCACGTCGGGCTGGCGCTCTGCGTGTTTCTGCTGCTGCCGCATATCCTGTTCTTCGAGGACCTGCTGGGCCTCAGCTGGCCGCACCTGCCGAACAACGTGATCTATGCGGTCAGCGTGGTCACGCTGGTCTCGCTGATCGCGGCGCTGGTAATGCGGGTGGCGAACCCGGTGCAGCGGATCATTTCGACCGCCGACGACTACTTCAGCTGGCTGGTGACCTTCCTGCCGGTGCTGAGCGGCCTCGTCGCCACCAGCCACCTCGGCGCCCGCTACGAGACCTTGCTGGCTCTGCACATCCTCAGCGTCGCGCTGCTGCTCGTCTGGCTGCCGTTCGGCAAGCTGATGCACGCGTTCCTGGTGTTCGTCACGCGCAGCCAGACCGGCGCCCAATTGAACCGCCGGGGGGCGCAGCTGTGAGCACCGAACGCATCGTGGTCGATCCCATCACCCGCATCGAGGGGCACCTGCGTATCGAGGTGGAGCGCAGCGACGACGGCCGCATCACCGGCGCCTGGAGTTCCGGCACCATGGTGCGGGGCATCGAGCTGATCCTGCGCGGGCGCGACCCGCGCGACGCCTGGGCCTTCGCCCAGCGCATCTGCGGGGTTTGCACGCTGGTGCACGGCATCGCCTCGGTGCGCGCAGTGGAAAACGCGCTGGGCTATCGCATACCGCCCAACGCGCAACTGATCCGCAACCTGATGATCGCCGCGCAGTACGTGCACGATCACGTGATGCACTTCTACCACCTGCACGCGCTGGACTGGGTCGACGTGGTGTCCGCGCTGTCGGCCGACCCGAAGGCCGCCTCGCAACTGGCGCAGTCGATTTCCGGCTATGCCCGGTCCAGCCCGGGTTACTTTGCCGATACGCAGAAGAAACTGAAGGACTTCGTCGAAAGCGGGCAGCTCGGCATCTTCGCCAACGGCTATTACGGCCACCCCGGCTACCGCCTGCCGCCGGAAGCGAACCTGATGGCGGTCGCGCACTACCTCGACGCGCTGGAGTGGCAGCGCGAGGTGGTGCAGATCCACACCATCTTCGGCGGCAAGAACCCGCACCCCAATTTCCTCGTCGGCGGCGCGCCCGCGCCGATCAGCAACGACCCCTCGTCGGCGACCGGCGGCGCGGCGGCGACCGCCGTCAACATCGTCACCTTCGGCCGGATCCGCGACATCATCGAACGCATGCGCGCGTTCGTCGACCAGGTCTACGTGCCCGACACGATCGCCATCGCTTCGTTCTACAAGGACTGGTTCCGGCGCGGCGAAGGCCTGGGCAATTTCATGACCTACGGCGACTTCCCGTCGGAGGGTCTCGACGACCCGACCAGCTGGATGATCCCCGCCGGAGTCATCCTCGACCGCGACCTGTCGCGCATCCACGCGGTGGACCTGCACGACCCCGCCCAGATCCAGGAATTCATCGGCCATTCCTGGTACGACTACGCCGGCGGCAAGGACATCGGCCTGCACCCCTACGACGGCGAGACCCGGCTCAACTACAGCGGGCCCAAACCGCCGTTCGAGTTCCTCGACGTCGAGGGCAGCTATTCCTGGCTGAAAGCGCCGCGCTGGAAGGGCAAGGCGATGGAAGTCGGCCCGCTGGCCCGCGTCCTGATGCTGTACGCTTCCGGCCACGAGCCGACGCGGGACCTGGCCGGCAATGTCCTGCAGGCGCTCGACCTGCCGCTGGAGGCGCTGTTCTCGACCCTCGGCCGCACGGCCGCGCGCACGCTGGAGACCAAGATCATCGCCGACCAGATGTCCGCCTGGCTGGACCGTCTGCTGGAGAACATCAAGGCCGGCGACCTGGCGGTGCACAGCACCGCGCTGTGGGACCCGTCCACCTGGCCAAAAGAATGCCGCGGGGTGGGTTTCATGGAAGCCCCGCGCGGCGGCCTCGCGCACTACGTGGTGATCAAGGACGGCAGGATCGACAACTACCAGGCGGTCGTGCCCAGCACCTGGAACGCCGGGCCCCGCGATTCCTCCGGCCAGCCCGGCGCGTACGAGGCCGCGCTGATGGACAACCACCAACTGGCGATCGGGGAACAGCCGCTGGAAATCCAGCGCACCATTCACAGCTTCGATCCGTGCATCGCCTGCGCGGTGCACGTGCTGGACCCGGACGGGAAAGACGCGATCGACGTGCGATTGCGCTGAAACGAGCGACACGTAGGACCGAACCTTGTTCGGGAATCGGGCGCCCAAGTCCCGAACAAGGTTCGGTCCTACAACGAGGCAAGATCGGACGCCAAACCATGAATGCAAATGCGACGACGATGACCAATGACCAGGCCGCCCAGGCCGCCGCCGACAAGTTCCTCGCGCTGAACAGCGGCAACCTCGCCGCCTACCTGGAAAGCTGCGTCAAGTGCGGCCAATGCGCGCCCGCCTGCCATTTCTACGAAGTGACGGGTGACCCGAAGTACACGCCCGCCTACAAGCTGTTCCCGATGGCCCGCGCGCACCGCCGGACCAAGTGGCCGTGGCGCTGGTTCGGCCGCCCGCGAGTGACGGAGGCCGAACTGCAGGAGTGGGAGGAACTGCTGTTCGACAGCTGCACGATGTGCGGGCGCTGCACCCAGGCCTGCCCGATGGGCATCGATATCGCCTCGATCGTGGCCGCCTCGCGCCAGGCCTTCGCCGCGGCCGGCCGCGGGCCCGCCGACCTGTTCGCCGCCGCCGACAACGTGCTCACGAAAGGCAGTCCGCTCGGCGTGACGCCGGCCGTCTTCGACGGCCGCGTGGAGTGGCTGCAGGACGACTTCGAGGTCGACCTGCCGCTGGACAAGCCGCAAGCGGAGGTGCTGCTGACCATCTCGTCGATCGAACTGATGAAGTACCCGAAGTCCATCGTCGCCATGGCGCGGCTGCTCAACCGGGCCGGCGTGGACTGGACCTTCAGCACCCGCGGCTACGAATCGACCAACTTCGGGTTCCTCGCCGGCAAGACCGACATCGCGCGCCACGCGATCGAGAAGCTGGTGACCGCGGCCGAGGAAATCGGCGCCAAGCTGCTGGTGATCCCCGAATGCGGCCACGCCTACGGCGTGCTGCGCTGGTCCGGCGCCAACCTGATCGGCCGGCCGCTGCCCTTCCAGGTGCTGCACATCACCGAGTACCTGGCGCAGTTGAAACAGGAGGGCCGGATCCGCTTCCGGCCGATCGAAAAATCCATCACCTACCACGATCCCTGCCAGGTCTCGCGGCGCGGCGGCGCCACCGCGGCGGCGCGTTACCTGCTCGAGGACGCCACCGATTTCCGCGAGATGTCGCCGACCGGCAACTTCAACTGGTGCTGCGGCGGCGGCGGCGGCGTACAGGCCATGAGCCGCGCCGCCGACCTGCGGCACAAGGTGTTCCAGATCAAGATGAAGCAGGTCGAGGACACGGGCGCGGAAATGCTGCTTTCGGCCTGCGCCAATTGCCGCCTGACGATGGACGAGAGCATTTCCTACTGGAACTGGGACCGCGAACTGGAGAGCATGGTCGAATTGCTGGCGGAGCACTTGGTGGAGGAATAATTGCTGTGGGAGGGCTGTAGGGGGGATGTGGGAGGCCGCTTGCGGCCGATTGTGTGGGAGCGCGCTTGCGCGCGACATCTGCATTAATCGGCCGCAAGCGGCCTCCCACAGCAAGCGGCCTCCTACAAATCCGTCACATCCGCCGACAGGCCCAAATCTTCGCCCTCGCTGTTCACACCGAGCCCTGTGACGGTGCGGTTGGCGTAGGCAAAATAGGCCGCCACCTGGTTGATTTCGAGAATCTGGCCGTCCTTCCACCCGGCCCCGCGCAGCGCCGCGACGTCTTCCGCCCCAACGCTGCCCGGCTGCCGGGTCAGGGCGTCGACGTAGAGCAGCGCCGCCTGCTCGCGGCGGCTGAAGGGCTTGCCCGGGTCCGCCGCGTCGAGCTGCGCGCGGTAGGCGTCGTAGTGGCCCGGCTCGCGCTGCAGCAGCCGCTCCATTCCCGCGGCGTGGTGGCGGGCGCAATACTCGCAGTCGTTGAGCAGGCTCACCCGCACCGCTATGGCTTCGAGGAACCAGCGCGGGAGGCTGTTGCGGGGGTGGTGCAACACCGCCTTGTACAGCGCCATGTGGCCTTCGAGCGTATGCGGCCGCAGGCTGTGGATTTGCAGGACATTGTCCACCTGCCCGCCCGGGCCGGTGACGCGCTCGTAGATTTTCGCCAGCCGGCCCGTTGCCGCGGCGGGTTGAATGACCTTGATGTAGGGCATGGGGAGAGTTACCTGTCGAGATTCCTGTAGGACCGAACCTTGTTCGGGATCGTCGGCGCCCAATTCCCGAACAAAGTTCGGTCCTACAAACGGTTTGCGCGAGGCCTTATGATACCGCGATGCGCTGCCCTGTCCTCATCGCAATCGCCCTCTGCTGCTTCGCCGCGTGCTCGCCGGCGGCGGAGCCTCCGGCGCGGCAACTGCGCATCGCCACCTTCAACGCCGCCATGGGCCTGGAGCAGCCGGGCGAGTTGGCGGCGGCGCTGGCGCGACGCGATGACCCGCGTCTGGTCCAGCTCGCCGAGGTCCTCCAGCGGGTGCGGCCCGACATCGTCCTGCTCAACGAGTTCGA